>Ga0256833_1002534_pt1 | contig 12779 bp, 9 predicted proteins | sample 356284metaG_FD_190535 | JGI IMG/M metagenome (GOLD analysis project Ga0256833, IMG submission 190535) | Hydrothermal vent microbial communities from Mid Atlantic Ridge, Atlantic Ocean - 356-284 | ecosystem: Environmental > Aquatic > Marine > Hydrothermal vents | place: Atlantic Ocean: Mid...
GGTGATGGTATCAAGCTCGTCTAGTGCAACGTCGAGGATCGACTGGAAACCCCCTCTAACAGTTACACTAACTACTACCAGGGGGCCCTTCACCCTATAGGTTTTAACTACCTCGACCCCCCTACCTTTAAAGTAGTACGTGAATCCATCGCTCGAAGCCCGCACTAGCCTACACTCGACCTCGGAGGCCCAGAAGCCGCCCTGAACCGCCTCTATGTATGGGTCAACCTTAAGGAGTGCCAGCAGCTCGCCGGAGTCGCGGCCATACACCCTGACATATACAGGGCCCCTCCCGTCGCCGCAGTCTGAGGCTGTAAGGCGTATCCCAGCCTCGCCAACCCTTGTCCATGGCCTCGTCGTTGAATTATAGTAGACACCATAATACTCCCTCACAGCCTCTGCAAGCTCCAGCGGGCCAACAAGCGTGACGCCGCGTGATTCAAGGTACTCGGCCAGCTCAGCCACTTGTGAGAGGTTGTGGAAGCTCCAGACATCGACTAGGAAGGCCAGCATGAGCGGCCTAGACCCTACATTGTTGAGGACGGAGTCTACTACCTCCTTGAAGGAGGCACGCTTAAGGTAGATCGTGTAGATCACCGGCCTCCCCTCCCACAGCGAGAAGCCGGGGTAGCCGTAGTCGCTCCAGCGTATGGTTGGGTAGAAGTATCGATAGACCCACTTGAAATACTCGAACCCCCTATGGCCCAGCGGATCCCAAGACAGTAACGCCTGGAGCCCCGCCTCCCGCACGAGGGGCGCCACCCTCAGCGCTAAATCCCCGAGGGCCTCCGCAGGCATCACCTCGGAGTCCATGTGGCCAGCCACAGCGACACCCGCGACGAGCTCATCGGAGCCTGCAGCCTGACTCTCTAGGAGTGATAACAGGTTGGGGGCCAGCCCTGCCAGCCAGGGGTTTACAGTCCACCCCATGGGGAAGGATCCCCGTAGCGGGTTATACCACCACGACTTGGTGAGGAGTATGTGCTGGAGGAAGCCTATGTTATCCCCATCACTAAGGATTATCGCCGCATAGACACCACCGGGCTCGGGCTTGAAGGCTCTCGGAGCCCGATGGGTTGGTGTGCCGGGTTTGATGTACGAGTGTAGGTGCTCTGTGAAGCTGAGGCTTGACGCGTAGTCGGCCACTATGAGTGTCTTACCATAGCGGCTGAGTAGCTCCACCCCCGCCCTCTCACCGCGCCCGCCGCCCGGGAAGAAGCCGAAGGCCAGCCTGCCCGGGTGTGCCTCGAGGATCCTCTCGAGGAGGCCGCGCTCAGCCGCGTTCTCGGGGAGGGGGCTCAGGTCTATGATTGCCATCCTGTGCTCTACCGCGTAGTCAGCCATGTTGACGACGCCAGCCTTCAGTATCGCTATACTAGTAGTATTCGTGTACGGTAATAGCTTGTAGACCTCCTCATACACCTCCAGCTTACTCCCATAGCGCCCCCTGAGATCCCTCAGAACCTTGAAGCCCAGCGACTCGAGCCACTCTAGGTTATCGGGATGCACCACTATAGCGTCCTCTAGGCCCGCCAGTGTAAGCGCCAGGTTCACGGTGTCAGGCAGGCGGGGATCATAGACTATAACCCCCCTAACCAGCCCCCTATACCTCTCAAGGAGACCCTCCAAGCCCGCCCAGTGGAGGCTCCTACAGCCTAGGAGAGCCTCGATGGTGTACCTTGCCAGCCTGAGATCAGCATCACTATAGACTAGGTAAAGCCTTGGGGCGCCCCGGTTCACGAGACCCTGGAGGCTCACCGCTGTTACCAGATCCTTTAGCCTCCAACCTCTAACGTCTAGTACCGAGATATCACTGCAATTGACCCCCATCAGCCGCTTAACGGCGGGCTTTTGGACTCTACTCTCCTGCAGCGCCATAAGCTGGGGGAAGCCCTGAACGAGAGTGTAAGCGGTAGCTAGCACTATGAGTAACACCACCGATAGCTTGTAGGCTGCCCCACCCTCCCCCATAACCGGGTTATTAGAGTGCCTGAGGAACACGAGCCTCCAGAACCCCCTGCATAGAGAGCCCGAGCCACGGGATCCCCACTTCAAACCCCACACCTTCCCCTTTGATCTCCTACGCCCGCGGGGGATCCCCACTGCAAGTTGCGGACTTACACGTTGGCACCCAGGGTTTGGCGTGGCTAGTGACTACCGTGCCTCCGGCGGCCCCCCTTGCATGCCACTAATGTGAAGCCGCCTTTAGGCTCGCGGGTGAGGGTCGTTACCCTGAATCCCAGCAGCTCTAGAGCCTCTTTGACGTGTGTGAGCGTTGAGAAGCGGGCTGGGTAGCCGAATAGCTTCTCGAGTATTTTAAGTATTTTCACCGAGAGCCCGCTTACATCGAAGTCTTTGACTGCGACGCACTCGGCTACTCGAGCGGCCTCCCGTAGTGCCTCCTCGGGCTCCTCCATATGGTGTAGGGCGTCGTGGAACACCGCAACACTCCCGGGCAGCGGTGGTAGGGGAAGTGCTTCACCCCGAGCCTCTAACCTCAGGGATCGGGGATGCTCCGGGGCATCCCCAACCAGGCATTCATCGGGATCCACGAGGACATACACGCCCTGCCAGCCGAGGCCTCTCAGGGCCCTGCCTAGCAGGCCCGTCCCCCCACCCACGTCTATTACGTAGCTGGGCGAGAGGGCCGCTAGCGTGGATGCGAATTCCCTGTAGGCCGACTCGCTGGCTAGGTGCCTGTATAGCACTAGTAGTAGCCTGTCACACCGCCGCCCGGCCACTGACAGGCCCAACATCTGAGGGCAACAGCCTCTCTTCCATTTAAGGCTTGATGAAAATAAGCTAACACCTCTAAGATGTTGATCCCCCCACTTGGATCCCTGGTATCACAAAACTAATGTTGTACTCTTGCCAGGCAAATACTTGGCGATTCAAGACTTACAGTATAGCCGCTGATTGCCTCTACAGAACTGCCTCCAGCCAGGTTGATAACATCAGCTACAACCCCCTCACTGTAACGCTTCACCTGCTCAGAGTAGATGCTGAGTACGAAGAATAGAGCGGTGCATGAATGGAACGCGATGAAGCTCCCATTCTTAGCTCGTTTCAGAAGCCTATCCAGAGGGTTCCACCTTGATGCCTGAGGGGATGATAGGGGCGTTATATAGTGAGGCCAGAGAGGTACTCTCAGAGGTTAGCACGGCATCCTGGTGGACCTCTCTCTTACCTAAGAAGAGGCTTCGTAGCTATCCCCGTGTACTCCTTGAGGAATTCTCTCGATGGTCTAAGGAGTTCAAGGGGGTACTCAAGAAGCGTATGGGAGCTAAGGTTTACGGTAGCATGGTCTTTGAGCTTCCAGAGCTAGGCGCTGCCGCTGCCCTTCTAGCCGAGGTCAACGATGGTTTCAGGATACTCTACTTCTCGGCAACGCAGATAGCAGAGCTTGACAGCGTGGGCCTTGGGAAAACCGGTTTACCTATGAGGCTACAGGCGTATTACGGCATTCTAAACGAGAAGTACCTGCGCATCTATGACGTCCTGCTACCCAGGATAAAGAGGAGGATAAAAAGCGTTGGCGTGTGGTATATCAAAAGGAGAAGCTTCGAGCCAGGAGAGTTCGCCCCAGGCGCCTCCACGCGATACGGCAGAGAGGAGATCTTAGTAGGCAAGCCTAAGCAGGGCGCAGCTAGACTGAGACTATATTCCACCCTGGATTGCATACTTGCCCGCAGCGAGTTCGTTTATTATAAGGCGAAGTATGTAGTATTTATCCCACCCGTAATAGCGTGGAAGTGGACTAAAACTATGCTACCCGTCTCAACCTATGACGGTACACCCGTAAGGGAGGTGTGCCCTTAGGGAAGTATCGGGTAGGTGACTAGCCGTGGGAGCCCTATTTGGGGCATCATTCCCCCCCCACACCCTCTCTAGCCTTGAAGCCGCTACCGCCCTCCTAGAGGGCACTATGCCTGCCCTGATGGAGCTACTGAGCGTGAACGGTCACGCCTATTACGAGGTGATGAGAGATAGAGATAACATCATAGCGAGGCTATACTTAAGCCCCAAGCCCCTCGCTGGAAAGCCCGCGGCCCTTGAGTGGTCTGTTATAGCTAGAAGAAGTGTTGATCTCATAGCGTCGCTGGGTTTTGATAGCGCTGGAGTAGATAACGGCTATCTAGTATACGAGTACAGGCTACTGCGTGCGGAGTTGAATAGCTTAGCTAGCATTATAGCGTCCATCCGTAGAATCGCTGGGCTTCATCCCTTCACAGAGGGAGGTAATTCCAAGGCTGAGGGCCTCTATTACCCCGGGAACACCCGCTTCCTACCAGAGATTATCGGTGTGATACTAGCGCATGCCCTACCACTAGAGCCTACTCCAGACCCTGAACTCGCCAGAGCGCTATTCTCAGGCCATATGCTAGTAGGCCCGATAATCGTCTCGAGGGAGGCGGAGGAGTTCGGTATCCCTAAATCAACGCTATGGAGGGTACTCAATAATTGGCTAGTAGGCCGGGGCGCCGCGGTGAGGCGTGATAACCACTTCTACATAAACTTACGTCACGAACTAATACTCCCGCTGGTAATGCAGGTCTCCTCAGAGATAAGGGAGGATTTGCCATGCCTACTCCTACCCTACATAGAAGGAGTAACCCACCGTGAATGGATCAGGTATCCCGAACCCTACGCCCTCTGCCGAGAAATTAGCGAGCAAATGAAAACATATGAAGTCGAGATCCTAGCCGACACCTCCGACGGAGGGCAGGCCTCAACAGATAATACTTAACCCCTAAGGCGCCTAAGACCCTTCACCGCAGCAATCAATAGTTGCATGTATTCCAGTCATTCAGCGTAGAGAAAACGCCGCCAGCCGTGTATTAGATAGTTTAGAGTAGCTTTACTCCATAAAAAGTCGCCCGATGCAACTCCCCACTTCGTTTCCAGCCCTTCTTCAAGGCGGTCTATTTTACGGAGAGCCACTACTAGATTACCCTCACATGGAAAATAGAAATAGATATCATACCTCAGGACCACTCCCTCTTCAGCGCTTATATTCTGTATATTCTGTTCTAGTGCTAACAGGGTATAGCGTAAGCCCCTCTTTAGGGCATCCTAGTTTCATAAATTAAGGCGTCGCTATCAATGAATGCCCGGCTGGTCCTCGACTTCCTCCAGGGAAACGTCCTAGCTATCAGCTTTTGTCGAACCAAACACCTTCTCCGCCAAACAAGTCCTAACAGGTTTTACGATTACTACCTTGCTCTCGAGGAAGCCGCTAAGGTAGCTGGATGTGTTAAGTCTGTAAAATCCGCTGGAGGCCCAGGGGGGCTCTGTGCTCGTAGCTTGTAGGCCCTCCCTAAGGGATATACTGTGGGCAACTATTTGGAGATGATTAGCGTAAGCGCTGAGGGTAGCTCAAGTAGTGCAAGTCCACATTATCGATGAGTCTGGCACCTCTTGTAAAGCTCTACCAGTAGCGTTACCGCGGTCAAAGCCAAGAGCAGGGGGACTAGGTATGCTGGGTGGGGCCTACCCTTGATATTGATATTATAGACAGCGCTAAGACTCCAATCACTCCTCGCCGAGAAGGTCAGGGCCGAGTAGGCGGTCAAGACCAGCCATAGCGACCGTTGATCCGCGGCGTTTATGCAGGGTAACACCGAGATTATAGCCACGCCTGGGAGCAGGTATTCACCGTATAGCACAGGCAACGCGAGGGTGCCCACAAGCCACGACGTGAAGGCCAGTAGAGGTTTGCAGGCACTTCCACCACTATATCTGATAGCCGTGACAAAGAAGACCGCTGAAACCGAGGCGAAGACAGTGTATCCCACATCGATAATAGCCGCCTATTAATGCTGGCCAGTAGCCTCAGAAGGTTCCAGGGGCTGAAGCCGTCAACTCTAGCCGAGTGGGCCAGGTAGGCGTTCCCTAGAAAACTACTCCCCCATACTGCGTAGGCGAGAACATGAGGTACCGCAACAAGTGGAACCGTGGCGATGAGAGCCCTACGCTTCCGCTCCGCGAGGCCGGTTATGGTGGCGAGGAGTGGCAGCATCGAGGGCTTGCTATCCACTGCAATGGCAGTTGCAACTAGGGCGGCGCAGCGGCGCTCCAAGCTCAAGGCTAGAATAGCTATTCATAAACCTTAGTAGGGAGACTATGTTGTATGCTTGGGCGTTGTTAGCCCATCTGCTGATGTCTCCATCCACTTCCGCGTAATACTTAAATTCCACGATGGTACTACTACCTTTTAGATTGAGGTTAATGCTCTCCCCTTCTCCAGCGAGGTAACGTTGATGACTCCCGCTATCTTCATTAAGAGACCAAGGAGGAGACCCATCCTGGGTATGCCCGCTTGCCCGGAGGGCTATGTTGGGTGGAGGGGCTCGCCTCTATGCTCCTTGTAGAGGAGTACTAGGGCCTTCTCCCCCCTCTCCATGGGCTTGTCCCCGGTGAAGAGTATCCCGTCGGCCATTGAGAGGCCTACTATGGCGCTGGTTAGCTGTAGCCTGCTCTCGAGGGGGTAGGCCCAGTACTCTCCTCCTCTCCTCTCGACGCGCACCTTGATGGGCCTAGGCCTTCCCGCCTTCAGGGGCTCGGCGAGCCTCGCCTCGACCAGTGGTAGTGGCGGGTGGGCCCTCTTCACTCTCCCCATGTACTTGAGTAGGGGGTAGACGAGCCTTATGAAGGCGTGGAGGGCGCTTAGGGGGTAGCCTGAGAGGCCTATGACAGGCTTGCCCTCGACTATATAGGCGCTAGTGGGCCTCCCACCCTTCACGTAGAGGCCCCTGAATATCAGGTCCCCGCCGAGCTCGCTCTTCAGCTGGTAGAAGAGGTCGATGTTGCTGGGCCCGGAGCCCCCGGTGAGGAGGACTATGTCGCTCCTCTCTAGGAGTCTGCGCACTACCCAGGCCACAGCCCTCCTCTCATCCGGTAGCAGGGCTGTGTCGACTACCTCCACCCAGGGCATATACGTTGACATGAACCATAAGAGTAGATCCCCCGTGGTGGCGGCCACCTCGCCCTTCAGGATCCTCTCGCGAGCCTCGGCTGGGTCGCTCGGGGTGAAGAGCTCGTCGCCCGTGCTCACAATCGAGAGCCTCACAGGCCTGTACACCCTAACCGAAGTCACGCCGACGTCGAGGAGGCCAACAACGTCTGGGGGTGAGATGACTGTGCCCTCCTCGAGGAGCACCTGGCCCCTAGCCACTATTGAGCCGGGGGGATCCACGTTAGCCCACTTCTCGACCTCCCTCTCGACTACTATGTAGTCACCCTCCACTTTCACATCCTCCTCGGGGACGACGGCATCCGCCCCCTCAGGCAGGTAGGCCCCCGTTGTAACGTAGGCCGCCTCCCCAGGGCCGACCTTGAGGCCTACATCGACGCGGCCTATGAGGGCCTCGCCCACGAGCCTAAGCCTGCCTGGCACGTCGGTGTGCCTGACTGCGTAGCCGTCGTAGGCGCTCTTAGGCCTCGGAGGCCAGTCGTGGGGGGCTACGATATCGGATGCTGCTACTAGGCCTACAGAGTCCCAGACAGGCACCTCCCCGAGAACACCCACCCTCGAGACCCTCTCCTCGAGGAGCCTAAGCGCCTCGGGGACGGGTGTAAGCTTCTCAATGTACCTATGCTCCATATGCTCCATAGCCTCAACCCTCCCCCTATGGAGGCGGCGCGGGTTTTTACCGGAGCGCCCCTCCTGGGTAGAGAGCCTCTACTAGGGCCGAGGACCAGGCTCCTAGGATGAGGCCTGCCACCACATCGCTTACCCAGTGCGCGCCTAGCACAACCCTCGATGCGGCGACCCCCACCGCCCAGATCCAGGCAACTACCGCCGCCAGGCGGCCGCCCCGCCGGGCCTGGTAGGCTACCGCTCCAGCCCTCGAGGCGTGGCCCGAGGGGAAGGAGTACTCCTCGATAACGCCTAGGAGGCCCCCTCCGGCCCCGCTGAAGGGCCTCGGAACGTGGAATACGAGCTTCAACGCCTCAGCTAGGAGGGTGGCTAGGAGGAGCGACGCTGACAGCGCCCAGAGCCACGGCTCAACCCTAACCCTTAAGGCCCTCAAGACTAGGGGGGCAACTATCACCGCGCCAGCCAGGGGAGCACTCGCCGTCGCCGAGAGCAGTCGAGCCCACAAGGCCCCGCTGGGCGCCCCGGGTCTCAGGGCGAGGTCTACCCCGTGGAACACGCCCAAAGCCTCCAAAGCTAGGAGCGCCACCAGAGCTACCGTGAGCGCCGATAGTGCCCCCCAAGAGCGGCTGGGTGCTCTAGCAGAGTCCACCGGCCAGCCCGTGCTTAGCGATGACCGCCCAGTAGGACTATACCCTTTCGGGTGGATCAACACTGCTGGGGGGAAGCTTGTGGGAGAAGGAGCTCGTCGAGGGAGTCCTGGGGGGCGTGGGGATAGACCCGCGGCCAGCCCTCGACGTCTTGGGTAGGCTGGAGTCCATGGGGATCCGCGGCGACGAGGCGCTCGACAGGCTCGAGGCTGAGATGGCCTCCTGGGCGGCTCTGGAGCCCCGCTGGGAGAGGGCCGCGCGGGCCCTCGAGCTCGCCAGGATATACCTTGAGGCGACGGGGGGCTGGAGGGGCGCGCTCCACCCTAGGGGTGTGGAGGAGAGGCTGTCGTGGCAGGGCCTCAGGCTCCTCAAGGCACGCTACCTCCTCAGGCGGGGTGATGGGCGCCTAGCTGAGACCCCTGATTCAATGGTGTGGAGGGTCGCGAGCTACGTTGCCGAGGCCGAGCATGCCGGCATGGGCTTCGAGAGGGCTAGGAGGGAGTTCTACAGGCTCATGTCGAGCCTGAGGTTCCTCCCGAACAGCCCGACCATTATGAACGCGGCGACCCGCTACCCCCAGCTGGCAGCGTGCTTCGTGGTACCCCTAGAAGACGATATGGACTCTATAATGGAGGCCTTGAGGGTCTCAGCGTGGATATTCAAAAGCGGCGCCGGCGCTGGCTACGACTTCTCCCCCCTACGACCCCGCGGCGCCCCCATAGCGGGTACCGGCGGTAGGAGCAGCGGCCCCGTGAGCTTCATGAGGCTCTTCGACGCCCTAGCTGATGTCGTGAAGGAGGGCGGCAAGAGGAGGGCCGCAATGATGGGTATACTCCACGACTGGCACCCCGACGTGCTCGAGTTCTCACGCAGCAAGTGCGGGCCTAGGAGGGTCTTCGAGAACTTCAACATAAGCGTGGCCGTCCACGACCTCCTCGTGAGGAGGTACGTCGAGGGAGGATCGTGGCCCCTATACGACCCCCTCGAGTGCCCGGAGGCCCTCGCGGCCCTGAGCGGCGACCTCGAGGAGCTAGAGTCGAGGTGTAGGCCCTCCCGGATCCTGCGGGCCTCAGAGGTCATTGACGCCATAGCGGAGTGCGCTTGGAGTGGAGGGGATCCCGGCGCCGTGTTCGTAGACACCATAAACAGGCACAACCCCACCCCCACGCTTGGCAGGATACACGCCACAAACCCCTGCGGCGAGACACCCCTCCTAGACTGGGAGGCCTGCAACCTAGGCAGCATAAACCTCTCCAGGTACGTTGACGAGGTTAACAGGGAGATACGCTGGGAGGAGCTAGCCCGCGACGTTGAGGTGGCTATCCGCTTCCTAGACGATGTAATCGACGTCTCCTGGTACCCCGATAAGAGGATATCTGAAGCCGTTAGGAGGACGAGGAAGGTTGGTCTAGGCGTTATGGGGTGGGCCGACCTCCTCGCAGCCCTAGGTATCCCCTACGACAGCCATGACGCCCTCTTCCTCGCAGATAAGGTGATGGAGTTCATAGCCTACCACGCTAGGAGGGCAAGCAACGAGCTAGCCGTTGATAGGGGATCCTACCCAGCCTTCCCAAGCAGTATTCACAGGGAGGGTAGGCTGAACTTCGAGCCCCAGGTGCCCGCGGAGGAGATCTATGACACCTCGAGGGTCTCCAACGATGTGAAGAGCCTAGTCGATGACAGGCCCCCACTCGACTGGGCCGGCCTGAAAGCCGAGACTAGGAGGGGCACACGCAACGCCACGGTAACCACTATAGCGCCGACTGGCAGTATAAGCATAATCGCCGGTGCAAGCGCCAGTATAGAGCCGTACTTCGCCTTAGTGTATCTGAGGAGGTCCGACATAGGATCCTGGCTGGAGGTCAACAAGTTCCTGGCTAGGTGGCTCCGCGATAACGGCATGCTCACAGAGGATGTACTCGTAGAGATAGCTAGGAGGGGCGGGGGCATCAGGTGGGCCCCCTGGGCGCCTAGGGAGCTAAAGGAGTCCCTACCCACAGCCCTCGAGATAGGGTGGGAGTGGCACGTGAGGATGCAGGCGGCCTTCCAGAGGTGGACCGATAACGCCGTCAGCAAGACCGTGAACATGCCCTCAAGCGCTACAGTCGATGACGTTAAGAACACCATCCTACTGGCCTGGAGGCTCGGCTGTAAGGGGATAACCATCTACAGGGACAAGAGCAGGGAAGGCCAGGTGATAAGCGCTGGAGAGGAGATAAGGGAGGCACTTAAATCGCCACCCCCGCTGAGGAGGTTCAAGGACAAACACTTCTACACATGGCTCCGCATAGGCAAAGAACAGGTTATGATAGTACATGAGGAGTATAGCGGTGGATGCCCCACCTGCGACACCTAAACGCCGAGCCACCCACGCCCCAGAGACACGCAACTACGGCTCTGCTCGGAGGCAGGGCTCAGCACTCAAGACCCTCCTCATAGGCCCTAAAGCCTCGGCTACGCCGAGCTCATCAGAGCGGCTAGCGCAGCGTTGCCCCCGGGAATATCCCTGTTCACCCATGATTATAGGTCTATGCCCCGGGTGATTGATGACTGGCACAAGTTATTAAAGAGCCCCCTCATCTACCCTTGGGTCGAGGGCCTGCTAGGGGGTTACGGGGTTTTGATGGGGTTTAGGCCTAGGGATTTGAAGAGGCTCATGAAGAGGATGGGCATCGAGGTAGAGGAGGTTAACGCTACTAAGATTGAAGTGCACCTCGATGAAGGCTCTAAACTCGTCATCGATGAGCCCCAGTCAGTCATGATTATGAGGGCTAAGGGGCAGCCCACAATGATCTACGTCGTGGGGGAACCCCGTAGGGTAGAGGCTGTCGCCGAGCAGGCCGAGGAGGCCTTCAGCGACGAGGACGTTAGGCTTGTCGCCGAGCAGGCTGGGGTGAGCCTAGAGGAGGCTAGGAGGGCCCTGGAGGAGACCGGCGGCGACATAGCAGCTGCTATCCTGAAGCTCAGAGGCGAGGAGGGTAGCGCGTAGGGGGAACCCGGGCCCCGCTACTCCTGGGAGACCCCTCTAAGGGAGGACACCAGCTCATCCACGTCCCTAGCAAGGCTCAGTATTAGTGGGATGCCCTCGAGCTTAGCGAGTTCTATCGCCAGGGGGTCGACGCTGCCCCGAGGGCCGTGTATGACTATGACTCCAGGCTTCACCGGTGACACCCTCACAGCGACGAGGGGGCTCCTCCCGAGTCTCACCCCGGTGAAGACTATTGCCCTATCCAGCGTTGAGCCTAGTAGGCTGTAGAATTGGACCCCCGATAATGAGGTTATGGCTCGTATGCTGTCGATCACTGTGTAGCCGTAGACGCTCCTCTCGACGGGGGCCTCCGGCGCTAGTATGGTGCCCCTCACAATCTCGACTAGCTCCCCTATCGATATCGGCCTCTCGAACTCCCTCATATCTATGACTACTCCCGGGGGCACCCCTATGCTTCTAGCGAGCCTCTCAATCCTCTCACCACCACTCCTTAAGTCGAGCTCTATGAGGGCGTTCACATACCTCTGAATGAACCTGGCTCCGGGGATCCTCCTACCCTTCTCGTAATCGCTTATAACACTAGTCGAAACACCCATAGCCTTGGCTAGCCTACTCTGCGTCACGCCGAAGTACTCCCTCCACTTCCTCAGAGCACTACTCGGATCGGAGGCTAGCACTATGTCCCCCGCTATCCTCCTAGCAACATAGTATACCACGTAATCGCCCCTATACCCCTCCCACTCAACACCCCCACTCAACGCCCTCACTTCGACGATAGACGATTCACGGACACCTAAAATACCCGGCTACCCCCCACTTAGTTAACCTTCAGGATGTCGTCAAGAGATAAAATCCCTCTAAACAACCCATAGGAGCCCGGAGAGGGCCCGTCGTCTAGCCTGGCTAGGATGCGGGGTACGCCGAGGCCCGAGGAGGGCCGGCGCCCGACTCGGGACCCCGTGGTCCGGGGTTCAAATCCCCGCGGGCCCACCACTCTATTATCTCCGCATGTTCCCGCCTCCTGCGGCTATCAACTAAATCGGTTGTATACTAAAAATAACGCTACATGGTACTATATAGATAATTAAGCCGCTATAGTCTCTATTGTACACGCTTTTGTTGCCACTAGCCCCCTGGAGCCCTCAGGGCTCTCATGGATGCGCCGAGGGGGGCCACAGCCTGGCTGAAGGTGGCGGCTCTGATCCTCCTGGCGACGATAGCAGCTGGCGCGGCCTCGTGTAGGCTTCAGAGGGGGTATGTAACATTATTTGGGAGCGGCTCTACGTTTGTGCAACCAGCTATGGTAGCCTGGATCAGGGGCTTCGAGCGGATGCATCCGAGTGTTAGGATAGACTATGCGGGTGGAGGCAGTGGCAAGGGTCAGCAGGACATCATTAGCGGTAAGGTTGACTTCGCGTGCAGTGACCCACCCATGAAGGCTGCTGTCCACGGGTCTGGCGGGGGCTTCCTCCAGTTCCCCGTGATCCTGGGCGCTGTGGTGGTCGTATACAACATCCCCGGGTTCCACGGCCACTTGAACCTC
>Ga0256833_1002535_pt1 | contig 12778 bp, 19 predicted proteins | sample 356284metaG_FD_190535 | JGI IMG/M metagenome (GOLD analysis project Ga0256833, IMG submission 190535) | Hydrothermal vent microbial communities from Mid Atlantic Ridge, Atlantic Ocean - 356-284 | ecosystem: Environmental > Aquatic > Marine > Hydrothermal vents | place: Atlantic Ocean: Mid...
TCCGAAATGTATCCAGCGGGATATGAAAGCAAAGCGTAAACAAAGCTAAACAAAGCGTACATTTTTAGAGCGTCAAAAACGTTTCCGCCAAATCTTAAAAGAAAGAAAACATAACTTATATTAGCAGTTCCAAATAAAGCTGAGCAGAGAACGTATTTTTTTATTCTCATGTTAAGTTCAGGTTTCCTCGAATTTGCTTTATCCTTTAACGCAAGTAGAGGAAATACCGACACTATTCCAATCAAAGATGCAACTAAGATTATTCGCCTCTCGTTACACCAAATTTCGAATAAGTAAGCTGCGAGTAACGCTCCAAGAACAGCTCCAAAACTATCCATAGCCCTATGAAAGCCGAATGCTTTTCCCTTTTTTACAGCACTTTCTGCTATTAAGGCATCTCTTGGAGCCGTTCTAATTCCTTTACCGCTTCTCTCAAAAAATAGAAGAGCTACAGCAGAAAAAGCAGTTTTAGATAGAGACAATCCCAGCTTGGAAATTTGAGAAATAGAATAACCAAACAAAACGAAAAATTTTCTCTTTCCAAATAAATCTGAAACGTAACCAGAGAAGACTTTCATAAGACCAGAAATCCCTTCTATTAACCCTCCTGCAAAACCTATCAATGCAGGATTGGCTCCAAGAGAAGACAGAAAGAAAGGTAGTAAGGGAAAAATCATTTCACTGCTCATGTCGTTTAGAAAACTCGTCAGACTAAGCAGTTTCACATTTCTATCCATGTAAATGAAGTAACCACAAACTTCATAAACCTGTTGGACAATATGAGTTCGAGGGCCGGTAGCTCAGCGGTAGAGCGCCGCCTTGGCATGGCGGAGGCCTGGGGTTCAAATCCCCACCGGTCCATGCATATAACCCTTTCGATTTTGAGCGTTTTTGAATGAGAAAATTTTTCCAAAATCTGCTTTGAGAAATTAATCAGAAATGATTGCCCTATGTCACTAAATAGAGACAGTCAGATGTCATTTCTTGAAGACAAGTTCTGTGACGGCTTGTCATTTCCTGCGAGATGACGGATATTGTTCAGAACTTTCGAACCCTGAACTTGATAAAAATTTAACCTTCTGATAATTTTCATAAACGAGTTTTTGTAAGTTTTTCATTCATCCTGTCGATTGTTTCTCTCAAATTTGATATTTCTCTGAGAATTCTCGCAAGGTATTTCTCTATCTCTACTCTTTCTCCTTTTTCTGGCACATATACGAAGTTCCTTAAGTCCCTCGTCACTTTCATCCAAATTGAAAAGCCTCAAGTAGTATCTCGATTTAACGATAAGTCTAAGCTTTTTTAAACTTTCAAGGATTCTGCTTAGAGTCTTGTTTAGTGACTTTTCACTAAGTCCTGCAAAGCTTTTAAGTAACATTATCTGGACTTTTAAAATATTGCACTTCTAACGGGCATTATAGAAAATTAGATGCATGGTATTGGAGTTCTGTTTTTACAGGAAGATATGCAGGTTCAAGCGATACTGCAATTAAACAGGATTTCGATCAGGTGAAAGAATGGTTTAATGATGATAGTAAAAAGCCTGAAGTAGTGAAAGAAGCAGAGAGAAAGATTGAAGATCTAGAATTAAGAAAAATTACTAAAGGAGCTTTGTACAAGGCTATTATTAACATAATAGCATTGAAAGGAGCAAAAGACTTCTTTACTGGACAATCTATTGAACTCATAACATTAAATGATCATCACATTTTTCCTAAAAAATGCGGGCTTAAACTCACAAATGAGAATTGTATTTTAAATAAAACATTGATCAGTGAAGCAACAAATAAAAGTATATACAAAAATAAACCTTCAGAATATTTACGAAAAATGAAAAATAGACTTGGAAGTTGGGATAAAGTGAAAGACGTTCTTAAAACGCATCTTATTGATGAAGAAGCATTCACTGCTTTGCGAGCAGATGATTATAAAGAGTTCATAAGGTTAAGAGAGGAGTTAATCAAAGAAGATAATGAAAAGAAGAATAAAAATATGACATTAAAAATATAGAGATAAAGTTGTTTATTGAGTTAGAAATTAGAAAAAATAGGAGTAAAAGGGAAAAATATGAGCTATAAATATCTATACCCGACATATCCAAATTATAATACGAACACCACCTAAAAGCTCTGTTAGGTTTGGTTCTAGGAAAGTTTATGTTGATTTACCTGCGGAAATCTATAACTTTATGTTTTTTATGATGTCAAAATCTTTTAAATCCAAGCTGGCACCTGAAGATGTAAGGTACGAATGGGAAGAGTTCGTTAAGAATAATCATAAACTTTTGCAATAATGGTAGAAAACTAGCATCTGTCTCTCTAAGAAAAGATGCTAAAAAATCTTATTTAAGATTACAGGTAAATTGGCAGGTATTTTTCGATTATTTGGAAGATTTATCAAAAAAGTTCTTTGAAAAAGTCTCTTACAAAGGAGAAGCAATTAAAGAGTTTTACAACACAATATGGGAAAATTATCTTTATATTAGGAGAGAAACCAGAATTATTAAACCAACGATCTCGGAAATTTCTATCGAAAACTTCCTGAAGCTTATAAAATCAACAGGTGATTATTATGCTGTGATATCGGTTATAAAAAAATTAGAGGAGTTTCTAACAGAGATAAATGAGGAAGGTGGGGATCCTTATCTTAACGCCGCTTTAACCAATCTATACTCGTTGCGTTCGTTTGTAAGTAGTGCATGTATCTTTCCATGTTATGTACTGGTAAGAAATGTAATAGAGAACATTGTAAAAAGTGTTGTATATACAAAGCTCTCAAAAGGTTTGAATGCAGAATATCTACCAAACATTATGTTCTTTTATGAGCAACAATATGGATGGAAGAAAATATACTCACCGATAGACCTATCAAAAAAATCCATAAAAAAGATTCAAATAATTCACAATGAACTTTCTGAAAAGAAATTCTATTATGAGAAAATTATTAATTTATTTAAACAAAATAATTTTCCCATCCTAGGAATTAACCGTAATGTGATTGAACATCTACCACAATTCTTAGGACTAAAACATCAACGTATAAATGATAGTTGCAAACTCCTTGCCGAGCTTTATACTGCTTGTGGTGCGATTATCCATGGCTCCGCTTTACCTTTCCTTTCTTTACTTGAATTTAAGTTCTTCAAGTATTTCTTGGAAAAAGCAGTAGAGAATATAATACATTGCTGGAAACTGTTAAAGGTCTGAAAGCTAAGAAAGATAAAAAGGAACTATAATAGAGAAGTATTTAGAGACCCCAAAGTCATAAAACAAGCCTTGAAAATTGTGAATGAGCTTATGATCAATCATAGAGAAGAGATCGAAAAAATATTTGAAAGAACTCTGACAGAACTTGAAAAAGAAAGATCTATAACTTCGCTTATAAGACCAAAAGTCCTTCTGTATCTACTCTACTTGATTTCACCGAGTGGAAGATAAATAAAAGGAATACAAATCACATATGCAGATCTACTGAAAGATATACCAGAAAAACTTGAGACTATATCCTTACATGATTGGAATAAAGGAAACAGTTGTCAATACTTTCCATGCTCTCAAAGATAGACTACTTGTAGCACTTGAGGAAAAGAAAATCCTTCAATTAGAAGACAAAAAGTTAAAGGAGCTTGTTGCTTTTTACCTTATACTTGAGCTTGTTCCAAATCCCTATTCTGAAGGCAAGACCTAAACCCGTGGCACACCTTCATGCACTTTCAAAACTCTTTTCCACGAGTCAACTTCCTCTGTCAGAGGTAGCGGATCAAATCTTCCAAGATAAATGTATTTCCACATCTCCCGATCAAGAAAGATTTTGCGAGCTTTTCCTCCATACTCCTCTATCAAGTCATCGTAGTTTTCGAATTCATAAATAGCGTTATTTGTTTCAAAGATTATCATTCCCCTTTCCTTGTCAATTCTCAGTCTGTCAAGAAATTCGTCGTAATATCTCGGTATCTCATCTTTATTAAGCATGTAGAACGGAAGCTCGGGTTTTGAGTTATTGTTTACGAAAACATAGATATACTCGCAAAAAATGCTTCCCGAAGCTCTGAAAACGATTTTGTGATTCCTGTAGTCTATTACGCTTTTCGCAATATTCCTTATCACTTCTTTCCTATTTCCGTCTTAGTAAACATCGCAGTAAAGAAGCTTCCAGTCAAGCCAGTCTATTTTAAACGAGATAAATTCTGGAAGGTACTGCGTTTCCTCGATGAACTCTTTAAGCTTTCTCACATTCATATCCGATGTTTATCTCTATGTAGAATTAAAGACGAAAAGAGAGGAGATTGAAAATTGCAATCTGCAATTAACTCTTCTCTCCTTTATAACGGAAATTTGTTAAGAATCTTATCATGGAGCTGAGGAATCTTGTGAGGGATTACGTAAGCAGGAACAAAGAGCTTTGGATTATCTATGACATAGATCGTGGCGAAATAGAGCTGAACGGAGAAAAATACAAAACCGGCGAGCTTTCGTTCAACGAAGTTGGCGAAGTTGTGAAATCTGTTCTCAGGGAACTTTTCGGAGATTACAGAACTGTACCATATACTTTCTCAACTCGGAAGCGTATGAGAACGAGAAGTTCAGGGCAGAGGTACTCGCTCTCGGAGGCGAAGGAGTTCTAAGGTTTAGCATTCAGAGAAAAGAAAAATAGTCTTTCTTCTTTCCTTTTTAATTGTCAAAGTATAACTGCCTCCTCTTCTTTTATTTTAGCTCTGACTATGATTGAAACTAGAATTGCAAGGAACATTGTTGAGGCAGAGAGATAATCCCCTAACTGCATGCTGAACCAGATATGGGTCGCTGTAAACGTTAAGTAATAGATCACTGTGCTTAATCTTTTCATGAATATGAAAGCAAAGGATACTCTAAACAAAAGATAGATTGTCTGGATAAAGAGCACAAGTATAGCCACTTCAAACACATTTGCTGTTGGAGAAAAACCTGCAAACGATTGTTTTAGTGCATTGAAGAACGCAATCAAATTCTAACATGTCTGGAATCTTCAGAAAATGTCCCTTTTGCAAGGAGGATGCAATATTAAAGACCGTAGAACCTGATTTCAGTAAGGGTGTATTCAGAAGAATCTTTGAATGTAAAAACGGACACGAATTCGGCGAAGAGGTAAGCTTCGATGGAGAGAGAAAACGGGTGAAAGAAATTTTTGAGGAAATAAGCAACAACCTCAAAAACTCTTCAGACTGAAATTTTTGCTCCGGTTTCTCTTATCTTTCTCATGAAAAACTCCCTGAATTCTCTGTCATTCCATAAGGTTTCCATTATCTCATCTATCATCTGCCTTCTAACCTCTCTCAAGCAGCTTCTCTGCCTATTCGTCAAGCGGGAAGAAACATCTTTGACAGACTTTATTCGTTGTTGGATTAATCTCGCCACATCTTAAGCACTTCTTTGGCTTCAGCAATTCGTTATCTTTCTCGCTTTCATCCATTTCAATTCCATAGAGCTTTAAAATAGCTTTATCAACATCTCTTCCTGAAAGATGTACGTAAACGCTCGCCATATCGCTGTCCTGAACCCAACCGAAGAACTCCTTCATCTGTGCTTCAGCAAGAAAGTTGGCCAGATGAGTTGCTCTTGCATGCCTGAAGGCGTGCGGGTTCACGCTCTTTCTAACCCCTGTCTTCTCCGCGATAACCCTGAGAATTGTTCTTAATGAGTTATACGGCAACCTTTTGAAGTTTCTCAGCGAGATCCAGAGCCATGCTTCCGGATTATCGTTAAAGGGATGCGTGTTCATCCATTCAGCGAGATAAGGAACCGAAGAAACAAGCCTCATCCTTCTGTAACCCGTTTTTCCGTGGACAAGGATTATTGCACCGTATCTGTCGAACTGAACGTTTTTCATCATTCATAGACAGAAACTCTCCAACCCTGCAGCCCGATTCATAGAGAACCGCGACTATGGCTTTATCTCTCACTGTTTGTGCGGCATCTATCATCTTTTTAATATCCTCTTCCGTGAGAATCTCTTCGGGAAGCTTCTTGTTCTTCACATCGTTGCATTTCAGCCATGAAACCAAGTTTTCTTTGCCAAGCCATCTGAAGAATTTCTTAAGCGCACGCTTGTAATCGTATTTTGTCCATGCAGTGAACTGTGAGGTATATTATTATCGCCACTACTCTTTTGAGATCTTCTTCAGTTGCCTTATCAAAGTCCTTCCCAAGCCATTCTGCGATCTTTCTTAGGATATAGGCGTATTTCTGAACCCTTCCTGCTGTTATTCCCTGTGCAAAGCAGTCGTTGCAGAATTTTTCTATTAGTTGCTTGTTTCTCTGAGAAATATTTGACTGTCTTAGAAGCCTTAATGCTATTTCATATCTTTTCCAGTAGCGGTGTATATCATTCTCCACGTCTAGATTTGTTGTTACTGCTCCCATATATTGGGGGAGGCTCTGTTAAATTGCAAATGGTGCCGGGGGCAGACTTAAGCAATTTTTAACAGAGCCTCTATCCCCATTACAGCTGCAATCTAAATTTATAATTTAGTTATATTCAAACGCCATATTTAAATTTTAGCTTTTCATCATCACGGATTCTCCAATCTCTTTAAGCAAGTCCACAAATCTTTCAACAAATCTGTAAAATTCTGTAGAGGGCCTAACAATGAACATTTCTTTCTCAAACGGATCGTCTATAAACTTCTTTGTGCTTAATCCTTTCAAATTTTTCTCTAAATTTTCTCTGTACTTCTTGTATCGTAAAGCATCCTTTACTTTCTCGACAATCATCTCTCTAAGCTTCTCTGTTTTTATTCCATGCTTTTCGAGCATGAAAATATCATAAAAGTCGCGAAGCTTCTGAGCCTGTCTTGTGAGAATAGCTCTGACCTTTTCGCAGAGTATCTCTTCCTTGCTATAAGCCAGAAGCTTTACTGGTTTGTAAAACTTTAGAAAATCCTCAAAATACGCTTTATCCTCTTCTGAAATCTTGACGTGATCAATAAGAGTTCTCGCTATAACAGACTCATGATCAAATAGAATTCTTTCAACAAAATTAACCTGAATTTTAATGAGCTCAGAACTTTTCCACAGCTTAAAAGTTACCATTCTGTTTCCGCTTCCGAATTCAATGTAATTCTTATTCCTAACATAATTTCTGAAATCCAGATCCATGCTCGTTGCAATTGATTCAAGAAGCGTGGCAAAAGCTTCGGTTTCTTTTAACAATGCTCTCCTAAGCCTCTTCTTTCCAAGATTCTCCCATACTTTCTGATCTTTCCAAGTAAAATCAAGATCAACGCTAAAGCGGTAATAACCAAAATAACACTTAACGAGACAGCTACCTCCCTTGAAGAGATATTTATCTCCGAGATCGGAGAGAACCATTTCTCTGAGAATCCTGTGAATTAGTATATCCTTTTCCACAAGCGATGGTTTTCTTATACCAGACTTCGCAATTACAAATTCGACAAACTCAGATAATTCCGGCATTTTCAATCACGCTTGCAACACTTTTCGGATAAAACTTCAAGTATTCAGCGATTTTTCTTTTTCTAATCTTATTTCCATATTCCTCTATCATAGATAGAACCCTTTCTTCTGGCACGGATCTATACCTCGAAATATAGATCATATCCAGCAAAGTCTTTTCGATATCGGAGAATTTTATCCCGTTCTTTTCGATAATACCAAAGCCAAAAAGCCCGTTTTTAAGCTTGATGAACTTTACATTCTCCCCGTTGATGTTTATTACTTTAGGTCTGTAAATGGTGTCGTTCAGAACATAAATAACTGCGGAATATTCGTGAGTTATTCCATTAAGCCTCAATGCCGTGTGCAAACCAAAATACCATTCAAGCTCAAGCTTTTCCATACCAAGCGAGATTAGCTTTAGTGTATTCAAACTCCTTTTAAGCTTGAATTCTTCTACTGTTTTGACGTAGTACAAACCGCGTAGAATTCTCACAAGGTAGCCATAAGATATCATGAAGTTTATCGTTCTTTCAGCGTTTGCTTTGAATTTCTTACATACAACTTCGATTTCTTCCCTTTTTACAGCCTTCCCGCCGAATTCTGCAAGCAAGTATTTGGTCAATTTTTTCATGGTTGTTATTTGTGTAACAACCTTTAAAAAAGTTGATGGTTGTTATATGAATAACAAGTTAAAAATATTTGCTAGATTGTAATACTCTGTTTATTGTTTATTGCTGTAACCTAGTTTCTAAATACCGATTTATGAAGTCGTACCATCTATATTTTCTGACTTGGTAAATTCGGTAGATAATTGGTAGTACAACTGATGAAATTATGAATGAAATAGGATTAAAACTTGAGGGCGAGCTAATTATAGACAAAACTACACCAAGAATGTTGGTAATGCTAAAAACACTCCTTATGATTCCTTGAGACTCCACTATGAAAGCATTTTTTAATTCTTCGTAAATTTCCTCCTGACTGCAATCCTCTTCGAACCACTTTTCTATTTTCTTCCTGAAATCTCTAATTCTTTTATCTCTATGTATTTCTAGAAAACGATCTACATCTGTAATTTCTGTGCAAGGAATTCCAAATACTAATGTACTGGCTCTTTCCAATACGTTAAAGGCAATTTGATATTTTTTAATTTCTTTTAAAACCTTTAATTCATATAGTTTTGCTCTTACAATATCGTCAAGAACAGCAAATCCTGTCCTGTTTGATAGACACCACATTATGCTAACATTCAGAGCCTCAAATAAGTAAGGATCTGGTTTAGCATATCCCGGTCCATATTTATTTTCTATGTAACTTACGGCTTGAAAGTATCTCTCATCATTATAAAGTTCAGAATAAGATGTCTCTATCAAATTTAAATCTTCGTCAGTTATAAATTTCTTTAAATTGTATTTCTTAACGAACTTTGTATGAAGCAAATCTCTTAAAATACCAAGCTTGCTCTTGTCCAAATATTTTTCAGGAATTCTTCTTTCATATTCTCCAACAATCCAAATCTTCCCTTCTTCGATTTTGTCGATAATCTCTAAAAGTTTATCTGCTGCGGCCTTATCAATTACAAGTTCGTCATAAAGAAACAACGGGCCAGGATTTTTTATGAATTCAAGTAAGTATAGAGGATACATATATACTTCATCTATATTTTTAAGTTTTCCAAGTTTCTTTCCTAAATCGTCACTAAATTCATACCCTGAGATTATGCATTTTATCATTCTGTAGTCTAGATTGGTCGAAAATAGATTTGTATTTTTTGATTTTGATAACTCTTCATGTAATATTGATAACTATGTAATGTTCTTCATGAAGATAACTTTGCAATCTACTCCTCCAACCTTTAAAAATTCTCATTCAAGAATTTCAATCATGTACGGTTACGAGGATCCTGTATTTCGCCAGAAGGAAGTTTTAAGCCCTGATTATCTTCCTGATCATCTGCCACATCGAGAAAAGGAGATAAAGGCAATATCGAGCATTATAAACTCTGCTCTGAAAAATCTTTCAAGCGTTTCGAACATATTTATCTATGGCCCTCCAGGAACCGGAAAAACAGCCTCTATAAAATTCATTTTCAGGAAGCTTGAGGAGGAAACTTCTGCGTTTACAGTTTATCTTAACTGTTTCCGTGTCAACACGAGAATGGGAGCACTCTATTCGATAATTCTCGAGTTCTTCAGAAAGGTAAAACCAACGAGAAGAATTCCATCAAGAAGAGGCGTAGCGTATGACGAGCTTTATGATCTGCTTATCTCAGAGCTGAGAAAATCCGGAGTCTTTCCCGTGATATGCTTCGATGAAGTGGATCACCTTCTGCCTAGAGGATCTGAAGTACTTTACGATCTCTCAAGGCTCAAGGAGGAATCAATTCCAGCACAGATAATCATGGTCACCAACGATCAGTTTGTTTTCATGAACGTTGACCCGAGAATAAAAAGCTCTCTTCGTCCTGTTGAGGAAACTCCCTACAAACCATACACTTTCAAACAGATGAAGGAAATAATTCAGATGAGAGTTGAGTTCGCATTTCACAGAGGAGTTGTTGACGAGGAAGCGATAGACTACCTTGCTGAGGTTGCATGTGAAATGGGAGGGGATGTGAGAATAGCGAGGGAAACTTTACTTAGAGCTGGAGAGCTCGCAAAGAAAGATGGAAAATATAGGGTTTACCGTTGATCACGTGAAAAGTGCTCTCAGCGAATCTCAGTTCGCAAAGGCTAAGAGCATGGTGGAGCAGCTTTCCTCAAACGAGAAGAGGATTATTTCTCTTATTCCCGAAAACGGTATTTTTTATCCTGAATTTTATGAGCTTTATCAGGAGAGTGTACCCTCAGGGACTAAAGGATAGAATGCTGAGATATTATCTTGAAAGACTTTCGAGATATGGACTCATAAGCATGGAGAGAAGAGGAATTGGAGGAAGCTATTTTATAAGGCTTAATGTGCCGAGGAAAGTTCTATTTAGGCTCAAATAATGATTTATAGATAGCTAAGATATAAAAATTATTAAAGTTTTTAGTTTACGAAATTTCTCAACATTATCTTTACACTTTCTTCAATACATTCTCCTTTACAATGATAAACTTCTCAAAATCCTCAGCGGATTTTAGAGACCTAGGGATCTCTATTTTTATACCAAAAGCTTTACCGTAATCAACACACGCTTTAAATTCTTCACATATTTTATCAAAGTATTTCTTGAAGAGTTCATCTGCAAGTTTCTGAGCCTCATCTATAGTTGAAGGTTTCTTCTGAAGTTTATTGTAGATACCTTCAAAAACCCAAAGAATGTGGTATGTGAAGGCAGGATCGATAGGTCTAGTTTTTCTGTTTCTAAGTTTTTCCTTGATTTTCATAAGCAATAGGTACGGTACTGTATACTCAGTAATAAGTTCTTCTGTTCTACCTTCTTTTTTTGCCTTTTCAATTTTTTCAAAATCAAAAATCTTGTCGTAATATTCATTTTCAGAGAATATCTTATCAACTCTTCCGTAGGCTATGTATGGTTTACTTAATTAAATAGAATGCCACATAAGCTTGTGCGAGGTCTTTCATATTGACGATCGTGCTTTTCCTTCTCAAGCCGATTCCTCTTTTGTAAACATAGGTGAAACAAAATCTACTAAATATTTCTTCCAACTCCTTGTGAACTTTATCAAGAGATCTTAGATCTCTAACATTTGTAGGATTCTGAGAATTTGCTGCTCTAGCAATATTTCTAGCAATTTCCCAATTTTGAGTCCTTACGATTTTTGCCAAGATGTACACGTTAGAGAAATCGAAATTTCGTTCTCTTGCTTTTAATAATACGTTAACGGTTTGAGCACCGTTAACTATCGCAAAACGTTCGAGAATTAGCTTTTTCTCATCTTCAATAATTTTAAAGCTCTTGCAGACTGCAACAATCCCATTGTTATACGCAACGAAAAAGTTTCTCTCGTTTACATTTTCTAGAGTTTTTAGAATATTCCAATTTACACTACCCCTCCTCAAACCAAGAAATCTTCTTACATTACTTTCAAACAGGTCATCTCCATACTTTTCACATAACTCTGCTAACTCTTCCCCTTTCAGTAACGCTACTATGATCTCTATGTTTCCTGTATCGTCTTTAGCTCGTAGAAAACCCTTACTCACATCAAAAACCGCCTCTGGGATTCCACCAATTCCGAACAAAATTTCTTCTATCTTGTAATAATCGAAAATTTCAAACTTGCAATCTACATCTATATTCTTTCTTCTGAAGAAAACTTTAAGATTTTTAGTTTTCTCTTTTTCAAAATCTTTTTTGGCTTTACCGTTAATTTCCTTGAGTCTAGCTAAAGTTACAAGGATGACGTGAATTGAGTCTACATTGTCAAAGTTTATTTTCTCATTTTTGATTTTAATCATGCCACCATCCTTAAACATTTCCCTGACTGCTCTAACTAAGTCTTCAATCCCGCTTAGAGCATAATTTGCATCTTCTGTATATTTGAATTGGTATAGGTACAGCCTCCTATTTTCATCGTCATAGTAGAAAGCGTCTAAACCACCATTCCAAGGCCCATCGGTTATGATTTTTTCGGCCTCTTCCTCGCTTAAATCATGTATTCTACACAAGAAGAACAAGGCAAATGCTCTGGATTCATCAATATCTCTTTCTTTGGATATCTGAGTGATTTCATCTTTAATTTCCTCTAATTCTAATTTCATACCAGAACCTCCTTAATCCCATAGTTCCAAACAATCTAAAGTAACACAAACTAGATTATAACAGTAATTTGGTAATAAAATTACCGTTTAGCTTTCTCGAAAATTAATTAATCCCTCAAACTCAAACCTCCACTCTCCTTTCTTTAACTTCTCCCTCAACTCCTTCAGCGTAATTTCACCCCTATTAAGCATCTCCTCAACTCTTTTCCACTCATACTCATGCCTGTAACGCTTGCCAATCATCTCACTTATCAGCCTGTCAATAGCCGAGAAATACAGTGTCATGATTCCAAGCCTTTTTGCCATGTGCATCGCTTCGGTGCTCCAACCCAAACCAATCATTATAGGCAAGACATTTCTAGCATTCCCGAAAGCTGCCTTAACTCTATCATCAAAGTTTTGCGACATGCTCCGGCCTGACGAGAGTGTACTTGCTCTCTATTGGGATTATAACATCCAGAGAGCTTCTACTGTCAGCCATCACGTTAAAGGCATAGAAGGTACCCTTTATCAGAACGTCGAACTCAAGCTTCCTTCCTTTTCTCCGTAACCACCCAGACATTTGCAACCTTATCGCTTCTGAAAACGAAAGGTATTGAGAACTTGCTGAGCTCTGGGTTCTTTCTCAGCTCTTC
>Ga0256833_1002536_pt1 | contig 12777 bp, 28 predicted proteins | sample 356284metaG_FD_190535 | JGI IMG/M metagenome (GOLD analysis project Ga0256833, IMG submission 190535) | Hydrothermal vent microbial communities from Mid Atlantic Ridge, Atlantic Ocean - 356-284 | ecosystem: Environmental > Aquatic > Marine > Hydrothermal vents | place: Atlantic Ocean: Mid...
ATATTTCGTTTTGCGGGTTGATATTTTCCGTTTTAGTGTAATCGGCGTTTATTGTTATGGTATAGGGTTAAAAAAGGTATCTGGTTGGGTTTCGGCTTATAAGGGTAAATACGTATTTACTAATTTATGACCTGTGGATAAATACGCTGGATATTTGGCAGAACGGGAGGGTATCCCATACCATGCAAAATTAGAAAAGGGTATATTGGTTAAATACTACTCAGTATCGTTTTTTAATACATACGATTTATATAAATCTGATTCAATTTTAGCACGTTTAAGATTTGTGTAAATTCTCAAGCGATCGACTATTTCTTTAGTCTTTAATATTTTTTCGAGTTTATCAATTGTAGTTTTAGCCTTGTTTAATATTATTTTGTCCTCTTCAAGAAGTATGCTAATGCCAGCGAGTTTTAAAGCTTCCTGCATGCATAATTCAATGAAAAACGATAGATTTACATCGGGATAGATTTCTTTAAACTTTTCGTATAAGTCTTTCTGTATAGAAACTGTCTTAATTACGTGATTATCGTTCCTTCTCTTCTTCTTCGAACTCAATCTTTACACCCTCCTTATTTTTTAGTTCCTCATCTTCAAAAACTATTGGTGGTGTGTTAGTAGTAGTTCCTCTCGAAAACGGTTGAAATGCTTTCATCATGTTCATCATATTGGGAATGAAAAACTTCTCGAACATTGTCAAGAATTTCTCAAGAATTTCGATATATTTCTCCTCAACTCTCTTTTTTTCGTCGGTTTTGCTTATCATTAGTCCATGTTCAAAACCTTCTTTATACTTCGATTCTTCGAGTCGTTTTAGGATAAGGTAATTAACTAACGGCTCGTTTAACATTTTCGATTCTCTCGCCAATTCTAAAAGTTCGCTAAGCTCTTTCTCGGTTTTTGGTAGGTTTTTAGTGCTAACAATGTATTCGTATATGCGATTAAGGAATGTCTGAAGATCATCAACCTCATCGGGATTTATTCCTATTTCACGGGCAATTCTTACGACAAGGTCGGCAATATCATCTTTAGCCATAAAATCACCTCATAAGTTTCTTTTGCAACAAATAGAAACAATTAGCCGTTTCCTCGTCGATGAATTCGATAGTCTGAACGATTTTCGTTCCATCTCTTTTAAACTTAATTCCTTTTACGATTTTCTCATAACCATGTATGTTCAAAATCATGTTTGGGTTAGTCCTAATTGTCTGATAAACCATTTCTGCCATCTTTTCATCGCCTACGTCAAAAGTTGCAACTATTTTATTCCCGTCGAGCCTCATCTTAACCTGCATACTATTATTTATCATTGTATATGTTATAAATATTACGATTAGACCGTGTGGGGTTTTTAAGTTATGTTGCGTTAAGGTATAGTTTATAAGCATCTTATCGCTGGAACCAACGACAACATCTTATATTCTATAACCTCGTGAGTTATATCTCTATCGTGTATATATGATTTATCGAACCATAAATATTAAATCGTTCGATAATTTTATAAACTTGAACGATAACTTTCGTTGGGGTGATTAGAGTATGAACTTTGAACAAGTATTAGATCAGATGGCGAGCGAGTGGGCAGAGGAATGGAATAAGTCCAAGGGTAAAATAACCAAGAAGTTGAGTAAGCCGTATTATCAGGTCAAGTGGAAAAAGAGAGTTCTAAGCCCGAAGGCAGTAAAGGAGAGAAGGGAGAACCTGATTAAGGCGATAGAGGCTGGGCTGATAGAGGAAGGACTCGAAAAAGTTGACCCGAGCGAGTGGGCGAGCGAGGTTATAAAGGGTGTAGAGGTTACGGAGGTAGGAGCGGAGGAGGCAGAGAAGTGGAAAGAGGACGTCGCCCCGTATATGCGTGTCATTTTGGAGAAGAAACAGGAGTTCGATCAACTTGGCTTGACAGGAAAACAGGCTATGGATTGGTGGTATGAGAATGTCTCGAAGAAACTTAAGGAAATGAAGTATAGCAAGAGAGAGGAAAGGTATAAGGTTAAGGCTCCTCTTATAGTTTCGGTTGAGTAGAAAAGTAGGAGGTGGTAGGGTTTGACGGTTGCGGTTTCGGTTCCGGTTTCGGGTTCGGGTTGTGTAGGAGTAGGTTTGAATAGCGTAACAGCGAACGCGGTTCAGGCAGGAACGTTTCCAACAACTCCGACGCAGGTCGAACCAGTCCCGGCTCCAACATACGTCTATTATACGACGACGGGATTTGACATTGGAAGCATCATGAATTTGATGATGCAGATGTTCCAGATGGTGCTAATGATCGTCTTCTTGCTTTTGCCCATTAAGATGCTTCCAGAGCTTCTTAGCTCGCTGAAAGGGACGTAATTTAATTTATTTTAAGAGGTGGTAAACGATGGCAGAGAACGAAAAGGTCGAGGCAAAGCTTCATCAGACACAGATAGGCGTTAATGCTATAATAGCGGGAGTAGTCGGGGCGGGTGGATACGACGAGCAGACAGGATTATATTATCCATTCCCACCTGAAATACTACACATAGTAGAAATGATACAGCCCGGGGAAATTAAAGACTTGGACGGGAGCGTTACAGTAGCGGCGGGAACCACGACAGGATCGAAGGAGATTAACGCCGACTCGGGGCAGGTATTTTATATAACCAAAATAAACATAGGAGGAACGCCCCCGAGCGGAACATATACTATTAAAGTGGATGGAACACCTCTTATAAACGCAAGGAGCTTAACGGCTGAAACGCTCGACATAGTAAGCCTTAACGGAGGAAAGCCGATAAGAGGAAAGACGATCGAGATAGTAGTTGAATTATCCTCCGCTCCGACCGCAGACACCACGATAAGCATCACTATCTCGGCAGTTCAGAAGAAAGACTTAACGCAGTAATTTTATTTTTTATAAGGAGGTGATTTTATGATGAAATATGCGATTATAGTCAAGAATAGGCAAATATGCAGGTCGTGTGTTGAGCAGTATGGGGAAATTGTTAAAGAAACTGCTATGACGATTAGGATAAGGACAGATGATTTCGGTATAGAACAACTCAAGAAGTTAGGTTATGATGTTATCGTTTTGGGAGAGTCTGAAGTTAATAGGCATCAGTTGTTTTACGATCCTTCGGATGATGTTATTACGCTCGATTATGTATATAATGCGTGCAATTTCCCGGCTCTCATCAGGAGAGGGTTTAATGATCAGGGTGTAGTTATTGCAATTCTTGGGACGGGTTGCAACGTTGATGTTTTACCTGATGATATTAAGGCTCGTGTCAAGGTAATGGACTATACAGGAGAGGGAACGGAAGATTATCTCAATCATGGAACTCCGATCACTTACTTAATCGGTAAGCTTACAAAATTCGCAAAGATTTACCACATAAAGGTTATTTCAAAAGATTCAAAGATAAATGAGGAAAATTTGATAGACGCTTTTGAGTGGGCGTTTTGGCACGCAAACATAATCAGCACAAGCTGGCAATTCGCTAAGATTGACCCATGTGAATATTATAAAAATTATAATGGATTAATTAAGATGGTTAGCTTAAGAAATCCGCCGTTGTATTGGGTAAGTTCGGCGGGAAACAACGATGATGAGCCAAACGCAATAGGTTTTCCCGCCTGCTCCGAATATATAACGGCAGTAGGGGCTTTATGTAAGGATTGGACGGTTTGCGATTTCAGTAGTAAAGGAGCGTTTGTATGTGATGGAAAGAAGATTCTAAAACCTGATTGTTCGACTTTTGGTAAGAACATCGAACTAATTGACGCTAATGGTGAAACGAATACTTTTAGTGGAACGAGCTTCTCCGCTCCGATCGTTGCCTCTGCGGTTGCCTATCTGTGCAAATATACACCTCCGGGCAAGTGGATATTAGATGGGCATGTAATTAATCCAAGGGTAAAACAGCAATGCTGGAGTAGAGATTACGGTTATGGGGCGTTAAAGCTCTTCGTTAATGCTCCTAAGTGTGGTCTCACTACACCAAATCTGGTGGTTAAGGCTCTCGAGCTTGGTTTACTGTTCACGGTTCCGTTTCTCGTGTATGAGGGAGTTAAGTATGGTTTAAGAAAGGTTAAGGAGGTGGTGGCATGAATGGGGTATGGGTAGAGTTCCAACCGGATTTAATAACAGTCCAGCCCACACAGTTAGCGGGGATACTCGTTCCAATACTCGAAATACTATTCGCCATAGCGATAGCATTGAGCTTTATCGGTGCAATAGTCGAAGGAGCGAAGACGATATGGAGGGCAATTCATGGAGAGTAGAGTATGCACAGGAATACCTGTATATACTCCGATACTACAAACGTATGACTTATTTAAGAATATGTTCGTAATAGTAGGGATAATATCTATATGTCTCATGTTAATAAACGTTATAAAAATGGTTAAAGGTTTGAGGAGGTGAAAAAAGTATGGTATGCGTAGGTTTACCGGTAAAACCTACGGCTCCATCAGCGAGTGCGGATAACATAATAGCAATTGATGAACATGATAAGCCGTATAGCTTAGGAAATCCGCTTAAGTGCGGTAAAGGTATTTACTTCAAAGTTCACGTCTCATGGCAGAACTGTTCGAGAATTAACTTAAAAATAACATGTGGAGATCACGGAACAGCTAAAACTCTTTTAAATGCTAATGTAAACTTGCCCTATCGTTATGGAAGTGGATGGATAACGATAAGACCGGCGAACGGAAAGGTATGGTCGGTTGATAGCATACTAAATGCATGCGGTTATTCATGCACATCGAAACAGGCATTCTTCTGTGCTGAGGCTAAAGTTATCGGGTGATCAGTATGCTTAAGTGCATACCATATCAGGTTCCCGGAAACGTTGAAGTTGGAAAAACGGTTACGATAAAGTTCGGAGTTCAGAATCTATATAATCAACCTATCGAATTCGTCGTATTCATAGCATATTGCGGGAATGATTCACAATGTAAGAATTTTAAAGTAGTATGGACGAGTAATATAGCGGTAATAAATCCGAATCAGACCATACCAATAAACCTAATGGTTCAGTTTAAACAAGAAGGTTATTACGGTATAGGCGTATATAATCACACGCTGAAGAAATTTGAATGTGGGTTCATAGTCAACGCAATACAGCCGAACCCTGTATTATCATTCTTCGGTAACCTTGGGGCTTTGATTCAGATGCTCCTAATCCTGCCGATATTAAACATATTCATAAGTATGATAAGCTCATTACTAAGTAGTATAGGAGGGGGTAAGAGATGAATGGGTTAGAACTGAATAAATTAAAAATAAGCATAAAACAGGAAGAGAATAAGGGAGGTAATGAAATAAAAGTTAAAGCTCGGACGATAGTCGGCGGAGTCAAGATATATAAATGGCTCGGGAACGTAAGAACTGATTGGAAAAGCAGAATAACGGTTTATAAGCGTCTATACATAACGGATAACGATTATATCGAGAAAGAGCTTATAAGCGGTGTCGATAATCAGCTGATAGTAAAGGATAGCGATTTCGTCGAGCATGAATATGTGATTAAGATAGATGAGGCCGATTGTGAGATTATAGGGGTGGTGTATTATGCTTGAATATCCATTTAATAAAATAATATTAGCAGAAACTAAACTAAATTATACTAATAACAGCACATCAGAAGAAACATATACCGTATTTAATAATGACATAGTAATAAAACAAAATGGAACGGTTATTATACAGATATGGGCAGATAACGACGTTGTAATAAAAGCGAAACTAAACGATGAGACGATAAACCTAAACGAAGGGGTTCCGATATCCGCGGATGGTCTGTATGAATTTTCAATAAGCGTTATTGAAGGAGATACGCTTAACATATTAATACCTGTTCCCGCTAACACTTCAATAAAAGGAAGGCTTAAATTAATACTAAGGAGGTGATAAAAAATGCTTGTTCCACCGCAAGGTTTACCGTATTGGAGAAATAAGCTTAAGTGGCTGTTCGAGAATGTCGGTTACAAAAATAAAGAATATGATAGTAATTTAGATGGACTTATAGATAACTCGGACAAAGTGGACGGCTATGACGCAGGAACAGGGGCAAATAACATTTTAGTTTTAGATTCTAATGGATTGGTTCCTCTTGGCAATATTCCCGTTCTGGATTGGTCAAAATTACAATTTCCCGGAGTGAGACAAGAAATCCTACAATATTTCGACAATCCAAAGATACTTATTGCCACGTCGTCAATGTTAGAACTATTAAACAGTGCAGAAAAAGCCGGAGCTAATACGAGTGGAATATCTGCAACAAGTAAAGAATTAACAATACCGGGAGGAACATCGACAGCGTCAGGAAATACATGGGTTTATATAAGCTTTCCCTACAATGTTACAAAAGTTTATTATTGCGTTAGACTTTGTTCTGTTAATGCCGTATGGGTTACAACTGAAGCTTTCGCTGGTTCAGATCCAACTGTATCACCCGGATCAACAGGAGATACTGAATATCACATATCTTTACATATTCCAGCAACAGCACAAGATTTTATAATAACAAAAGTTATCAATGGAACAGCAACTATCTTAGGATACGAATCGACAGATTTATCATACAACACGTATTATAATATTGAAGTTTTAATTAGCAATCCAGACAGTATTATTAAAGTATGGCGTGATGGTGCTCTTAAATTTAATCTAACACCAGATACTACTAATCTTCCAAGCTTTACAGCGTTTAGAATAAGAGTTGTGGATTTATCTACAACGACGGCACAACAAGGAAAAGTAACAGGGCCAATTGTTATTATATACGAGTGAGGTGATGACTGCGTGAGGTTAAAAGTTAGAGCAACCGGTAAAGGAACGGAAGATGATCCCATAAGACCAGACTTAAGCACAATACCGGAAATAGCAAATCTGCACAAAGCTTTAGACAAATACAGAAAGACGCACAAAAAAGAGATAACAGATATAACATTTTACACAGTTCAAGTTATCAACTACGATGAGAAAAACGAACAGTTCGAAGTAGAGATTAAGGTTAATAAAGACGCATTAGATAAGTTACCTGACGAAATAAAATCGATACTTGAAAAATTATGATCGGGCGGAGATTTTGGGATATAAAACCGCTATATGAACTTAAACCGCCAAAGCCTTCGAAAGCCTTAGCTTGCCCGATTTGCTCAAATTTTATTTTTTGGTTCAAGCATGCTCGAATTTTTCAAAGACACCATTATCCTGAAGATATTAAAAGATATGGGGAACAGTATAGAGTTGATATAGCTATAAAGTGCGACGATTGCGGTTACGTTCCATTTTTCGGTGTTCACATCACAAAACAGGAATTCGAAGAACTCAGAGCTATTTTTATCAAAAACAGCATAGATAACTTAATGCTTGAGTATAAACATACGGGGCATTGGTTAGTTAGTCCTGTATATAAGAAGAGGGAAAAGCGATGATCAGTATGGCAGAAATAGACTCGATTATAAGGCAAATTCTAAGCTCTAACGAGACAAGTAAAGAGGAACGTTTACTTTGTATGGCTATTATAGAGCTTATGAACGACGTAAAGACAATAAAAAAGCAAATGCAGATGATAAAATGGCTCCTCTCGACGCTAATATTCTTATTAATTGTTAATATAGTATTGATTAGAGGAGGGGTTTAGAATGGTCAAATACGTAACCAAAAGGGCGAGAGCGAGAAGGATTAAGAAGGGAGAAGAGCCAACGCTCGAAGAAATGCCTTTATTGGAGTATAACCTAAAGCGTTACGCTTATCGTTTAGCGGAGAGGCTCGGAGTTGCTAAAGACTTAATAGATGAGAAGTGGGATGAATGGGTTTCCGGGAACCTAACATATAAAGAGGCTAAAAGAATAGTTACGGAGGAAATCTTAAAGTTAGCAGAACCGGAAAAGCGTTATCTGGCGAAGGAATATATCAATGAACTCGAAAGACGCCAAGACGAAGAAGTCCATCGACAGCTTGAGCATTTAATCTACACTATAAGGGATGTCCTCGAAGGGAATGAATACTCGGAATATTTCGAGTTAGCAAGAGATATGGGTATATTGGATAAGCCTTTAAAATACCTGTATCAGGAATTAGAGGATTGGAAGACTTTTATAGTTAAGAGAACTTACATTCATAAATATACATCATTAGTTAATGAGCTAATGGATTACATAGGAAAAATATCGCTGTTCTTAGCTAAACATCCTGATGCAAAAGTAAGCGATGTTGTAGGTAAATACGAAGAAATACTACAAATGCAGGCAGAGGCTAAAAGGGAAATTAAACCCGAATCCGAAGAGGTCGAGATCGAGCTTAAACCCTTAGTGGTTCCTAAGTATAAAAAATTGATAGAAGAAGAGGAAGAAAAGAAGGAGAAGGAAGAAATAGAGGAAGAGGTTAAAGAGGAGGAGGAAGAAATAGAGGAGAGCGTTATAAAGACCGAAAGCGATGCTATAAGAATAGCTAAAAAGCTCGAACTGGTGCTTAGTGCTATTGAGAGCTTGCCGACTAACAAACAATGGGAGGCGATAGAAAAGCTTAGACCTTGGATTGAGAAGATTATCAAAGAAGGGAACGTAACAGCAATACCCGAACTATGGAATGCTATTTGGCACTATAAAGCCATAGCTTTGCCTCTTGCAACTGCCAAAGGAAAATATAAGCAATATGCGTTTTTGAAGAAAATAAAGTGCCCTGTCGTATTTCAGTTTTAATTATTTAGGTTAGCCTAAATAATTGTTGAAAAAAAAGAAAATTACCACAACTTAGAAATAACATTATAACAATATACAATTATATGAAACCAGATGAGAAAGAGATAGAGGAGTTCATGAAATTGCTCAAGAAAGATTTAGAAGCTAAAGAAAAGGAGGAGGAAAAAGAATGATTTTCGATATTTTATTTTTAATTTTGCTTTGGTTGTTGTATTTATTAGTTAGATCAAAGCCCTAAGTAGCATATTTCACTCGCATTCTTAATTATCACATTCTTATTCTCTTCCAACCTGATAACTTTTTTAGATGGTAGCAACTCGAACCTTCCCGGCAGATTCGCTTTAACTACACATGTGCTTGGGTCTATAATCTTAGTAACCTGAACAGGAGGTATTAACCCGCTTACTTTAAACGTAAACTTGCTTTTACCGTCAAAGTAAACATCAATATAGATATTATTACCAGAACAGCAATGAGAATCGTTTACTTCAATAACGAACCTATGATGTCGCCAATCTTTTCGCCACCACCCCACAAAACCGAGATTGTGGTAATGTCTAAGAAACTTAACTACTGTGTCGTGTTTATCAGAACCGTAAATGTAGAACAGATCTCGCGTTAGTAATTTCCAATACGCTTTATCATATGTTGGCCATCTAAGAATAACGTAAATATCAACTATATCCCTGATATCACCTCTCGGCAGTATTCTTTTTTCGAACAGTGTAAGATCAAAGTAAAACTCGAATGGGTTCCATAAACCTTCTTTATGGAAATATACACTATTAAGTTTGAAATCAAATACCTTGATTTCCCCCGCCATAATAAACATAACAGCATAAAGAATAAATCACTTTCTAACAAGCAATATAATATGAATGTAGATGATAAGGACTTGGCAATTGTCGGAATCGTCATAATTTTCGTTGTTAGCATTATAGCGATCGCTATAATGCCCCACGATCTCGCTTTGCAGGCAATGGACAAAATAGGAACAGTTTGGGGAAGTTTAGCGGGAGGGTTGGCAGGAATAGCAACAGGTCGAAAATCATGATCGCAGTAATAATCGATAACGTAAACTCAAAAGAGATACTCGATGATATTGCTAATTACCGCTTAGTCTTTTTTATCAATACTAAGAAAAGAGCGAGTAAAATCTATACGGCGATAAAAAAGAGAGTTAAAGGAATCGAGATTAAAGTAAACGTCGATGATTGCGATTTGATTGAAAAAATAGCGAAAGGTATAGCTTCAGAGTTCGCAGAGTTTAAAGAGCCGATACATATTTGGATTAAAGATAAATGCATAGTCTATTAATTAAATAAAGATATAAAATTATCTAAAACCGAGACGTTCCATAAATTCATCTATATACTGCTTAAATATTGCTTTAAGTTCGTCGATATACTTCTTCTCCCATTCCATTAAGCAAGCCCTTTCTTCATCCCTTACCTCTTTTAGTATCACTTCGGACATTGCGATATTACTAATACGTCCAAGCCTTAACGATACAGTTCTATGAGCGATAACTAATAAAGTTCTAACTATATCCATGAGTATATTATATTCCTCCGCCGATGCCGTCGTATTTATTACGCTCTTTATGTCTGTTACAATTTGCCTAAACTCCTTTATCTCATCTTCATCGATTTCTTTAAACTCTTTAGTCCACGATAGAAATTCATCGATGTGTTCCTCAAGCCTCCACCTTATTTCCTTCAATTAATATCACCTCCCAATAAATTCTTTCATCCATTCATCAATCATACCATTATCCTCTTTCGTTTCAACCTTATAATCGACCTTCTCATTTCTATCGTTCTTTACTTCTTCCTCCTTCGAGCTTATTTTTTCTTCAAGCTCTCTGATTCTACTTTCGAGCTTTTCAATTATTTCGTTAGCCTTTCTTATCATCTCCTTACTATCTTCAAGTTCCCTCCTCATCTTTATCATCTCAGCTATTGCTTTATCTGAAACTTCGACGTTTATGAAGAAGTGCTGTCTTAGTAGTTCCCTTATTAGTTCCGATATATTACCTCCATTTCTCTTATACCTGTCTAAAGCCTCGATTATATCCCTATCTCTTTCTATATTTAGACTTACCGTTAAAGTATAGAACTTCCCCATATCCACCCCCCTTAACAATTCTGTTATTTACCAGATGTTTAACAATGTTAATAAACATTGCGGTTGGTATAGTAAATAATGGTATTGTTATAAGAATTCCTATAACAAATCTGGTAAACAACCATTATTTAACAAACACCACATACTAAAAGAACGGTTCTCCTGCCTTTTTCATTCCTATGTTGTAGGAATGAAGAACGAAACGAAGGTATATTCTCATAAATGTGTTAGTATAAATACTTACCAACTCCTTTAATAAACACTTTTGCAAGCGAATTACACCTTAGAATTAGTTATAACCTAATTCTTAAAGAAACGAAAAATTAGAAAGTTTTTAGTAAGATTTCGTCTGCTATCTTTTGCTGAGTGTATTTAAGTATATAGTCTAACCTTGAGTGATGGATTATTTTTGCTATAATAGTTGGATTTATACCCTTCTTAGCTAAGTAAGTTATGAAGGCATACCTGAGCGTATGTGTATTAACTCCGATCAAACTCTTAGCTGATACTTTAAGGCTATTAACGCTTAGATTTATGCGATAAGCCCTTATCTTATTGATCAGGTAGAAAGGCACCCATTCAGGCCATGTTATATAACGTTCCTCAAAATTCTTTTTCTTCCTAACTCTGACTTTCACGAGCTTTTTCTTATCCTTTACTTCGAACTGATTGTTTAAAAACTTGTAAAAAGCTTCGAGAGCTTCTGAGATACGACAACCGTTTCTTAGTTGGATGCTATATATTATCAATTTACTAAGAATTATTATATTCTTCCTGCCTTCCCGGTTTTTGTATTCCTCAATTTTGTTAATGATCCGGTTCCTGATAACTTCGAAGTCCACCCCCTTATCCCACACCATATATCAATATACCACCATAAGATTAATATACTGAACGACCAAGATTAATCTTAGGGGCATAAGGTTAAGGAGGTGGTGGATATTAAGTGGGTAGTATACGACATATTTGGGAAGGATTTCGATAGGGCGATAGAGATAGACAAAGAAATCATAAAACTACATTTTATAAAAGGAGCGAGAGTAGCATATGACGAAATTATTGAGAAATTCGAAGATGAGGAAAGAACTTATGCTTTGATAAGATGGGCTTTTCTGACGGGAGTAAAAATGGCTTTGAAGTTCTACAAGCAATATGAGCATCTTATATACTTATTAAACGCATTAATCAAGTTGGGAGCAGATGATGCATTAACTAAGTTTTTAAAAGCTGAATTTGAAGGTAATTATGATATTATAAAAGAAATTGAGGAGGTGATAATTTGACCCTCTACATAGTAAGTAGGCATCCAACAACTGTGGATTTCCTTAGTGAGATATTGGGTAAGTGGGAGGACAATATTATTGTCATGGATCACTTAGACTCTACTGACAGTATACCACTCGGAGCAAAGGTTGCCGGTAACCTACCACTCACAATGATCGCAGAATTAGTGAATAAGCGAAGATGCACATTTTACTATGTTAGCGTTGAAATTCAAAGAGAAATGAGAGGTAAGGAACTAGACTTCGAAACGCTCAAAAAATACGCTAAAATCTACAAAATAAACCGCATAAGCCTTGAACAGGTTTATTAATTTATTTTTCGTTCAACGGCTCCCAATTTTTGCATATGTAGTTTGGTAGTTTATAAATCGGATTCTTTGACTTAACACATTTTCCGGTAACTTCAGTTTCAGGAACCCAAAATCTGCACGTCATACATCTTCTCCTTGGCGTTCCTTTTTCAACCTTCTTAAGTATTCTCTCTATCATGTTACTTAATAAGGACATACGATAAATACTTATTTCCATATCTTATTTATGGAACGTTTCAACCAAATAGAAATAACAACGACGATATTTCGTTTTGCGGGTTGATATTTTCCGTTTTAGTGTAATCGGCGTTTATTGTTATGGTATAGGGTTAAAAAAGGTATCTGGTTGGGTTTCGGCTTATAAGGGTAAATACGTATTTACTAATTTA
>Ga0256833_1002537_pt1 | contig 12773 bp, 11 predicted proteins | sample 356284metaG_FD_190535 | JGI IMG/M metagenome (GOLD analysis project Ga0256833, IMG submission 190535) | Hydrothermal vent microbial communities from Mid Atlantic Ridge, Atlantic Ocean - 356-284 | ecosystem: Environmental > Aquatic > Marine > Hydrothermal vents | place: Atlantic Ocean: Mid...
CGCCATGGGACGGTTGGAGAATCAGGTTTCAAGGAAGAAAAATGAATTGGCGGCGACTTTTTGTAGTTTTCTCGGCTCTTGCAGTTTTGGTTGCCCTTGGCGCAGGGGGCTATCAATTGGCCACCCTTCGGAAATCTGAGCCGGTTGTGACTAAAAATGCCGATATTCTATTAGATAACAGGATTTTTTCCTGGGCTGGTGATCGAGCGGATTATTATGAGCTTCTGGCAGACGGCACTCTGATCTGTGTAGGCGGCGACTGGCCGGTAAATGGTTTCAAAGGCGGTCGCTGGCAGGCAATTGATGACAAGGGTTCGTTTAAAATGATTTTTGATCCCAAGCATCCGGGAACCTATTTTCAGTATGTAGTTCAAGGACATCCAGCCATTGGAGCACATTATACACGTACCCGATTTGTCGACAATGTTGCAGTCAAAAGCGGCCCGAAAACCTTTGTCTGCAAGCGGTATGAACCTTTGCGACAGTCACATCGTGATATTGCAACGACAATGAATGCGACCGCTGTATTGACCCGGTATGCCGACGAAATCTATATCCTCGATCTGCGGGTTCAAGACCCGGACGAGAAAATCAGGAAAATCCTTACCGAGGGCGATGCCATTACCAATGAGGGGATGCTGACCAGTGTCAAGTACTGGCTGAACACACCCCAGATTATAGTCAGTGAAGGTGGAAAACCGAAATTACCAATATACACGAAAATGCAAATTCTTTTTCGTGATGGTCATGAGGAACCGGCAGAATTTCGAACCAGGAAAATAGTTGACCAGCATGACCAGGAATTTGAGGATCCGTGGTTTTAAGTTGTTTCCGGATAAACCAGCATGGCTGGACCAAGATTTTTATCATCATAGCCACAACGAAGTATGAAAAACGACTGAAACGATATCGCTCAATAGTCAATTTTCGGAAAAACCGGTAAGCAATGACAGCGCAACAAACCCTGAAAATCAAATGGTTGCGCTATAAACATGCGCTAATAGATTTTCGGATAAAACTCCGGAAAATTGTAGTTCCATTATTTAACGGCAGTTGTTGAAACCGGAAAGACAGCCGGAAGACACTGCCCCAACCGATGGAGGAGAGAAGAATGAAAGATGGATCGAGCAAACTGTCGGCAGGCAAGAGGAAATTGGCAGTCCTTTGCGTAATGGCCATGCTGGCGTTGGCTGTTCCGACGCAGGCGGTTTCAGGCGATGTCAACGATACCATTGCCGACGCGCTCAAAGGTGACTGGGGCCAGATTAAATTTAATCTCCGTTACCGCTGGGAGCATGTTGATCAGGACGGGAAGAAAACAACCGATGGTGATCCAATCAGGTTGCGGATCGGCTATCTGACGCCGAAATTTGCCGACTTCCAGGGTTTTGCCGAATTTGAAGGCAATACCGCTGTGTTTGCAGACGATTATAATGACAAAACAAACGGTAAGACCGAGTACGCGGTCATTGCTGATCCGGATTCCAAGGGCGAGCTCAATCGCGGCTGGCTTTCGTTTACCGGCATTCCGGACACCACGCTTAAAGCGGGCCGTCAAAGGATTATTTATAATAATGCCCGCTTCGTCGGTAATGTGGGCTGGCGTCAGATGGAACAGACCTTTGATGCCGTTCGTGTAACCAACAATGGGTCTATCCCTCATCTTACTCTGGATGGCATCTATATATGGAATGTCCGAAATATTTTGAGTAAGAGCAATCACATGGATTCATTCCTGGTAAATGTCGGCTATAAGGTTCCCAAAATAGGAAAGGTTACTGCTTATTCCTATCTGCTTGACTATGATGATCTGGTTGCACAGTCATCGCAGACCTATGGTATCAGATTTACAGGCGCTGTTACGCCTATGGATAATTTTACTATTCTTTATCTGGCGGAATATGCGCATCAGTCAGACTTTCAGGACAATCCGGCTGATTTTGATGCCGATTACTATCATATCAATGGTGGTATCAAGATTCCCGATCTCGGATCTGTAGTGAAAAACCTGACGGCCAAGATAGGCTACGAGTTTCAGGGATCGGACAATGGGGTTTCGTTCAAGACGCCGCTTGGGACCAACCATGCCTTTAATGGCTGGGTAGATAAGTTTTTGACCACACCAGCCGATGGCCTGACGGATTTTTACGGAATGATCAGCGCCAACATCATGGGGATTACAGCAAAATTTTTCTATCATACCTTTGATGCTGATGAAGGCAGCGCTGACTATGGCGATGAGTTTGACGCCATGCTCAAATATTCCTTAAATAAACATTATTCGGTGCTGGCTGCTTATGGCACCTATGACGCCGATGAATTTGCCACTGATACGGATAAATTCTGGCTGCAGCTGGTGGTTAATTTTTAATTTTTTTTTGAAAGATATGGCCAAAACTTTCTAAACCGCCAACTATCCGGGATTGGATGGTCGGCGGTTTTTTATCACTTATTTGCCGGAAAAGACTCTGCCGGCAACGATACCGGATTCATAGAGGCCAAAGAGGGGGAACGAGAGCAGGATGGTGGCTGTAATGTCACCGCCGGTGAGGAGAAAAGAGAGAACTACGATGGCGATATAAAAGTATTTTCGTTTACCGGTAAAATGATCACGCTTAACCAGACCAGTTTTTATGGTTATGACCATGAGGAACGGTATCTCAAAAGCAATGCCGAATGCCAGCACTGTTCGGGCGACAAAGGTAAGGTAAAGGCCGAGTTTAGGCATGGGATGCAGGTTATCACCGGCATAGCTCATAAAAAAGGCCAGCATCCTTGGCAGGACAATAAAAAAGGCAAACAGGGCGCCGGCTGCAAAGAGCAGGGTGGCCCAGAGAACGATCTGACGGGCAAGTCGTCGTTCATCTTCCAGAAGACCGGGAGCAATAAACATCCACAATTGATAAAGGAGTACCGGAAAACTGACAATAACACCGGTCAGCAGGGAGAGCTTTATATAACTGACAAAGGCCTCTGTCAGCTTGGTATACACCATGTGGCCAAGATCCGGATAGGCCTGGAAGAGCGGCTGCATGCAGAAGCCGGCAATCTGGTCGATGAAGAGATAGGCTATCGCCGATGTCCCGGCAATGACCAGAAAGCTTATGATTAACCGTTTGCGAAGTTCCTGGTAATGGGGAGCAAAATGTTTAAGCGCTGCTCTCATACCGGAGATGAAGGAGGCGGCGCTTCCCGGGGTGATTTTTCTGCCGGCTCATCCCGGGCGGCGGGGGGGGCATTATCCTGGTCAGGCTGTTGTTTACGTTCTTTTTCCCAGGGGCGCTCTTCCAGGGGCTCCAGATCAATCACTGAATCATCTTCGCTGAACCCTTCATCCTCTTCATCAGGATGCCATGTCGCCCTCTCAAACAGGTGATCCTGTACGTCATCGGCTGTTTTTTTCAGCTCATCGTGGACATCCCCAAGAACGTTGCCCTCTTCATTGATGGTTTCTTTGACCTGCTCAATTGTTTTTTTGAGTTCCTGGACACCCTTGGCCAGGGAACGGGCCAATTCCGGTAGTTTATCCGGACCGACAACGATCAGGGCCACTGCCAGGATGACAATCATTTCAGGGAGGCCGATTCCAAACATGTGCTGGTTCCAGGTTAGGGTCTGTTATGAAATAAATATGCCAGGATTACGCCTGTGTTTTGTTCATTTCCAAGGCGCGGAAACAGACGCATAGTATCGTTATGTAACTGTTTTCGCAACACGGGAAATGGGCAAAACAACAAGTAAGATTGTTATAGTTATTTCTTAACAGACCCTTAGCAGTTTCCTATTGTGGAGTGCAGGTAGAGGGAATGTGTTTCTTCGGGCCGGTAGGGGCGGCTGTCACTCTACGTTATTCAGAAAGGCCTGTCAAGCCGTCTCAGGGCTGGAGACATCAACTTGGCAAGCTGCTATTTTTCCTCTATCGATATTTTTTTCTTTGGTTTTTTCCGCAGGCCGTCGATCATGTGCCGGATACCCAAAAGAGGGTTGGTTAACAACATGCGTGGTCCTATCCGGCGCATTATTGTACGGATTTTCTGCCGCATTTCGGGTTTGTAGCAGTGAACGGTACATTTGCCACAGGTTGTTTTTCCTTCCTGGAAAGGGCAGCATTTAAGGCGCCGGCGCGCATAGGCAAGCAACTTGCGGCAATCAGGGCAGAGTTGGCCGCCATGTTTACTGCCTGAGGCTGGTTGGTGATTGCCTTTGCAATAGCGGCGGATCATAATCTCAATGGTGTCCGCCTCCCGTTGCATACGAGGATGATTAAACACTGTTTCTCTCTGAGGCTGCTTTGAAAAACTACTCTCATTCATGGAGTTTTGAGGCATTCATTGTTTAATATAAAGCCGGTTTCACCCGTAACTGAAATGTTCGCTCTCGTCACTTCGCTCTGCGGTGTGGCGCAATCTGTGGCGCTCTGCGCCTGTTGTACGCATGGATTAAATAATGCTGATTACCAAGAAAGAAAGCAGACAAAGGTAGTGGTTGCTGTTTGTCCGCTTTCGCCCCACTCAAGCAGACCTACGATGCTCATTTTCTTGTTGTTTATAACAGGAGATTGGAAGTAAGGCCCTAAATGTATCATTTCCACTATGTTTTTCCTTGATCAACGTCAAGAACGGTCGTGCTTTGATTTGTTACCAACCGGTAGCAAACAATAGCTGCCTTTTGTTACCAAAGGGTAACGATTTCATATTTACATAATATATCTGTTTGATTTGTTGACCTTTTGAAAATTGGAATATTATTTGCAAATTTCACTTCATGGCAATGCACGGTGGAATTGCTTATATCTCAATTTAGATTATAAAAAATTATCTGCAAAGTAATCTTCATGGTGACGGTTGTCACTGCTTACTTGAGGCCGTAAACCGTATGGTACGGTTCGGCCATTCTGGGTAATCTGTTGCACGGGAGGGTATGGTGCCGGAGTATAAATCTAAAGCGTACACTCATATTGTCTGGATTATTCTGGTCCTGATCGCAATCGTTGTTGCAGGTGTGTATGTCAGGGGCAAGGTTCTGCCCAAATCTTTCGGGGAGTTTGGTCACTATAGGGGAGGGGCCATTTCAGATGAAATGAATCGTCCCATCCGCAATGGCACCAATGCCTCCTGCCTGGTTTGTCATCCTTATATCAGGGAAATGCACCTAAATGGCGTGCATCATACCGTGTCCTGTGAGTTCTGTCATGGTCCGGTTGCCGACCACGTCAAGAACGGCAAAGTTATAGCCAGGTTGCCTAAAAAACAGGGTAAAGATATAACAATTCTTTGTTTGCGCTGTCACAACCAGATTATTCGTGCCCGGCCCAAAGAATCCATCAAGATGATCTCCATGCCCAGGCATCTTGAAGAAAAACATGTACGAACGGATCATATCTGCAACCAGTGCCATAATGTCCACGCACCACTTATGTGGATTAAAGAGGCGAGAGCCATGGCTGGTGTGGAGGAGGACTCCAAATGATGAAAGATATTGAACAGGAGATTTCCCGGAGCCGCCGGGCGTTTATTAAAAAAGTTCTCGGCGGCACCATTGCCGGATCATTGTTACTGGTTATTCCAGCGGGGGCCATGGATTTGAAGAGCATCCCGGAGCAGATTCCCGGCATGCGTAAGAAAAAAGGGCCTTTTGTAACCGGAAAAAAATTTGCCTTTATCGTTGATATTACCCGTTGTATCGGCTGCGGTTCCTGTTGCGTTGCTGACAAAAATGAATACCAGGTCCCGGATGGTAATTATCGAACCTGGGTGGAACGTTATGTCATTGATGATGAGGATAACGTCTATGTTGACAGTCCCAATGGGGGGTTGGATGGGTACCAGGAACCCCGGAAGGATCTGCCCTATCCTGTTAGAGACACTTTTTTTGTGCCCAAGCTCTGTAATATGTGCGAACACCCGTCCTGTGTGCAGGTCTGCCCGGTGGGCGCGACTTTTCAGACTGAAGATGGTTTTGTCTTAATTGATTATAAACGCTGCGTCGGCTGCGGCTATTGCGTGCAGGCCTGTCCATACTCGGTTCGTTTTATTAATCCGGAAACCGAAACCGCTGATAAGTGTACCTGGTGTTATCATCGGGTGCGAAAGGGTTTGTTACCGGCCTGCGTTAATGTCTGCCCTGTACAGGCACGTAAATTCGGAGATTTGAACGATCACGAATCGGAAGTATATAAAATTTTGCACCAGCCGCATGTAATCTCGGTTTTAAAACCGGGTATGGGCAATAAACCGTCGCTCCATTATGTGGGCCTGCGAAGGGAGGTGGTCTGATGAGTCCGGAACACGGAGCAGCGGTGGCAACCGCTTTAACCAACTATGTATTTCCCAATGATATTCACGTGCTTTGGTCCCTGATGATCGTCCTTTATCCCTACATTACCGGTATTGTGGCCGGGGCCTTTATCGTTTCTTCATTGTACCATGTCTTTCATATTGAGTCGCTGAAGCCCGTTTCCAGATATGCACTGGTTTTTGCCCTGGCATTTCTCGCCTTTGCAACCGTTCCTCTGCTCAATCATCTCGGTCACCCGGAGCGGGCAATGAATATGATGCTCACCCCGAGTCCGACCTCGGCCATGGCCGGATTCGGTTATATCTATTCCGCCTATGCGGTCGTCCTTGTTCTCGAGATTCTGTTCATTTATCGGCCGACCCTGGTTGCCCTGAAAAAGAGGGCACGCGGCGGCATGAAACTGCTCTACGGTATCCTGACAATGGGCAGCGATAATCTATCTCCGGAGGCCCTGAGGGTTGATCACAAGATCACCGCCTTTTTAGCCGCCATCGGTATTCCCATGGCCTGTACCCTGCATGGGTATGTCGGCTTTATCTTTGGTGGCGTCAAGGCCAATCCCATGTGGGCCACCCCGCTTATGCCGGTAATCTTTCTGCTCTCTGCCAGTGTATCCGGAATTGCCGGCATTATTCTCTCGTATATCATTATAAGAAAGTATACCAACAAATCCATTGACATGGACTGCATCCGTACCCTGATCAAATTTCTCTGGGGGTGCTTTATCCTTGATTTCGTCTTTGAGATGCTGGAGCTTTTTTCCCATGCCTATATGGCAACCCATCATTGGGAGGCCCTGCGTGATCTATATCTGGGGCCGTTATACTGGAGCTTTATTGTGGCCCAGGTCGGGATTTTTTCTCTTATTCCCTTTGTTGCTCTGGGCATCCTTTCCCTGGTCAAGCTTTCAGATAAAATTGTCATGAAGTGGGCCTCGATACTTTCCTTTATGATTCTTGTGCAGGTTTTACTCATGCGCTGGAATGTAGTTATTGGAGGACAGTTGATGTCTAAAAGTGAACGGGGACATGCTGTCTTTCATCCCGGATTTTTCACCAAAGAGGGTATCTTGGTTTCCATCATTATAATGGCGCTGCCTATCGTCTTTCTCTGGCTGCTCAGCAAGGTCTTTCCTTTCTGGCTTGACGACGATCCGGCAGTGGAGAGGCTATCTGCCTGAGAGACTGAAAACATTGTACTGTTTTAGAACACTACAAAAAGGAAAGGAGGGTACGCACGTTGAAGACATGGAGGTAGAAGGTCGGATAGATCAGTCTGCTGGTGGTTCGGGGAACGAATTGCCCGGGTTTTTTATCGTAACTTGAGGTTCATATCAGGAGGAAACTGAATGAAACATTTGAAAAAAGCATTTTGTATTGCGGTCCTCGGACTTTTTGCTGCCGGGTCGGCCTTTGCCACCACCGAGCAATCAAAAAATACCCAGGATGCTGCAGTCAAGGCAATCAATGTGAAATGCATTAACTGCCATCTGAAAGAAAACAATTCCCTGGTGCAGCAATGGAAGCATTCTCCCCATGCCGCCGCCCAGGACGGACAGATCGGTTGTTATAACTGTCATGCGGCGGCCAAAGGTGACGAACTCGGCTATAACCATGAGGGTGCTTTTATTAAGACGATTCTCTCACCGTTGGACTGTAAGTTCTGTCATGAGCGGGAAGTTAAAGAGATGGTCAACTCCCACCATGCCACCGCTGGTCAGATCATGGCTTCACTGGATAATGTTCTTGGTGAGGTGATTTGTTCCATGCCCGACACCAAAGCTGATGCCGTTAATGCCTGCTGGCAGTGTCACGGAAGTATTATCAAGATCAGGAAGGATAAAAACGGTAAGCCGTTGCATCTTGAAACCGGAGCTGTGATGATCGATTCAATGACCTGGCCGAACACCGGTATAGGTCGGCTTAATCCGGATGGTTCAAAAGGATCGTGTATGGCCTGCCATTCCAAGCATTCGTTTCGATCATCTGTTTCCCGTCAGCCGGAAAACTGCGGCAAGTGCCATCTTGGTCCTGACCATCCGCAAAAAGAAATCTATGAAGAGTCCAAACATGGCATTGCCTATTATTCCGCACTGCGCACAGCAGGAGCCAATGGGATGAATATCCTGAAAAATGGTTCGTGGGTATTGGGGAAGGATTATTACACCGCGCCTACCTGTTCTACCTGTCATATGGGAGCTTACGTCAAGCTGGACGGTGGTATTGCCCAGAACACGCATAATGTCGGCGATCGTATCTCATGGACCCTGCGGCCTAAAATATCTGTTAAATTGAATAGGGCAATATTTGCCGACGGCACTGTTGCCGATATTCCCGGCGACATAGCGCCCCAGGTCGGCCAGAAGGCCACCTATAAAACCTTTGTTGTTCAGGATGGAAAATTTAAGAAAGTCACGGCGGAAAAACAGGTTGTCAAGGTTCTTTCCTGGGAAGACCGTCGTAATAACATGAAGGGTGTCTGTAAGTCTTGTCACGGAATGCAGCAGGTTGAAGGGTTTTACAAACAGTTCGATTCTCTGGTTGTGACCTATAATGATAAATTTGCCAAACCAACCAAGAAATTGTATGGCATGGCCAAAAAAGACGGTTTGGTCAAGGGATCACCTTTCCATTCATCACTCGGCTGGATATGGTTTGAAATCTGGCATCATGAGGGGCGGCGTGCCCGTCACGGTGCTGCCATGCAGGGGCCTGATTATGTTCACTGGCATGGCCTGTATGAAGTTGCCAGGCATTTCTACTATGAGTTCATCCCCGAGCTGATGAAGCTGGCCAAAGAGCACAACATGACTGCCAAGTATGAAAAGGCCGTCAATGAAATTCTTGCCAGGCCTGAGCACCAGTGGTATAAACAGGGCTTTGGTGATGCTACCATGTCTGCTATCAAAGCTGAACAGGCTGAACGTTACGGAGAGAAAAAGTAATTATTCGGGGTATACCCGTATACGAAATCGCCCCGGTTCCCTGCAGGGAACCGGGGTATTTTTTTGCGGAGGTTTGTTACGTATGAAAAAAGGACATCAAATGGGGTATATTCCCCGACTGGTAATCTGCCTGCTGATGTTGTGTGGCCTGTTCTCCTCTCCGGCCTTTGCTGCTGAAACAGAAAAAGGACTTTTACAGGATGTCGCGCATCTTAACCTGGGGCTTAAGGGTTACAGTATCGGGAAGTCACTCACCGCCGAACAGAAAAAATTTGCCCTGGCACATCCTGGCGGGAAAGCATATGCAGGGACCTATAAGTTTGTCGATCAAGATTTATTTGTTGTTGTGGAAGAAAAATCCGATTCCGTGCTTGCTCTCTATAAGCGAATCACAGGTGCAGATAAAGTGCAGTTAAAAAATATGGTAGCGGCATTGATGGACCGGTTTGGTTTGCCGACGGCCATGGCCCACAATAAAATTGTGTATTGGGCCTTTAACAGGCATGGCGCCGTTTCCGAAGATGATTTTGAACTGGCCAAAAAAAATAAGCAGATTCCCGGGCTTGGGATTATTGCAACGGTAAAACTTAATTCTGAAATGGAGATTATTGAAGGGGAAGCAAGCGAAAAACAGAAAGATGATGGGGCACAATCGGCCCGGGAAAAGCAACCCGTGACGGGAATCATTTATTTTATTATTACCTCGGATCCCCTGGTAAAGGCTTTTCTCAACGGGTAACAATGTTGGGAAAAATGTTGTAAAAACAAGGAATAACGTGGAGGAATGAATAATTATGGGCAGGGTTTGACTTTTTTCTCACTCTCGGCTATATTTTTCCGGTTCTGATGGGCTGCTGTCTTCCCAACCGGAAGACAGGTCAGCCTTTTTCATTTGTACAGGGTTTGCGGAGGTATTCTGTAAACGTTCACCAGCACCCCATCTTCGTCCGATCAGGCCTCCTCACATACCGGGCTATCGGAGTCTCGCTGCGCTCGCTTACCTGACTCGTCGGCCTGCTTGAACGAATATGGGGCACTGGTAAACGTTTACATTATGCAGGTAATGCAGGCGAAACAGCATGTCGGTGAACGGTTACGGTATTCTTTCGTCGACGGTTCTCTTTAACATGTGCATAGATTTTATGAGGAGATTGGCATGGCCAGTGTCGTGGTGGTTGGCACCCAATGGGGTGATGAGGGCAAGGGAAAGGTTGTTGATCTGCTGACAAATTACGCCGACTGTATCGTGCGTTTTCAAGGTGGAAATAATGCCGGCCATACGCTGGTGGTGGATGGAAAGAAATATGTCTTTCATATCATTCCCTCCGGTATCCTCTATCAGGACAAGACCTGCATGATCGGCAATGGAGTGATCATTGATCCGGGCGTTTTGCTGCAGGAGATGGATGAACTGCGCGAAAAGGGACTGCCCGTTACTCCGGGCCGCCTTATGATCAGTGAGAATGCCCATCTCATCATGCCCTATCACAAGATGCTCGATCACGCCCGTGAGGCCTCTCTGGCCAAAGGGAAGAAGATCGGTACCACGGGCAGGGGAATCGGTCCCTGTTATATGGATAAAGTCGGTCGTGTCGGGATCAAGGCCGGGGATTTTCTCGATCAGGGCCAGTTCTTTGATAAACTGCAGGCCAATATTGAAGAGAAGAATTTTTACCTGACAAAACAGTATAACGCCGAACCCGCTTCTTTTGATGCAATCAAGGCCCAGTTTGAGCAGTTTGGCGAGACGCTTGCTCCATTCATCGGCAATGTTTCAGTGGCGCTGGATACCGCCCGCAAGGCTGGTAAAAATGTCTTGTTTGAAGGCGCCCAGGGGACGCAGCTTGATATTGACCATGGGACCTATCCTTTTGTGACATCATCAAACACCATTGCCGGTAATGCCTGTATAGGTTCAGGTTTCGGTCCTGCACATATTGACGAGGTTATCGGTATTCTGAAGGCATATACTACCCGGGTTGGAGAAGGCCCTTTTCCCACTGAACTTCCGGAGGGTGACCCCATTGGGGACGAGTTGCAGCGTAAAGGCGGCGAGTTTGGCGCAACCACCGGCCGGCGACGTCGTTGCGGCTGGCTGGATATGGTGGTGGCCAATGATGCTGTCCGGTTGAATGGCCTGACCGGGCTGGCCATCACCAAGCTTGATGTCCTTTCCGGCCGGAAGAAACTTAAGATAGCCCGTAAATATACAGTAGACGGACAGGAGTTCACCTGTATGCCGGGGAATATTCAAAAAACGATCAAGGCCAGGCCTGTTTATGAAGAGATTTCCGGGTGGGATCAGGACATTACCAAGGTACGCTCTTATGAGGATTTGCCACAGGAGGCCAGGGATTATGTCAGGCGCATTGAAGATATTTCAGGAGTTTCCCCTGTCATTGTTTCCGTCGGGCCGGATCGTGCGGAAACGCTTCTTCTGCGAAATCCTTTTGAAAAATCCTGAGATTGAATCAACCCGCATATTTCACAAAGTTCGTCGCGAAATGCGTAAAAGTGCCGAAGATGCGGCGTTTCGCGCAGGAACTTGTTTGCAGGTATATTTACGATATGTCGAAAACAATTTTCAAAAAAAACGACGCAGATTCGGTACTTTTACGTATCGAAGTCTACGCTTATCTGCAGTAGGCCGCTCGAAGTCGACGCTTACCTGTGAAATATGTGGGTTAAGGCGGCCTTGTCATCCCATTTAAAATGATTACAAAATAATAAGTATCCTGCGGCAGGCGTAATCAGCAGTTGAAAATGATATTGCTGATCACTGCCGCTACTATCTCATACGGAGAAAAACGAAATGGCTCGCATCACTGTGGAAGATTGCCTGGAAACTGTTGGAAATCACAACAGATTTTCACTTATTCATTTGGCGGTTGAACGTATCCGCCAGCATCGAAAAGGAGAGCCGTTCCTGGTTCCCGGAAAAAATAAGGAAATTGTCATGACCCTGCGGGAAATTGCCGCCGGCGAGGTTACTTTTGATAATATCTTTAAGCTGCCCGAAGAACGAAAAGCTTTAGAGGCCGAGCGTGCAACAATTGAGGAGGGCGAAACCTCTTCCGAGCCGGCTTGAAGATATTTTTCTTAAAGATTAGAAAAGGTCAGTAAAAAGGAATGTTTCGTCTTCCGATTGTTTGCGGAAAACGTTGATCGGTAGGTTATGAAGAAGTGTTACTATGAAATACTGGGAGTCTCACGGGATGCCAGTGGGGATGTGATAAAAAAATCATATCGTAAGCTGGCCATGAAATATCATCCGGATCGCAATCCCGATGATGCCGAAGCAGAGGCATGTTTTAAAGAGGCGGCTGAGGCCTATGAAGTCTTAAGTGATGCCAAGAAGCGGCAGCTTTATGACACTTATGGGCATGAGGGTCTGAAAAACACGGGATATCAAGGCCCCGGAAGCAGTGAGGATATCTTCTCTCACATGAGTGATATTTTTGGTGATCTCTTCGGGTTTGGTAATCGCCGGCAACGTGATCCCAATGGACCGGTTCCCGGCGATGATCTTCGC
>Ga0256833_1002538_pt1 | contig 12772 bp, 22 predicted proteins | sample 356284metaG_FD_190535 | JGI IMG/M metagenome (GOLD analysis project Ga0256833, IMG submission 190535) | Hydrothermal vent microbial communities from Mid Atlantic Ridge, Atlantic Ocean - 356-284 | ecosystem: Environmental > Aquatic > Marine > Hydrothermal vents | place: Atlantic Ocean: Mid...
TCCTTTGGGGGCTGGTTTGAGTAAGATCTTAGCAGCTCCGTCTTTAAGGTAAATTTGATGAGGAATAGTACCATTTTCTAAAGGAATAGTGATTAATTTCTTTTTGGCTTTGCGAACACCTTTTTTGATAGCGGAAAGGACGTCGTTAGCTTTACCCAAAGCTACCCCAACCCGACCTTTACGATCACCAACTACCACTAAGGCAGTAAAACCAATTTTGTTACCACCCTTAGTCTTTTTAGAAACACGACTAATCCGGATAACTCTCTCTTCAAACTCTTTGGGTTGGTTTTTAGCAGTATATTTAGCCATTTTAGAACTCCAATCCTTGCTGGCGAGCAGCTTCAGCCAAGGCTTTTATTCTACCATGAAAACGATAGCTGCCTCGATCAAAATAAACTTGTTTGATTTTCTTAGCCAAGGCCTTTTTAGCTAAAAGTTGGCCAACAGCAGCAGCTTGTTCGGTTTTCGTTCCTTTAAAATCGTTTAAGTTTTTAGAGGAAGCAGCAACTAAAGTTATCCCTTGACGGTCGTCAATGATCTGAGCCCAAATATGACGATTAGAACGAAAAACCGATAAACGCAGACGTTGAGCTACTTGTTTAAGTTTGCGACGAATACGACGAGTGCGTTGTTGGCGTTTAAGTTGTTGAGAATTAGTCATCTTAAGCTCCTGCTCCTTTGGCGGCCTTACCGGCCTTACGGCGGACATGCTCACCTTGATAACGAATACCTTTTCCTTTATAAGGTTCAGGTTTACGAATAGCTCTGATCTCAGCGGCTACTTGTCCAACTAATTGCTTATCAATACCAGAAACTTTAATCAAATTATTGCCTTCCACCTCAAGTTTAATACCTTCAGGCTCAGAGTATTCAACTGGATGGGAATAACCAACAGAAATAACTAACTTAGAACCCTGTTTAGCCACTCGATAACCGGTTCCCACTAACTCTAAAGTTTTTTGATAACCCTGAGTAACTCCGATTACCATATTGGCTAAAAGAGCTCTAGTCAAACCATGGAGAGATTTAGCCAACTTAGTCTCGTTAAGGCGTTTAACTAAAACTTGATTTTCTTTAATTTCTAGCTTGATTAAAGATGGTAAACGATGACTTAACTCTCCCTTAGTTCCTTTAACTGTTACCAAATCGCCATCGAGCTTAAACTCGACTCCTTGAGGAAGGTTGATGGGGGTGCGACCGATTCTAGACATAAAATTTACCAAAGTTCACAAAGAACTTCACCTCCTAGTTTTTGTTTTTTAGCTTCCAGATTAGTCATCAAACCTTTTGAAGTAGAGATGATGGCTAAACCATAACCTGAAAGGACGGGAGTTATTTTATGAGAAGTAGTGTAAATACGCAAGCCTGGTTTGGAAATTCTCTTGATTTGATGAAGAACTGGTTTACCTTGAACATATTTAAGTTCGATTTCAAGTTGTTTGAAACCTTGATCAGTTTTAACAACTTGATATGAAGCCAAGTAATTTTCCTTAACTAAAATCTTAACAATTTCTTCTTTAAGTCGACTATGGGGCAAACTAACTTTGGACTTACCAGCTAGGTAAGCATTTCGAATTCTGGTAAGTAAATCAGCGATTTTATCAGTTGACATAGTTTAAACTCCTTTACCAACTAGCCTTAGTAACTCCAGGCAAGTTGCCTTTATGGGCTTCTTCACGGAAACAGAGGCGACACATACCAAATAAGCGGATATAAGCTCTAGGCCGACCGCAAATTCGGCAACGATTCATAGCCCTAACTGGATATTTTGGCTGTTTTTGAGATTTGGCGATTTTACTTTTTTTAGCCATAAATTAATTCTCCTCTTTAGCAAATGGTAAGCCTATCTCAGCAAGTAAGGCTTTGGCTTCTTGATCATTAGTGGTAGTGGTAACAATAGTGATCTCAAGACCATGAACATAGTTAACTTTAGCATAATCAATTTCGGGAAAAATGATTTGTTCTTTAAGACCGAGAGTGTAGTTACCTTGACCATCAAAAGCATTGAGTTTAACGCCACGAAAGTCCTTAACCTGAGGCAAAACTAGACGGCAAAGTTTATCTAAAAAGTCAAACATTTTTTGACCTCTAAGAGTTACAGAGAGACCAATAGGATCTCCTTGGCGCAAATTGAAACCGGCAATAGCTTGACGGGCTCGATTAAGTTTGGGCATTTGGCCGGTAATAGCAGCTAATTCTTGCTTAACTTCTTCAACTTGGAGTTTGGAACGGTCGCTTTTAGGAATACCGACATTAACAACTACTTTAGTCAAACGAGGGACGGCTAAAAGATTCTTTTTAGCTAGTTGTTTTTGCAACTTAGGTAAAATTTCCTGGTGATAGCGTTGCTTAAGGTTAGGAATTAAAGTCATAGTTGTTCACCTGTTTTCTTGCTAATACGATATTTGCCGGTTTTAGTAACTTTAAAACCAACTCTAGTTGGTTGACCATTTTTATCTAAAACCATAATTTTAGAAGGAGGCAGAGGGCGTTCGATTTCCACAATACTTCCAGGTCGGTTTTCTCTAGGTTTAAGATGTTTTTTGTAAAGATTGACACCTTTAACCGTAACTCGGTTGTCTGGCCAAACTTTGATAATTTCACCTTTACGACCCTTATCTTTTCCGGCCGTAATTAAAACTTGGTCACCAACTTTAAATTTTTTCATGATTAAATAACCTCCGGAGCTAAGGATGCAATTTTGCTGAAACCCCTTTCCTTAACCTCACGGGCAATAGGACCAAAAATTCTAGTCCCACGAGGATTTTTATTTTTCAAATTATCCAAGACAACGGCTGCATTTTCATCGAAACGAAGATAACTACCATCAGGTCGACGAATTTCTTTTTTGGTTCTAACAATAACCGCTTTAACCACCTCACCATCTTTAACATAGGAATTGGGTTCGGCTTGGTCAACCGAAGCAGTAACAATATCACCCACATAACCAAAACGTCGTTTAGAGCCCCCATGAATTAAAATTACTCGAAGACGTTTGGCTCCAGAATTATCAGCTAGTTTAAGAACAGATCTAAGTTGAATCATAATTTTTAACGTTTAGTTTGTTTAACTTTAGTAATAATCCAACGTTTGCGACGACTTAGAGGACGAGATTCTTGAATCTCAACTAAATCGCCTTCTTTAGCTTGGAGTTGGTTGTGGACCAAGTACTTTTTGGAACGATGAACCGTTTTACGATATAAAGGATGGCGCCAAAGCCTTTCAACCAAGACTACAGCGCTTTTGTCCATTTTAGCAGAAATAACAGTTCCGGTTAGAGTTTTCACTTGGACTCCTTAGTTTTGGTTAACTTTTTGATTAGTTGTTTTTCAGTCATTATTGTTTTAATAACGGCAATAGTCCGTCGTAAGTTTTTGGCGGCCCTGAGGTTAGCCAGTTCTCCACGTTTGATTTTTAATTTGGTTAAGACGAGCTCTTTTTGTAACTCAGATAAGCGTTTTTGTAAAGAGGCAAGATTCAATTTACGGAGTTCAACCAGATCATTTCGTTTCATTTTAAATCTCCTCTCAAGACAAATTTTGTTTGCATTGGAATTTTGTGAGCAGCTTTGCGAAAAGCTTCGCGAGCAACAGCTTCGCTAACTCCCGCCAATTCAAACAAAACTCGACCCGGCTTAATAACAGCTACATGAGTTTCAATATCGCCTTTACCTGAACCCATCTTAGCGCCCGCAGCTTTCTTGGTGATAGGTTTGTGAGGAAAAACTCGCAACCAAAGTTTACCCACCCTTTTAGTGTGGTGAGTAATGGTACGACGAGCCGATTCGATTTGACGAGCAGTTAACCAACCATTCTCAACGGCTTTAAGGCCAAATTCGCCGAAACTTACTTCAGCTCCTCGAGTTGAAAGGCCTTTGCGACGGCCTCTAAAAGCTTTGCGGTATTTAGATTTCTTAGGCTGCAACATGTTTTTCTCCTCGATAGATCCAAACTTTGATACCCACGTAGCCAGATCGAGTTAAAGAAGCTACTTGGGCATAATCAATATCGGCCCTTAAAGTTTGAGTGGGGACGGTTCCTTGACTGTATTTTTCGGTACGACCGATTTCAGCTCCAGCAATCCGACCAGAAAGTTGAATCTTAACACCCTTGGCACCAGCATTAATAACTTTTTCGATAGCTTGAGCTACGGCTCGTCGATGAGGATAGCGCTTGATTAATTGTTCAGAAATGCGTTCAGCTACCAATTTAGCCGAAAGGTCTGGTTTTTTAACTTCTTTAACATCAATGGTGAACTTAGTTTTAACTGATTCACCCATATCTCTTAAAAGTTTAGCCACCTCTTTTTTGAGGGCTTCTAGGTTAGCACCTCCGCGACCAATAACTACCCCAGGACGAGAAACATGGAGAAGGATGTTGATAATGTTGATGGAACGTTTAATTTCGACTTGAGTCAATCCAGCTAGCTTGAGTCTCTGCTGAAGATAGCGCTTAAGCTTGATATCTTGAAGGACAAAATCTTGATATTGGTGCTTATCAGCGTACCACTTGGAAGATGGTTGGTAGATAATTCCTAGACGAAAGCCCCTAGGATTGACTTTTTGACCCATGTTTCTCCTCTAGTTCAACATAAATATGAGAGGTTCGTTTAAAGATGCTGTGAGCGCTACCCCTAGAGACAGCTCGCCAACGTTTATAAGTTGGACCTTTACCTATCATTATAGTTTTAAAACGAAGTTGGTCTGGCTTAAGTCCATGATTGGTTTTAGCATTAGCTAAAGCGGAACGGATAACCTTAGCCAATGGGGTAGCTCCGGACTTATTGAGAAAGCGCAAGTGAACCAAAGCCTCTTGGGGAGAGAGTTGACGAATACTATCAGCCACCAAACGAAGTTTGCGAGGACTAATTCTGATATTGGTTTGTTTAGCTTTCATAGTTGTTAGTCGTTAGATTAGGTCTTACTAGTAATGCGTTTAACTACCCGGCCGTGTCCATGAAAAGTTCTGGTGGGAGCAAACTCACCCAACTTATGGCCGACCATGGCTTCGCTGACAAAAACTTCTTTAAAAGTTTTACCATTGTGAACCAAGAAAGTATGACCGACAAACTCGGGCGGAATAACACTACTTCTAGCCCAAGTTTTAATAGGAGTTTTTTTACCCTCTTTTTGACGAAGAACTTTGTTTAAAAGCTTCTCGTCAACGTATGGTCCTTTCTTGAGACTACGTGACATTTATTTAATTCTCCTGTCTTTAATGATGTATTTATTCGAGTATTTGCGTTGCTTGCGAGTTTTTTTGCCCAGAGCTTTTTTGCCCCACGGAGTTTTAGGTGATTTGAGACCAATACCTGATCGACCTTCACCACCACCGTGAGGATGAGCTCCGGGGTGCATAGCTACACCTCTAACTGCCGGCCTCCAGCCAAGATGACGTTTACGACCGGCTTTACCTAGTTTTTGATTTTTATGATCCAGGTTAGAGACCTGGCCGATTGTAGCAAAACAACGACTATTAATCAATCTGATTTCGCCTGAAGGTAGTTTGACGGAAACATACTTGCCTTCCTTGGCTTGAATGAAAGCGGCTGTACCAGCTCCTCTAACAAGCTTACCACCCGCCTTTGGTTTAAGTTCGAGGTTGTGGATTGGCATACCAACAGGAATACGCGCTAAAGGCAAAGCATTACCGTCTTTAATAGGAGCCTTTTCGCCGGCAGAAACAAAATCGCCCCGCTTAAGCTTGTCAGGGGCGAGAATGTAACGCTTGTCTCCATCGGGATATTGAATCAAAGCAATGTTGGCAGAACGATTAGGATCATACTCTAAAGCAACAACCTTACCTGGCAAATCATATTTATTCCGCTTGAAATCAATAAGTCGATAATAACGTTTATGACCACCACCACGATGACGGACAGTAACTCGACCATAAGAGTTGCGCCCAGCGTGTTTTTTGAGAATTTGAAGAAGCGATTTTTCCGGTTTTTTACGATCAAGGTCAACAACCAACCTTAATTGATGGCGAGTTCCTGGGGTGGTGGGTTTGATTTTCTTTAACATGATTAAGATTCCTTGAATTCAAATAAATCAATCGTTTCCCCTTCTTTAAGCCAGATTTTTGCCAATTTGGTTGGAGAAACTGGCGAAGGTAAACGACGACGTCCGGTTTTCTTAGTAGCCGGTTTGCGAATTGAAGTGGTGATTTTTAAAACATGAACATCAAAAAGTTGGGTTACTAAAGTTTTAATTTGGGATTTAGTAGCTTTAAGATCAACTTCAAATGTATAGATATTACGACTGGCGTCGAACATGGATTTTTCAGTAATAACTGGTCGTTTTAAGATATGAGTTTTCATGATTGTTTAAATTTAAGTCTAGATTTAATAATCTCTAAAGATTCTGGAGAGGCCACTATTTTATCAAAAAAGATTAAATCGTAAGCATTAATTAAGTTGGCTCTTTTAACTGTAACTCGTTGCAAATTTCTGGCTCCAAAATAAAGGTTGGGGTGGTGATCGTCAGCTACGATTAAAACTTTGGTCTTGGGATGATTGGCAACTTTAGCCAAAAGATTGGCCAAGGCTGAAGTTTTGGGTTTAAGTTTAGTAAAACCTTTGACCAAGCTAAAACTGTCATCTTTAAATTTAATCAAGAGAGCACTAGCTAAAGCTTTCCGTTTCATCTTCTTCGGTAAAACTAAGTTTTTAGGTTTAAGACCTTTGGGTCCATGAGCAACGCCACCACCAACAAAAATAGGAGCATAACGATCTCCATGACGAGCGTTACCAGTTCCTTTTTGGCGCCAAATTTTCCGGCGAGAACCCCTAACTTCTCCTCTAGATTTAACTTTTGAAGTATGTTGGTGAGAATTGGCTAAATAAACTCTAATCGCTTGAGTGAGAAGGTGATGATTAGGCTCTGTACCCAACCAAGCTAACCTTAACTCTAAAGGGTCGAGTTCTTTGCCGGTGTGATCAAAAACCTTGATTTTCATAATAATTTTAATTTTGAGTAAAAGTAAATTTAAGTAAGCCACCCCGATTTCCAGGAACAGAACCGGTCAGCCAAATCTCTTTGTTGTCAGTATCAAGATGAACCAATTTGGCGTTCTTAACAGTGTGAGTTAAACCACCGTGACGACCGGCCATTTTTTTGCCTTTAAAAACCCTACCAACTCCGGTGGTTTGGCCAATAGAGCCAGGAGCTCTGGTCCGGTCTGACTGACCATGGGTCTTAGGTTGACGAGCAAAACCCCAGCGTTTGATTACACCAGTAAAACCCTTACCTTTAGTAACCCCTTGAACTTTAACAACTTGGCCGGTTTTCAAAATTTCGACTAAAGAGATAAGTTGTCCTAGTTCAAATTGAGACGGATCTTCAACTTTAATCTCTCGTAAATAACGTAAGGGTTTGGTTTGTTTCAAATGACGAAGGTGACCTTGAAGGGGTTTAGAAAAACGACGACGAGGTTGACCAAAAGCAACTTGAATGGCATTATAACCATCTTTAGCTTCAGTTTTGATTTGGGCTACAACTAAGTCGAAAACCTTAATTCGAGTAACCGGAAGCCGACGCTCACCATCATAAGTGGCTGTCATACTCAATTTGGTGCCAAAAAATTGTTTAATCATAATAATGATAAATTAGGATTACATCTTAATTTCGATACCAACTCCAGCCGGTAATTCAAGATGCATTAAAGAATCAATGGTTTTATTGGTAGGTTTTTCAATATCAATTAAACGTTTGTGAGTTAAAACTTGAAAGTGCTCACGAGCATCTTTATCGGTATGAGGGCTAGTTAAGACGGTAATAATTTTACGTTTGGTAGGTAAAGGAACCGGACCAACCACTCTAGCACCTGTAGAAAGAGCCGTATCAAGAATTTTTTGAGCAGCATCATCGATAACCCGATGATCAAACGATTTAAGCTTGACTCTAATACGAAGAGCTGGTTGAGTAGCCATAATTTCGGTTTCCTTTATTAAGTAATTATTAAAGTGATGATTGATGCGGAAGAAATGTTAATTAATCTCTTCCGCATCTTATTCGTCTGCTTTTAATCGCAGCGAAATCATCAAAACTTATTTATTAATTATTTCAAAATTTTAGTAATGACTCCGGCACCAACGGTGCGACCACCTTCGCGAATGGCGAAACGAACACCTTCCTCCATAGCGATTGGGGCAATTAATTTAACAGTCATTTTGGCGTTATCACCAGGCATGACCATTTCGACACCTTCGGGAAGTTTAACTTCACCGGTAACGTCAGTAGTACGAATATAGAATTGAGGTTTGTAACCAGAGAAAAAGGGAGTATGACGACCACCCTCTTCTTTAGTCAAAACGTAAACCTCAGCTTCGAATTCGGTGTGAGGTTTAATGGTCCCTGGTTTAGCAATTACCTGACCACGAACTACTTCATCTTTTTCGACTCCACGAAGAAGAATACCAACATTATCACCGGCCTGACCTTCATCTAATTGTTTACGGAACATCTCGACTCCAGTAACCACGGATTTTTTGTCTTTATTAAGACCGACAATTTCAACTTCGTCACCAACTTTCACTACTCCGCGTTCAATCCTACCGGTAGCTACCGTACCCCTACCTTTAATAGAGAAAACATCTTCGACCGGCATAAGGAAAGGTTTATCCAATTCTCTCTCAGGAACGGGAATATATTCGTCGACTTTATCCATTAATTCCATTATCTGTTTTTGGGCTTCGGGGTCACCTTCGAGAGCTTTAAGAGCAGAAACTCTAACAACTGGAATTTCATCACCTGGATAATCATATTTGGATAAAAGTTCACGAATTTCCATCTCAACCAAATCGAGTAATTCGGGATCATCAACCATATCGACTTTATTGAGAGCTACAACCAATCGAGGAACATTGACCTGTTTAGCTAAGAGAATGTGCTCTCTGGTTTGAGGCATAGGACCATCGGTAGCAGCCACAACCAAAATAGCTCCATCCATTTGAGCGGCACCAGTAATCATATTCTTAACATAGTCAGCATGACCAGGGGCATCAATATGGGCATAGTGGCGCTTAGCAGTTTCGTATTCAACGTGAGTAACATTGATAGTTACACCACGTTCTCTTTCCTCGGGAGCATTGTCAATATCTTCAAATTTATAAGCTTTGTTGGTAACTCCTTGATCTGCTAAAGTTTTGGTAATTGCAGCGGTCAAAGTAGTTTTACCATGATCAACGTGACCAATAGTACCAATGTTAACGTGGGGTTTGTTACGGACATATTTTGTGTCGTCTGCCATATAGCCTCCTTATATTTATTCTTTAACTGAAATAATTTTTTCAGCAATATTAGCCGGAACTTCTTGATAGTGGCTCGGTTCCATATAGAAACTGGCCCTACCCTGAGTCATACTCCGCAATATTGTAGCATAGCGAGAAAGTTCTGCCAATGGGATCAAGGCAGTAATGATACGAGCGTTACCCCTTTGGCTGGTACCTTGAACTTGACCTCGACGAGAAGAAATGTCACCAATGACGTCACCCATAAATTCTTCTGGGGTAGTAACTTCGACTTTCATTATCGGTTCCAACATAACAGGATTGGCTTGTTTAACTGCCGCTTGAAGAGCCATAGAGCCGGCGATTTTGAAGGCAATTTCTGAAGAATCAACTTCGTGGTAAGAACCATCGTAGAGTTCGACTTCCATATCTACTAAAGGATGGCCGGAAATAACTCCATTTTCCATAGCTTCAACGACACCCTTTTCAACAGCAGGAATAAACTCTCGAGGAATGGCACCACCGACAATAGAGTTAACAAATTTGAAACCAGATCCTCTTTCTAAGGGTTTGATGCGAATTAAACAATGACCATATTGACCTCGACCACCGGATTGTTTGATGTATTTACCTTCGGCTTGGGCCTCACTAGTAATGGTTTCTCGATAGGCCACTTGAGGAGCTCCAACATTAGCTTCAACTTTGAATTCTCGTTTCATTCGATCAACAATAATTTCCAAGTGAAGTTCACCCATGCCGGCAATTAAGGTTTGACCGGTATCATGATTGGTGCGGATTTTAAAAGTTGGATCTTCTTCAGCTAATTTTTGCAAAGCATAAGACATTTTTTCTTGATCAGCTTTAGTCTTAGGTTCAATAGCCAAAGAAATAACTGGTTCAGTAAATTCAATACCCTCGAAAATAATGGGGTTTTCAGGATTAGTCAAGGTATCACCGGTAGCCGTATCTTTAAGACCAACCACAGCTACAATTTCACCAGCTTCGGCATAGGGGATTTCTTCACGATCATTGGCGTGCATTAACAACAAGCGACCAACTCTTTCCTTTTTGCTTTTAGTAGAGTTGTAAACATAAGAACCAGAGTTAATCTTACCAGAGTAAACGCGAATGTAAGTTAAACGACCAACATGAGGATCAGTCTGAATCTTAAAAGCTAAAGCAGAAAAGGGTTCTTTAACATCGGGATGACGTTCCTCGGTTTGGCCGGTTTTGGGATTTTCTCCTTCAGCTGGAGGAACATCAACTGGGGAAGGAAGGAAGTCAACAATAGCATCGAGCAAAGGTTGGACTCCTTTGTTGCGCAGCGAAGAACCGCAATAAACAGGAACAATTTTATAAGCAATTGTGGAACGGCGAAGGGCCTGTTTAAGTTCTTGAAGAGAAAGTTCTTCTCCTTCAAGATATTTTTCAAGTAATTGATCATCGGTTTCGGCAATTTGTTCAATTAGTTGAGCTCGGTATTGCTCAACTTCATCTTTCATATCTTCGGGAATGTCTGTTAAGTTGTAGTGAGCTCCAGTCTCATCTCCTTCCCAAATAACTGCCTTTCGTTCTAACAAAAGAACAACACCCTTAAAACTATTTTCAACTCCAATAGGAAGAGTCATGATAGCGGTATTGGCGCCTAATTTGTCTTGAATGTCTTTAACGGTAGCATGAAAATCAGCGCCCAGCTTATCCATTTTGTTAACAAAACAAATTCGAGGAACTTTGTACTTATCAGCTTGACGCCAAACGGTTTCTGATTGAGATTGAACTCCCTCTTCAGCATCAAGAACGGTAACTCCACCATCCAAAACCCTCAAAGCTCGTTCCACCTCGGCGGTAAAATCAACATGACCAGGAGTATCGATAATATTAATTCGATGGGCTTGGCTAAATAAACTGCCTTCGATTTTTGGAGTCCAAAAGGTAGTGGTAGCAGCTGAAACAATAGTGATCCCCCGTTCTTTTTCTTGTTCCATCCAATCCATTTGGGTATCACCCTCATGAACTTCGCCAATTTTATAAGATTTACCAGTGTAATAAAGAATCCGCTCAGTTGTAGTGGTTTTGCCGGCATCAATATGAGCAATGATGCCAATATTGCGAATTCTTTCAATGGGTAGGTTGCGTTCGGTAGTTTTGTGAGTGGTAGTCATGGTTGTTAGTTGTTAGTACTTAGTTGTTAGTTATTAGTTGTTTTACCAACGGAAATGAGCAAAGGCTTTGTTGGCTTCGGCCATTTTATGAGTATCCTCTCGTTTTTTAATAGCTCCGCCTTCACCTTTATAAGCATCAATAATTTCAGCAGCTAACTTATCGGCATAAGTGTGATAAGCGCTGTTGGGACGCTTGTTAGCAAAAGTAACTAACCAGCGAATCGAGAGAGAAAATTGACGTCGAGGAGAGACGGGCATAGGAACTTGGTAGGCAGCTCCACCAACTCGGCGAGAACGGACTTCCATTTTGGGTTTAATGTTGTTTAAAGCTGTCTGTAAAACTTCTAGTTCGTCTTTTTTAAGTTGTTGGTGAACAATTTCTAAAGCTCGATAGACTTGTTTTTCAGCAACGCTTTTCTTACCGTTGCGCATACTTCGATTGATAAGTTTAGCTACTTCAATCGAATTATATTTGAAATCTGGTTGAATTTGGCGTTTGGGAGCTCGTTTAGATCGCATAAATTACTCCTTAGGTCTCTTGGTTCCGTATTTAGATCTGGAAGTACGACGCCCCTCAACTCCAGCGGCATCATATTTACCACGAACGATATGATATTTAACGCCAGGAAGGTCCTTAACCCTACCACCTCTAACTAAAACTACTGAGTGTTCGGCTAAATTGTGACCTTCGCCTTGAATATAGGCGGTAATTTCTTGTTTGTTAGAAAGTCTCACCCTAGCCACTTTACGCAAAGCTGAGTTAGGTTTTTTAGGAGTCATTGTTTTAACTACCACACAAACACCTCGTTTTTGAGGATTCTTAGTTTCACTTAACTTACGAGTTAAAGTGTTGTAGTTCTTACGCAAAGCTACTGCTTTAGCTTTTTTGATTTTTGGTTTGCGACCTTTTCGGATTAGTTGGTTTATAGTTGGCATATTATCTTTTAATACCTATTATTAGTTTTTATTTAGTTGCAATTGTTGTATTTTAACACACTTATTGATTAATCATGGCCCTTTCTTTAGAGGTGGGAATAAGCCGACCAATAATGACATTTTCTTTGAGACCCAAAAGAGGATCTTCCTTACCTTCCAAGGCAGCCGTAGCTAAAACATTGGTGGTTTCTTGAAAGGAAGCGGCTGAAAGCCAAGAATTGGTGTGAAGAGAGGCTCTAGTAATTCCTAAAATAACAGTTTGAGCTGTGGCTGGCTCTCCCCCTTCAGCTAAGGTTTTCTCATTTTCTTCGGTAAAGATGAAGCGATCGACAATCTCACCAGGAATGAGGGAGGTGTCACCAGATTCTTCAATCTTAACTTTACTAGACATTTCTCGAACTATAACCTCAAAATGAATATCGGCAATAGGAATTCCTTGAGAC
>Ga0256833_1002539_pt1 | contig 12768 bp, 11 predicted proteins | sample 356284metaG_FD_190535 | JGI IMG/M metagenome (GOLD analysis project Ga0256833, IMG submission 190535) | Hydrothermal vent microbial communities from Mid Atlantic Ridge, Atlantic Ocean - 356-284 | ecosystem: Environmental > Aquatic > Marine > Hydrothermal vents | place: Atlantic Ocean: Mid...
CCAGTGCTCCGCGTGCTATCATCACTTTTTTACTACCGACATAGACCAGACCTCTGTCTATCAGGGCTTTGGCTTGCGAATTTGAAAGTGATTCCTGTTGTGCTAACAGCTTGTAGGCTTTCTCCGTGTTACTCGCTGCTACACGCGTTTTATCGCCTTCGTCATAATGATCGTTTAGCATACTGGAGTCTTCTTGTCGTGTATTACGTCGTGCCTTTTTGACACGTTCACGCTTGGCATCACTTGCAGCAAAAGCCTTGCTCTTTGCCTTTACTTTTGCCTCTTTTTTCTTATCTTCGGCACGCTTATATGCATACTCTTTTTTTTTATTTGCCATGATCTTTTCCTATAATATCTATTATTCTGTCCATATCGATGGTCTCGGTAATGTACGCCGCTCGCAGCTGCTCTGCTGCCAATAATGTCTTGTTGAGTTCATGCAGTTCACAAACAAAAATATTTTCTACATATTTAAACAGTTCCAACTGGTTAAAGTGGTGTTTTCCGGTAATAATTTTACAGCCGAAGGTTGCCGGTTCAAGCGGATTATGCCCGCCAATAGGAGCAAAAGCACCTCCTAAAATTGCAATGTCACTTATGGCATATATGTTATTAAGCTCACCCATAGCATCAACAAGTACCATATCTGCGTCAAAATCATGATGTAGCGAAAAACGTTTACATGTCAATTGATACGTGTCACAGACACGTTGCATCAACGCCCACACCTTCTCAAAACGTTCCGGATGGCGCGGCACCACCAAGAGTCTGCTCTTACGCTCTTTTCGATAGGCGGCAAATTCGGAAAGAATCATGCCGTCTTCACCCTCATGCGTACTGGCAGCGACAATCGTCTCTATGTCCGACTTTTTATAGTGCCTTGTTGCTGTAATCTTTTGTGCCAGTTTAATATTGCCCACCACCTCAATATGACGTGCACCCAAAGCAGAAAAGCGCTTTTGGTCAATCTCACTTTGAACCAAAACAGTATCGACATAAGAAAATATCTTACGGTAGAACCATCGTAGTTTCAAATATTTTGGATAGCTGCGCTCCGATATCCGTGCATTAAGCAACACAACCTTTGCCCCTCGTGCCGATGCTATCGCAAAAAGCAGATACCAAAACTCTGCTTCCAGGACTACAAGCGTCTTCTGCTTACGAATCCAAAACGGTAAAAAAATTTCAAAAGGCAAATAACGTACTTGAGCTCTATACGATTGCGATACCTCGTAGCCCGTTTGTGTTGTCACCGTAATCGCAATATCGGTAGGGTTCAGACGCTCTAATAACGGTTTTAAAGCACGACTCTCCCCCAACGAACACACATGAAACCAGATCCCCTCCGTTGTAAAAGGAGGATTGTTACATAAAAAGAAGCGTGCCGGAATGGAGTGTCTGTATTTTTTTTTTAACGTAAGCAGTATCAACCAAGGCAGTGCCGCAATATACAAGAGCAGTGCCGCACCAAAATACAAGAAGCTAAAAGGCGTCATTAAGCCTCTTGCACTGCCTCGTCTTTATCCAAATAAAGAATACGTCCGCAATGAGGGCACGTAGCAATCTCTTCACCTTTAATGACTTCAGCATAAATTTTATCGTTAATTCGCATAAAGCAACCCATACATGCCTGTTTTTTTACCGTTACTGCCGTGGTGTTTTTTGCCCAACGACGGATTTTCTGATAAAAAGAGAGTCCCTTTTGGTTCATGCTTGAGATAAGTTTCTCTTTTTTGGCAAATACTTTGGTGCGCTCAACATCAATAGCGGCAAGCTTTTCATCAAGATCCGCTTTAATGTCACTCAATCCGGATGCCAGTGCATCAAGTTTCTCTTTAAGAATACCGATGCTCTCCTCTTTGCTCGCAATAATACGTTCCAAGCGCTCAATCTCTTCATTGGCAAAGGTGATCTGCTCTTTTGCGATCTCCTCTTCGAGCTGCAGTGACTTCATCTCGCGCTCAGTCTTAATTTCGGCACTTTTTTTACTGTTATCTTCAAGTTTTGCCGAAAGTTCTGCAAGATGCAGCTCATTTTTTTGCTTTTTCAGCGCCTCTTCTTTAATCTCTGCTTCGAGCGTCTCAATCTCTTTTGCGACCGTATCACTTGTGGCTAAGGCAGTCTCGTATTTATAGTTTGCCTCTTCTATTTGCGGTTCAAAAGCATCAATCTCTTTATCGACAATAGAGAGTTCAATGAGTTGTTCAAGGTGTTTGTTCATCTGTTTCCTTTTTGGAATTTCTATATCCAATGTATGTTACATATAGGTGAAGGGGTTTTTCGATGGCGAAATTATAACGCTTAATCCTAAATTAATCAAATATTTCTCTAAAATATCGCCAAAATAGCATTCACTCTCATAGTGCCCGATATCGATCATGCTCATTCCTATGGTTTTTGCTTCCATGGCATCATGGTATTTGATATCTCCGGTTAAAAAACATGTCGCATTAACTTCTTTGATAAGCGATGCACCCGAACCGGTCGTCAAGGCCACCCGTGTCACGGTATCGTGACATCGGACTGCTTTCATACAGGGAAGTTTAAAAGCTTTTTGCACCTTGCGCACCAGTGTTTCAAATGTATCGTTAACATCCATGTAAGCTACAAAACCGTCACGTTCAACAATCCGGTAACCTAAAATTTCTTCTGCAACATAGGTATTTAGGTGTGTCTGGTCAAAGTTGGTATGCATAGCAATATTTGCAATATTTTTCTGAATCATCCGCTGCAGCAGTTTCGCCGGATACTCGTTAAAACGCAGCTGTTTTAAGCCGCCAAAAATAATGGGATGGTGCGTAATGACCAACGTATTGGCTTTTAAACGCTCTATAAGCTCTTCATCAACGTCAATGCTCAAAACTACGGTGTCCACTTCTTGATTAAAATCACCAACGAGCAACCCTGAGTTGTCCCATGCTTCTTGAAGTTCAAATGGAGAGAGTTCATCTAAAAACCGGTAAATATCTGCTATTTTCATTCACGTAACTTCTGCAACTCTTCAGCAGCCTCGTTGAAATCACTCTTAAGCTCCAGCGCTTTTTCATACATCGCAACGGCTTTCTCTTTCTCACCCGTCTGCACCAAAAGATTGGCAAAATTGTAGTAGGTAATCTCATATGTATCGTCAATTTCCAAAGCTCTTTCGTAATGCTGTCGTGCCTTCTCAAACTCGGAAGTACGACGATAAAGCGAAGCAATCGCATTATGGGTGACATCATCATTGTCGTCAATACGCAGTGACTGCGCATAGGTTTCAATAGCTGCTTTCAAATCACCGTTATGTGCCAGAACAAACCCCAGTTTATTTAAAATCTCCGTATTGTCCGGTGCTTTTGCATGTGCCTCTTCAAGCAGTGCGGCGGCACGTTTAAAGTCCCCTTCTTGAACGGCATCATCTGCTTTAGCCATCAGGGCTTCCGGATCAAACGACGAAAGAGAGTCCCGTGAAGGAGTCGGCTCCGGAGGATCTTCAAGTGTATTGATATGCTCATACACCTTATAGGCAAAAAATGCCGTCACGGCTAACATTAAAATTTGAAAAACTGACATGGACAACTTCCTAACACTTGATATAAAGTGATATAATAGCAGAATTTGAGAATAGGACAAATAGCCATGCGAGAATTGTTTGAAAAACTGGGACTGTTTTACTTAGGAAAAGATTATCAAACCGATGAACTAAGCCTGTATAAGAGTAAATATCTTACCACGCATGCTGCCATTATCGGGATGACCGGCAGTGGTAAGACCGGTCTGGGTATCGGGCTCATTGAAGAGGCCGCACTCGATAACATTCCGGCAATTATCATTGATCCTAAAGGCGATATGGGCAATTTGGCCCTGACCTTTCCATCAATGCGGCCCGATGATTTTCAGCCGTGGATCGATGCCACAGATGCCGCCAATAAAGGGTTAAGCATTGAAGCGATGGCAGCTCAGACTGCCGCCGTCTGGAACGAAGGCATTGCCTCGTACCATCAAGATCTTGATCGGGTTGCCGCGTTACACAACGTACCGTTAAACATCTACACGCCCGGGAGCAGTGCTGGTCTGAGTATCAATATTTTAGGCAGTTTCAAAGCTCCTTCCGTCGAAGTTCTTGATGATCCCGATACTTTTAGTGCACTCATCAATGCGACCACTTCATCGCTACTCGCTTTGGTCAACATCAAAGCCGACTCACTAAGTTCCAAAGAGTTTTTGCTAGTATCAAATATTTTTAAGCATTTCTGGCTGCAAGGAGAAGATCTCTCTCTTGAAGCGCTTATCGGACATATCACCAATCCGCCGTTTCAAAAAATCGGGGTTCTCTCACTTAAGAGCTTCTATCCGCAGAGCAAACGCCTTGATCTTGCCATGCTGTTTAACAATGTGCTCTCATCCGTCTCATTTTCCTCATGGATTCAAGGTGAACCGCTCGATATTCAAAACCTACTCTATGATGCAAACGGCAACGCCAAGATCACTATCTTTTCCATTGCCCATCTCAATGACTCGCAACGCATGTTTTTTGTCACACTCTTGCTGAACCGGTTTGTTGACTGGATGCGCTCACAACGTGGTGCATCCACACTGAAAGCCCTGCTTTATATGGATGAGATTTTCGGGTTTTTTCCCCCGTCGAAAAACCCGCCTTCGAAAGAGCCGATGCTGCTTCTGCTTAAACAGGCACGCGCGTTTGGTGTAGGGGTGATTCTCTCGACACAAAATCCGGTAGATCTCGACTACAAAGGACTCTCCAACATCGGTACCTGGTTTATCGGAAAGCTGCAGACCCGACAAGACATTGCCAAAGTCATTGATGCGCTTACCGATAAAATCAAAGGCATGAGCAAACGTGACATTGCCGATATGATCGCTTCACTGAAAGGACGTACCTTTTTTCTTAAAAGCGCTCATGAAGACGAGGTACGCATTTTTCAAACACGCTGGGTGCTCTCATACCTCAAAGGCCCAATGTCCAAACGTGATATTCGCTCTTTAATGGCCGCAAAAAAAACAGCATCACAGCCCGCAGCGCCGCAGCGCCTACGCGATAGCGTCACTGCAGCGCCTACACGGCCTATTCTTAGTGAATCCATACCCCAATACTACAACGACACCTCTTTGCAAAACGAGACGCTGTTTTACCCTGCGCTTGCAGCAGAGGCCACGGTACGTTTCTTCAATCAGCGTCGCGGCATTGACACAATACACACCATTACATGTAAATTGGAACTCGATGAACACTCCGACGATATTGACTGGGAAGATTCTTATGAAACATCGTTTGACTTTGATCGGTTTACTACAAAAGTCTCCGCCTCCGCCATCTTTGCCCCACTGCCGGAGACACTGCTGAACATGAAAAACCTAAAACAGTATGAACGTTCTTTAAAAGAGTATTTGTACCACAACAAACGTCTAACACTATTTACATGTAAATCATTAAAATGCGACTCCAAACCGCATGAGTCACTGCGCGATTTTAAAGTACGACTGCGCGATCTGCTGAATGAGAAGAAGCTGCACGAAATCGAGACGCTTGAAACGCGCTATGCCAAAAAAAGTGCCACGTTGCAAAGACGCTTAGAGCGTGCGCTCGCCAAACTTGAAAAAGAAGAGTCGGACGTCAGCGCCAAAACGACCGATACCCTTTTAGCCGTCGGTATGGGAATATTCGGCGCGCTTTTCGGTAACAAAACGCTAAGCAGCGCTACCCTGCGCAAAGGAGCCCGTGCCATCAAAAGTGGTGGACGTATCTTAAAAGAGCGCAGCGATGTGAAAGCGGCAACACAAGCTATTGAAGGTATCGAAGAGGAGATTGCCGCCCTGCATGAAGAATTGGAGAGTAAAGTTGATCGACTCGAAGAGAGGTTCTCTCTTGAGAATCACCCCGTTGAGCCGTTACCGATCAAGCCGCGAAAAGCAGATGTTCATGTTCGCAAAGTCGCCCTGCTTTGGGAACGCTAGAAGGGGTCTTTACGTGGCAATTATGCTATAGGATACTATACGTTGTTTACCGGCATACCACGCATCCGATACTCTCATCCGTACCTTTTGAAGCAACTTCAAAGCTTTTGGTCGACTCTTTGCGACCAGCTTAAGATTGTATCGATGTTTGGTGGCCTCTATGACCAAGAGTGCTTGATCCGTGTCATCAAATTGCATGGCGAATGCTTCGGCCGCAGCTTTTGTTTGAAACGATCCTAAAATAATAACATGACCCTCAAGTGGAACAGACCGGCTGACGTTTGGTTGCACCGAATCGGTTTGATCTTCTTGCGTAAGAGCGGCTGGAGGTGCTGGAGGCGTTGTAACGAGACGCTCTTTCGGCACCGCTTCATACTGCATCAGCCTTTCAATAAACGACTCTTTATTTACATGTAAATGTGCTGTATCTTCTGTTTGCTGTTGCAGCTTGGAACAACCGTACCGATCGGGTGAGAGCGGTGACGGACTATTTTGACAAAGATCATCACTGTCATCATAACCGTCACCGTCACTATCCAAGCGAAGCGGCAGGGTGTCACGCGCAATGCCGTCTTGCGCAATACCCACTTTGGCGTAGAGCGCATCGGTGTCACTCAATACGGTCTCAACCATTGTTCCCGTAACATCTAAAATTTTGTAGCGGGCCTGCAGCAACTCATAACTGCGTGCAATACGATCATGTTGTGCCTGCAACAGATCATTATGTGCTGTGATCAGATCAAGCAAATCAGCTTTTTTATGTCGGTACTCCTGCATATACAGACGGTAAGCCTCTTGTGCATAGGTTTCAAATTTTTCAAGATGTCGTAGCTGCTGCAACAGTGTCTCAACACGACTCCATGCCGTTTCACAACGCTCCATAATCTGCCGTTTTAGATGATTGCGGTATGCAACTTTTTGACTTAATTTACTAACGTGCTGTTGCTGCAAAGCACTGTCGGCACCACCGCGGTAGAGATTGTAAGAGAGTGTCACCATGGCACTAAAATCGTTGACATCACCGACAATCCCGTTACGGTTACTGTTGAACGCTTGGCGCACTATGGCATCTACTTTTGGATAATATGCTCCCTGAGTCTGCTTATAAGCCTCTTGAGCCGCATGAAACTCTGCATCGGCCACACGAACAAGTGGATTGTTTCGTATGGCAAGCTGCATGGCATCGGAGCGTGTCGCAGGAAGTTGTAAAATCTGCTTGGGTGCTTCAAGCGTCTGAGGGTCCACATTCCAACCCATAGATTTTTTAAGACCGTGCTGCGCCTTTTTATAACGCTCGCTTATAGCATAATAGTACGAACGTGCTTGTGCCAAGGAGGCCTCGCTTTTCTGCACCGAAGCATATCCTACGGCACCCGTTTGGTAACGGTTGCCAATCTCTTTTGCCATCACACGATTTTGTTCAATACTCTCGACACACATCTGTAACAATTCGCGATATTTTATGACATCAATATAGTTTTTCACCAGTTCATATGCCGTACTGTTGAGTCTATGTACATAACGGTAAGCATCTGCTTTTAGATGTGCCTCTTCACTAGCGACACGATGGCTTGTTGCAAAACCGTTAAACAAATTCTGTCGCATCTCTATAGTTGTGTCATAGACCGTTTCAGTGCTTTTTTGAAATTGGGTATCGGCATTACTTATATCTTGAGAACCCACTCCGCCATACAGATCAATTCGAGGATAGTATTCTGATTTTGCCACATCTACCGCCTCCCGAGAAGCGTTGAAGTTATTGATGCGCTCTATTGTAGCAGGATCGTTCTCAAGTGACAGAACCAATGCCTCTTTGAGCGTTATAGCATAAAGTGCACTGGAGCACAACCATACTGCTCCAACAAAAAGAACTCTTTGTAACAACATATATTTTCCTTTATGCATCATTCATTTTTTTATTATACACATATATTGTTCTATTTTAAATATATTCGTTTTACAAAAGGGATAAAAACGTTACATCACTGTTGATTACCCCATCTTTGCTATAATTGCTTTCTAATACATTATGGTTGGAACAGATGATAAATTTAAAAGATCCTAAACTTTACAACAATCGTGAACTTTCGTGGTTACAATTCAATACCCGAGTCTTTCAACAGGCACAAAACGAATCGCTTCCGCTCCTTGAACGTCTCAAGTTTTTAGCCATCTACGGTACCAACTTGGATGAGTTCTACATGATCCGTGTCGCCGGTTTAAAAAAGCTTTTTAATGCCGGTGTTATTGTTTCGGGTCCTGATCGTCTCACACCCTTGCAACAACTCACCGATATTCGCGCCTACCTGCATCAAGAGATGCAGGTAGTTGAACACTGCATGAACGGCATTTTCAAAAAACTCGAAAAAGAGGGACTCTACCTAAAGTCATACAGCAAGGTCTCGAGTGTACAAAAAGAACAGCTTAATACCTACTTTTATGAGCATATCTATCCGGTTATTGTTCCCATTGCCATTGACTCTACCCACCCGTTCCCGCATCTAAACAACCTGAGTTTCGGACTCATCGTCAAACTCCAAGACAGTGACAACCTCCAAGTTCAACGTTATGGAATTATTCGTATTCCCCGAGTTTTAAAACGTTTTATTGAACTCAATCACCACACTTACATTCCCATTGAAAGTGTGGTTTCAGAGCATGTTCACGACCTCTTTCCAGGTTATACGCTCATTAGTTTCACCTCTTTTAGAGTAACCCGTAACGCCGACATTACCATTGAAGAAGAAGAGGCCGATGACTTTATGGAAATTTTAGAAGAGGGGTTGAAGCTTCGTAAAAAAGGCGAAATGGTCCGGCTGGAACTGAGCCATGATGCCAATGACGATCTGCTTGACTTTTTTAATCGCCATACCAACATTGACCATGACGATATTTACCGGTTTCACACACTGCTTAATCTCGGCAGTCTGTGGCAGATTGTCGGTAATCGCAACTTTGCCCATTTGACTCTGCCCTCGTTTAAGCCCAAACTGCTGCCGCCTTTTGACGGTGACGATAATATCTATAGCATTATTGATAAAAAACCGGCACTGCTCTACCATCCGTATGAAAGTTTTGAACCTATTGTCAAACTGATCCAAACCGCCGCCAAAGATCGTGATGTCGTAGCCATTCGTATGACACTGTACCGATCAGGATCCAACTCTCCTATTGTCAAAGCACTTATGAGTGCTTCAGAGTCCGGCAAACAGGTAACGGTTATGGTCGAGCTTAAAGCACGGTTTGATGAAGAGAACAATCTTGTTTGGGCCAAAGCTTTGGAAAATGCCGGAGCCCATGTTATTTACGGTATTAAAGGCTTTAAGGTTCATGCCAAAGCCGCTCTTATTACCCGCAAAGTTGACGGTAAGCTTAAGCAGTACGCCCACCTAGGAACCGGAAACTATAATCCTGATACGGCAAAAATATATACCGACTTAAGCTATCTGACCTCTGATCCTGACATTACCAATGATCTGACCCGATTTTTTCACTTTCTTACCGGCTTTAGCAAAAAGGGTAAACTCAATGAGCTCTACATGGCACCGACGCAAATTAAACCAAAAGTACTCTCCTTAATTCAAAATGAAGCTGCAAAAGGTGAAGCGGGACATATTATTGCCAAGGTAAACTCTTTAGTCGATGAAGATGTCATTCGCGCTCTTTACAAAGCATCACAGGCCGGTGCAAAAATCGAACTTATTGTTCGCGGTATTTGCGGTCTTAAACCCGGTATTGAAGGAGTGAGTGAGAATATTCGTGTCATCTCCATCATTGGAAAATATCTTGAACATGCCCGTGTCTTTTATTTCAAACACGCCACACCCAAAATATTCTTCTCCAGTGCCGACTGGATGCCGCGAAATCTTATCCGTCGCATTGAGCTTTTTACCGGCATTACCGATGCAACAACAGCACAAAAAGCACTGGATATTCTCAAGCTTCAATGCTCAGACAACGTGCTGGCGTATGAACTCCAAAGTGACGGCAACTATCTAAAAGTTAAAAATGACAAAAGTAAAATTATTGACAGTCAGCGTCTCATGGAGTCGCATGCCAATAAAATTTACAAAGATCTTAAAAAACGTGAACCCAATTACATGCAACAGTTGGGGTCACGTCTGCTCAAGGAGAGTTAAAATGCTATACCCCTATAACAATACCGCACCTTCTCTACAACACAACGTCTGGATTGCTCCGTCTGCCGATGTCATCGGTGATGTTAGCATCGGCAATGATGTCGGTATCTGGTTTGGCTGCGTCGTACGCGGTGATGTTCACCGCATTCAGATTGGAGATCGCAGCAATATTCAAGATTTGAGCATGATTCATGTCACCCACTACAAAAAGGAAGATCGCAGTGACGGTCATCCGACTATTATCGGCAGTGACGTCACCGTCGGGCATCGGGTAATGCTGCACGGTTGCTGCATTGAAGATGCCTGCCTCATTGGTATGAGCGCTACCATTTTAGACGGTGCCGTCATTGGTAAAGAGTCTATTGTCGGCGCAGGCTCACTGGTAACCAAAAACAAAATATTCCCGCCGCGCTCACTCATTATGGGAAGCCCTGCTAAAGCGGTTCGTACACTGACCGATGAGGAAGTTGCCGAGCTCTATGCCTCGGCTATGCGCTACGTTGCCTTTAAAGAAAATTATAGACGTTAGTACTCAACTTTCGCACATAGATTCTAATCAAAAATCCATTTACGAAAGCCCATAAACAGGCACTTTTACGTACAATTAGTTACCACACACATTGACTAAAGGAGCCTGTTTTATGGAACTTGACAAGTATATCGAATCTGCGCTAAAAGGTGTATTGAAAAATCCGATCGTATCGCTGCTTCGTGAGATTGGTATCGCTTCCATTTTGAAACAGTCAAATTTTACGAAACGCAGTGTCGGGGTGGCGCCCTATCTGATACTGCTGCATTTTGTCTATATGCTTGTCATACATAAACGCCAGTCAGCCTTTATCAAACAGAGCGATGATGCCTTTGGAAAAGATGTCTATTATCGCTTTTTAAAACAGAGACGCTTCAACTGGCGTAAACTGCTGCAGCGAAGTGCTTTGAGATTGATAGAAAAGATCGAACCGCTCCATGGCGTTGGCGAACAGCGCGTGTTGATTATCGACGATACGGTCGAACCCAAGTGCGGCAAGAAGATCGAGGGAAGCTGCAAATATATCTGGAGCAATAAAGAGAAGCGTACTGTAGGCGGACTCAATATCGTTTCACTCAGCTATGCTGACAGCATTGACGGACAGCTACAACTACACGCCATACGGCAAACTCTCCAACCATGACGGAACGAGTGAAAATGGTTTCTTGTTTACCGGAGAACAGTTAGATAGTGAGACAGATAATTATTATTTAAGAGCAAGATACTATAATCCTGATAGTACAAGGTTTTTAACAAGAGACAGTTATGATGGAGTTGCTAGTAATCCCGTAACACAAAATCATTATCTGTATGCAGGCGGTAATCCTGTGATGTATGTGGATCCTAGTGGGCATATGAGTATGATGAGTATGGGTAATGCCATAGCGATTACTGGTATATTAGCGGGCGGAAGCATTGTTTCTCTTGGAATATTAAATAATAATCGTGGTGGATATGGTGGGAATGTATATGGCGTATTGGCGTCATATGAACTTAAAGTATTATCTGATGAAATAACTGTTTTTGGTATCATATATATGGCAAAAACTTTATCGTCAGATGATGTTAAAGCAAAACAAGAAGAGTATGACAAATATAAAAACCCTTGTGATAACGATCCAAAACCAGAAGATTTTGGAAAGGATTATTGTGCATATTTAAAGGCAGCAATAGCTCATAAAAAACAATGCATTGAGATGATAGAAGCATGGGACAGAAAATGGAATAACGGTAGACACGAACAAAAAATTAGAGATTTTAAAAGATCACTTAGAAAACTTGAGAAAAAATTAAAAAAACAAGGACGAATTTGTGAATAAGTCTAAAGAGACTAATATCGACGACAAGTTATTTGTAAAACTTTTTAATATATGCCTTGAAAAAGAATTTGATAAACTAGAAAATATTTTATCAAATGATCCATCTTTGGTTCATTTGAAAAACAGTTTAGGAGAATCATTTCTGCATATATTTGCACAAAATGGAGAACTTGAGTGTATTAAATTTTTTTACAATAAAGGAGCATTTATAGATGATAAGAATTGTTTGTGTAATGCCACCCCTTTATCAGATTCTCTTTTGAGCAAAAACAAAGAAATAGTAAAATTTTTTTTAGATAATGGTGCAAGTATAGATAATTCATACTATATGGGCAATTCTATATTACACGAAGCAGTTAGAATAAACAACCTTGATATACTAAAAATTCTTATTGACTATGGAGCTGATATCTATAAGAAGAATGATCTAAAAGAGAATTTATTACATATCTCAATAGAAAATAGCAATAACACAATAACAAAATTTTTAATTGATAAAGGAGTAGATTTTCTTGAAAAAGATGTTTTTGGCAATACGCCTTTAGAAATAGCGAGAGAAGAACAAAACGAGGAAATATTGAATTATTTAAAAGAGTTTTTATGATTTAAATTCGAGAAAAAGATATGCAAATAAGGAATTGAAACTACACCCCTGCCGTTCAATCTCCACTTTTATCTTTATGACAATAGATAAATAGGGACAAATTGCCTATAAAATACACTAAAATATAGTGACCCCCAGAACGACTGCACAATGTATAATACACAAAGAAGTGAGACAAGAGGAGTAGAGAATGAAGAAGTTGGAGTCTGAAATAAAAAGGAT
>Ga0256833_1002540_pt1 | contig 12767 bp, 11 predicted proteins | sample 356284metaG_FD_190535 | JGI IMG/M metagenome (GOLD analysis project Ga0256833, IMG submission 190535) | Hydrothermal vent microbial communities from Mid Atlantic Ridge, Atlantic Ocean - 356-284 | ecosystem: Environmental > Aquatic > Marine > Hydrothermal vents | place: Atlantic Ocean: Mid...
CGTTTTCATAAGCATAAGACCAGTTGCTTATCTGCTCTCCACTTCCTATGTGAACAGGTGATAAGGTGACAAGTTTATACTTCATCTGTTTTCCTCCTGAATAAATAAAGGAAAGGCTAAGCCATACTGGTATATGGGAATTTCGTTTATCTCTTTTGCTTTATAAAATTGACCATAGAATCTTTTAGGAGTTTTAACTTTTAGCACAGAGCCTTCTTTGAGATATAAAACTTTATCTTTCCAGATATCTACCTTTTTAAAGCTGTAGTTGTTATCTACTGCTCCCTGAAAGGTAAAAATTTCATAAAAGCTGTCTGATAGGTTATAGGTTGCCGGTTCAGGAATAAAGGGAGATAAAGAGATAAATCTATCATTCTGATTGTTGAAATATTTTTCTATTTCTGAAAACTCTTTAAACTCTCCAAAAATAACTCTTCCATACCCAACAGACCTGTTTCCTCCAAGTCCTATGTCTTGAATCAGAGAAAGGGCTGATTTAATTTCTTCTAATTTTTCATCTTCAATGGCTATCAGTAGATAAAACTCCTTCACAGCTGTAATTTCTTCAAAGAATAGCTCTCCAGAGCCTTCTGTAGAACCTGTAACTCTATCAATAGATGCGTGGGGAATTATGTTTCTTTCGTAAAGGTCGGACTTTCCTACAGATTTTTTGTCAAGTTCTCTGTGCAGTTCATATTCGTTTTTTATCTTACCTTCTAAAACTTTAATCAGGACATCAAGAGGAATGTAATTTATTTTCTTTAGTTTTTTGTGGTCTAAGGAGTTGTCTTCTACTCTTAATGGCTTCAGGTGCGGTCTTGGGAAAAGATAATTCCCATCTGTTTTCGGAAGTAATGAGCTTACCAAGAAAGGCGGATTTTCAGATAGATACTGGTTTAGTAGCTGGTTCAGTTTGTCTTCCCCGTAAAGAAGTCTGTAAGCCCAGCATATTCCACCAAAGATTGTGTAAGAGGAGGGATAATCTCTAAAGATGGATACTGGTGCTGCGTCTACTCTGTATATCTTCATAGTTTAACCACCATTAGGCAGATTTTTTACTTTGTCAAACTTATTTATTAATTCTTCTACTGTCTCAAAAGGTAGGGAAGGAATTTCTTTATCTGGTCTTATATAACTGTCTTTGTCTTTGAACGATACTGTTATCTTTTCAAATTTTACTCTTCCATTTCCTCTTGAACCCCCTCCCCCTAAATAGTTATCCTCAAGTCTTTTCATTCCTTCAAACACGATTTTTAATCTTTCGTGGTCTTTATCATCAAAAACTTCATATATTATCTCAACTTCAAATTTAGAACCAGCTGGAACTCTTTCTTGCTGTCTGGGATTTGCTGTGGAAGTTATCCTATCTATTGCGTTTTCTGTTTTTATCTCTGTGTATAGCCCTGCTCCCAGTTCTTCTTCCCATTTTTGTATTGTATCTGCAGTTGGATAGGCATCAAAAAACTTTATTCTTACGGGACCTGCTTTGATATTTCCTGAATCTTTTGCTCCTACACCAAAAATTACTGCAACATCAGATAGGGTACCGTCATCTAACGTATATTTTATTTTTCCTTCTATTTCACCTTTATCGTTTGGTTTTGCTTCAACCAATCCATATCTCCACTCAAGTAAACTTCTTATTTTTCCTTTGAGAGAAGAGCCGGGAATGTAAGGCATGCCTTCCTTTATTTTTCTTCCGTCTGGCAGGTTTATAGAAACTGGAACTTTTATAACAGGGTTATCAATTCCTCCTATCTCAAAACTTTCCTTTGAACCTCCAATGTGAAGACCAGTGATGCATATAAGATTTGCTTTTATCGTGTAAACACCTTTAAACTGAAAGTTCATTTTTGACCCTCCTTTTTATTCGTACTGTTTGTTGTATGCAACAATTGCCGTCATAAAGTCTTCAAAGGCTTTAAAGTCGTTTTTATCAGAGCTGTCTTTAAGTTTGTCTAAGCAAGCGATTAATAATTCATAAAAATTTTTGGGCATTAAATCTCTTCCCTGTGCATAGGCAAGTTTAGGATAAAGGAGATATAGTTCTGTGTTGTCCGTTGTTATTTCCTTTTTCCTTTTTTCGCAGATATCTCTAACTTCAGCAAATATTTTTCTTAGTTGGGAGGTTTTCAGCTCTGGGATTCTCCTATCTTGTTTGTGCTGGTCTTTCAATTGACGGGTAATTCTATCAGCCCAACCATCTGGTGGAGCAAATACTTCTGGTTTTAAAACTTCTGAAAGCTTGCGAGCTTGAGATATCTTGTTTTTTATTAGTGTTATTTCATCCTGATGTAGGTGATTTCCCATAACCCAACCTCCTTTTTAAATTAAAAAACTACTTTTGCCTATATTTATGACATCTATTTTCTTGTTTTTAAGGAAGCATAGTTAACGATAAATGTTAACGATTTAAAGTTGTTTTTATCTAATAAAAATTTTGCAATCTTTTCCTTTAGCTCTTCATTTTTGATATTTCTCGCTACATAATACTGGGCATAGGGATAAAACATAGGATTTTCTTCTTTAGAGTAAGGGAATAAAATACCTGTTTCTGCACTGTCTCTGTCTTTCAAAAACTGTTCTTTCAGTCTGTGGACAGCATATATAAATCCTCTTTGAAGTTTACTATCTTTGATGTAATTTACCCATTCCTGAGCTATATTTTTAACTTCTTCAAGTCTGTCCCAAACGAACAAGTCTCCCATTATACATATTCTGTTTCTTCCGCTATCTTTGGCTTTTTTTTCAGCATTACCTGCAATGTCTGCACTCACTCTGATAGGGAATTTTGGTTTAGTCTGAACATAACCTGCTGATATTGTTACATTAGGATTATTACAGGTATATCTTTTAAACTCTTCCCAGATTTTTACAGCTAAATCCACTCCTTTATCCCATGGTGATACAATAAATACATCATCTCCACCAGAATACAGAATATAAAACAGATTTTTTATTTTTGGTTTTTGTGGGTGTTTTTCTGTTAAATCATCACATATTCTGTTTAGATAACCAGAAAAGAACAGGTCTAATGTTCTGCTTAATGTTGCAATTCTTGATATTGATATTTTATTTCCAAGACCATTGCTGAATAACTTTCCAAGATTGTCAACGTCCATTCTGAGAATACCTATCCTCTCATCGCCGTCAGACTGTTTAGCTAAATATGTAAATGGAGCTATCTGACCTTTGTGTATTGTTTCTTCTTCTTCAGTCTCTTCAGGGAATAAATCTTCTAAAGCTTCAGGAACGGTCTTTCCTATAAACTTAAAGCCAGTAGAGTTTTCTTCAAATTCTGTATCATTTATTTTGAGAATTTCTGTTATTTGAGGATTGTTTGCTAAATCTTTTAATTCTTTTTCGTCAGTTATTAGATAAACAGCTCCGAACTCTTTAAAGCTGATAATCTTTTTTCCATCTATAGACTTTCTGGAAAAAGCTAATAACTGTGTTCTGGGCAGATAATGACCTATATCTTTGAATTTTGAACATATATCACATATCTCTTCATCTCCTGTCAAATTTTCATCTATCAGGTATGTCTGACATACAGGACATCTCTTTTTGTTGGAATGTATGCTGTTAGACCTTTTGTTCAGATACTCAAATATTTTTCCTGTTTCTATCAGATTTGAAAATTTTTGTTTTTTTGCATTGTCTAAACTTTCGTTTAGTTTGTTTAAAACTGTGCTGTAATCTTCCATCATCTCAACGGGAGAGTATTCATACATGCCTACAGACAGACCAATGTCAGCTTCAAACTTTTCTGACAAAAATTTGTTTATTTTTTCTTTTATTTCGGATAGTTTTTTCCTATTTTCTTCAGTATTTGCAACTATAATCTCAAATATTCCTCCACCGCTATAAAGCAGATTTGACAGTGGATATTCAAGCTGATTTATGATGTATCTGGAGAGGATTTCCCACAGCATTACAATATAAAAACTTCTACCTCTCAGAACTTTGGCTGTGCCACCTTTTCCCTGATAAACCCGGTATATAAATTTTTGTATTCCGCTGATATCTGCTTTCAGATGGAGAATTATCTTTTTGTCTCGGAAATTTTCTTTAAATGTGTTCAAACTACTCTGGGTAAAAGCAGAAGGGTCATAATCGTAAAAGATAGATGCTACTGCAGACAAAACCCTTGAATGGTCAAAAAGAGATATGTCTGGATAGTGTTTTCCGTAATTTTCTTTGTCGTAGGTTGAAGCTGGAATACACCACAGATATTTATAAAACAGGTGGTATATTAGACTGAAAACCCTTTCTGGATTTTCTGAAAATTTTAGTTTTGAATTTTTTAGTTTTTGATTAAACTCTTCAACAAATTTCTCCCAGTGTTCAGAGTAAGAACCTAAAACTTTTTCTTTTGATTTGCTTTCTTTTTCTATATCAACAAATGCATTTTCTAAATCAATGGGGAATATGTCCTCAGATAAGTTTAAAGGAGCAACTTTATAAAAATAATTCTTCTTTTTGTAGTCCTTCCCAATGTTTAAGTTCTCAAAAATACTTCTAAGTCTTGGATTTTCTTCTGCAAATTTTTCAAATGCCTTTCTGTCCTGTTCAGAGATATAATCAGTATTTAATTCCATAGGAATGTCTTCCCTTTCTGATGAGGAAACCCAGTCGGCTTTTTGCATTAAATACTGAAAGTTATTTTTTGGTTTATGATGGTAAACTCCTTCTATTATTACTTCAATCTCATCAGGAGAAAATGTAGAACTTAATCCTTCGTTTAGCTCTGATTTTACTGCTATGTATGAATACAGTGCATGCTGATAACCAAACTCTTTTGAATATACATCTTTGTTTAAAAGTTGATGAAATTCTTGTGGCACATTTTCTTTTTTGGGATTTGCCCTTTGATAAAACTTCCCTATGTCGTGGAACAGGCCGGCTAAGGCTATAAGATACTTCTCTTTTTTTCCTCCCATGGCACCCCTCTCGTGGATTATTAAAACATCAAATAAAAAAAACTGTCAACTATTAATAACGAAATAAACCCTCAGAGTCTGACATTAATCGTCAAAAAAGTCGTCATCATCAAACAGGTCAAGAAGATTTTCCTCCTCCTCTTCCTCTATTATTCTTTTCATTTCTTCATCTTCAGGGTCTTTGTGTGTAAAAAGCCAGTAATCAAACCAGTCTAATCCGGAAAAGAGTATGTAGATGATTAAAAATATGAGGATTAAAGCCAGCAGTTCCATCTTTTTACCTCAAGGTTTTATATGTATAAACGATAAAAAGAGCAGATTTATGACGTCAGTATCTTATCCCTGAGGAACTCAACGGTAAGCTTGAACTTTCTGTCCTTTTCCATTGTTTTTTCTACTTTGTCAATGGCATTTATAACTGTTGTGTGGTCTTTTTTCTTGAAAGCTTTTGATATTTCGCTGAGGGATTTGTCTGTCAGGTATCTGGAGAGATACATGGCTATCTGCCGTGCCATTGCAACTTTCTTTTTCCTTGAGTTTCCTAATATCTCGTTTATGTTTACTCCAAAGTAATTTGCAACCTCTTTCTGTATTTTGTCTATGGAAAGGCTTACTTCCATCTCCTTTATTTCAAACAAATCTTTCAGCAGGTCTCTTGCCATGTCTAAGGTAATTGTTCTTCCAAGCAGTTCACTGTAGGCCTTTAGCTTGTTCAGTGAGCCTTCAAGTTCTCTGACATTAGAGTTAATAGTTTTTGCTATCAGCAGTGAAACATCTGAAGGCAGGTAAATACCCATCTCTTTTGATTTTTTTCTCAGGATAGACAGTTTTGTTTGAAGGTCAGGGGCTTTGACTTCAACGACAAGACCGCTGGCAAAACGGCTTCTCAGCCTTTCCTGAAGACCTTTTAGATTTTTGGGAGGTGTATCTGATGATAGGATAACCTGCTTACCTATCAGATGAAGGGCATTAAATATGTGATACAGCTCTATCTGCGTTCTCTCTTTACCCTGAAGAAACTGAACGTCATCAATCAGAAGAAGGTCAACATCCCTGTATCTTTTTCTAAATTCAAGAATACTGCCGTTTCTCAAGTAATATATAAGCTCTGACATAAATGTGTCTGCTGTAGTGTATATGATGTTTGCTTTTGGATTTTTTGAAAGGACGTAATGGGCTGTTGCATGGAGAAGATGTGTTTTACCCAGTCCAACTCCTCCGTATATAAACAGGGGATTGTATATTTTCCCTAAGTTTTCAGCAACGGCAATACACGCCTGATAGGCAACTTTGTTGCAGTTTCCGATTATCAGATTGCTGAAGGTAAACTTTGGATTGAGATTTGTCAGTCTGTAAGGTTTGTTGTACTCTTTCTTTATTTGCTCTACTTCTGTTTCTATCTGTTCTTCGTCGTTGGATACGACAAGTATCTCAAGGTTTTCTCCTAAAAGGTCAGCGGCAGATTCTCTTATGTCGTCAAGGAGATTGGACTCAAGCCATTCTTTATACACAATGTCTGGGGTTGAGATAAACAGCTGTCCATTTTTATACTCTGCTTTTTCAATTCCTTTCAGCAGATTAAGGGTTGACCTGTCCACCCTCCGTGAAATGGACGAAAGTATTGAACCCCAGATGTCCAACTATTTCACCCCTCTTTGTTTGCTTGGGAGAAGATTATAGAAGATTTGTTAAGAAATTTTAAAGAAAAATTTTTTTGACTTTCAAAATCTGTGTGGTAAAATCTGAAATATTTATATATGAAAAATCTGATTAATAACCTGTTATAAAGCCTGTAAATCCTTGATTTTTTTATATTTCGGCGTAAGTGTGTCTGAACTTTAATTTTTCGGATATTTCTGGGATAGATACTCCTTCAGCGCCTGAACGTCAGAGGTTATAACAAATACTTCCTGAACTGTTGAACCTTTTTTTAGAAGTAGTTTTGCCCCTGAATTTGTTTCATACTGGAACGTTAAGCGGGGATTTCCCGGCTGACCCTTTGGGGTCGTTTTAATCCTGCCGGGAATGATAGACTTTACCAATCCTTTCTTTATTAAATCCTGAAGAAGCTCTTCCCCGTCTTCTATAATGTGGTGTTCTTTTTTTATGCCCTTTTTCCTGTATTTCATCTTAGAACGGTTTGTCTGGAACTGATTCCCAGTCTTTCAGGAATCTTTCTAAACCAATGTCTGTCAGTGGATGTTTTATTAGCTGGGATATTACCTTGTAAGGAATTGTTGCAATGTCTGCTCCAATAAGGGCTGACTCAATGACATGCATTGGATTTCTGATGCTTGCAACAATTATCTGTGAGTTAAAACCATAGTTGTCTATAATTGTTCTAATCTGGGATATAAGCTCCATTCCTGTGTGACTTATGTCGTCAAGTCTTCCTACAAATGGTGATATGTATGAAGCTCCTGCTTTCATTGCCAGCAGTGCCTGAGCTGGAGAGAACACTAATGTTACATTTGTTTTTATTCCTTTGTACTCAAAGTATTTAACAGCTTTCAGACCGTCAATGGTGACAGGTATTTTTATAACTACATTTTTTCCCAGCTGTGCAAGCATCTCACCTTCTTTTATCATTCCTTCGTAATCTGTGCTTGCCACTTCTAAAGATACAGGTTTGTCAGGAATCTCTTCTAAAATCTCTTTTACCACTTCCATAAACGGTCTGCCTGTTTTGGCAATCAGGGTCGGGTTTGTTGTAACACCGTCAAGGATTTTCAGCTCGTTTGCTGCCCTGATTTCGTTAATATCTGCCGTATCAATAAAGAACTTCATTTACTGACCTCCATAAAGGGTTTTTATTCTTTTATATTCATCTAAAAATCTTGTTTTTAGCCAGTGTCTGTCTAACCACTCTATAGGGTGAACCTCCAGTCCCTGAACTAAAACTCCAAAGTGTAGATGGTCTCCTACAGCAAGACCTGTTGTGTCTGTTATACCTATTTCTGTTCCTCTAACAACTTCATCCCCTTTGTTTACGTGTATCTCCGCAAGGTGGGAGTATATGGTAAACACACCCATTCCATGCTCTATAATAATAGAGTTTCCGTATATACCTATAAAACCAGTATAAACAACCTTACCGTCTTCTGCTGCCTGAACAGTGGCGTTTTTTATGGAGGCAAAGTCCATCCCTTTGTGGTAAGCATCAGCTCCTTTTATTATCTTTCCTTTGTATCTGTATTTTCTGTAATCTGCAAAGCCCCCAAGCATTTTTGAGTTTTTCAGCTGTAAAAAATTACTGTGAAACAGAGGCTGTTTTATGCTCACATTTGAAGTTATTTTATGTATCAGGTCTTCGTTTTTCTTTCTAACCTCTACATTTACATATTTAAACAGCTCTGCCGGGTCAGATATCTCTCTGTCTGAAAGTGGTCTTACCTTTGTTTCTATAAATTCGTCAGACAGATTAATCACAGACCTTCTGTATTTTTTTCTTTTAAAGTAATATCTGAGGGCGTGGGATGTCTTGTTTCCTGCTCTGTCAACAGCAAAAACAACGATAGATTTTTTCCTGTTCCAGTAATAGGGATAAGGAAAGGCACAGCCGTATATGTTTTTGTTTTCTACTATACCGTTGAAACATTTAAACTCAAGGTTTCCTACTTTTACTCCAGTTTTGACCACGTCTGATGATGTTCTGTAAAAGACAAATCCTGTTCCCCCGTTCATTATACCTGCAGGAGAAGAAAGAATACTGAGGGTTGGAGGTGTAAGATCAACCTTTACTTCGTATGTGATGTTTTTTGTGTTTTTCAGCAGTGAGCTGTCCTGTGCAACTATAGATATCTTTGCCTTGCCCTCTGTAAGTCCGTATTTTCTTGCATCAATCTTCAGGGAATACTCTTTTTCTTTCAGTCCTGTTGGAAATTCTAAATCTTCAAGGATTTTTATGTTTTTGTTTTGTATAAGAAAAACCTGAACTGCTTTTATTCCCGGTTTGTCGTCAATTATTTTGAACTTTAAGGTTGTGTCTGAGCCTATGTACTGGGGTTTTTTCTCGAATACTATTTTTGGTGGCTGGAAGTTTATAACGCCGGTAAAATAAAAGTAGCCGCCTGCAGCGGCTAACAGAACTATCAGAATGAGAAATAGTTTTCCTTTCAACGAGACCTCCTTATATACCTTCTGTTATTCTTTTTTCTATGAATGTCTTTCTTGCAAGGTATCTGTTGTATGCATCAAGGTATGCCTTTACGCTTGCCTCTATAATGTCTGTTGATGTTCCCCTTCCTGAGCTTATTGTTCCGTCAAAATCTACCACAACCCTTACTTCACCCATTGCATCTTTGCCAGCACTGAGCGACCTGATTGTGTAGTCTTTCAGTCTTCCAGTGATACCTAAGGCTTTCTCAAGGGCTTTCAGAGCACTGTCTATCGGGCCGTCTCCTGAAGATGTTGCTATTATCTCTTCTCCATTTTTTTCTATTTTTACTGTTGATGAAGGTATTGCACTGTTTCCGCTGAGAACATGGAAGTATATCAGCTTCACCTCTTCGTAGCTTTTAAACAGCTCGTCCAGTATCAGTGCTTCTATGTCTTCGTCAAACACTTCCTTTTTCTTGTCTGCAAGTTTTTTAAACTTTTCAAACAGCATTGTTATCTCTTCTTCAGAAAGATTTTTGTATCCAAGCTCTTCTAATCTTGCCTTAAATGCGTGTCTTCCTGAGTGTTTACCTAAAACTATCTTTGATTCTGGAACGCCAACATCTTCTGCTCTCATAATTTCGTAGGTTTCCCTGTGGGCAAGTATTCCGTGCTGGTGTATTCCTGCTTCGTGGGCAAATGCATTGTCCCCAACAATTGCCTTGTTAGGCTGGACAAAACTGCCAGTTATCCTGCACAGAAGTCTGCTTGTTTTATAAATCTCTCTGGTGTTTATGTTTGTGTAAATCTCTTTAAAGTAATCTTTTCTTACCTTTATTGCCATTACTACTTCTTCTAATGCTGCATTTCCTGCCCTTTCTCCAATCCCGTTAATGGTAACGTGTGCCTGTCTTGCTCCATTTTTTATAGCTGAGAGGGAGTTTGCAACGGCAAGACCAAGGTCGTTGTGGCAGTGAACAGATATGACAGCCTTATCTATGTTTGGAACATTATTTTTTATGTCTGCTATCAGCTGACCAAACTCTTCTGGTATCGCATAGCCTACTGTGTCTGGAACGTTTATCGTTTTTGCTCCTGCATCTATTACAGCTTCAAAAACTCTGAAAAGAAACTCCCTTTCAGAACGGAATGCATCTTCTGCAGAGAACTCCACATCGTCTGTAAAATTCCTTGCAAACTTTACAGCAGATACTGCCCTTTCTATAACCTGCTCTGGCGTCATTTTCAGCTTATACTCCATGTGTATGGGAGATGTAGCAATAAATGTGTGTATCCTTTTCCTCTCTGCTGGGGCAAGGGCTTCTCCTGCTTTTTCAATGTCTGATTCAAGGGCTCTTGCAAGAGAGCATACAGTAGAGTTTTTTACAGTTTCTGCCACCGCATTAACAGCTTCAAAATCTCCCGGTGATGCAGCTGCAAATCCTGCTTCTATAACGTCAACTCCCAGTTTTTCTAACTGCTGAGCCATGGTTACCTTTTCTTCAACAGTCATGGAAAATCCTGGAGCCTGCTCCCCATCTCTCAGTGTTGTATCAAATATGATTAACCTGTCCATTGTTTCCTCTCCTAATCAGTAATGATTACTAATAAGTAATCTAATGCAAAAATCTTCTGCTGACAATACTATTTTAACACTTCAGGTTGTGTATTCTGCATTTATTTCCACATACTTATACGTCAGGTCGCAGGTGTAGTAAGTCCAGTCTGCATCTCCCCTTTCTAAATAAAGGTCTATAACAACCTCATCGTTTTCCTTCAGATACCTTACAGCCCCTTCTCTGTCAAAAGATACAGGCTCTCCGCTGTAAATCAGAAAATCTCCTATGTAGAGCTTTACCCTTGAAAAATCTATATCTAAGTGAAGCTGACCTACAGCAGAAAGTATTCTGCCCCAGTTTGGGTCGTTGCCGAACATGGCTGTTTTAAAAAGGTTAGAGAGGGCTATGGCTTCTCCCACTTTTTTTGCTTCTTCCCTGTCTTTTGCATTAAACACATTTATCTGGATAAGTTTTGTTGCCCCTTCTCCGTCTTTTACAATCTTCTTTGCCAGATTTGTAGCAACCTCAAGGATTTTTTTGGCAAAGGGGGTTTTGTTTTCTTCTGTTATTTTCAGTTTTCCCTCCCCTGTTGCTACTATCAAAAAGCTGTCGTTTGTGCTTTCACATCCGTCAACGTCTATAGAGTTAAAGCTTCTTTCCACAACAACTTTCATAACCCTGTCAAGGAGATGTTTATCTATCTGAACATCTGTGAATATGTATGCCAGCATTGTTGCCATGTTAGGGTGTATCATTCCGGCACCTTTTGCTATCCCCCATACCTTGAAGCTTTTGCCGTCTATCTCTCCTTCCGTCTGGTAGTATTTTTCAAAAGAGTCTGTTGTTGATATGGCTCTGCTTGCTGTTTTCAGGTCTAAATCTGTTAAACTGTTGCAGGCTTCTTTTATACCTTTTTCTACCTTCTCCATCGGGAGCTGAACACCTATCACACCTGTTGAGAAAACAAGGGCAGGTTCATCTATATCTAAAAGTTCTTCAACTATCTGGGCCATTTTTTCTGCATTTTTCAGTCCTTCTTCACCTGTTGCTGCATTGGCATTTCCGCTGTTAACCACGATGGCAGATATCCTATCTGTTGTCTGGGATATCATTCTGTCGTATATTACAGGGGCTGCAGCAAGGGAGTTCTGTGTCAGGACAAGACTGTAAACAGAAGGAGGGAATTTCAGGACAAGTATGTCGTAATCACCTGAAGGTTTTATACCTGCTTTTGCCACACCCATCTTAATGTTCATGCTCAACCTCCAGCCTGCTTTCCCTTTTCAGTCTGTAGTTCATCAGATTGTCAGACCTTCTTCCTAAGTAACCAAAATCCCACAGAGAAATATAAGGATAATCAAAGCCTTCCCAGTGGTAAAACTGCGTCTCTTCTAACCTTTCCCTTACAGCTTCTGGGGTGAAGGGCATTTTTTCTGTTAGTATCTGCAGTACTCTCTCTTCTGTTATTCCTCCCTGTATGCTTTTTTTGGTCTGGACTTTTCCTCTAAAGCCCTCAAATGTTCTACTGTCTTCCATCCATAGGGTTGTCCCAAGAGCGTAGTTACAGGAAAGGGCAAGTCCATCAGAAAAAGGAGTGATAACAATGCTGTTTTCAGCTTTTAAGAACATTTCCTGAAGCTCTTCATCTGTTATGTGGTCAACGATGTCTTCACCAATAAGAATGATATTTTTTATCTTCCCTTCTTTTATCTTTTTAATCACTTCAGGAAGATAAACAAGCTCAAGGCTGTTTATCAGGCCTATTCCGTTTGCTTCCTGAGGAAGTATAAGGACTTTGGCTCCTGTCTTTTTGTGGATTTCCCCAAGGAGTTTTCCAAATTTATAGGCTTTTTCTCCTTTCAGCGTTGTTGTTGAATAAACAATAACAGTTTTTTCGTCTGCTTCCACATCCTCTGTGGAGATTTCTTCGGGTTTTTTATTTATTATCTGTGGATAAAGCTTGTTTATGTGGAGAGGTTTTTCTCCTATGAAGGTAATCTGTTTATCCTTTCCTGTTTCAAATCCTTCATTGTAGTTTTTGTGGAAAAGATATGTAATGACAGGGTTTGTGTCTGACACATCGTTTCCTATAACGATAATCTTTTCGGCATTTAAAATCTCATCTTCGTCAGGTAACCTGTAAAGACCAGATGTTTCCATAAAGCCT
>Ga0256833_1002541_pt1 | contig 12764 bp, 9 predicted proteins | sample 356284metaG_FD_190535 | JGI IMG/M metagenome (GOLD analysis project Ga0256833, IMG submission 190535) | Hydrothermal vent microbial communities from Mid Atlantic Ridge, Atlantic Ocean - 356-284 | ecosystem: Environmental > Aquatic > Marine > Hydrothermal vents | place: Atlantic Ocean: Mid...
AGGCGTGATAGTACAAGAAGAATTCTTGACATAGTCACCGTTATTGCATCTGCTGGCGATACTTAACCCGATTTGCTTGCTCCTTGGTGCTTTAGTGGCCGTCGGAGCCATATCTTTGTCCATGTCTTCATTATTATTTATTTCTTCTTCTATCTTTTGGTCTGTAGTTATGGAAGTATTTTCCGGTTCTGTATTTTCCGGTTCTTCAGATACTATATTGTCTACATTTTCAGGCTCTTCTTGATTATTTTCAGGAAAGTTTGGTTCGTTGATTTTGTCAGGGGGTTCTGCAGCTTCTATTTCTTCGTTACTTTCAGAAGGTTCGAAATTATTATTTGTAGTATTTCCTGATACTTCAATTATATTTTTTACTTTTTGTTGCTGAGTTTTATAATCTGTAGTATGTTTTGTTAATTGTTGATTCTTCTGACCTTTAATATTTGGCGATATTTTTATTGTTTTATTAGGGTTTGTTACGGTTTTGTATATATTTTTATTTACGATTGAACTATTTAAGTATTTGTCATAGGTTTTACTATCAACAATATAAACATATTTGGATATACAGTTATCAATACAACACAATTTGACAATATATAAACCATTTGTAGATGGCACCCAATTTATAAAGGTATTTGCAAAATAAATTTTGTGATAATTATCAGATTTTATCTCCCATTTTATATTTTTTATATTTATTTGATTAATATTAAAAGTAGCTTTGAACAGGATAGATTTATTTACAACTTGGGTATAAACTTTATCAACTTCGGTTAGTTTAGGCTTGCCTATGAAATTATCTTTATCTTTAACATTTTTATTATTAATTAAAAAATCAACATGCACAGGTTCAATAACACTATTATTATTAATAGATGTTAAATAATAGACAACATAAGCAATCAGAATAAAAATAAAAAAAGTTATAATTAAATATTTTTTTGACATAAGTTTGATTTTACAATTAATAATTATATTTTAGATTAAACAACACATTTCCGTTAGGGTCATTATAGTCAACAGATAAATTTGAATCAATTTGAGATTTTATACATTTATTAACCACTTTCAATTTTGGAGTCCCAAGACTGGAAGCTATAGTTTCAATAGAAATTAAATAAGTCTTATTAGGTCGTAAAATTTCAGAAATATTAGTTAATGAAATATTGTTGGTGCCTGTATGAATGCCTTGATTAATGGAAGTTTGTTTATATCCCGCAAATACTAATTTAATTTTCCCAATGCCTTGAGAGATAACGTAAATATTTTTCAGCTTAAGTTCTCTTTTGGGTATGATTTTAATAGATGATTTCGACAAAAATTGATTAATTAATTCACACTTATTACTATTAGCATTAAGAATAGTATTTGACTTCATACCTGTATAGGTATGCTTTAAATTGTTTGTTGAATAATTAGTTCTAAGACTCTTTAATCTATTATTATTATCCAACATAAGAGATTTAACCTTATCATTATTATTATATCCACGAATTATTTTATCAATATTAGTAGGTTCTTCTACTACGTAACTTTGTAGATTAGTATTTTTTGATAAATCATTGTAATATGAATTACTAGGATTAGAATGATCAGAATCTAATTCTTTTGTCGGCGTATAATTACTATTAACTTTTATCCACTTGGAGACACAGTTTTCTCTTTCTTTATCAAAGCATAATGTAACTTTGTAATTTCCACTTTTTCTATATGTATGATTAACCGGAGTATTAACCAGAAAATCCATAAAATAATCATTATCCTGAAAGCGCCAATAAACTATCTTATTTTCATCGAATCTTTTAAATTTTAATTTATTTATTCTAAATGATATATTTTGGTCAATAAATGTATTATAAATTTCATTTTTAGTATAATCAGGTTTGCCGATAAACTGATCATCGTTTTTGATTTGACTTCCATTAATTGTAAAGTCTGGTTGTAAAAGATCTATTTTATTTTCTATATTTTTACTACTCGAATTACATGAAGTAAAAATTAAAATAAATAGTAAAATTAATGTTATAAAAATCTTATTCATAAATTATTATTTTTATTGCAAAGTTTATTAGCCTTACTCTTCATTGTTAATTATTTATTTAAATTAATAGTGTCTTTAAATTTATTTATCTTTTTTCCTTCTTTTATATTATTTTTAGCTGTATCTTGGTTGGTATTGTAAATACGTTCAGTTTTATTCGGGTTTTCATTAATAAGAAGGGTTATAAATTCTTTGTACTGCTTATTAATATTATTATACATTGAATCACTATTTTTCATTTTTGGCTCGAGGTTTTCTAATTTGTATTTAAAATCACTTGTTTTATTGTCAAAGTAGGAATTAATTGTTTCGGATAGTGAATCAATTTCAGATATAATTATGTTATATTTTGATTTTTGTTTAGTATTATAATTTTTTGTATTGAATGTTTTTAATATAGCTGACATTTTATTTACATTAGTTATTAATTTATATGTCGCTATTTTTAAATTTTCTATTTTTTTTATCTTTGGATCCTTTGTTTCTCTCTTCACAATAGGTGTCTGCAAGTTTTTTCCTTCATTTCTATAAGAAGTGTAATTATTATTTGTACCGATATTTTTAGTTCGGGTTTCTTTTATAGTAGAATCATTATGTGGAGTTAGAGTTTTTTTTGCTTTAGAAACCTGCTTAATAGATTCCTCGCTATATTTTAATTCATAAAAAAAAATTCCAATAAATGTCACTGCAAATAAAATTAAATAAATCTTATATTTTAATAAAAATGTACTAAAAGGATTTTTATGGTAATAGAAAGTTGCTTGAGTTTCGTTTTGAAAATCATTATTAGATTTTAAATTTAAATCGATTTCAACAACATCTAATAAGCATATGGTAATATTGTCATATCCGCCTTGTTTTAATGCTTCTTTAATTAATAGGTCACAAGTTCTTTTAGTGGTTTTATTAAGTTTTAAAATATCTGAAATCTTTTGATCTGAAACCATAGAGTTTAAACCATCAGAGCAAAATAAAAGTCTATCTCCTTTATTAAGTTTAACTATAGTAACATCAGGGTTTATATGCTTAGATTCATTACCGAGACTTTGGGTAATAATATTACTATGAGAGTGCACTCTGGCCTCCTCAGCTGTCATATTTCCTGATTGTACATACTCCCAAACTAGAGAATGATCATTAGTGATGATTTCCAATTCTTTTAAATCAAAATGTCTAGTTGGATTAATCCCATTTTTATTAAAACGATATGCCCTAGAATCACCGCACCAGGCTATATACGCGGAATTATTTATAATTACACTTAAAAGAATGGTAGTGCCCATTCCTTTTCTATCCGGATTTTTTTTAAAATCTGCAATTATGTTATCATGTGCCTTAATTGCAATATCTTTTAAAATATTAACAATTTCAAAATTATTTTCAGGAAATTCTGTAGATATTTTTTGAAATTCTTTTTTCGCAGTATTAATAGCGATCTTTGATGCAATCTCACCTGCTTCCATACCTCCCATTCCATCAGCGATTACAATAAATATTCCACTATTTCCAACTTTAATATTTTTTCCGGAATTTTCCCATTTATCGTTAATAGCATCAAGGCCAATAATAAAATCATCTTCATTATGGGATCTAACTAATCCTACATTGGTTTTACCTTCAATGTTTATAACCATTTGAATAACATTTATGTTATAAAATTACAAATTATATATGTTTACAAAATATATTTCTCTATTATTCATAAAAATAGAGAAATACATTTTTGTTGATATTATAGTATTATCTGTGTCTTCTTCCTCTACGGCCGGTTCTGCCCCTATGTTTTTTCTTCTTATCTTTATCTTTTTGTTTTATTTCATCACTTTCAGAATCTTGTTTTGTTTTAAAATTATTAATATTAATAGGAATTTTTTGAATGAAATAATCTTTGTTATTCTTAATTAATAAACCAATAACCTTATATTGAAAAACACCAAGAGGAAAAATATTTGTACTTTCCTTTTCTTTACTTCTTTTTTTACTTACTCTTGTTTTTGGTGAGACTATGTTAAGGTCATTAGCATTATTAATTTGATATTTATTTACAATAAATCCCCCTAGTATTTTCCATTTTTTACTTATAATAAAATTAGTTATGGATGCTTTATCTTTCTTCCATTTTAAATCAACTTTCATTGATATACATTTTATACTATCTTTGTAAGCATCCTCATTATCATATATATAATATAAAACTAAGGTTCCAGAATCAGGTATCCTATCATTTTCGGATATGAGACTTTTTTCTATTTTAAGACCTTTTATCAATGCAATGTCAAAATTATTTTTAGAGTAAATTGCAACTTTAGAGGAAAAACTATTGTTTCTATTTATATTTTTAAATTTCACAATAGGGCTTTCAAGTTTATTTATAGTATTTACTATATTTGAAGTCGTCCATAGCATATTATTAATACAGATGCTTAGAAAAATATCGTCATTGACTTTTATAAGATAAATAGCGTCATTGAGAAAAGAAAATTTATTATAACAATTCTTACTACTATTATTATCATCATTATTACGATTTGTGTTTGTAACAGCGCCATTTTCAAAATCAGGTATTTTAATATTTATCTTTATAGTGTCGTCTTGAGCAATTGCAGAAATTGACATAAAGATCGCTAAAAACAAAATGACTAATTGAATAATTTTTTTCATGATTTTATATATTTTTTTAATTAATATTTTTTAAAGAAATTATCTTAAGTTTGCAACAGGAACAATAATTCCTACATTTGCGCCAATCCCAGCACTAATAATTCCAACGCAAATAAAATCGCCATTAACATATTTAAATACAGGACCACCTGAATATCCATGTGTTAATGCTTGATTAGATAAATTAATCACACCATTAGTTAATCCGTTTTGAGCCACAAAACCTCTACCAACCAGCGGTTTTAAATCACCTTTTTGAGGTTGAAGAGCACCACCATATCCAAATCCTACTGCATACAATTCATCACCTATTTTTAATGAAGTACTAAGTTCTCTATTATATTTTATAGAACCATTGAACGTTCTTAGTTTTATATATGCCCAATCAGAAGCTCCGTTAGTGGCTACTTTATACGGGTAGTCCTCCCCATTATAATTTAAAGTAACATTTTTATCTGAACTATCGTCATATTGTATTCCTCTATCAGTAAATGTAAATGCTAAATTACCGTCTTTTCTTATCGCTTCAAAAAATACAGTAATTTTAGCGCCTCTTGCTTCTTGAATTGCAATTAGTTGATAAGTATCAAGGTTTTGGGTATATCTATATGGTTGTACAATATGTCTAGCAGAAATAAGTTCATGTTCTGTGGTTAAGAAAGCTGTACCCGTATATAAGAAATAACCTGAAAAATTTGGATTTACATTCTCTTTCATATATTTTGCATCTATTATTTGTAGTTTTTTTTCGGGAAATGAAATTTCAATTTTATATGCACCAATGAAATATACATCATCTGTAGGGAGGTCATCAAAGGTAATATTTGAAAGATTATTAGATGGTATTGGATCATCATTGCCATTTTTTATTTCGTGTGGTTGAAATGATGATTTTTTCATTTTATTTAATTCAGATTGTGTGGTTTTAAGATTTTGTATTAATGTAGCAGTGGCGTTTTTCAGCTTTTTGTATTCATAAGTCTGTTTTTCACCTTTCATTTCCATTTTTCTCAGATTTGCTTCATTTTGAGCTATTATTTGTTGTTGTTGCTTTACTAATTGTTCGGTTCCTTCCAGTTGAGTAGAAACATTTGATAATTCTTTATTTGTTTTAATTCCATACCATGCTCCACTTCCAATAGCCACAAATAAAAGAATGAATAGTACAGTAACTAATTGTTTATATGGTTTTAATGCTTGTTCAGCCATCAGCCCCATTCTTTGTGTAAATTTCATGTTTGAAGTGAGTGTTGGTGTTGAATTAAATCTAATTCTTGGTCCGTTAGATGAAAGTTGAATCTCATCTCCGTTATTGAGTACTTTTTTACCATAAACTTCTTGTCCGTTAACGTAGGTTGGATTTTTACCAAGTGAATTTATAACAACTTGTCCATTATCAAATGAAATAGATGCATGTTTTCTAGATACAGTAGAGTACTCTTCCCCATATTGTATCACATTATTAGAAGCTCTTCCAAGTTCAATATAAGGATTAACAATTGTAGTATGTTCACCCGCGCGTTTTGTTTTAGTTGGATCAATAAATTGTAAAGTGTAATTTGGTACTTCTTTACCAAATAAAACTTTTCCAGTCTGAGCCATTGTCTGTCTTAAACTTTTTTTTCCTGTGATTAATGTTTCTTTTGACATAATATAATATTATTTTAAATTAATTAAATAAAAAATTTTAATTTTAATGAGTTACTTAAGTATTTCACCATATTTATTAATATAGCCTATATTACCATTATCATCTTCATATTCTGCTTTATTATTTTTAAATATTGCAATTTTTTTCATAGACGGTGGTAAAATTTCTTCTCCATTTTGATTGATAAGTCCCCACAATTGAGAAAAATCTTGAACTCTGGCTATGTTATTTCGAGCCTCAAATCGCTTTATGGTTTTATATTTATTAATAAGATTATTGGTTAAGTTAATTTTAGTATTTATTTTTTTATCTTTTTTAATTTTATATGCTTTTTCATAATATTTTTTAGCAGATTTCATTTGACCATTCATAAAATACAAATCTGCAGTTTTAGTCATATCGTTAAATTCTTTGATATTCATTAGGTGAATAAAACTTAGAGAAGATATAAAAAATAATAGGACACCTATCCCGATTTTTAAATAAATAGAATTAATTAAATTAATTCTTCTTTTTGTAATTTTATAATTACTACTGTATTGTTCTATATTTGGATTATTTTTATCATTATCATTATGATTATAATCGTCACTAGGATCGTCGGCATCAACTTTTAAAACTTTATTAATATAATGATATAAATCGGTTGGCCATTCTTCATTATTTATAAAATATTCAGACCATTTTTTCAAAAGCAAAGGAGTGGGTCTATTATATTTGTGGAAATTTATGCAAAGTAAAATAATTGAATTGAATTCATTACTGAAATCCCTAATTGATTTTATAGGAAGTTCGCCACCATTGACAAGTATTTGAGCAGGGCTATTGAGCGTATCATTTGAAGGAATGTTGCCAGTAGCTAATTCGTATAAAGTAATGCCAAGTGAGAATACATCGCTTTGTGAGTTACCTTCTTTACCCAAAATAATTTCCGGAGCAGCATATGCAGGAGTTAATCCACTTGTTGAATTACTTAGAGATCTAGTTTGTGAAAGTATTTTTTGCTTTAATGATTTACTAATATTAAAATCCATTAAAACAAGTCTTTCTTCTTTGTTTTCGTTTAATATCAATATGTTTCCAGGTTTTAAATCTCTATGAACAATTTTTTTATCCTCCAGATAAATTAAAGCATTTGCAATTTCATAAAGTATTGTTATGAGTTGTTTCTCACTAAAATATGGTATATCTTTATATTTGCTCATTCTATAGTTTAATTCATCTTGTAGACTTGATATTGCTAAGGGCATTATGATATACGGAACTCCTTTAAATTCTCCATATTTCTCAAGAGGTAAGATATTTTGATTGTCAAGTTTTTTTGCAAAATCATATTCTTCTTTAAGAAGTAGTTTATCAATTTCAGCTAATTCCAAGTTTGGTGAGTAAACTTTCATTGCTTTACTGCTACCTTCATTGTTTTTTATATGCCAAACTTCTGCAGTAGAACCACTTCCTTTCTTTTCTATTAAAGTATATTCATCTATTTTTAGTCCTCTTTTGAATAATATAGCCATAGTATTAGTTTTCAATCAACATTAATTTATTTTCATTTTTAAATTTTATATTTTTTTATATTAATATAATAATAGTTTATATTTTGTTTGTCCAAAAAATATAGCATCCCCTTCTTCAACTTTTTTACCATTATATTCGTCAACTCTTTCGTCATTTACATAAGTTCCATTTTTTGATTTTTTCCATCCTTTCCGTTTATCCCATTGCCCGTCTCTTATATACCATTGTTTATTTTCATATTCTAAAGTTGCTTGTTTGCGAGAAATATGTAGTCCTATTCTATCACTTATTGATATATCGTTTTTATTTAATATTGTGTCGTCAAATCTTCCTATTGTTAAAAGGGTATTATTTTTGCTATGAAGTATCTTTGATAAATTATAGTATTTAATTAATTTTTTATTATCAAAAAGTGCTAAAATAAAATCGCCTTTGTTAGCCTGTATTTTGTCAAATATGTTTAAATCTATATTGTGTAAATGATCTACTATTTGTCCTTTTGCAGTATTTTTAATTGAATTAATTAATAAGATTATTTCATTTACACTTTGATATCGATCTATAGGATTTGGTTTCAATGATTTATTTAATATCATAGACCAAATACTTGAAATATCCTTTCTATATTTATTAATGTCTGAATATTGTCCGTTATTAACCCTTTTTTCATAAATTAAAGGAGTATTATTTATTTCTTCGGTAGAAGCAAAAGGTAATTTGCCTCCAGAAATAACCTCAAACATTGTTACCCCAAAAGAAAAAATATCCATTTGTGGTCCAGCTTTTTTGATAGACCCTTTTCTATTTTTTTGTTCTGGAGCACTATAAAGAGGAGTACCCCATATTTCTTTAGCAGCTCCCAACCAATTAACTTTTGTCATTCTATTCTTCAAATCTCCAGTAATTCCAAAGTCAGTTAGTTTAGCTGTATTATTTTTAAAAATAATATTTTCTGGCTTTATATCCCTATGTATAAGATTTAAATCATGTAGTGATTTTAATCCATTAAGTATTTGTAATGCTAATTGTTTAAAATCATTTTCATTATAAAATTCAAGTAATCTTTCTTCTAAAGTTCCATTTTCACATAACTCCATAATTATATATGGATTCCCTTCAAGATTTCCTTTACCATAGCTATTAACAATGTTATCGGATTTAATTAAACCGGTTTTATATTCCAAAGAAAATCTTTTTATTAAGGATTCATGTTCATTGGGTTTAATTCTCCATAAATCCAATATTTTAATAGCATATTCATCATTTTCTGAATTCTTTATTTTATATACTGAACCAAACCCCCCTCTACCAAGTTGCTTTTCAACTCTAAATTTTCCTTTTTTCAATATGAGTAAATCATTTTCTTCCATGTCTATTCTTGCTGGAATATCTTTAATGCTTTCATGAAATGTTTTTTTAAAATCATCTATTTTTTCATATTTATTGTAAGTTTTACAAATCTTACAATAATTGTCGTTATCTATTTTATTACCGCATTTTAGACATTTCATAATTCAATATTCTTATTTTATTGTAATATTAAATATTTCACTTTTTTCATCTATTAATATGTCACCATGTTTTAAAATATCACCTATTTTTAAAGGTCTCAAAATCATAACATTTTTAGAAATACGTTTTATCGCAATATTTTCTATATTTCCTTCTATTCTTATAATATCATTAATGTTAATTTCATTTTTATTTTTATCAAAACATTTAATCAATAATTGTTTTTTTATCTCTGAGGTTTTAGTATTATTATCATTTTGAATTATTTTTTCATTTTTAATTTTACTATTTAAAATATTTTTATTTATCGCTATATTTCCACAATTAGGACATACTTTACTATTTTTTCTTAAAGGATATGTACATTTTATGCAATTAGATTCTTTTTCTTTTTTTATCATTATATTTATTATATTGATAGTTTAGTAATAAGTATTAAAATTTTATAAATTTTTATTCATTCTTTACAATCCTAAATCCAACAAAATCAGGTCTTGTTACCGGGATAGTAATATCTCTTGCACTTGTTCTACTAAAAATAAATGGTTTATTAGTACTTCCACCTCTTATCACTTTAAATTGTTCCTTTAATAGATTTACCGGATTTCTTTCCGGCATAAACTCGTAAAATTTTGACTCATAATAGTCCAAACAATATTCTGAAACGTTACCACACATTTGGACACACCCAAAAGGACTGCTATATTTAGCTTTTTCCGTAACTTTTATACCGTCTGGAAAAGGTTGTGAACTTTCAATTGAATTGAGCTTAGATTTAGTAAAATTATTTCCCCAGGTAAAATTTCTTTTATCTGAACCTCTTGCTGCTTTCTCCCATTGTGCCTCCGTAGGTAAATCACAATTTGCCCATTTTGCATAAGCTTGTGCTTCATAATAAGTGATACCGGATACAGGATAATTATATCCCTTTTTATTATTTATTATCCTATTATATTCTTCAATTGGGTTTCTTCTAAATGACAGGCCTAAACTATCCTTATATTGAATGTCTTTACCCTTTTCGTAATCTGATACTCCCGATAAATAGTTTGATTCTTTTATAAATTTCGCAAATTGACCATTAGTTATTGCATATTTACTTATCCAATAATCTTTTAAAAATATTTTCCTTTGGGGTGTTTCGTCATAAAAATTATGAAATTCTGATGCAGGAACACCAAAACGTGATAATATGGTATTAAGCTCATCTTTATTGTTTCCCATAAAGAAAAAGCCTTCGCTAATATAAATTAGTTCGCTTCCATCTTTAGAATTTATCTTACTATTAGCTTTTTGTTTTTGTTTAAATATATTCCACATAAATTCTTTTTTTAATACTTATATAAATTTTTTAAATAACGATATATTAAATAATCATTCCAAAACACTTTTAATATCAAATTGGTACAATCTATCGAATCCCTTCCATGCTGTACTTTTTGTCATGTGCGGCAATCTCAATTTCAATTCTTCTTTTAATTTATCCAATTCTTTTTTTTCAATTTCTCCTTCCTCATTAACTTTGAAAACAGAACCTTCCGAATGTTTCACCATACATTCGTAAATCTCATAAGCAAAACGTGATATTTCATCATTATCAGTTTCTAAAATAAATGATAATAAAGAAAAGTCTATATTTTGATCATTGAGATACGATGCGGTATAGCATACATCAAAAGGTTCATCACAAACATCCATACCATCCGAAATAAGAAAAACTGATTTTTTATTATGTCTGTTACTGAAAAGCATTGGAGTAAGTTTTAATCTTTGATTAAGAGGTGTCGCACCGTTTGGAGTAATATATTGAAGAGTATTTATTAGCTCTTTCCTTGATATTTGTGCTACTCCGTAATTCATAAATATAACATCATACGGATCACAAGAATTATCAATGCTTATAATTCCTAAATTTGTATGTTTATTTATGCTTTTGGCAAGATAATTTGAAAGGTTTGACATAATTTCAAATTTTGAAACACCTTCACTCCAACCGGTAGGATCCAGCATAGAAGTAGATAAATCTACGACCAAGACGACTTCATCGTATTTGTTTAATAAATCTAATATTTGCTTGTAATTATTTGGCAACAATTTTGCATCATATTCAATAGAATCGGTTTCATTAGTCTTGATCAAATCAATGCTATCTAAAGAAACAGTAGTCAGTGTATCCGGATCAGGCATTTTATTTATATCAACATAAGGGATTCTTTCATTTAATTCTCGAAATATCTTTTGTATTGAATCAATATTATCCTTTGCAACATTATTTTCAGAATTGTATTTTAATGCATATACAAAATATGGATAAGCTATTTTAAAGTAATCAAAATGTTGAATGCAAAACGGTTTATCTGAATTAGCATATTTGCTTAATCCTCTACCTGTTAAGGAAGTAAACCCCATTGCATTTAAAATATCCGACCATAATTCTAAATCTTTTGATTTTGATACAAGCATCTGATTATTTGCTTTTTTAAAATATTTATATGCTGTTTTTAAAGACTCCCAATCTTTTTTTACATTTATTAATCCTAAATAAAAATATTGCTTTGCTCTCAATAGATGCTCATTATATGGCAATGAAATTCTGGATAAAAGTTTTTCAGCTTCTTTAAAGTCTTTCAACTCAATTAAATAATTGACAACATCCATTTTAACATAATTATGTAAACTACTTATGGAAAATGCTTTAATAAGATATTTTTTCCCTTTTTTTATATTGTTTTTACTTACATATTCCTTGGCTCTGCTAAAATATATGATGGACAGACTATCTTTTTCTTCTTTGCTTAAATTTTGATTGAAATTAAATTCGGTTTTGTTTCCATTTTTATTATAACTCAATAAATCTATTTTTTCATGAGCCACATAACTCTTTGTAATCCGGGGATATTTATATTTTTCAAATTTATACAATTGTGGATGTTTCAAAAGAAAAGCAGCAGGAGAACTAGGGCACTGTTTATTTAATTCCTTTACTATAGCTTCATTTGCAAATCTAAATTTAGATATATTATTAAGAAATATTGTCAAACAATCATCTTCTTCATTGCTATTTATTAAAGACTGAAAATCTATATTAGTTTTATTACAACTACAATATGATTTTACAATCATTTTTACAGGATCTCCTTCAGATTTGAAAGAAAAAATAACAACTCCAAACACTATAAACAACATTCCCAACAAGTATCCTTTTTTCCCTTTTTTGAGATTGTCGACCATTATTCCCATAAAATATTTCTTTCTTTTAAGTTTTTAAAATAAATTTAATTTCTAAATATTGTTTCAATCTTTCTTCTCTCCACTCAATTCCCAAAATTATACTCCTCAACAAATAATCTTAAATATTTTTATACTTTTTTTGCTGACATC
>Ga0256833_1002542_pt1 | contig 12762 bp, 6 predicted proteins | sample 356284metaG_FD_190535 | JGI IMG/M metagenome (GOLD analysis project Ga0256833, IMG submission 190535) | Hydrothermal vent microbial communities from Mid Atlantic Ridge, Atlantic Ocean - 356-284 | ecosystem: Environmental > Aquatic > Marine > Hydrothermal vents | place: Atlantic Ocean: Mid...
TTCATTATCTCTTAAGGTAAGCAGCGCGGAAGTATCAAACACATACGTCTTCATTCCCGCTCTCTGTCAATGAGCCTTTCCTGCAGTAAACGTGCAGTTGCGCCACCCTTGCCCTGCCCTCGAAACGCAGCGACAGTATCTTTTTTCACGGGAACCACCCGGATTGTATCATCATCAACTATCCATTCCAGGCGATCGGCCGGAGTGATTTGAAAACGGCGGCGTACAGCAGCGGGAATAACGGTTTGTCCTCTTTTTGTAACGGTGCTGCGCATAATTGTTCTCCATGGATGAATTATCTATTTTCTTAAAAGGTAATTCATTGCCGGTGGATAATCAAGCTCTTCCAGGATTGTCTCCATGCAGGAGCAAGGGAACTTGATTTGATTGTTCACCGGGTATTGTCAATGTTCAGCGCGGTCAAGATACCCCTGTTTTATGGACGCAGAGTGTCCGGTTTGCCGTTCCCACGCTGGAGCGTGGGAACGATGCTGAGGTTTACTCTTTATTGTTTTGAGAGAGTACTAACCGAAAGCCATAGGTGCCGGAGCGTGCGCTAGGTTCATCCATACCACGGTTGACCGTTCGTATACCCCGCCCGAAATCAGCCCAACTGCCACCACGAACTACGCGATCCGAGCCTGAAGATGGTCCTTGAGGATTATTGTGAGGACTAATTTCGTAATAATTGTTATCATGCCAATCAGAGCACCATTCCCACACATTACCGCTCATATCATAGATGCCCAGACCATTTGATTTTTTTGACCCAACATTAATGGTATGCTTTGGACCGTTGTTGGTATAAAAAGCATTAGACACCGACACATCACCTGGTACATCACTACCGGCATACTTCTCCTTTTTACCACCACTACGGGCCGCATACTCCCATTCAGCCTCGGTGGGCAGTCGGTATTTTCTGTGGCTTTTTGTGTTCAACTTACGAATGAACTGCTGCGCATCATTCCAGGAAACATTTTCTACCGGGTAGTTGTCCTTCGATCTAAAAAATGAACCTTTATTTTTGGAAGGATTTAACCCCATTATCTTTTTATATTCTTTCTGACGTACCTCATATTTACCCATGTAAAAACTGTCCACACACACATCGTGCACCGGCTTCTCGTCCGCATCACCCTCACCATCACTAAAGCTATTGCCCATATGATAACAGCCGCCTTTCACATAGACAAATTCCATGCCGGTAGTTGGGTCGGTGTAGGTGGGGCCGAGCAATGGACCTGCAGGGAAAAAGGTTTCTTTTTGAGGAGTTTTTTCCAGAGAAACGACAAGTTCCTGTTCCTCCTGTTTGTCAAGTTCTATCCACTGGGTTTTGGTTTTATAGCCTTTGGCGCTTACCTCGATATGATACCTGCCCGGTTTAAGCTGCATGCCAGGTTCATAGGGAGGGGCAATATTGAGGATACGGATACGGGCATCGGCCGGTTTAGGGGTAATGGTCAGGCGGGCCAGCGAGGCCTTTTCCTTTTCCTCGGCGATTTTTCGGCGGGCAAAAGATAATGCGTCATTAGCAAGGCTGTTGCGCGGATTCAGCTCAAGCAGGGCCTGGGCAAGGGTCAACATCTCCTGCCAGTTTTCAGCCTGTTCCGCAGCTCCAATCTGCTGCTTAAGTTCAGCATTTTTTGCCTTGAGCTGTGCTTCTTGCCGCTGTTTTCTCCGTCTTTCTTTCTCCTTTTGGGCGGCAATTTTCTGCTGTTTTTCATAGTCATTAATCTGTTTCTGCAGGGTTTTGGCGCTGTCCCCGGCTCCGGCAAAGGACTGGAGCAGGGCAAGCTGTTTGCGGGCCGTGTTGAGATCGCCTTTACCCACGGCCCGGCTGCCGGTATTTAAAACATCACGGATTATTCCCTCTACCCCGGTCCTGGCCTGTTGATTATTGCTGTCCCGCTGCAGGACATCGGTGTAACAGGAATACGCTTTGGCAAATTCATTATTGTTATGCAGCTCCCCGCAGCGGGCCAGTTGCCCGGCAATTTCTTTTTTCCGTTTTTCCTCTTTCTCCTTTTGGGCGGCAATTTCCTGCTGCTTTTCATAATCACCAATCTGTTTCTGCAAGGTTTTGGCCCTGTCCCCGGCCCCGGCAAAGGACTCAAGCAGGGCAAGCTGTTTGCGGGCCGTGTTGAGATCGCCTTGTTCCACTGCCCTGCGTCCGGCTGCGACGATCTGTTGATAAATGGTGTCTAATCCGGCTTTTGCCTGCTGCTCATCCGGAAATTTTTCCAATACTGCCCGGTAGCAGGTCTCCGCCTGTTGCCAGGCTCTGTTGATGCGGTGTTGTTCGCATTCAGCTAATTGTTCAGCCCTGGGATCAACAGCAGGTTGTTCGATATGTGCAGGTGAAGCAGGTTTTTCAACGGTTGGATCAGATTTGCCGCCGCCACCATGCAAGAAAAAATACGCAAAACCAGCCACAAGCAGCAGGGCGGTTAGCCCGGCAAAGATAGGCAGCGGGTTTTTTTTCTTACTTTCCTGAGACGATTCTGTTTTTGGTGTTGGTTCCGGCTTCTGGGCGGGGTTTTCCGGTGTGGACGGCTGCGCCTCTTCCGCCTCCAGGTTGCTGCCGATCCGGGCCAGGGCCTTCTCCACATCTGTGAGCATGGCTGATGCATCCCTGTAGCGATCTTCCGGATCAGGGGCAAGGGCCGTGTCCACCACCGGGTCCATGGGCGCGTAGGCAGGGCCTATCACCTGCACAAGCGGCTTGAACCGGCCCATGGCCCGCTTGCCGGTGAGCAACTCGTAGAGAATCATACCCACGCCGTACAGGTCGGCCCGGTGGTCGATATTATGCGCGTCTTCCATCTGTTCCGGCGCCATGTAATGGGGCGTGCCAAGGCCCTGTGCCGTCCGGGTAAAACGGGAGGCGGACATGGCCCGGGCAATGCCGAAATCAAGAATCTTTATCTTTACCTCGGGAAATTCACCCTCGACCATGATGTTATCGGGCTTGATGTCCCGGTGGATGGTATGTTCATGGGCATAGGCCAGGCACTGGAGGATCGGCGCCATAATCCGTCCTGTTTCTTCCAGGCTGAAAGGGGGAATTGTACCTTTTTTTTCATGAAGCAGGGCGGCCAGGGTTTTGCCCTTGATGTACTCCATGGTAAAGTAATACTGCTCATGCTCCTTCCACTTGCCCATGTCGTACACCCTGACAATGGCTGGATGATGCAGCCCCCGGCTGGTGGCGACCTCGCTGCGGAACCGATGCCGGGCCTCCGGGCTTTGCATCAGGGTATAGTGGATGAGCTTGAGCGCGCATTGCTCTTCATCCATCAGCAGGTCAAGGGCAAGGTACACCTCGCCCATGCCGCCCTCGCCCAGCAGGCGCACAACCTTGTAGCGGCCGTCGATGACATCCCCTGTCTCCACTGTGAAGTCGGCCGGGTCGGCCAGCCTGGTCTTTTCCACGCCGCCGCTTCCATCAAGCAGTGACTTGCAGTTGACGCACCTGATGGCGCCGTCGGTATTATTATAGGAGCAGACAGGGCAGGTTTTCATGGGTCGGATGGTTTGGCAAGGTTGTTGGTGATGGTGTCTCTTGTTATATTCATGGACGCAGAGCGTCCGGGCTTCTGTTCCCACGCCGGAGCGTGGGACCGATGCTTGACTGTAGGTCTGCTTGAGTGGAACGAAAGCGGACAAATAGCAGCCACTACTTTTGTCTGCTTTCGCGGATCTCAACCAGACCTACATTTTATACGATTTATTGGGTTGCAGGCATTGAGCCCACCATGGATAATACTATCTTTTTTTGATCCTCTTTTCCAGCAATTATATAAAGGTCCAAAAACTCAGGCCCCACCTTGACCAAGCCTGGTAAAGCGGAGTTCTATCCGGCGGTCGGCAGCATTGTTTTTATGGTTATGGCGGGAGGTTGAACGGATGACCGGCACAAGCTGGGCAGCGGAATAGATCCTGAACGATACTCCCGGCAGCTCATGGTGCAGGTTGTCTTCAAGGAAATTCTTTACTGCCAGGGCGCGGAGCAGGCCCAGCTCGGTATTGGAGCTGAAATGTAATTCTTTGAGCGAGCCCCTGTGGTGGTACACCGCTTCGAGTTTGGTATCGAGATTACTTCTTTTGCCATACGATACCGGCACAGAATCGGTATGACCGACAATTTCTATGGTATTGACATGGTATTTGTCGACAATGGAACGGAGCTGCGGGATAATATCCCTTGTCAGCCGCTGTTTAAAGCGGGAAGAAAGCTCTATGCCGGCTGTCTTGAAGGTATAGCCTGAGGCTTCCTGCAGGGGAATGATCGGTGGTTTGTCCCGGCGATACCGTTGCCGGAGCCGGGCAATTTCCTGGGTTGAGGCCGCCAGCCGGGCGGCAATCTTTGCTTTTTCCTGTTGCAGTTGATCAAGGTTTGCCTGCAGCAGAGAATATTTGTCCAGGTCGGTAATGTTTGCGGTGTTCAGCTTCTGCAACAGTTGATTACGGGCAAGCAGGGTTTTTCTTTCATTGGCGAGGCTGTCGATTCGTCTTTTTTGCCTCTGGTTTTCGTCTGTAAGTTCTTTGTATTTTTCCTGCAGGTTCTTGATCTGTTGTTGCAGTTGAGCCGTTGTGGCGCCATAATCCGACTGTTTGTGGTGCAGGCGGACGGCATACAACCGGTTGAGAAAATCGGTTCGTGACTGCACCTGGAGAATAACCGGGATGACGATCAAGAGCAGCGCCACCAGCGAGAATACCAGGTCGGTGCCAGGCCCGAAGGAGTCTTCGGTTGTATCCATCATATTGCCGTAATTCATCTTCTCTCCTGTTGCGGTGTATTTTGTTTCGGGTTGCTGTTTACTTTATAAAACCGGCCAGCAGCTCTCTGAACTCGGGATTATACATATACAGCCCGGCAGCCATTGCCCCGGCAATGCCGATGAAAAAGAGGATGCCGGTAAACGCGGAACCAGATCGTGCCGGAACAAGCCGCTCCAGAAGGGGATTGAACCCCTTGATAGTGGCGCTGATATCGGCAACTTTTCCGGAAAGGTGACCGAGATGGCCGGTAAATGTTTCCGTGGTCCCGGCAAGGGACTGCTGGACGCGATCTGCAAGGGCAAGCGATGCCTCCTGGGTTGAGACCAGGTGATCCCGTATCTGGGCAAAACTGCTGCTCTGGCTTTGCAGCTGTTCTTTTATACCGTTCATCCCCGAACTGAAGGAACCCGCCTGGGTGGCTATCTGTTGCTCAAGACCGTTGAGACTCTCCGCAAAGGCGGTGTTTTGCCGGGTTGCCTTGTCCAGGGAGCGGGCTGCCTGCTTGCTGGTTTTGATATATTCCGGCAGTTGCTCGGATAACACGGCAAACTGCTGCCGCAACGACCGGGAGATATTTTCCCCGGCAGCTGTAAGGCTCTGCTGGAAATAGTGGTCGAGTTTTTCCGTGGAAAGCGCCTCGTACACCCTGGTGGACTCTGCCAGCAGGTCATCCTGCAATCCTTTCGTGTCTTGCATGAACTGGATAAAGGTATCATTGGTTTTGTCGAAAACCGAGCCAATCTGCTGTAAAAAATCGCTTTCTGCATCGTTAAGAGATGCCAGGAACTGCCGCAGGTCGGTATCGGCTTTTCTCAGTTGCTGCATACCGTTTTCAATCTGCAGGGTCTGGGCCGAGATGGCGCCGGCAACTTTTTCCATTTGCTTTTTATTGGCCTCGGTCTGATCGTAGACACTGGCGATAACGGCCCGCATCTCCTCTTTAATCTGGTCAAATTCAAGGGAGAGGTTGTCGTCTACCAGAGACTGCCGTACCAGCCGGGTCATGGCGCTGGCCGCTGCTTCCAGATCCTGCAGGTAGCGCTGTCGTTTCCTGCGCAGGATAAAGAGGAAACCGCTTAAGAGAAGTGCGGTTTCCAGCCCGGCGATACTGGTGCTGAACACCAGGTGCAGGTTGTCGAACATGGGCGCGAATTTACTCGAAGAGGCCAGGGATTTAAAAAGATCCCCGGTCTGCTGTTCGGATGCCGGGTCATTTACCTGCAAAGCGGCCTGGATGGAGGTTTGATCGGCGGCGGAAAAATCCATATCTTCCATGAAGCCGGTAATACCGCCCAAGGCAAGCATAAGACCGATAAATGTTCCCAGGATACCAAGACGCAGGGCAATCTGGCTGTAGGTATGCAGGGCATGAAACCAGCGTTCGGACTCTTCTTTCGGGGTTTGAAGAAGATGATACACCGGTTCAATCCTGCGGTCTCTGGCGCCGTCGCAGACGCGCTGAAAAAGCTTGATGGTGGAAAGGGCAGGCTGGGTATTGTTAAAGGGGATAACATCACTTTCCACCTGGTCGATCCCTGGTCGCGGCGATTGTCTGGTTTGTATTTTCCCGAGCAGGGCGGTGGCGTTGTTGTCCACTTCCACGCTGATGGAATGTTCCACATCAATTTCAACGATACTGTGCATGGCTGAATAGACACCCAGGGGAAACAGGGTGAACACCGCAAAACAGAAGAGCAGCGAAGCAACTGACGTAACCCCGCCGGTTGCGGTCGAGTGGAGAAAAACAACAGCGGTTGAACCGATAATAGCAATGCCGCAGAGCAGCAGGATGGCCGGCAGCAGTTGCGCCTGCCAGAAAAATGGGGTTCGCAGCAGTTTTGCCGGGGAAGAGGCTGCCGCAATGCGGCGATAGCCTTCAAGACGGGTAAAATGTTGGAAGATCATTTGGACGCCTCCACCACAGGTTGTTCAACCGGCGCCGGCTGCTTTTGATCTGCCCGGCTAATCTGGCCGGATTGGATATGTCCGGGGAGGAGGTTGTTGTCGGCCATGAGGTCGGCAAAACCTGCATCTTGTGCCGATCGGGCAGGGGGAGAGCATAATGTCATAAGCTGTTTATATGACTTCAACGGCTGGTTTATCAATTGCTTCAGTTTGGCTCGGTATTCGGCAATTTCCTCTTCCGCATCTTCAATACCTGCAAGGTTATGGATGGTTTGCGACAGTTTATTGATTTCCTCTCTCTGATGTTTTTTCAGATCCAGCAATATGTTGTTGTTGATTGCCTGCTCCTCGGTAATTGTTTTGGATTCAGCGACATGTCGTTCAACTTCATCTGTGTAAACTTTTCCCCTTGCCTCGGCTTCTTTCTTTTCCATGGCCGTCTGTTCACGCTTGAGATTGCTGACAGCTATGATCAGGCCGAAATGATTAATAAACTGCTCTCCTACTTTTTGGGTCAGGTAGGTTTCCATGGCTTCCCGATCGCGGTTGTGCATATACTTAATGCTGTCTCCGGGCATGGCGGAGAATTCCTTGACCAGGCTTTTCTCAAAAAAAGTGACCAGGTCAGCAAGGGAATACTCACGTTTACAAAATAGATCCCATCCCGGTTGCTGCGCGTTGATGGCCCGTACCTGGAAACTGCCTGAAAAACGTATCGTCTCCCCGGTGTTAAGAGTGGTGACCTCGGTGGAGAAATCAGGAACTTTGCCGATCAGGAGATCGTGACGTTTTTTTATTGCTGTTTCCAGTTGCTTGATTGCTATTTTGTCCGTATCCGCATGGAATTGTTTGTTAAGAATCTGTTTGACGGCCTCGGTAATTCTCCGGCGCACCGCACCTTTACCGGCATTGGTATCCTGATCTTCTTCGCTTTTTTCGACGGGTAGTTCAAAGTAGATATAAAATTCTTCCGCTGTTACTTCGTGGAGGATGGATTGGGTCTGTTGGATGATTCTGTCTTTGATCAACCCCTTGATGTCGACCTGCCTGTCGATGTAGGGTTTTAATTTGTCAATGGCATTGATACGTGTGGTAAGGACAATCTGCAGTTTACCGGCAATCTCCGGGGTGCTGGTTTGAAACTCGTGGGAGAAGTCCAGGGTAAAGGGGTCGGTCAGGGTGAATTCCTCAAGATCGGGCCGGGAAACAAGATGCTCGATGGTGTAACCGATAGTTTCCACCTTGTTGCGTAACTGTTCGGTAATAGAGCTTTCTATGCTGTCGGCTTCAAAGATCAGTTGGGAATAGGTCTTGGTAAACAACTCCTGTTTGACGATACGGGTCAGCTCTTTTTTTACCCAGCCGTGCAGGTCGTTGATTTTTGCCGCTTTAAAAACAGCAATATCTCCCAGGCAGAGCTGCATTTCGTTGTCAATGGCTACCGGCTCCGGATATTTTTTGATCTTTGAGCCGGTAACCGTGCAGGTTATTTCTACAAACTCATCGGCCTGCAGTCGACCGGCATCTCCTTCAATCCGGTAGCGGAGAATCTCCCTGCCCAGGGGGGTGAGGTAACTGTTTAGAGTCTCTTTCAGCGCTTTTTTTAGAACGCCGGGACGGGCCAGAATAATTTCGTTGTAATAATCACCCAGTTCTACATCGGCAAAAAAATCCTGGATGACCCGGATCAAACGGGTGTTAATATTTTTCAATCCGGAGCTGTTGAGTACTGCTCGGATATCGTCTTTAACAGCGCCCAGGGTGGCGGAGAATTTCAACGGTAGTTCTTCGTCATAATTACCCACGGAAATCGGGATGCTGCAGGATGGAATCTTGAAGGGACCCAGGTCAACCTCTTTATAGGAAAAGCGGGTGGTTATGGTGAGCCCGGTCAGGGCATGCACTCTGCTGTCGACAAAGTTTTGCAGTTTACCCCTGGACGGGATGAAATCGCGGATCAGGTTTTCATGGTCGGTGTGGTACTCCTCTATCAGCTTGCCGATAATATCGTTAAGTACGGCGTTGGGGGTGGCGCCGTCATTAAGACTGAGCACTATTTTTTCCTCGTCACCCGGTTTGCAGAGAGCAGTGTAACTGGTCGTCACCGGCAGCTCGAACTCGGGATCGAAACGCTTCAGAACATGATCCGGCCCGGTACATTCGACCTTGTTTCTGGGATCGTCGGCATTGGCGACCAGATAGTATTCAAGCCCGTTGTTTAATGTTCTTTGCAGCCATCCCGGCGCCTGGAGCGTTTTTTTCTTTTTCCGGTCAAAAACAATAATGACCTCGTCCCCAGGTTTTGCAGTTGTTGCGGCATCAACCTTTTTTATTATCTGTTCCAACTGATATGTCTGTCCCATGTTTAATCTCCAGGTTAAGATATTGCATGCAGCGATGCATTGTTCTGTTTGCTGTTTTTTCGGATATTTCGGTATGTTTTTACCAGCTGTTTAAGAAGGGTACGTTTGCGGCTTAACAGCCTGCGTGTATTGCGCTGTTCCGGTGGGACGGTGTTGATAATCCCCAGAATATCATTGCTGATACCGCGCCAGTATGCGGTGAGCCGTTTATGGTGTGCCGGTCTGGCACGGGTATGGTTTGCCACTGCCGACAGAAGAGATTTCTGCAAGGCCGCTTCCTTGGTATTGCCTCTCTGTGTGTTGTCCCGGTTGTGAAGGAGAATAAACCACTGGGCCAGCAGAGCAGAGGATAGGAAGAGAGCGCTTTTTTCAGGGTGTTGCTGCAGGCTTACCAGGTGACCGGCTATGGTCCGGACAAGAAATTTGCTCGTTTCCGGTAATGTATCGAGCTGATCCGTGTAGCAATCAACCTCAAGGAGCAAATACAAAACCATCAGCAACCGGTCATGGAGCAGGTGGGGGGCGTCCTTATCCCCGTCACCGGCAAAGAGCAGTGAAATTCCCGGATGAAACAGCCAGTTGACCAGCTGTAATGGGTTGGGGCCACTGTCGGTTGTTGTTAACAGGGGAAACAGTTCGGGAAGAGATGAATGTTCGCCCCTGGCTTTGGCCTGCAGTTGTGCCACGCTGTCAATAGCAAAGGACATAATGACCCACAGGGCAAAGCGGTTGGCATTGGAGTAGTTTGCAAGAGGCTTATCCGCTTCCGGCAGCCATTGCATAAGTTTTTCCATGCGGCTGGGAAATGCCTGGCCGCTGTTTATTATATGCCTGTACAGCAGGGTATAGGTTTCTTTTTTAACCTTGCCCCGGCCTCGTTCAAGGAGCTGTTGCATCCAGAAAAATTCATCAAAGCCCGGCACGTTACGTAATTTTTTGACAATCTCCAGCAGACCGGTATGGTCGCCGGTATTGATGAGCTGTTCAAAAAAATCTCTGACCATCTTCTGCAAAGGATCATGGTGCAGCATCTCTCGAATGAGATAGGATATTCGGGTATAAATGATATGCCCGTGAATATCCTTTTCCATCTGTTCAAGGATATGTTCCAGCAGGCCGTGCAGGTCGCCGGGACAGTCGTTATTGGTGTGCAGTTCATGGTTAAGCTGCATTAACATGCCGCTCAGCCATTGTCTGCCGTGATGCCGGACATTGGATAAGGCCATTTTCACCGACAGGGCAATGACATTTTCAAGCATTTTTCCTGAACTGGTAAAGAGCAGGCCCCTTTTTTTGATGACCGTAAATTGCTCGTCCAGGAAAAAGGGAAACTGTTCCTCCATGAATCGACCAAGTGCATTGCTCAGGTAAGGATTTGTGAATCCTATTGTTCTCACGCTTTCGCCGCCTGTGGATGCGGTCAACTGGTTTTCGGCTAAGATGGCATCGTTGTTCCTCCGCCAGATTTTCAGAAGTGATTGTTCTTCAAATGTTTCAATTTTTTCTTTGCTGCCGTCTTCCCGTATTCTGGTTTCCTGAACAGGGACCTGGGCGGTACTCTCTCCCAGAAGCAGAGAGACTGTAGAGGTAAAGTCATGCGGTGTGAGGCCGGGAAAAAATGCCGCCACATAGAGGACTGTTTTCTTCAGCAACAGGAGGTGATCGTCTTCGGGAAAGAGTTCTGCCCCTGCAATGTTCAGCGCTGAAGAAGATCCCTGACTGCCTTTGTACTTTTCACGTCCGGCAATCTCCTCTTCCAGGCGATTTTCGGCAAGGTAACTGGAGACTATTCTGTAAAATTCCTCTTCGTTTCCGCCCCAGTCGCCGTTCTGTCGCTGGCGGGTAATTTTTTTGACAAGCTCATCATGGTTGTGCGGAAAACGTGTCTGCAGCACAGGTTTGAGAAAAGAAATCTCCCGGTAGGTCGCAGTATTACATCCCGAAGGAAACCTGCTGCGCATAAAGCCGGGATGCACCATGCAGATGATACAACTATCAAGATCATGCAATCGGTTTCGCAGCGTCCTGAAGGCCGGGAAGCTTAGCTCGTTGAGCGAATAGAGAAATGCCTGACCTTCCAGAGGGCGAACGTCAATGGCACAGCCGAAATCTTTGGGCAGCTCCTCTTCAAGAAAAAATTCCATGGACAGATTGGCAACCCGGGGATTTTCCCGGTCGCAGTTGATCAGGAAACGGTTTTGCCGGCTGATGGAAAGCTTATCAAGCAGCAACTGGACGGAGTGGAGGATAACTGTATTGTCATAACACCCGAGCAACAAAATACGTTCCTGCTGCAGACGATCTGCCGGATCATCAAGGTCCGCAACCAGCGGAGAGTTTTTGCCGTAATTTAAGGGCATGAGCGGGGTGACAATATCGTCCCATTGCGGATGATCAAAGCCGGTAAGAGTTTCCCGGCTGGACAACATGCCGCTGTGAAGCAGTTGTTCCACCTCTTTGTGGTCAAAGTTGTCATTTGGTAGGTCGCTGTTCTGCTGTTCAATGGTATCTGGCTGTTGTCCGTGATCCGGTTCTCTATTTTCCTGCATTATCCCTCCTTAAAAAATGTCTTGCTGTCGTGACGACAACGCATGGAAATCTGTTGTTATGGTGAAGGACGGTGGAGAAGGATTTTTTTCTGCAAAAAAAGAACGTTTGGTTTTTGGAAATACCCAATACGCTAATCAGGGGAGAGGACAACAGGGAAGATCGTTTTTTTCACGAGTTGGCAACACGTTATAAAGAAAACATTCTGTAATCATTTATCTTTTTAAATTGCAGATGAGCGAAACGCTCAATTTAGGAAGCTGGCTGCTACAGATAAGCATACACTTCGCCCTGGGAATACCGAATCTGCGTCTTTTGACTTCCGTACTTTGTAAAGGCTGGAGGGCAGCGTTATTTCATATTCGAAAGGGCTAGGCGGATGCCGAGATAATTATAGATCGCCCCTGGTTTTAGCCCGTAACGGCAGGTGGTACTCAGAAAGGTGCTGTCGTGGAACCAGCTTCCGCCCCTGATGACCCGCATCGCCACGCCATCAGTTCTTCCACTGGCGAGGGGGTCGGGGGAACTGATGGCGGGAGTATAACGATCACTGCACCATTCCCAGACATTACCGGACATATCGTACAGGCCAAGTCCGTTGGGAGCTTTGCGGCCGACCGGCATGGTGGAGGAAATGTTTTTTTCATTAGTCGAATTAGTTGCAAACCAGGCCACCCTGTGAGCGTCGCTGCCTCCGGCGTATAGTTCCGGTTTACCGCCGCTTCTGGCTGCATACTCCCATTCCGCTTCCACCGGCAGTCGGAAGGGCAGGTTGGTTTGTGCTGCAAGGGTGTCGATAAATCGTTTTGCGCCTATCCAGGAAATTCTTTCCAACGGGTGGTCAGGACCGTGATTGAAATAGGAAGGATTGTTTTCCATTCCTATAATTCGACCATATTGCCCTTGGGTAAGTGGAAATTTAGCCAGCCAGAATCCCGAGACCTGCACGGGCGAACCCGAAAATGCACTGTCAACAGTGGATGCATCAAGGATATTGCCCATATTAAATTTCCCCCCAGGTACAAAGCGCATAGTGACACCGGAAAGGGGCTCGATAAACTCATGTCCGGATGAACAGACGACCCCTTCGGGAATGGTCGGCACGGTCCGGGCGTGACATTCTCTGCAGAGATACGAGGGGCTTTCCTGGTGGGAAATA
>Ga0256833_1002543_pt1 | contig 12762 bp, 14 predicted proteins | sample 356284metaG_FD_190535 | JGI IMG/M metagenome (GOLD analysis project Ga0256833, IMG submission 190535) | Hydrothermal vent microbial communities from Mid Atlantic Ridge, Atlantic Ocean - 356-284 | ecosystem: Environmental > Aquatic > Marine > Hydrothermal vents | place: Atlantic Ocean: Mid...
AGTGAGATCGAAATTACTTGCCCAAAACAGATTGAATACATACTTTCCAAGGCAAACGATGATTCTGAGTAACCAAACTCCCTTTCAAAATTTTACCCAAATCTCGAAGAAATCCAATCACCAACATAATGAGTTATGAATATAACCCTAGGCGCAACGATCAAATGCTCTACAACAGCTTTCTAGGATTTTCTCCACCTTTTCTCGCTATGAAAAAAACTAAATGCAGAGAGCGTACCTAAACTCAAAAATTGCACTTACTAGCACTGCTGTTGAAGGATCGAATATCAAAACAGGAATAATAAATGTTAGTGAAAAAGCAAACTTGAAGAAAAGTGTAGATAGCGTGGCTTCCCATATTTCTCTTGCGCTATGCTTGCTCTCAAATTCTTTGGCTATATGAATACCCAAAGCGTCTGAAAATGCGTCTGCTATTGCTATTGTAAGTATACCACCAATAACAGCAAGCTTGGAGTGTGTGCCAGAATGTAAACCTACCATTAGTCCAATTGTTGTAATTATTCCGGAAGTTAATCCAAAACTTAATCCTACTTTCAGCGAATGCTTCATTAAATGTTTATATTTTTTTCAAAGACCAAAGATTTTGGTCTGCACTTTAAAAAGGTATTTAAAAGTTTACGTTAAAACTATAGTTTATGATAGATCAAATTCGCGGCGAAATCAAAAAACATTTGGAAGTAATTAAAGAAATTTGTCCAGTATACATGGGAATGGGAAATTATAAAAAGAAATTGACGAACGAGGGATTTCTCCCACCAAATGATTGTAGATTAGAAATTTCTAAGGAACTACTTTCCGATACTCCTTCAATATGGAAATCCGAAAGGATTAGAACTGAAGAGAAACATACAATGTTCTATCATTTATTTTCTATTTCGGAGCTGATTGAAAAAGTCAAGAAAAAATATGAAGATTATATCTCACCATCTATTTATGAAATGTTGAAATCACCGCCTTACAATTCTGGAAAATGTGTAAATTGTACTGAGGTAAAGAAGTGGCTAGATTATGTTGAGAAATGGCTTGTTTTTTCAGAGACATATTCCAAATTCAAAAAAGCGAGAGGGAGAGAATAGAGAAATTCCAATATCACTTCTTCAGAATTTTCGAAAATTAAAGATTTTCTACCCTTTCGCAACTTAATCGAGATTAAACTCCCTAAATATCTTTGAATCTCCAGCAGTTTCTTCAACTAGTTTTTCAAGCTCTCCTGGAGATATTTCTTTAACCTCTTTCACAGAACCTTGTAGTTTTTTGAAAATTTCACTTTTTTATAGCTTCATATCCAAGGTCTCCAGACTCTGTAGTTTTTTCGTTTTGTTTGAAAGAAACAAATCTTATACCCAGTAAAGAGGAAATTCCTTAGAGAATATTTCCAATTTATTAACAAATTCCTTTACATTTTTCAATGAACATTCACACTTTTTATAGAGTATAGGTTTGTTCACCACACCTTTCCATTCCAATTCTTCCCATTTCTCTGATTTTCGGTCGTATTTCAATAACTCACCTAATAAAGGATATATTTCTCTGGGCGGTCTTTCCATTAAGTCACCCAATTAAGATTTGGTAATAGTTTGAATGTTCTTTTTCAATATGTTTTTTAAGCAAATCTATTCTTTATACTTTTTACCACATACTTTGCAACATTTCCATTTCCCTTCTTTTATGTATGTGACTACTACTTTTTTTCTTATGATGGACAATTTTTATCTTTCAAAATTAAAAAATATTAAGTAAGCACAAATATTATCTAAACAAAAATAAAAGGGTGAAAAAAATGGTTTGTCCTATTTGCTCTAAAAACCTACCAAGAGATGAGGAATTTTCAGAAATTGAGAAAAACGGAAGAAAAGTAATTCTTCAAGGTACTGTTTATAAAATTTATGATCCTGAAAAGCATAATTGTAGTCCATTTGAAAAAATGTGGACGGTTAGTTTAAGGACGAGAAAGGGTACAAAATATCTCAAATTCGAATCAAAAGAAGAGATAGAAAAATATGATATAGAAAGTGAAAAGAAAATTAAATGTGAAGGTTGTTTGCACAAAGTAGATGGAAAAGATCTTGTATTTAGTATTCATAACGTGGAAGAAATTTAAAAGATTCATTAAAATAATCTATTATGCTAAAAGTTAAACTGAAAAATGGAAATCCATATGTATATTTTAAAAGAAAAGCTACCCCTATCCAAAAATATAATGGAAAATTATTAAGCGAAATTAACAAATGTTTTCAAGAAGAAACAAGAAAGCATGGAAAAATGTATATGGGCGGTAGTGCAGGTTATAGTTTTCATAATAAAGCACTTCCACTGGGGCCAAAAATATTAAGAGAATTTAAGAGAAAATATTCCGAAAAATATAAAGAAGGATTAGATGCATTTATAAAAAACGATAAAAAGAAAGTTCAAGAAGTAATAAGATTTCTCAGAAACAAGTTGAAAATAAAGTTAGTAGAAAGCAGAAAAAAGTTTGAAGTTTATTTAGACTAAACTCCAATTATTTCTTTTTAGAATACCATATCTCATATCCACGAGAAGAGGATAGAACTCTTACATAACATCCCTTTCTTCTTAAACTCTGGGTAACCTGCTTTGCTAGATTTTTTCTTTGATAACCGAAAAAGTTGAATTTTCTACCGTTAATTATTTTCTCTTTCATTTTTACTATACTTTATTCTGTATACAATAAAAATATATATAATTTTCTATACTATAACATCGGAAAAACTTGGCAGAAGAATAGCAGAGGAAATCTACCGCGACTTACTTTTTGTTAAGTTTCTTCCAGAAATTGAACTCGTGAAGAAAAGGAAGCTAAAAGCAATGGCAAATGAAGGAGCCGAAATATTTCTGAAAGAGTTGTTAGAGAAAAAATGATTTCATCGCTTCAAAAAGCTCTTAATTCCCTTTTTCAGAAGTATCGTGAATTTTAACAGAATCACTTTTTCCTTTACGGTCTAATCCTTTTCTCCACCATAACTGAAGTAAATAATATGCAGAAATCATTAATGCTATCCAAATTATAATCGTAATGGAAATGTAAGAAGTCCAGCATAAATTGGGAAGATTTTTAATCTAAATCTTTCAATTCCGCTTCTTTTTAGAGTTTTTTCTTCTCTCATAATATTTTTATATACTTCAAAGGATTCTTCAAACAAATTTTCTATTTTCTCCACACTCTCTTAAATTTTCCTCTTCTCTGCAGAAACAACCAGAAAAACTTTTCAAAAAGAATAAAAATAATTTTATCCAGCAATCTCTACAGGTAGAGAAAAGAAGTGAGCTCATAAATGTGAATTGAACAAAAATTTGAATATTGTTCAATAAACTAAATATATGAAACAAATTTTGTTTGCTTTGTCGAGGCAGAAAAGGGAAATAGAAGAAAAGGTGAAAAATGGGAACTATGGGTCAACAGTTTGCAGAGAAGTGGATATAATATAATAATTACCGGAAGCAATGCGAAATTACTGAGTAAAGAACTTACTATACATTTAACGGGCAGATGCAAGCGCAGGAGATGAAATAGAGTGAAGGGAGTCGAAAATTTTGATAAAAGCAAGCAATTCGCTAATAAATTTAAAACCATAACATTACTGTAAAACAATATTTTTAAATATTGTTTTGTAATAACTTTTTATGAAAACAATTTTTGAAGAGTTGATCAAAGAGTGGTTTGAAAGAGAATTGCCAGAGATTAAAGAAAGGGAAATAAATCTGGAAAAATATATTAACTGGAAGGTTAAGAAAATCATCCCAATTATTGGTTTTAGGAGAGTCGGAAAGACTTTTCTTTTGTTCTCTCTGGCAAAAAAGGTTGGAAAAGAAAATACAATTTATATAAATTTTGAAGATGAAAGAATCCCTCGTAAGGGATTATCCTTTCAGGACTTTTATCAAGCTTTAAAAGAGACAGCAGGAGAAAAGAAGGTTATTTTGCTTTTAGATGAAATTCAAGAAATTCCGAACTGGAATAGATGGCTAAGAACTTTAAACGATATTTCAAACTATTTCATTTTTGTTTCAGGTTCTTCATCAAAACTTTCTTCAAAAGAAATTCCGACCGAATTAAGGGGAAGGACTTTAACAATAAATCTTTATCCCCTTTCATTTAAGGAGTTTTTATCTTTTAAGGGAAAAGATCCGGAAAAAATTCCAAAAAGTTCGATTTTGAAAGAGTTAAAAGAATACCTGAAATTCGGGGGACTTCCGGAAGTAGTTCTCTCTGAAGAAGGGAAAAAATATTTGCTTTTAGACGAGTATTTCAGCACTTTTATTACAAGAGATGTTTTTGAGAGATATAATATTAAAAACAAGGAAGTTATGAGAGCTTTGATAAGAATTTTATTTAACTCAACTTATATTACGATTTCAAGGCTCCATAAAACTCTAAAATCATTAAATTTAAGAATCGGGAAAAATACTCTTGCTAATTACCTGTTTTATCTCTCTCAGACTTTTTTAATAGATTTTGTCGAAATAATTTCTCCTTCAATCAAAAATACTCTTCAGGCGCCAAGAAAAGTTTATTTTGTCGATAATTTTTTAATTTCAAAATATTCCTCAAAGTTCTCAGAAAACTACGGAAGATTGATGGAAAATATTGTGTTTTTAGAATTAAAAAGAAGGCAAAACAAAAATCCTCTATTAGAGATCTTTTACTGGAGAAATTATCAGCAAAGAGAGGTTGATTTTGTTATAAAAGAAGGATTAAAAGTAAAGCAATTAATTCAAGTTTGCTATGATATTTCAGATATAGAAACGAAGGAAAGAGAATCTAAAGCATTAGTTAAGGCAAGCGATTTGCTGAAATGCAAAAACCTGATTTGTATAACGTGGGATTATGAAGATGAGGAAGAGATTAAAGGAAGGAAGATAAAGTTTTTACCGTTGTGGAAGTGGCTGTTAGAAAAATAAATAGCAAGAAAAGAATTAATAACAAGTGATTAAAAATGAAGAAATTGTTTGCATTGATTTGTTTGATAACAGGAATAATACTTGTAGTCGGATGTGTACAAAAGGTTGAGGTGAAAACCCCTGCTAAAAAGATATAAAAAAGCAAAAGAGTTTGCAAAGAGAAGATTTTGTGCGCTCAAATAATTGCTGAAATGATTTGTCCTTACAATAAAAGTTTTTCCTATGTTGCTAAGAACATATGCGAAATGAACTTTTTGAAAAAGAAAGGCTGGAAGAAGAAAATAGAGATATCTGCTAAAAGAAAGAACTTGTCAGAAGTAAAGGTAGCTGTTATTTATCAAAGGATTAACGATAACAGACCGCCAGAAAGAACTTTAGAAAAACAAATAAAAATATTAAAAAAGAGCTTAAGCCCGATTTCATATTCAGAGCTTGGTGGAGATGGAGACCATGTCCGGATTCACCAGAAACTGCGGAGGAGCAGTTATCTAAAGTAGGATACGATAAAAAAGAGGTTGTAAGAGTTTTCTCTGAGCATTACACTTATGAAGATTTAAGAAAAGGTATAGAAGAAATTAAAAAGCAAATTCCAAACGCTATAATTTGTGGTGCTATTCCTGCTCAAAGAATAGATGTTAAAATGTGGGATGAAGTTACTGGTGAAGTAATTTCTCTAGAAAAATAGCATATCGTTCGAAGAAGCTCAAAAAATTTTATCTGGCGGTTCAGGATACGAGATAGGGGAGAGCTATTTTCCAGATATTACGAATGAAGATTTTCAGAATCTTTTAGTGGGTTGGGGCTAAAAAACAGATAGATGTAGGAGTTGATGCGATATGGATAGATGCGCTTTTTGCTCAGGCAAGAGTCTTATATTCTTACCTAAAAGATCCTGATCATCCTGCAGTAAGAGAAAGCTATGAAGCTGCATGTAAAATAGTGGATGAAATTCACAAGTACGCACTTTCAAAGGAAAATAGGTTTATGTGGGAACCTGGGCTTACGCTTTTGTTGAATTACCCTATGAGCCTTGCAACATAGATTTTGTAACAGTAACGCCAAGAAGCAGAGAAATAGTCAATATGAGAATGGACGAAGAGTTCTGGAAAGATTTTGTGAGGAAAATTAGGGAAAAATTAGGAAGCATACCTATTTTTGCTTTTATTGACTGGTCAGCAAGCGATAATGCTCCTATGGCCGTTTTCTCTCAAAAGTTAACTCCTGTGCAACAGAGAGAAATGTTAAAAATTATGGATAATTTCTTTACGAAAAAGTGTGTAGTCTTTGTGTATCCTGTTCATGGAGGTTCTATGGGTAAAAATGCTAGAAGATTATCTTTTGGTAAATACATACACTATGATGCTCTAACCCCAGATTCCAGACTTATGAGACAATTAAGAAACTTGTTCTGGGAAAGAAGTTAATAAGAAATATCTAAAAACAGATGCTTGTATTCTTCATTTTTTCTCTGGCTTTCAGCAGGATTTCTTTCAATTTTCTCTTAGACTCTTCAACAACTTCTTTCTCGCTTATTTTACCTTCCTCTATCAAATCCATTTTTCTTTCAAGCTCGGCTGTCATACTAGGTAGAGTTATTTCTTCTGCTATCTCCTTCAAGGAATTCAAAATAAGATATGCCGTTTCTTTTGGTTTTAATGGTCTGGAAGAAATATACTTTCTTTGCTTGAGTTTTTGAAGTATTTCATGACGCGTGGCTTTTGTACCAAGTCCGAGTCTTTCCATTATTTTTATCATCTCTCCTTCATTATAGCGTTTAGGCGGAGAGGTTTGCTTCTCTTCTATACTTTTCTCCAAAATCTTAACCTCTTCGCCTTCTTTAAAATCTGGTAAAATAATTTGCTCGGTTTTCGAATAAGAATATATCTCTCTCCATCCAGCATGTAAAAGCTCTTTTCCTTTTATCTCGAAATTCAAATTTGCTGCCGTAAGTTTGCATTCCTTTACTTTCCATAAAGCATTTTTGTAAAGAGTTGCGAGAAATCTTCTTGCAATAAGTTCGTAAATTATCAGCTCTTCTCTCGAAAGCTGAGCTCTGGAAGCAGGCGCAGTAACGTGAATTGGCGGATGATCGCGGGTTTCTTTCTTACCTTTTGAAGGAAGTATTCTTTCTTGGTTTAGCACAAGCTGAGCGTATTTGCTAAACTCTGTTTTCAAAAGTATTTTTGCAATTTTTCTCAAATCAAGAGTTTTAGGATAAACCGTATTATCTGTTCTTGGATACGAAATAAAACCCTTCATATAAAGACGCTCTGCTATCTCCATTGCTTTTTCTGGTGGAAAGAACATGGAAGCTTCCTTAAGAAATTCCGTGGTGTTAAAAGGAATTGGCTTTTTCTCCTCCACTCCTTTTTCCTTGAAGCTTTCGACTTTGCACTTCTCTCCAATTTTTTCCAAAATTTTTTCAGCAATTTCCTTTGAGAGAAATCTTTCGTTAGAGAGAAGCTTCAATTTTTTTTCTTCTTTCTCAATAACTATTCCAATTTGCCAGTATTTTACCGGAGTAAAATTCTTTATTTCCTCTTCTCTTTCTATTATCAATCTTAGAACGGGGCTCTGCACTCTCCCGGCACTCAAGAAATCTCTTTTCTTAAGTTTGTTGTGCATTAAAGAAAGTAATCTCGTTAGTGCACAGCCCCATATCAAATCTATTTTTTGTCTTGCGATGGCTGCGTATGCCAAATTGTAATTGATTTTTCCCCTTTTCCTAAAAGCCCTAAGGATATCTTCTCTTGTTATTGCACTAAAACGCATTCGATCAAAAGTTATCTTCGGGTTAGCCGATTTGAGAATTTCAAGAGCTTCTAAACCTATTAGCTCCCCTTCTCTATCATAGTCTGTTGCCATAGTTACGTGATTAACTCTCTTTGCAAGCGCTCTTAAAGCACTTACTATCTTTCTGTGCTTTATCCTCTTTACAAGTCTTGTTCTTAAAAGCTCGAGAAGAGGGGTTTTTCTCCAGTTTTTTAAGCCCGGAGGGAAGTCAAGTTCTACAATATGTCCCTTAAGTCCTATTACGCAGGCTTTGAAATCTGGAGAAAAATAAACATTAACAGATTTTATTTTTCTAACCACAACTTTACCGAAAAGTATTTGTGCTATTCTTCTTGCCGCGATGTCTTTTTCTGCTATTATGAGGTGCATGAGAAAATTTGTTTGCGTGGTTTAATAGTTTTTTTGTACTACAGCACATCGATTCCATATTCGCTAGCAGGATTTTTCTTCAGCTCCAATACTTCCTTTAAATAATCTTCGTTATTGTACAGATTCTGAAGGTATGCAAGAACTCCGTAACGCCCGCGAGCCGGTGTTTTCTCGAACTCTTTGCGCACCTTTTCTGGTAAAAATTCCCATAGTTCTGTGTTTTTGAGTATCTCCTTTACTTTTTCAGAGTTTTTCTCTCTGCTGATGTATTTCACCGCACTATTTATTCTATCCCTCAAGTTTTTAATGTAGGAATTCATATTAACCACTTTTCAGTAAAAATTTATAAGTTTGTCGTCGTCGCATTTCTATATTTTTCTACAAGCCCGCAGCTTTCTCTTTCTGGACAAAAACCAAGTTTGCACTTTACTCCGAGAAGATGTGCTATTTCTGGCATGACCTTCTTACAGAACTCCAAAATGGAGAAAGCAAATTTTCTAACCTCATAGTCAGCGGTGTTGCATGCTCTTATACCAAGCATACCAAATGGATCTATGACATGATATCCATCAAGAATAAGGATACTCTTCACCTTTAAAGCATGTGGGATAACATAAATAGCTTCGCTTTTCTCTACGCCAGCAGAAATTAATTCCTCGTAAAGTTCCATTGCTTTTCGAAAAGCGTTGAGGAAAACAAATTTCAGCTTTTCTGGAAATTCTGGAATATGCACTCTTTCTTCTTTTTCGTCTTTCAAATAATCTTCTGCCGCTTTATATATCGATTCAACCAGCATTCTTGCAGTTCTGTGGCGTTTCAAATCATTCCACGCAGCAAGAGAAAGAGAACAGACGCATTTAAGTAAGATTTCGCTTTGCGCTACAGCGCTTGTTTTTTTCCAATCTTTAGTTTTTTCAAAAATCTCTGCAACACTTTCCAAATTTCCTTTATAAATAAGATTTATCTCTTCTTTTTCAGAAATTTCTTCCCCGCAAAAAATGTTTGCGTGCGGATAGCCTGTTAAATAAGCAAGATCTGCTGCTTCGCAAATTTCTTTTGTTTTGCTCTGTGCAGAAGCAAACATTTGTTCTGCGATGTGTTTGAGTTCTTGTGGAATAGTAGAATATTTCTTGCATTCTTCATATGCAGTAAGAACAGTCTGAAGCGGTAATGCCATAAACCCGTAAGAAGTAAAACCAATCGGCAAAATTCTTCTTGCATAGTCCATTCTTCCTGTCTCAACAAGAATTTTTCTGTATGTTCTTAATAGCTCGTGCATGCAATTTTCCACTCTCTTCTCTAATTCTTCGTTTCCACAAAAAGGAAGGAGGAGATTTTTCTCATTTACAGGTATTCTTCTCGAGCTGAACATCAAATAATTCCCGAACGGAAACGAGGTAAAGTAAAAATCCATTGCTCTGCTCCCACGGACCCAGAAGTAAAAAGTAGGTGTTGTTAAAAGCGATGCGTGACCGCGCTTCGTTGCTTCTCTGTGAAAGCTCAGCACGGTTTTTTTCTGAATATTTTCGAGAATCTCCTTAAATTCACCTGGTTTTGCTGTGAGCAAACCGCTCGCAGCTATTATCTCGCTACACGTTTTTCCGTTAAACTCTGGTGCATAATCAATAAGCTCGGCATTTGCAAAATCTCGCGCAAGCATTTGCTCACCCTTTTTGGCAGTCTTTGCTAAAAAATCTATCGTTAAAAACCTTATTAAGATTTTAATCCTTAGAAGCTAGCAAACCTTTATGACTCTTTCATTGGTTGTTATTATTTCAACTTTTTCATCAGCAACTGGAATGTTCCCGAATCTTTCTTTGAAAAATTTTATTTCTCTATCACCAAAACCACCACCTTTACCGATGCGGTTGCCCTTTAAATCAACAGCAACACTACCGATAACTATTAACTCAGGCTGTTGTGTATTCCACCCAATGTTTTTTCCTTTGGAAAGAGCTGTTTTCAAAAATTTTCCATCCTCTGGAGTAACGCTACCAGGTTCGAGTAAAATAAACCCTCTTCGCAGTCTGGGTGTTGCCATGATAACAGTTTTACCTTCCTTGATTGCGAGATATCTTACATAGCTTTGCGCAGAGTCTGGAGAACAGAAAATGATTTTTGCCTTTTTCCATTCCTCACAACTTGTAAGCAGCTTTACACTTTTATCAGCGCCTTTGAAATTCGGAATCTTTCCATAATTGGGAAAAAGCGCAACACTTGCTTCTTCTTAGCTTCTTCCACACATATTCCCTATTCTTGCTTTGAAAAAAATCTCATAAAATAAATAAATACTCTGATAAAAGATAAAACTGTTTGTTTGGTAAAAAATTCTGACATCTCTGAGAATTTCAGAAGTTTTGTTTATCTTGAAAAAATTATGCGAGATTTTTCTCTTTCACCATTTTCAATGCTTCTTCCACTATATCCATGCTTATTTTTCTTCCTTTTTCTTTTGCCAGCTTTACCGCAAGCTCTGCTACTTTACTTGCTTCCTCTGGTTTTGCACCAGCCATTATCGCCAAGCTTCTGGCGTGTAACTCCATATGCCCGCGCTGAATTCCTTCTGTAACTATTGCTCTAATAGCAGCTAAATTCTGCACAAGACCAACACTAGCTAAAATGCATGCAAGTTCTTTAGCAGAGCTTACCCCAAGAATTTTAAGATTAAGCTTTGCTAATGGATGTACTTTTGTAGCACCTCCTACTGTTCCAACTGCTATTGGCATTTCCAGCTTACCAATTAAATTTCCGTGTTCATCTGTTCTCCAAGTTGCCAATGGCCTGTATTTGTCTTGCATGGAAGCATAAGCATGTGCCCCAGCTTCTACTGCTCGCCAATCATTGCCAGTAGCAATGCAAACAGCATCTATCCCGTTCATTATACCTTTATTATGAGTTGCCGCCCTGAAGGGATCGCTTTCTGCTATTTTACTTGCAAGTACAATTCTTTTCACCACTTCTTCCCCGCCTATTGTGTGTGGAGCTATCTTCACACTTGCTCTTGCTTTGCGATAAACTGCAAGGTTGGAAATTATTTTCAGAATAGCGGTACCGCCTGTAAGCTCTTCTAGAATCGGAGCAATTGCTTCAACCATTGTATTAACAGCATTTGCCCCCATTGCATCGCGACAGTCAACAAGCAAATGTACGGTCAAAAACTTTTCTCCGTCCTCGTGCTGTGTAAGGCGAAGCTCTATATCTTTTGCCCCGCCCCCGAATTTAACAAGAATTGGATCCTGAGCATTTGCAACTTCAAGAAGCTTTTCTTTATTGTGCAGAATCTTTTCTTTTGCTTCATCAACATTTTTCACCTCCGCAAGATGTATTTGGCCTATCATTATTGGTTCATCTGCCTCTGCTTTTATACCGCCATTCTCGCGAGTGATCTTAGCCATGTAACTTGCTGCTGCTACCACACTCGGCTCTTCTATTACAAAAGGTACAAGGTAATCTTTTCCGTTAATCAAAAAGTTTACAGCCACACCCAAAGGTAGGGGAAAAACACCAACAACATTTTCTATCATTTTATCAGCTAACTCTGGAGTAAGGGAATTTTCGAGAAGTTTTATTTCTTCTTCGCTTAGCTCTGCAAATTCCTTCAAGATTTTTCTTCTTTCCTCTATACTTAAGTTGTAAAATCCTGGTAAGCGAGATGTTTTCATGCTAAAAAATAAGTTTATAAGGAAGTTATAAGTTTTCAGTTACTTTTCCGACACTTATGACTTCCACTATTTCAATAGCTTTCTTCTTTTCTTTGTTTCTATATCTCTCTTCTTATTCCACGCTAAAAACGCGGGCTATAATTTTTTTAAGCTCTTCCTTTGGTAGAGCACCGACAACCTTTTCAATTGCGCTTCCGCCTTCAAAGAAGATTAACGTCGGAATTGCCTGTACGCCAAAAAGCATTGCTATTTCATTGGCTTTCTCTATGTTCACCTTTACGAATTTCACTCTGCCTTCGTATTCTTTCGCGACTTCTTCTATAATCGGAAGCAAAATTTTGCAAGGCGTACACCACTCTGCCCAGAAATCCACTATTACTGGCTTTTCGCTCTTTAGCACCTCTTTCTCAAACTCTTCCATGCTCTCTATTTCTTTCACCATATGCAACACCGAATTTTAATAACTTTCTTGAGGTATTTAAGTTTATGAAAACTGGTATTGCAGAACTTCCTCTTCATACAGGTCATTGCCCAAAATGGTTGTTTTTAAGGATGAAAAAATTTGCAAAAGCTGTTTGTGAAGCCATAATTATAGAGTATGGTACTGAAGAGCTTTTGAAAAGACTTTCTAACCCATACTTCTTTCAGGCATTTTCTTGCGCGGCTGGATTTGATTGGCACTCTTCGGGAACAACAACAACGCTTTGCGGAGCAATAAAGGAAGCTGGATTAGAAGAATACGGCATAGCTGTTTGCGGTGGAAAAGGAAAGGTAGCGCTTAAAACACCAGAGGAAATAAAAGAAAAAGCCAAGTTAATTGGAGTAGACGAGGAGAAAATGATATATACAAGCAGAATGTGTGCAAAAGTAGATAATACTGCTCTACAAGACGCTTTCGAGCTATATCACCATGTAATTATTTTTGACGAACATGGTAACTGGTGTGTTGTGCAGCAGGGTATGAATGCCAGTCTTAAATACGCAAGACGCTACCACT
>Ga0256833_1002544_pt1 | contig 12757 bp, 13 predicted proteins | sample 356284metaG_FD_190535 | JGI IMG/M metagenome (GOLD analysis project Ga0256833, IMG submission 190535) | Hydrothermal vent microbial communities from Mid Atlantic Ridge, Atlantic Ocean - 356-284 | ecosystem: Environmental > Aquatic > Marine > Hydrothermal vents | place: Atlantic Ocean: Mid...
TTGAGAAAAAAGTAAGAAGGCGTAAAGAGGTGCAAAAAGAGGAAGGGGAAAAATCAAGAAAAAGTTGAGAAATTTGTTAGGTAAGGTTAATTTGCAAGAACGGCAAGGAAAGGCTATCACCTACATTAGACGGTGGTGAAAGCCAGAAAGTCGCCCTGGCTGGCGGCACTCCTCTTGGGGAATGGCATCTATGGAGGAGATGGGCGTCTTCCTACCACCTAACTTAGTTTAACTTACCCTTTAATCTATGGAGAATTAATAGCGTGGGGTGTTGACATTTTTTAATTACCAAAATAATTTTTGAATAGAAAAGGGGAAATTAAACCGAAGTTTCTAAGAAGTTGGGGTGTCTTTCAAACAATAGTTTAGAAACTAGATGGAAGAGGGGGAACTTGGACGCTATCATAGGTATCTCAGCATTACTTCTTCTGTTTCTTATTTATATTTACTGGTAGAGCTTTAAAAGCAAATCCTCTATTTTTTATTTACTACTTTTGATTTATACAGGAAAGGGGGAAAGCCCCCCTTTTAAAAGAGAGATTTACATTCCGCAACCTGAGCAGCCGGAACAGCCGTGGCCGTGGGGTTTGGGTCCTTCAATAGCTTCTTGCAAAAGTGAGTTAACCGTTTCAAGCATTTGGTTAAATCTTTGGTTTGCTTCTAAGTATTCTTTTCCTAAAGGGTTTTCTGCAAACTTGTTAAATGCCTCTTCAAGCTGTTGCATAGCTTCAGGGCTTCCGGACATTTGAGCCATTTGTTGAAGTCTTTGAACTTCGTTTAAAAGTTCCCTCGCCTGCGGGTCCATTTGAAGTTTAGCTTCTGCAGCTCTTAAGTTTGCAAGCTCTTCCGACTGGGCAATTGCCTGTGCAAGTTCCGAAGCTTTCTTAATAACTTCTGCTGACATATTTCCTCCAGTTTAAGTTTAAATTAAGTTTAATTTAGATTTAAACTCTCTAAATTACAAGATAACTTCCTTTATTAGCCTCGGTTTCCTAATTTCTCCGTAAGAGAAATTAAATGCAGACAAAAACTTTTCTTCCCAAGTTTTGGCATTTCCTTTAGTATAGAAGACTTCTCCTAAAGGTTCTCCCTTTTCTACCTTGTCTCCTATTTTCTTTAGGAAACCGAGCCCTACTGAGTAGTCTATCTTATCGTCTGCCTTTTTCCTTCCACCTCCAAGTTCAACTATAAGGTATCCTAAAGCTTCTCCGTTTATGTCTTTAACATAACCACTTACAGGGGAGAGAACGGTTAGCTTTTCAGCCTCAACTTTAAGAGAAGTAGTTCCTCCCAAATACTCTACCCAGTTTTTAAACCTGTTAAAAGCTCTTCCTTCTCTAAGAAGGGAAAGAGCCCTTTGGTAGCCCTCTTCAAAACTTCCCTTTCCGGTGAGGGAAAAGAGAGCTCCCGTCAAACTGCAAACTACTTCTTTTAAGTCTTCTTCAAACTCTCCTGAAAGGGCCTTTAAGCTTTCTATGACTTCAAGGGCGTTTCCTGCATATCTGCCCAACGGCTGTCCCATTTCTGTTATGAGAGCTCCTGCCCTCTTCCCGTAAAGCCTGCTTACTTTCACGAGCCCTTCTGCAAGCTCCTTGGCACTTTTCATGTCTTTCATAAAGGCTCCGCTTCCCACCTTAACGTCAAAGACTATAGCTTCAGTGTTCACGGCGAGCTTTTTGCTCAGTATGGAAGAGACTATAAGGGGAATGCTTTCAACAGTTGCCGTTGCGTCCCTCAAAGAGTATATCTTCCTGTCTGCAGGAGCTATGTCTTTAGTCTGTGCAGAAATTGAAAAGCCGAACTTTTTAACGACCTCTTCTATCTCTTCTTCTGAAAGCTCAACTTTCATTCCGGTGCTTTCAAGTTTATCTATAGTTCCCCCTGTAAAGCCGAGAGCTCTACCTGCAAGCATAGGAACCTTAAAGCCAAGTTCTGCAAGTAAAGGAGCTAAAACGAGAGAAACTTTATCTCCTATTCCTCCAGTACTGTGCTTATCAACAAGAGGGCCTTTAATTTTCAGCTCAACCTTTTTACCGCTACTTAGCATAGAGTCTGTAAAGTATAAGGTCTCGTCGTAGTCTAAACCTTGAAAGTATATTGCCATAAGGAGAGAAGCCATCTGGTAATCGGGCGTTTCTCCACGGGTATAAGAGTTAACTATAAACTTAACCTCTTCCTCAGAAAGCTTTCCGCCGTCTCTCTTTTTCTTTATAAGCTCCTTAAAAAGCAACTTTATCCTCTCTAATTAAGTTAACAACCACATAGCTTTTACCACTCCGCTAACTAAAGGAACCAATATCCAGTTTAAAACAGGACTTATAACGAGTATAAGTAGGATTATAGGTCCATAAGGCTCAAGCTCTTTAAATTTCAAGTAAAGGTTATAAGGAAGGAAAGCTTCAAGTATCTTTGAGCCGTCAAGGGGAGGAATAGGAAGGAGGTTAAAAATTCCAAAGGCAACGTTTATAAATACCGAGTATTTGAAAATTAATACAAGAGGCTCCGATAGGGAAATGGGAAGGTAGGAAAAGGGAAAGTATTTAAGCAAAAGAACGCTTAAAAAGGCACTTACAAAGTTGGCCAAAGGACCTGCAAAGGCCACAAGGACCTCTCCCCACCTTGGGCCAAGTTTAACGAAGTTCCGAGGGTTTACAACAACGGGCTTTGCCCAGCCAAAGTGAGCCAAGATTAAGGCAATAAAGCCAAGAACATCTAAGTGAACGAAAGGGTTTAAGGTCAGCCTTCCTTGAAGTTTAGGGGTAGGGTCTCCGAGCTTGTAGGCAACGTATCCGTGGGCAAACTCGTGAACAGTTATAGCCCATAGTATTGCTGGAAGTGAGACAATTAAGTCTATAATCCAACTGCCCAAAAGTTCCTCCTTTAAGTTTCTTCTATCCCAAATTTATGTTTTCTCTTCTACAACTTCACCGTAGGGTTCAACTTCCGTAAATATCTGACCTTGGAACTTGTAAAACTTACAGTTGGGGTTGAGCCAGCAGTCGGGAGGCAATCCTGCCTTTAAGCAGGTCTGAGAGAGGAATTCCCTTTCATTCCATCCCCACTCTACGGGAACTTGGGGTAGGAGGAGACCTCTTGAGAAGCCGCAGCTTACTATTAAGCCGTCCTTTCCTACTTTAATTGCAGTGGGAAGTTCTTGGGGAGGAACGTTTATAGGCTCAGGAGGAGTAAGGACGGTTGTTTCAAATGTTAGGTGTGGAAGTTCTTGTAGGTTAACAGGGTAAAACCTTGGGTCTTTGGTGGCAGCAGATATTGCAGCGTCAATCGTAGCGTAAACTAAAGGCATTATAGGTTCAGGATAACCTATACATCCCCTTAACTCGCCGGAAGGGTATCTCTTTATAGTCACGAAAACCCCTCTCTCTTTAAAGAGAGAAGGCGGAGTGTCTTTAGGAGGAGGTATCTTTATCCCTTCTTTTAAGTACTTTTCAACTGCAAGCCTTGAGAGCTTTACGAGGAATTCTCCCTCTTTCAAGCTTAAAACCATCTCTCCCTCCAATAATTACCATTTAAACTTTAAAGATAAGCTTATAAGCTCCCATTCCTAAGTAAGTTGCAGTTAAACACAGTAAGACATTTAAAAGTACATTTAGGAGGGCCCTTAAGAAAGCACCTTCCATAATTAAGTTGGTAGTCTCGTAGCTGAAGGTTGAAAAGGTGGTAAGAGCTCCAAGAAAACCGGTTATCAAAGCTGCCTTTAGGTTTGGAGAAACAAAGTCTTCAAAGAGCAAAAAGAGAAAACCAATTAGGAAACTTCCAAGAACGTTTACCGTTAAAGTTCCAAGTGGAAAGGTGAAGGAAAGGAGCCTCTGAACCCAGCCGGAAATTAAAAACCTCGCTACGGCACCGAAAAAACCACCTAGACCTACAAAAAGTAAAGTGCTCATGCCTTAACTCCCGTTAACTCTACCAGTTTATCGGTTATCTTCTTTAAAACCTCGTCTCTGGTTTGGTCAAAATCTATGTTTTCAACCACAGGAACGCCCTTTTCTTTTGCAAGGGAAAGGAGGAAGTCTTGAATTTTCCTTATAGCTCTAAAGTTCTTTAAGTATTTCTTCCCGACTCTGTTGGAGCTCTTCTCCCTTGACCTAAACCTACTCTTGTGCATCTCCTCATCAAGGGTGGTAAGTAGAATGTGAACCACGTAAGCTTTTTCCTTAAACTTATCTGCAATTCCCGGAACCAAGTGAACACCCTCAACTATAACGTTAACCTTCTCTTTAATAGCCCTGTTTATAACGGCCTCTATTCCCGTTAAGACCTTTTCGGTTTGGTCTAAAAAGCCGTAAACAACTCTCTCATCACGGTCTAAAGCTTTCAAGCTAGGAACTACTTTACCAGCTTCGTAAGAGGAAACGTGAATTGAAGGAACAAGCTCTTTAGAAACCATACTCCTCATAACTTCCCTTATTGAGTCTGTAGGTGCCGTCCTGTTTATCTCTAAGATTCCTGCAAGCTCCGAGGCAAGTTTAGACTTACCCACTCCGGTAGCTCCCCCTAAGAGGATAACTATGGGCTTATCAAGTTTCCTAGCCTCTCTCCAAAGGAGATACCTCTGGGCGTACTCCTCTCCCAACTTCTTTTTAAGGAACTTAGAGGTTATCTCCCTTAACTCCTCCTTTGTAATCTTGAACTTTCCTTTCCTTAAAAGGGTTTCGTGAACTTCCTTTGCTATGTCGTAAGCTTCCCTGGCGTCAACTCCTGCAGAACGAATGGAAGAGGCAAGAATTCCCCTTGAAAAGGGAGAAAAGCTCTTACCGCACTCTTGACAGACTAAGACCTCTTTTTCATTTATAAGTTCTTTATACTTAAGGGCAACCTTTTTTCCAAACTTCTTCTTTAAAACCTTGTAGGTTATCTCTGCAAGCTCTTTTGTTGTAATGGTTCCCTTAAACTTTGAAGAAACGGCATCTGCAACCTTGTAGGCCTCCTCAACGCTTAAACCGGTTTTAACCAGAGAGCGAACGAGAATACCCTTTGAGAAGGGGAACTTTTCTCCGTTGGGCTCTACTACGAACCTCTTTGCCATTTCCTATACTTCCTAACGTTTTTTAGGTGCTGAGAGTAGGTCTCTGCAAAGTAGTGTCCTCCCTTGCCGTTGGCAACAAAGTAGAGGTAGTTAACCTCTGCCGGGTAGAGCGCAGCCTTTATTGAAGAGAGGGAGGGGTTGCATATGGGAGAAGGAGGAAGGCCGTTATAGAGGTAGGTGTTGTAGGGGGAGTCTATTTTAAGGTCTGAGTATAAGAGTCTTTTTTTCTTCTCTCCCCTTAACCTGAAGGCGTAGATAACCGTTGGGTCGCACTCTACTTTCATCCCTTTTATGAGCCTGTTGTAGATTACCGCAGAGACTAAAGGTTTCTCTTTTTCTAAGGCGGTCTCCTTTTCAACTATTGAGGCAACGGTAATCAAACTTAAAAGGGAGGGTTTATCTCCCAGAGCTAGCCTTACCTTTTCGGGAGGAGTGTAGTTTTTAAGGAGCTCCCCAACTACACTGTGAAACCTATTAACGGCAACTTCTACAACCTCCCTACAGGTTGCACCTTTGTTAACTTTGTAGGTATCAGGGTAGATAAAGCCTTCAAGAGAAGGCACTCTGAGTTCTTTTAAGAAGTTTTTATCCTTAGAAAGGGAAAGGAGCTCCCCTTCCTTGCAAAATCCCTTTTTAGTAAAAAGCCGGTCAAGGTCAAAAATAGTGCTTCCGGGGAGAACGGTAAACTCTTTTAAACAAGGGCTTCCCTTTTCAAGCTCCCTTAAAACCTCAACCGGAGAGAGCCTGCCGTTAAAGGAATAGCACCCTCTTTTAACGGAAACTCCTTTATACCTTGCAAAGTAGTAAACTAGAAAAGGGTTATCTATTACTCCCTCTTTCTTTAAACGGAAAAGGACTTCCTTTAAGCTCTCCCCTTTCTTTACCTCAAACTCGGCGTTAACCCTCTTTTTAGAAAAGAGCTCCCTCTTAAAGTAGAAGTAGCCAAAGAGTGGGAAACCCAGAAAAGCAAGAAGGAAGAAGAGAGCTATAAACTTCCTCAATCAAGCTCCTCCTTTGCACAAACTAACCTTTGAAGAGCAGTAAAGTTGGTTAAAACGGCAAGGACGGCAACCACTAAAGCAAGGTATCCGCTTAAAAGGGCGATTAAAAGGGTAAAGAACCTTTCGGGCCTTTCAAAAAAGCCTACTTTACACTCAACCCCTAAGGCCTCAGCTCTGGCCCTTGCGTAGCTCGTTGCAAAGGAACCGAGAATAGAGAAAAGGGAAGAGACAAAGAGAATTTCACTGTTTAAAGCGTGGCCAAGATAACAGATGCCTGCAAGGGGAAAGAAGTCTGAATACCTGTCAAGGAAAGAGTCAAGGAAAGCTCCAAACTTACTTTTTTTACCGCAAACCCTTGCAACTATGCCGTCTAAAGTGTCGCAAAGTCCCGAAAGGGCAAAGAGAAGAGCTCCTTTTTGGAGCTCCCCGAAAGCTACCAGAAAGCCTGAAGCAAGGGAAAAGAGAAAACCCAACACAGTTAACAGGTTTGGGCTTACCCCTACGCTGTTTAAGCTAACGGCAACAGGCTTTAAAATCTCCTGAGTTTTACCTTTTAAACTGCTTGAGCTAATCATCTTACCTTTTAAAGTCAGAATTTTAAGTAGATTTTATCTTAAAAAGTCTTTAATTTAAGTTTAAAGACTACGGGAGGAGAAATGGAACAGGGACTAACAAAGGAAGAGCTTATGGAGCTAATGGCAGTTCTTATGGAAGAAGAGGGGTTTGAAATATACGAGCCTGAAGGGGAAGAAGAATACCTACCAGACTTTTTGGGAGTTTACGAGGACGAAACGGGGGAAAGGCAACAGGTGGCAGTCCAGGTTGAAGACTGCAACACCCTAAACACAAAAGAGGCAGAGGAAAAGGCAAAGACAATTGCCGAGCACTGCCGCCGCTCTGGAGAAGGGTTCATATTTGTAGTTCCTATTGAGTGCGAAGAGGAGGGGAAAAGGAAGTTTGAAGAGTGGGAAATTTCAGACATTGCAGAGTTTGTGCCCATCGGCGTTGAGTTTGAGGAGGAAGAGGAGTAGTGGAGAGGTACTACTCCTATTCTAAATACCTCAAGGGAATTTTCGGAGAGAGGGTTTACAGGATAACCGTTGACGCAGGCTTTACCTGCCCAAACAGGGACGGTTCAAAGGGAAAGGGAGGGTGTATCTACTGCTACCAGGGCTCAGACTACGACCTAAGGAAGAGAACCCTTACCGTAAAGGAGCAGATAAGCGAGGGAATAGAGAGGGTAAGGAGAAGGTATAAAGCGAGGAAGTTCTTAGTTTACTTTCAGGCCTACACAAACACTTACGCTCCAATCTCCAAGTTAAAGGAGCTTTACGACACTGTAAGGGAGTTTAAAGAGGTAGTAGGTTTAATAGTTGGAACCAGGCCCGACTGCGTCCCTCAAGAGGTGCTGGAGCTCCTTAACTCCTACACGGAAGACTACTTGGTTTGGCTTGAGCTGGGGCTTGAGAGCTCCCACTTTAAGAGCCTAGACTGGATGAACAGGGGACACGGAGTTTCAGACTTCATAGACGCAGTTTTAAGGACAAAGAGCTTCCCTAAAATAAAGGTGTGTGCCCACACGATTTTAGGACTCCCAACTGAAAACTACCGAGAAATGATGGAAACTGCAGACTTTATAGCCTCCCTAAGGCTTGACGGAGTTAAAATTCATCCCCTCCACGTTATAAAAGGAACTCTCCTTGAGAGGATGTACGAAAAAGAAAAGTTTAAAACTTTAGAACCTGAAGAATACGCAGAGCTGGTAGTTGACTTTATAGAGAGACTACCGGAAAAGACGGTAATCCAGAGGATAACGGGAGAAGCTCCTAAAGAGCTCCTAATAGCCCCTTACTGGTGCACGAAAGAGCACAAAAACTGGGTAATAAACCTAATAAGAGAAAAGTTTGAAGAAAGGGACACCTATCAAGGGAAAAAGTGTAGGTTTAGGGGGGAAGTTTGCACGAGGGAAAAGTAGCCCTAATAACTGCCTGCGGAAATAAAAAAGAAAACAGGAAACTTCCTGCAGGAAAAATATACAAGTCTGCAAGGATAAGGCACCTTTACAGGCGTTCAAAGGAGCTAAAAGTTCCCTTCCTCATCCTCAGCGCAAAGTACGGCCTCGTAGAGGCAAACAAGGAGATAGAGCCTTACGACGCAGTTATGGATAAACGAAGGTGCAAGGAGCTAAAAGAGCAGATAAAAGAGAAATTAAAGAAGTACGAAACGGTAGTCTTCTTTAAGGGAGGAGCAAGGAAAGACTACTACGAGTGCCTAAAAGAGGCCTGCAAAGAGGTAGGAGTTAAGCTCATCTCCTTTGGAAGCGGGAACATGAAAGGAATAAGGGAGCTCCCCCAAAAGTTAAAGGAGGCAGGCTTTGAGCTTAACGGAGGAGAACTTCTTTGAGGCAGTAAAGGAAATTTCAGGAAAGGAACTTACGAGAAATCAAAAAGAAGCCGTCCTCTACTTTGACTCTCCCCTTAAAGTAGTTGCAGTGCCGGGCTCGGGAAAAACGGAAGTTCTGGTTCTAAAAACCCTCTACCTCCTTACCGTAAAGCAAGTTCACCCAAAGTCTATCTTCTTAGTCTCGTTTACGAGAAAGGCAGCAAGGGAGCTCTTAGAAAGACTAGTAAGCTACTACGAGAAGTTAAGAGAAAAGGTTAATGAAGTTAAAGGAGAACCTTACGAGATTTACTGTGGAACCCTTCACTCTTTGGCCTTAAAGGTAATGGACGAGTTTCAATACAGCAAGCTCGGAAAGTATAGGTTAATGGAGGAATTTGAAAGAAAGCTCCTAATTTACAGGGAATTCCAAGAAGAGATAAAGGGAGACTCTTACGACTCTTTTTTTGAAAAGCTAAAGTATTTTAAAAAGGGAGAGCCCAAAGAAATCACCCCCGACGATAGGTTAAAGTTCCTCTCCCTCCTCTTTGAGTTTATACCCCAAAACAGGATAGACTACAAAGAGCTAATAAAGGCGGGAAGAAGAGAACTAAAACTTGCAGGAAAACTTTACTACAAGTACAGGAAAACTTTAAAGGAAAAGGGGCTTTTAGACTACACCCATTCGGAAGAGCTCTTTTTAAATTTCCTAAACTCGGAAGAGGCAAAAATCTTCCTTGAAGGAGACGATGAAGCCTTCCCGGGAATAAAGTTCGTTTTAGTTGACGAGTACCAAGACACAAACCCACTTGACGAGGAAATCTACTTTACCCTCTCAAAGGGAAGACACATTACGGTAGTTGGAGACGACCACCAGTCTTTATACAGGTTTAGGGGAGGAGTAGTTGAGTGCTTCATAGAGTTTGAGTCAAGGTATAAAAAGTTTAGCAGTAAAGAAGTTAAGAAAATAGAAATAACAGACAACTTCCGCTCAGACGCTTCAATTGTTGCCTTTGCAAACTATTTCATTAAAAACCACAGAGAACAGGAAAATTACAAGGAGGCTTGGAAGAGGCTTTCTGAAGAGAAGAAGTTAAGGTACAAATCCAAAGTTAACTCTTTCAAGGAGCTAAACTGTAGCGTCTTAAACTTTACTGGGGAAAAGGAAAAACAGGCAGAGTTCGTAAAAGAGCTGGTTAAAGAGCTAAAAGAAAAGGGGATAATAGAAAAACTCTCTGACGCAGTCCTCCTTCTACCAAGCTCAAGGGAGGTAGGGAAAGAGGAAAAAACACTGGCAGGGCTTGTAAGGGAAAAATTAAAAGAGGAAGGAATAGAGGTTTACAACCCACGCTCAAAAACTTTCAAAGAGCAGGAAGAAGTAAGGCAGATGGTAGGGGCTATTTCTTACTGTCTTTTAAAGCCTAAAAAACTTGAAAAGGAGCTAGTTGAAGAGGTAAAAAGACTTGAAGGAGAATTAAGCGAAGAGATTAAAGAGAAGGCAAAGGAGCTAAAAGAGCACGCATTAAAGGGAAACTTAAGTCTCCTTGAGCTCTTTTACCGCTTTCTACCTTTTGTTAAAGCACAAGAGGAGAGCAAAAAGAGAAACCTTGCGAAACTTTCAAACATCCTCTCCTCTTTAGAAAGGCTATCCCAAAAACTGGTAGAGGAAGAGCTTGGAAAAGAGGAAGTTTCATTTATAACCGGAGAAGAAAGAAGAAAGCTTTTAGTAAAGTTAAAGTCTTATGAGGAATTCTTCAAAACCTTTCTCCCTGTCTTTCTGAAAGAGAATGAAGACCTGCAGGAGCTCCCAGAGCTCCCAGAAGACAAGTTCCCAATAATGACAATTCACCAGTCAAAAGGCCTTGAGTTCCCAATAGTAATAGTAGGAGAAACTGAAAACCACCCTTCAGACTACGCCTTAGGTAAACTGGAAGAAATCTTAGAAAGATATGTAAAGAGAGCTCCCGTTAACTCTTGGAACAGGGGAATTGTTGAAATAGCAAAGAAGCTATTTGTTGCCTACACCAGGGCAATACACCTACTTATAATACTAAACAGCGGTAAAGAGGGAGAAAACGATAGAGAAAACGCCTACCTACCGGGATTTAGCAGTAAGAACATGGAAATGTTCCCTAAACTATTTAGAAAGAAAATAGAAGGGGAAAAAGAAGGTGGAAGAGGTAGAGAGATTAATTGAAAAACTTAAAAAATACAGAGAGAGGATAGAAAGACCCCTAACAAAGAAAAAAGTAAAGTTAAAGGAAAGGTACACGATAACAGGAGACATAATTTCATATAAGATATGTCCGAGACAGTACGGCCTTTATAAGTTTTACGGCTTTTCTCCCTCAAACCCAACTCAGGAGTGGTACGGAAGCATAATTCACAGGCTATTAAAGAGACTTCACACAACATACAGGATTGAAAAGAGAATAGTAAAAGACGAAAGGGAAATAGAAAAACTCTTTAACTTAATTGAAATCTCTATGGAAAGCGAAGGAAGGAGAGCAAGCTCCCCAAAAGCCAGAGAGAAAGCTCTACAGGTAATAATAACTTTCTGCAAAAAGTACGGCGAAGAGCTAATACCGAAAATTAAAGAGGCAGAGCTCCGCCTTTTAAAGGAGATGGACAACTACATTCTCTACGGAATAGTTGACGCAGTTTTAAACAACGAAGAATACGAAATCTGGGACTACAAAGGAATGGAAAGGCCGGACCCTAAAAAGCCCTCCGGCAAAAAGAAAATTGAGCTTTACAAGAAACAACTCTTTGTTTACGGCTACCTCTTTAAAGAGAGAAACGGCAACTATCCTAAAAAAGGAGTGTTAATGTTTTTAAACGAATTACTAAAAGAAAAGGGAGAGCCTTTCCTTGAAATTGAGTTTGACAGAAAAGAAACGATAAGAGAAGTTGAAGACTTTATAAGGGAATTTTCGGAAATCGTCAGGGAAATAGAAAAGAGCAAAGAGGAAAATAGGTGGGAGCTCCCAAAGGAGATAGACGAAAAAGTGTGCAAACAGTGCGACTTTAAGTTTGACTGCGAAAGGTTTAGAAATTCACTATAATTTCCGATACTTTAAAAAGGTGGAGCTCCTTTGAAATACTTCATTCCTTACTGGGAAGACTGGGTTCATAAAGACTTTGACCCTATTAAAGACACCTACGGCAAGGGAGGCTTTAAAAACTCCCTCTTTGCCCACGAGCTCTTTAAACCTCCTCCCTACGACGGAATCCTCGTAAGTTTAGGGATGTTTAAAGAGAAAATCCGCCTCTCATTTGAAGGAGGAAGACCTAAAGTCAGAGGTTTTTCAAACATAAAAGACTATCTCAGACTGCCTAAAGACTTCCCCCTTTTAGGAGACTGTGGAGCTTTCACCTACGTAAACGAAAAAGAGCCAAAAATTACGGTAAGCCAAGCTGTGGAGCTCTACCAAAAGTTAGGGTTTGACTACGGAATATCAGTTGACCACATATGCAGTGAAACTATTACTGTAAGAGAGAGCGAAAAGGAGAAGTTCAGCTTTAAAGAGGAAAGAAAGTTAAAGGGAGGGAAGGTCAAAATTACCCTTTCTGAGAAGGAACTTGAATTTAGGAGGGAGCTCTCCCTCTTCAACGCCCACCGTTTCTTAAAGGAAGCAGAAGGCTTTACCCCGGTTGGAGCGGCCCAAGGCTACACAATAGAAACTTACATAAAAAGCGTTAAAGACCTTATAAAAATGGGATATAAGTTCATAGCCATAGGAGGGCTCGTTCCAAGGAAAACAGAATTTATAAGGGAGCTCTTAAGGGAGCTTTACAGGGAAGTAAAATTAACCAAAGTGAAAGTCCACCTTTTAGGGGTTTTAAGGAAAGAGCTCTTAAAAGAGATGAAGAGGTTTAAAGTTTACAGCTTTGACAGTGCCTCTTTTTACAGGAAAGCCTGGCTAAAGGCTAAGGAAAACTACTTTGGAATAGACCTTAAGTGGTACTCCTCAATAAGGATACCAGATTCAAAAAATCCAAGGCTAAGGAAAAAAGTTAAAGAGCAAAAGGAGCTGGAAAAGGCTTCCCTTTTGGAAGAGAGGATAATGAAAAACCTTAGAGAGTACGACAAGGGAAACCTAAAAGAGATAGACGGCCTCCTTGAAGAGATAATGAAATACGACAAGCTCTTTTACAGGGAAGAGTTTAAAGAGGAAAAGTATTACGGCTACTACAAGGAGCTCTTACAAACCAAGATATGGAAAGAGTGCCCCTGCCCCGTGTGCCGCTCTTTAGGAATAGACGTAGTAATCTTTAGAGGAGCAAACAGGAACAAACGAAGAGGTTTTCACAACACCTTTGTCTTTTA
>Ga0256833_1002545_pt1 | contig 12757 bp, 7 predicted proteins | sample 356284metaG_FD_190535 | JGI IMG/M metagenome (GOLD analysis project Ga0256833, IMG submission 190535) | Hydrothermal vent microbial communities from Mid Atlantic Ridge, Atlantic Ocean - 356-284 | ecosystem: Environmental > Aquatic > Marine > Hydrothermal vents | place: Atlantic Ocean: Mid...
CGCGTTTGCTATCATCCTTGTGAAACGGCTTGTAATCGGACTGAAACGGATGAGGCAATTAATATTCATGCTATTGAACGTTTTTTGGGTGATTTGGCAATAGAAAAAGCTTGGAAGCCTAAAATTGTTGCGGAGCAGTCAGGCAAAAGGGTGTTAATTGTTGGTGCTGGTCCTAGTGGTTTATCAGCGGCTTATCATCTGGCGCGTTTTGGGCATCAAGTTGAAATTCGTGAATCTAGCCATATCGCTGGTGGCATGGTGCGTTTTGGTATTCCTTCTTATCGTATGCCACCAAAGGAGTTAGATGCTGAAATTAAGCGCATTGAAGATATGGGTGTAACAATAACACTAAATAGAGCCGTTGATAATGTGCTTAAAGATAAGATTGATGGTAATTTTGATGCTGTTTTTATTGCTGTCGGTGCGCAGCTTGGTAGAAAGATTCATATCCCTGGTGCGCATAAGGATAAGGTTATAGATGCGGTTAATTTTCTCCATGATGTGAAATCGGGTAAGCCACCAAAACTGGGTAAGCGTGTTGCGGTTTATGGTGGTGGTAATACGGCAATGGATGCGGCGAGAACTGCTCGGCGACTTGGAGCTGAAAAAGTTGTGGTTGTTTATCGGCGTGATCGAAAGAGTATGCCAGCTCTGGATTTTGAAGTGGAGGAGGCAATAGAGGAGGGGGTCGAATTTCATTTTTTGCATACTATTAAGGAAATTGATCGAGAAACTTTGATTGTTGAGGTGATGAAGTTAGATGATTCTGGCTACCCACAATCGACAGGTGAAACGATTAGCCTTGATAGTGATAATCTTATTCTTGCGGTTGGTCAAATTGCTGATACTGAATTTTTGAAATATATCCCTGATATTGATTTTAAATCTGATGGTACTGTGATTGTTGGGGCTGATATGATGACAGGGCAAGAAGGGATTTTTGCAGGAGGTGATATGGTTCCTGCGGATCGTTCTGTGACTATTGCGGTTGGTCATGGGAAGAAAGCGGCTCGTTTTATCAATGGATTTTTAACGGGTGTACCTTATTCTCCGCCGCCTAAGCATCCTGTTGTGACGCATGAAAAATTACATCTTTGGTATAAAACAGATGCGCCTCAACGCGAACAAGAACATTTGCCTCCTGAAAGACGAAGTCATAATTTTGAAGAAATATTGCAAAGCTTGACTGAGGCAGAGGTTCATTTTGAGGCTCGCCGTTGCCTTTCTTGTGGTAACTGTTTTGAATGTGATGGTTGTTATGGTGCTTGCCCTGATGGTGCGGTGATAAAGCTAGGTAAGGGAAATCGCTATCGTTTTGATTATAATCTTTGTACAGGGTGCGCTGTTTGTTTTGAGCAATGCCCTTGTCATGCGATTGAAATGATTCCAGAACCGATTGAAGATAAGCAACAGGGTATGCAAACAGATAAGCAATTAGCATCAGGAGGGAATAGCCATGACTGATACTCATAAAATGGTCACTATTGATGGTAATAATGCCGTTGTACATATCGCTTATCGTGTTAGTGAGATTTGTTCAATCTATCCTATCACGCCTTCTTCTCCCATGGCGGAACAAGCTGATGTGATGTCAGCTAAAGGAATCAAAAATATTTGGGGTGCTGTGCCTGAAGTTTTTGAAATGCAGAGTGAGGGTGGGGCAGCTGGAACAGCACACGGCGCATTACAAACTGGCGCACTAACAACAACCTTTACCTCTTCACAAGGTTTGTTATTGATGTTGCCCAATATGTATAAAATAGCGGGTGAGTTAACTGCTGCCGTATTTCATGTTGCGGCACGCTCATTGGCAGCACAGGCTCTTTCTATTTTTGGTGATCATCAGGATGTTATGTCAACTCGCATGACGGGTTTTGCTATGCTCTCATCGGCTTCGGTACAAGAAGCGCATGATATGGCACTTATCAGCCATGCGGCGACTTTAAAAGCTAGAGTGCCTTTTATGCACTTTTTTGATGGTTTTCGTACTTCTCATGAAATCAATAAAATTACGCTAATTAGTGATGATCAAATCCGTCAAATTATTGATGATGATTTGGTAATTGCACATCGGAATCGTGCCTTGAACCCTGATAAACCCTTTATTCGTGGTACGGCTCAAAACCCAGATGTGTATTTTCAAGGGCGCGAAAGCTCTAATCCTTATTATTTAAAATTGCCTGAAATTGTCAAACAAACACTGCAAAAATTTGCGGAGGTTACGGGGCGGCAATATGGACTCATTGATTTTTATGGTGATTCTCAAGCTGATCGAGTGCTTATTGCGATGGGGTCATCTGTTGAGACGATTCAAGAAACGATTAAAATATTAAATAGCAAGGGTGAAAAATTAGGCTTAATACAAATTCGCCTTTATCGACCTTTTCCCGCAGAAGATTTTGTTAATTTGCTTCCTGAAACTGTTAAGGCTATTGGTGTTTTAGATAGGACTAAAGAGCCAGGCTCACTTGCAGAACCACTCTGTCAAGATGTTATTACAACTTTGAGCACTGCATTGGCAAATAATGAAATAGCTAGATTGCCCAAAATTGTGGGTGGTCGTTATGGTTTATCATCAAAAGAATTTACTCCAGCAATGGTCAAGGGTATTTATGATGAGCTTGCTAAAGATAAGCCCAAAAATGGTTTTACGGTGGGTATTAATGATGATGTAACCCATACCAGTCTTGATTTTGAGCCTTGTTTTGATATTGAACCAGACAATATGACCCGTGCCTTGTTTTTTGGTTTAGGTTCTGATGGGACAGTGGGCGCGAATAAAAACAGCATAAAGATTATTGGTGAAAGTACTTCGCTGAATGCTCAGGGGTATTTTGTTTATGATTCTCGTAAATCTGGCGCACAAACGGTTTCTCACTTGCGTTTTGGTGCTGAGCCTATTCGAGCACCTTATTTAATTCAATCTTGTAATTTTGTTGCATGTCATAAGTTTAATCTTATCAATTCGCTGGATGTACTCAAAGATGCAATCTCAGGTGCAACTTTTTTATTGAATAGCCCTTATAGTGCTGAAAAAGTCTGGGATAAATTGCCTCGCAAACTGCAACAAAGCATTATTGATAAAAAAATACAGTTGTATGTTATTGATGCGTCTACCGTTGCACGAGAATCAGGCATGGGTCGCCGTATTAATACCATTATGCAGACCTGCTTTTTTGCTCTGTCGGGTGTATTAGCAAGAGATGAAGCTATCCAACAAATTAAAAAGGCGATTGAAAAAACTTATTATACTAAAGGGCAAAAAATTGTTGATATGAATTTTAAAGCAGTTGATGCCGCCTTAAGTCACTTACATCAAGTTAATATACCTGAACAGGCAAGCAATGATGATCATGTTGCTAATCTTATTCCTGACCATGCTCCTGATTTTGTAAAAGATATTACTGCAACCTTACTCAGAGGGCAGGGTGATAGCCTAGCTGTTAGTAAAATTCCAGTGGATGGTACTTGGCCAAGTGGCACCACACAGTGGGAAAAACGTAATATTGCTGACTTTGTTCCTGAATGGAAGCCAGAAATTTGTATTCAGTGTGGCAACTGTAGTTTTGTCTGCCCGCATAGCGTCATTCGCTCTAAGTTTTATCACAAAAGCAAGCTTGATTCGGCTCCTGATAATTTTCAAACAGCAGCTATTAGTCCACGTGGGTTTCCTGCAACCCGTTATACTTTGCAAATTTATATAGAAGATTGTACGGGTTGTGGGCTTTGTATTGAGGCTTGTCCTGCGCATGACCCTGAAAATAATAAAGTTAAAGCAATCAATATGATGGCTAAAGATTCGCTTATTGAAACGGCTAAGGAAAATATTAAGTTTTTTGAGACATTGCCTATTAATGATCGCAGTAAGCTTGATTTTTCTTCAGTGCGTGGTTCGCAATTTTTACAGCCATTGTTTGAGTTTTCAGGTGCTTGTTCTGGCTGTGGTGAAACACCCTATGTTAGATTATTAAGTCAGTTATTTGGTCCACGTTTGTTGGTTGCTAATGCAACAGGTTGTTCTTCTATTTATGGTGGTAATTTACCAACAACTCCTTGGACAAAAAATGCCGATGGGCAAGGACCAGCATGGTCAAATTCATTATTTGAAGATAATGCTGAATTTGGTTTAGGTATGCGAATTGCATCTGATAACCACATGAGGCGAGCAAAACAGTTAATTGAGGAGTTAAAAGATCAACTTCCACAAACTATTTTTGACTCATTATTAAACTCAAAACAACGTATTGGCTTGGAAATTAGACAGCACCGAAAAAATGTCAAAATACTTAAAGAGTATTTGCAGACCGAGTGCAAAAATAACAGTAAAGCCAAGGAGCTATTATCAATAGCTGATCACCTAGTTAGACGCAGTGTTTGGTTGGTTGGCGGTGATGGTTGGGCTTATGATATTGGATCAGCAGGGCTTGACCATGTTCTTGCCAGTGGGCGCAATGTCAATATATTGGTTTTGGATACTGAAGTGTATTCAAATACGGGTGGTCAAATGTCAAAATCAACACCCACAGGTGTTTCAGCCAAATTTGCATCTGCTGGAAAAAGCATCGGGAAAAAAGATATAGCTCTACAGGCAATGTCCTACGGAAATATCTATGTAGCACGGATTGCAATGGGTGCAAACCCACAGCAAACATTAACCGCCATGCGTGAAGCCGAGGAATATGATGGACCATCCCTAATTTTGGCTTATAGTCCCTGTATTGCACATGGCTATGATTTAAAAGATGGCTTGAAGCAGCAAGATTTAGCGGTAAGAAGTGGTTATTGGCCCTTAATTCGTTATAACCCAAAACTAAGAAGTGCAGGGCACAAACCCTTTATGCTTGATGCACCTCGCCCGACTATAAGTCTTAAGGATTACGCCTATAACGAGATGCGTTATAAAGTCTTGTTAAAAACAAATCCCAAAGAAGCAGAACACCTAATGGAGCTCGCTCAAGAGCAAGTAAACTTGAGATGGGAGACTTATGAACACATGACTAAATTGAGTGCCGCAAACTTCCATCCTGTTTATTCACCAGAGATGAAGGAAGGCGTTTAGGATACCGTCTGAGAATAGGAGTCATAGCGAAGGAAAACTGATTTGAGCTATATCTGTGATCATACGGAATCTGACAAATAGTGCTTTTGATTTATGTTTTAGGGTTATCAACTTAAAACGGGACGGTATCTTAATTGAAGGTTGGGTTAGATTATTGAGCGTAGCGAAATAACGTAACCCAACGATTCTAATTAAATGCTGTTGGGTTGCGTTACCTCGCCATGCTCGGCAAGCTAACCCAACTTACGATGAGCTTGTCTCGCCTTAAGGAAAACCTGATTAAGTCGATTAGAATTTAGCGTAGAAAAATCTGTCACTATTTTTCATGAAGTGAGATGTAATAGTTATTCTATTGCGTCGATCTTCATGGAAAATATCGGCAAGTATTCTTAACCCACTACCAAAAAATACCCAAAAAAAGGGGGGGATGGGTCATATAGATTATAGATACCCATCCCCCCCTTTTTTTACACTTTTTTATTATCTTCTTTGATCTGCCTATTTTTTTGAATTTGATTGTGTGGTAGCCATAGAGAAATTGGTTAATCCCAAGCGACCTGCAATATCCATTGCTGTTACAACAGATTGATAGTTACTATGAGCGTCGGCACTTATTACTAGTGCGGGGTTTTTATTGCCCCAGCCATCGAGTGCCATACTCATTGCTCTAAATAAAGTTTCTGGTTTATTATTTAATACTTCTTTTCCATCAATAAAATATTTGCCTTGATTATCTATCAATAGCTCCAGCGTATCTTTATGAGCTTCTGGCATTGCGTTGCTGGTTGTTGGTAAATCAATCTTGATCTTGGCATCACGGTCAAAAGTTGTTGTCACCATAAAAAATATGAGTAATAAGAATACAACATCAATCAATGGTGTTAGGTTTACTTCAACCTCATCACCTAAGCCTTTGCGAAAATTCATGCTACTCTGCCTTTTCTTATTTGAGCCTGTGCTGCTGCCAGCTTTCTTTTATTGCTTGCATTGGTCGTAATTGAATCGGTTACACGTCGTTGGGGGGCTGATGCAATGGATAATATTTTGATCGCTTCTTTTTCCATTTCTATAGCGTAGTTAGTAATTCTCCCCCTGAAATAACGATGAAAGATTAGCGCAGGAACAGCAATAGTAATACCAAAAGCGGTTGTCATCAAAGCCTTTGAAATACCACCAGCCAGCTCTGTTGGGCTTCCGACACCCTGAGCAGTAATAACGCTAAAGACATCAATCATACCAATGACAGTTCCAAGCAAACCAAGCAAAGGGGCTATAGCTGCTATTGTTCCTAATGTAGTCATGTATTTTTCCATCGAATGGACTACATGCCTGCCAGATTCTTCGATATTCTCTTTAATAACATGCCGTGGTTGCCCGATATTCTCTAGACCACTTGCCAAGACACGTCCTAGTAATGAGCTATCATGTATTTGCTGTATATGTGCAGGAGTTACCTTGCCTGATAATGCTAGCTTTTTTGCTGTATCGGCAACACCATCTGGAATTACCTTTTTCCTAGCTAGGGTCACAAATAAGCTGGCAATAACCGCTATTGCAATAATTGAACTAATAATCAAAGGGAATGCCATTAACCCCATTGCACCGATTATATCACTCATAAACTTTCCTCTTTCTCATTTTTAGCTATTTTATTATGGCCAGTTTTATTAGCAAATACTCAACTCTATAAAGACCCGTAATAAATAATATTACAATAACTTAGCTAAACCAAAACTGAATAATAAAAATACATTCATGTAACCTGAATCCGTGAGTCCACTACGGCACAGTGAATAAGCTATTGATTCATCACGGGTTTAAAAATACCCGCTTAACCTAAGGGTGAAGCTAAGATTTTTTAAATACCGTGCTAAACCAATAACTTATCCTCTGCTATCCGCATTGGACTCACGGATTCAAGTGTAAGCGATGACATAAATCATCAGGATAAGAAATCTCCATCTATAATCAATAGCTTCACACCATTTTTCGTTATTGATCGGTGAGAACTCATATCATCAGAAACAATATAACTCATTCCTTCTTTTAAGAAAGAAGTTGTTTCACCTTCTAATTCATTTGTCACCTCACCCTCAAGGCAATAAATAATATGACCTTTTTGACACCAGTGATCAGCGATATATCCCGCAGAATAATTAAGGAAGCCCTGATAAAGTCCAATTATTTTTAGCTTGCCAAATCTGCCGATATTTTCCATGAAGATCGGCGCAATAGAATAACTATTACGTCTCACTTCATGAAAAATAGCGACAGATTTTTCTGCGCTAAATTCTAATCGACTTAATCAGGGATTCCTTAACAATTCTTAGTCGTAAACCTGAAAATTGAATAGTTTGCCAAGTAGCAACACCTTCTTCACCTTGATGCACCGCTTTAGGAATTTTAGACCAATCTATATTCGTAAAAGGTATTTTATTGCTTTGAATATCAGAATACATGTTTAAACCTGTTGAATGTTATTAACTGCCTCCTAATTATATGCCAATTAGATTATAACCGCCTTACATCCATAAGTTATAAATAGGGTAGTGGGTTAAATCTGTATTTTTGTAGGTCAGATTAGCAATAGCGTAATCTGACAGATTGTTCTGCGCTAAGTTCTAATCGACTTAATCAGATTTTCCTTATCTGTATTAGCTTCAGTGATTCAGGTTTAATAAAAACCTGAATTCGTGAGGTCACTACGGCACAGAACGCAAGCTATTGATTCATCACGGGTTTAAAAAATACCCGCTAAACCTATGGGTGAAGCTAAGATTTTTTAAATCCCGTGCTAAACCAATAACTTATCCCCTGCTATCCGCATTGACCTCACGGATTCAGGAAAAAGTGTCAAAAAAGGGGGAGGTGGGTAGTTTAGCCTTATTATTATACCGTCTTTCAGTTTATCGCTATTAATTGATGTCTTACTCAATTCCTCGCTATCCTTTTTTTCTTAAACCTATTATATTCTACTGTTAGTTAAAAGTTGCGAGAAGAGGGCTAATAGTATCTAAAATGAAAGATCAATATAACCATAAAAGTATAGAACCCGTCGTACAAAGCATGTGGGAAGAGAATAAGTCTTTTGAGGTGACAGAAGATCCTAATAAAGAGAAATTCTATTGCTTGTCGATGTTTCCTTACCCCAGTGGAAAATTGCACATGGGTCATGTGCGCAATTATACCATTGGTGATGTGATTTCCCGTTTTCAGCGGATGCAAGGTAAAAATGTATTACAACCTATGGGTTGGGATGCGTTTGGTTTGCCCGCTGAGAATGCGGCTATCAAAAACAATGTGCCACCTGCTGCGTGGACGGATCAGAATATTGCTGAAATGCGCGCTCAGCTTAAAACAATGGGTTTTGCCTATGACTGGTCACGCGAACTAGCAACCTGTAAACCTGATTATTACCGTTGGGAGCAGTGGTTTTTTCTCAAGTTGTTTGAGAAAGGCTTGGTGTATCGTAAGAAAGCTACGGTGAATTGGGACCCAATTGATCAAACGGTTCTTGCTAATGAGCAGGTTGTCGATGGGCGTGGTTGGCGTTCGGGTGCGATTGTAGAGCAACGTGAGATAGATCAGTGGTTTTTAAAAATCACTGCTTATGCTGATGAACTTTTGGATGATGTGCGCAAGTTGGAAAACTGGCCTCAGCAGGTTCGCACTATGCAGGAGAACTGGATAGGTCGTTCAGAAGGTGTTGAGCTTGAATTTGGTCTGTCGGCAGATGCAGAATGTGGCATTGAGTCATTGAGTGTCTTTACTACACGCCCTGATACGCTAATGGGCGTAACTTATCTTGCTGTTGCGCCTCAACATCCGTTGGCAGAAAAAGCAGCGATTGATAATGCTGATTTAACTGCTTTTATTGATGAATGCAAAAATATGAAAGCCACCGAAGCCGAGATGGCGACGATGGAGAAAAAAGGCTTTGCTACGGGGATCAATGCTATTCATCCTATTACAGGTGAAGAGATACCCGTTTGGGTCGCTAACTTTGTTTTAATGAGCTATGGCTCAGGTGCTGTTATGGCAGTGCCAGCCCATGATGAGCGTGATTGGGAATTTGCTCAGAAGTATGATTTAGCAATCAAACAAGTTATTACCACTCCTAATGAAACGGCTGTGAGTAGCATTCGCATTGAGGAAGGTGCATATACCGAAAAAGGTATGTTAATTAATTCAAATCAATTCGATGGTTTAAGCTCAGAAGAGGCTTTTGATGCGATTGCGGATGCCTTGAAAGAGATGGATAAAGGACGCAAAACTATTAATTATCGTCTGCGTGATTGGGGCGTTTCGCGTCAACGCTATTGGGGTTGTCCTATTCCGATTATCTACTGTGATGATTGTGGCGCGGTAGCAGTGCCTGATGAAGACCTTCCCGTTGAGCTACCCACTGAAGTTAGCTTTGATGAGTCGGGTTCTTCACCGATTAAGAAAATGCCTGAGTTTTATGAATGTAGCTGCCCTAAATGTGGCAAGGATGCGACTAGAGAAACCGATACTTTCGATACTTTCTTTGAATCATCATGGTATTACGCTCGTTATACTGGGCCAGATAATGATCAATCTATGTTGGATGAACGCGCTGATTATTGGTTGCCAGTCGATCAGTATGTTGGTGGTATAGAACATGCTGTGCTGCATCTTTTATATGCTCGTTTCTTTAATAAACTCATGCGAGATGAAGGCTTAGTTGAGTGTGATGAGCCATTTACTCAGCTTTTAACGCAGGGGATGGTGCTGGCTGATACCTATTGTATTGAGGGTGAGAATGGTGGTCAGGAGTGGATTGCACCTAAAGATGTCACTATTGAAAGAAGCAGTAAGGGAAAAATCCTAAAAATTACTGATCCACAAGGGCGCGTTGTGAAAGCTCATGGCATGAGCAAGATGTCAAAATCAAAAAATAATGGTGTTGACCCTGCTGAGCTTATTGAAACCTATGGCGCAGATACTTTGCGAGTATTTTCGATGTTTGCAGCACCGCCCGATCAAAGTATGGAATGGAAAGATTCAGGCGTTGAAGGTGCTAATCGTTTTATCAGGCGTTTATGGCGACAGGTTTATGAGCATGTCAGCATGAGTCCGAATACGGTACTTGATAAAGATAATTTAACCGATAAACAACAGAAGATTCGTCGCAAGGTCTTTCTTACGTTGCAAAAAGTGACCGATGATATGTCGCGTCGCTTTACCTTTAATACGGCAATTGCAGCGAATATGGAATTGATTAATGATTTGTCCAAATTCGATGAGAATAGTGCTCAGGCACAGGCATTACGCCAAGAGGCACTAGAGAATATTGCCTTGATGCTTTCACCTGTTATGCCGCATGTAGCACAAACATTGTGGGAAAATTTGGGCAAGGAAGGCGTAATCATGGATATGCCTTGGCCAGAAGTTGATGAATCAGCTTTAGTGCAGACTAAGATACAAATGATGATTCAAATTAATGGTAAACTACGTGGCAAGATAGATGTTAATGTTGATGATAGTGAGGATGCCGTTAAGGAACTGGCATTAGCGCATGAGAATGTAGTACGCTTTCTTGAAGATGCCACAGTGCGTAAAATTATTGTTGTAAAAGGGCGGTTAGTGAATATTGTTGCTAATTAAAACAAAATTATTGGTAGCTTGCTTTGCGGTGTTTTTTCTACTGCAAAGCATTTTTTTGTCAGCTTGTAGTAGCAGTTTCCACTTGCGAAAGGAGGTAACTTTAGCTAAAAGCTATCAACAAATTCAACTTGAGAATATTTCTCTTGAGAGTGATTTTGCTAAGATTTTTGAAAATACCTTGGAAGAAGCAGGTGGGCAGTTAGTAAACCCTCAGATTAATTCTAAAAAGACTGCTTATAATACAGCGAGTACTAAAGTAATTATCAATAATTTACGTGTAGGCAAGCGCGTAGTTGCCTATACTCGTGAGCGTAAAGCGCGAATTTATCTGGTGTTTTTAAAGCTTGAATACACTATTCAGAGTAAAAATAGACAGAAACAGCCTAAACAAAATCTCAGTCTTGATAAAACTTTTATCTATGATGTTAATTTTGCACTAGGTAAGGCTGAAGAAGAAAAGCAAATACGCAATGGTTTATATGCTGAAGCAGCACGTTTGATTCTTTTATATTTACAGTATTCGAATAAGCAATTACTAAAATGAAACCTTTAAGTAAGAATGAAAAGTTCTTAATGCCAATAACGCCAAAATTGCAAATAATGCAAAAAAAGGGGGGGATGGGTATAGGTCTTTTTTGTTTGTGTTTATTTTCACTTTACTTTCCATCACCTTCAAATGCTGATACAAGTTCAATAAGCCTCGCTCCTTCTTCTGTTTCTAACTCTAACTCATCACCTCAAAGCACCACAAATAGTACAATTAATGATGTAATTAATAATAAGAAAAAAGATGATGAAGTAAACCAGCAGGTATCTTCTGGAGCCGCAAAATATACGGATGCTGATTTTGAAATCTGGAAAAAATCATTTAAGCAAGAAGTCCTAGAAAGAGGTATTAAAGCAAGTGTATTTGAGAAAGCTCTTGGCTCTGTAAAATTTGATCCTAATGTTATTAAATTAGATTCTGATCAACCTGAATTTACTCGTAATATTTGGGATTATATTGATAATGCCACTTCAAAAAAGCGCATAAAAAAAGGTCGGGCTTTATTAAGAAAATACAAAAAACTATTTGATAAAATCGAAGAAGAATATGGCGTACAACGTGAGATTATTCTTGCTATTTGGGCAATGGAGAGTGACTTTGGACGTAATTATGGAAAAAATAATATACTGCGTTCATTAGCAACCTTAGCCTATCATGGCAAACGTGCTGACTTTGCCAAAGAAGAGTTGCTCGCAGCCTTATCAATGATACAAAAGCGTAAATTATCCCCCAAAAAGCTCATTGGTTCATGGGCAGGTGCGATGGGGCAACCACAATTTATGCCAAGCTCTTATCTTCGTTATGCTGTTGATTATAATAATGATAATAAGGTTGATCTGTGGAAATCATTGCCTGATATATTGGCATCCATTGCCAATTTTTTAGCAGAATCAGGTTGGAGGAGAGGAGAAGATTGGGGAGTAGAAGTTAAACTACCCAGAGATTTTGACTGGCGTTTAAACTCATCTGCCTATGAGTTACGCTATTTTCAATGGAAAATGCGAGGAGTCGAACAGGCTAATGGAAAACCTTATAAGCATTTGCAACGTCTTGCTACTCTATTTATTCCTGCTGGGCGTTTTGGGCCTGTATTCCTTGTTACACATAATTTTAACATCTTAAAAAGTTACAATAAATCAACTAGCTATGTATTGGCTATTGCCTTACTGAGTGAGTTATTTGCAGGAGGTGAAAGCAATCAAATAGCTTGGCCACGTGATGATAAGGCATTGAGTCATGATCAGATTACTGAACTTCAACTTCGTTTAACCATAGCAGGGCATGACCCTGGAAAAGCAGACGGAAAAATAGGTTCAAAAACTCGTGAAGCGATAAGGACTTGGCAATTAGAACAGGATCTGCCTGGTGATGGTTATGCCAATAATGATTTATTACAATTGCTAATAAAAAATAGTGAAGCAAAAATCAAAGCAAATAAAAATAAGGTAGATGAGGCAGACGAAGCTAAGGCAGACGAAGCTAAGGTAGACGAAGCTAAGTTGGATGAAGTTATTCCAGATGAA
>Ga0256833_1002546_pt1 | contig 12749 bp, 10 predicted proteins | sample 356284metaG_FD_190535 | JGI IMG/M metagenome (GOLD analysis project Ga0256833, IMG submission 190535) | Hydrothermal vent microbial communities from Mid Atlantic Ridge, Atlantic Ocean - 356-284 | ecosystem: Environmental > Aquatic > Marine > Hydrothermal vents | place: Atlantic Ocean: Mid...
ACTCTTTGGAGAAAAAGCTTGGGAAATATTGGAAGAAAAAGGTGTCTATTATCCAAATATAGAAACATACCACAAACAATTAAATCCAAATGAATTCCAATACTATCCAGAAAATAAAAAATATTACACTACACAAAAAGAGAAACTAAAAATAAAATGCAACCTCACCTATCTCAAAGCCAAAGGCGTTGATCCAATGCCACAGTGGGATGATAGTTACAACTTTAAAGTACCTGAAGGTGAATTTAGACTCATCACAGGAAGACACGCCCAATTTACCCAAAGTGGTACTACCAACAATATGATGTTAAGAGATCTCATACCAACAAACTACATCTGGATTAACAAACGAATCGCCACACAAAAAGGTATCAAGTTTGGAGATTTACTTGAAGTACAAAGCAGTGTCGGTAAAATCCATATCAAAGCATACCCAACCGAAAAAATAGCTCCAAATCAAGTTTTCATGGTACATGGTTTTGGTGGAGAGAGTAATCAAATGCATATGGCATACGGCAATGGAGGCAATGACGCTGTACTAATCGAAGATAAAATTGAACCAGTTTACGGAGCAGCTGTTATGAATGAAACAAATGTAACAATAAAGAAAGTATAATAAATGATGGTGCGACCGGGGGGATTTGAACCCCCACACCAAAAGGCACTACCCCCTCAAGATAGCGTGTCTACCAGTTCCACCACGGTCGCATATATTTGGGGTCAGGGTTTAAAAATTAAACCCTGACCCTACTAGGATACTAACCTAAAAATGGGTTAGCATAAAGAGCGATCAATGCAATAACCAATGCATAGATAACTTGTGCTTCGATCATCGCTAGTGCGATAAACATTGTAGTCATTAGTTTACCACCAAGACCTGGGTTTCTTGCAGTACCTGCGATTGTAGCAGCAGCTGTATGACCCATACCGATAGCACCACCAAGTGCAGCTAGACCAAGACCAACACCAGCAGCTAGTACTGAGTAAGCTTTAAGAGTTTCGTTTGCAGCATCTTCACCTGCAAATGCAGCAGTTGCAATAGCAACCATCAAAAATAGAATCTTCTTCATGGAAGTTCTCCTTAATAAAAATTTCGTTTTTCAAAGTCCGTTCGGCTTGCGTATCCCTACTTATCACTTTGAAGGGGAGATTTTACCCAAAAATAGGTAAAAATCACTTTAAACTTTTTCGATAAGTTCAAGTTCTACTTTATGACCTTTAACAGAGAGAACTTTTACTTTTACTTTATCACCTATTGACAATATATCAGTCACTTTATCAACTCTCTCATCAGAAAGTTTTGAGATATGCAACAAACCATCAATACCACCAGGAAGTCCTACAAAAGCACCAAAATCAACAATACGTTTGACTTCACCATCAAAAACTTGTCCCTCTTCAAACTTTGGCATATCTTTTTTCTCACGTTTGTTATCACGTTTTTTAGCTGAGAGTTCTTTGATATAATCACAAGCAGCACTTACCTGCACTTTACTTGCACCTTCAACTTTAACTTGTCCACTCTCTTTATCCAAATCTACAGAAACTTCAAATCTTTCGATTATCTCTTTGATCGTTTTACCAGCTTGTCCGATTATCGCACCAAAAGTTGAAGGATCAAGTGAAAAAACTTTATGAGAAGGTAATGCATTTTCATTTAGTTCTATTTTTGAAGCAGCTTCTTCCATGATTGAAAGGATATGATCACGCCCTCTTGTGGCTTGTTCGAGTGCCTCTTTGAGTGTATTTTGATCAATACCGCCAAGTTTGATATCCATCTGCAAAGCTGTGATACCATCTTTTGTACCAGCAACTTTAAAATCCATATCACCATCATGATCTTCCAATCCCATGATATCGGTTAAAATCGCATATTTATCATCTTCTACTACCAATCCCATTGCTACACCAGCAACAAGTTTTTCGACTTCAATTCCAGCAGCTTTAAGAGCCAAAGACCCACCACAAACTGTTGCCATAGATGATGAACCATTTGATTCTAATATTTCTGAAACTACACGAACTGTTTGGCTATTATCAAGATGGATAGAAGGTTCTATTGCTCTTTTTGCAAGATTTCCATGTCCTAACTCTCTACGTCCCGGAGGTCTGAGCGGACTTGCTTCCCCTACTGAAAATCCTGGAAAATTATAATGCACCATGAAGTTTTCATAATGAACATCTTTATCAGATAGAGAATCGTACATTTGTGCATCTTTACCACCACCTAAAGTAACAGTAACCAATGCCTGAGTCTGACCACGTGTAAATAGACAGGAACTATGAACAGAAGGAAGTATATTTGTCTCTATATCAATAGGTCTCACCTCCTCCAGAGCACGTCCATCAGCACGTCTTCTATCATTTAAGATCATGCTTCTTACCATATTTCTTTTATAGATATTTACCATTTTTGAGATGATCGCTTCATCCCACTCTTCACGCTGTGCAGTCTCATCTTCTGATACTTTTTTGATGATATTATTTAACTCACTTGCTCTTTCACTTTTTGCCATTTTATTAATAGCATCTTTAATCTCTTCTTTATAAAATTCATCAAGATAAACTAAGATACTATCGTGGATTTTATCCTCTTTTAGAGTAAGATTAGAAGAAGGTTTTTTAAGCTCTTTAAAACCTTTTTCATAATTTTCACTAGCCTTTTGGATACCTTTTGAAGCTATTGATAATGCTTCTAAAATTTCATCATTGCCAAGCTCATTCATCTGATACTGAGTTATGATTTCATCATCCATCATCATAGGTACCATTAGAGGATCAGGAGTAACCATAGGCATAACTTCTACATCTTCAGTACCAATAGCTCGCATCTCAATCATCAAAATTTCATCTTTTGTACCAGAAACAAATAGATCAAGTGTACTCTCTAATAATTGACTTTTTGTAGGATTGATAATATACTCTCCATCAATACGACCAACTCTGATAGCTGCAACATTTTTATCAACTGGTAAATCACTAAGGTACAAAGCTGCTGAAGCACCATTTAGTGCTAATGTCTGAAGATCAACTTCAGGGTCACTGCTAAGTACAAAAAGTACTATTTGTGTAGGATAAGCATATCCTTTTGGGAAAAGCGGTCTTAAACTTCTGTCTATAATACGTGAAGTAAGTGTTTCAAAATCCCCAGGTTTTGTTTCACGCTTGATATAACCACCAGGGATTTTAGCTGCGGCATAACTTTTTTCTATATATTGTACAGTCAGAGGTAAAAAATCTTCTTCTACCATTTTATCATCACGTGCTACAGTCGCTAATATAACAGCATTTTTTTCGCGGACCAATACCGCTCCTGCTGCTTGTTTAGCAACCTTATCTATCTCATATATCTCTTCTTTATTGTTAACATTGATGCTTACAGTGCAACCCATCTATACTTCTCCTTTTTTTAATGGCAAAAAATGATTGCATTTATCTAACATTTCAATCACTTTTTTTGGTTTAATCTCTGGTAAATCTTTATAATAATACGAAACTCGAATAAAATCTTTTATCTGATGTAGTGTATAAATTTTATCAACCTTCATATCCAAAACTCCAAACAAATCATCTGCTAAAAATGGTGTAGCCAAAGATACCTTTTTGATACCTAAATTAATCACACTTTTTAATGCACACATAGCATTTAATCCTGTTTCACAGCCTTCATCAATTAACAAAATATTTCTATCTTGCAAATCACTGATAGGCAATCCTTTGCGATAACGATTTTGATAACCCTGGATATATTTATAAAAAAGTCTTTCACCTTCTTGATAGATAAAATCCATAGGAATACCAAAACTTTTAACCAATTTTTCTTCTATAACAATATCATTGGTTTCACTCACCATACCAAGCTGGCATTCATCATTGTAGGGTGCAAGGATTGCTTCACTAAAGAGCAGATCAAAATCTAGCTCAAAGCGTTGTGATAATTTAGAGGCGATCTCAACTGCTCCACTTGAAAGAGCAATTAAAACCCATTTTTCATGTTGCATCACTTTAACAGGCAATATCTCTACTAAAGCTTTATATGCATCTTTTCGATCTTCAAAAAGATATGTATCAAAATTTGAATTTTCTACCATAATCACTTTCTGGGTACTGTTTTTGTACCTCTTCATCACTAAAACTAAACCTATAATGAAACACATACTCTTTTAATAAAGTATATGCTTCATTGAGTTTTTGCATTTTACTATCTTCTTGATTAAAATCAGGATGATAGCGTTTACTAAGCTCTCTATAACGTTTTTTTATATCTTCATAAGAGACTAAAACAGGCAGTTCCATCACTTCTAAAGCATTGTGTAAAGCTTTGCTTATATCATCTTTATTTTGCATAAGAGCCAAGATTCTGACTTAATATCAACTTTTTAAGATCATCATCCATAAAACGAATACCTACTCCAACAAAGGCATTTTTAGTACGTTTGTTTAAGAAATTATCATAACCTCCATAAAGATCTACATGTTTTAAGAAGTTATACCTTGCACTGATTTTAGCATGAGGTTTATCACCACGAATGTCATTTTGTGCATTAAAATCAAATACTTCTGCACTTGCCTGTAATGTATCATCTAACATATAATAATCCATACCAGCACCTACTGTACTTTCTAAGATACCAGTTCTTAGCACTACATCATCAATACGTTTTGCAATTTGGGCAGAGATAAGAACATTTGATGATTCATGTTTTTTAGGCTCTATAAGAGTTCCATCTTCATTCATCCTTGAGTAATCATCCATACCTACAACTCCAAATCGATACTGTTTTGTATCACTTGGTATATAGTTTAACCCTAAATATCCTTTAGTATAACTATCATCACTCATGTATTCTGTGTGCATTGCTACTTCTAATTTGACTTTGTCAATAGTATCAAGCAGTGATTCTACTTTGTCAAATGTATCTGTTCCAGAACTAAAAAATGAATCTGCTGATACAAGCGTATTGTTAAGTGGTGTACGATTTTTGGCGATAATAGCACTTAAATCATCTCCGATTTTGGTAAATTTATCCGCTAGACGAGGCATTTTTTCTTTTATATCCGCAGAAGCTGTTTTTAAATCTTTAACAAGAGTATCTAAATTAGCAAGAATTTGAGGAAGCCTTCCATTAATCGTATCTGCTGTTTGTTTAAAACCTTCTCCAACATCTGAAAGGTTTTTGGCCATTTTATTAAAGTTTGTAATCGTACTTTTTAAAATATCTAAACTTGTTAATGCCTTCAACTCCTGGGTAATTTTTTCCAGATTTGCAAATGTCATTTTTAAATTTTCTCTAGTCTGGGGATTCATGACTTCTCTAAACTCTTTTATGAAAGATTTAAATTCATTTGCTGCTTTTGCCATAGAATCACTAGCGTCCTGGATACTTAAAAGTTCAGGTGCAGTTGTGATGATATCACTGGTATGTAAGTACTCTTTTGATTTGCCTAAGGATATCTCTAAATAACGTCCACCAAGTAAAGACTCCTGGATAGGTTTGATAACAGAATCTTTTGGAACTTTGATTTGTTCATATATAAAAAGTGTTGCCAGAATGCCATCACCTTCAATGCCTAAACTTTTGATATATCCTACTTCAAAACCATTTGCTTTGACTTTAGAATTTTCACTAAGTCCAGCTGCATTTTTTAGATGAGCTTTTAAAATATAACCCTCTTTTGAAAGATTTTTAAAGCTACCAACTTGCGTACTCAAAGCAAACATCAACAAAAATCCAACAAAAACGAATAATCCTACTTTTACTTCACGATTCATCTTCTATCCTTTTGGCTGCGATACATTATCATCACTCGTTGGTTTCAAAATCGGTACATTTTGAGGTTGTGGTTCAAAACCATCTTCATTTAATACTTTTGTATTAACATCTTGAACATATTTATAATTTACACCACCAATGTGTGCAAAGCGTACCATCAAATAAATTCCTCGTTTCGTAATAGACTCTGTACCACCGCTTGTCAGGCTTGGTGTAACACTCTCTTTGTACCTAAGCTGATAACTCCAGCATTTCTTGTGCATATCAAGCCCAATACGCCACTCTTTTGTAAAATGATGATCTAAATCATAATCTAAACCACTATAAAAAGAGTAGCGTTTATCTATAACTCTCAAAAAATCTCCGCTAAAGAAATTAATCTTTGTTTCATTTGGAGCATCATTGTATGTGTGATCTAATCGTATATTATAGGTATCATCATTATACCTTACACCAGATTGTATCTTTTTAAGCTTATGAAATTCATAAGAATAAATCAATGCATTACGAAGTGATAAGTTATTTGAATATTGATAAATGACTTCATTTTCAGCTTGATTAAACTGTTTAAATTCTTTATCATAAAAATATCTTTGCACAAAACGATCAATTAAATAATTTGTACCATTTAGATTATAAAGATAATTATTCATCTTTATGATAATACTTTTTTGCTCTAAATTAAAAGGAATAAAATCAGCGAAGTAACCTTTTTCCCTATTAAAACTTGGCAGGTTTAAAGCCAGAGATAGTTGTATATTGTGTATACTATTTTGATAAGGTTTTAGTAAATCACTCTCTAAAGCTATTTGATGATAGTTACTTAAATACCTTGCATTTTGTATGCTTGAATTTGCATCTGTATAACTCACATGAGAAAAATAAAGATTTTCACTCATTGAGAGATTAAGATAATTTTTAAACAAAGGGACAGTAAATACAAAAGGTAAAGATATCTCATGCTGGTGTGCACCTAAACCTTCTCTTCTATATGAATTTTTGAATTTATAATCAATCGTATAAAGAAAATTCTGCATCCCTAATATCGTGGAAAATTTATGATACTGCAAAGAAGGCAGAGTTTGTAAAGTCTCTTTGTTACTTATCTTTTCTGTATCGATAAAATATTTTGCATAAGCACCAAAATAATCTTGATATCCACTGACATAATAGTTGAGTTTTGACGTTATTAATTTATCAACAGCATATTTATTGTCATCTTTTAAATTGACATAATCAATATCATTTAATGTTGTTATATCAATCAATAAACCATCTTTATAGCTATAAGGATTATCTTTGATAAATTTTGTAAAAGGAGCTTCATTTTCATAATAAAAAGAGGCACCTTTATGGACACTATTTTTAAGATTATGAGAAGAGGCATATTTTTTCTTTTCGTCAAACACACCTAAAGTCAAATGTCCTTTTGAGTATGGCGAATCAGCAAAACGAAAAGTACTATATAATCCTAAACCACGGTTGAGCCGCACTTGTGGATTAAGCTGTATATCCCATGATTTTGATGGAGCGATGAAGATAGGCTGCATAAATAGTAAATTTTCACTATTTTCAAAACCAATTATAGGCTTTAATAACCCACTTTTTCGCTTATGAATAGTAGGAAAAGCTATCCATGGCAGATACAAAACTGGAACTTTACCCAAATAAAAACGAGGATTGTATAAACTTACATATGATTTATCTTTGTGTAGATGTGCTGAACTAAATTTTATCTGCCAATCAGGAGCTTGACTAGGACAACTAGAAAGTGACGCACTTTTGACATAAAAATTTTTTTTATTAGCACGAAGTTTTTTACTTCTGATCCAGATATCTGAATCAGCTTCTTTTATGAAAACATTTGAAGTTATAAAAGTATTATGCTTGAGATCATAACGTACTAGATCTGTTTTATTTATCATCTTACCCTGAAAAAATAAAACAACATTACCAGATAAGGTAATAATCTGTTTTTTTTGATCATAGATAGCTTTATCTGCACTAAAAGTTGAATCTTTGTTATAGATCACAATCCCATCACTAGCAACAATACAATTACCTTCATTTTGTACTGTTTTGGCATAAAGAGTATATCTTTTACCCTTTTTAGTAAGTGGAGCACTCAATAAAACAGAAGTAGACAAAAGTACAGTTGCTAAAATATTACGCATCAACCACCAATGTTTTTGCAAATTTATCTTCCCAGGTTATTTTCAGAGGGGAGAAAAGAGCAACAATAAAACCAAAATAAAAGAGCAATTCACTAACAACACGCATAAATGCACGAATGATTGCCGCAGCTGGTGAAGGTATAGCAAAATATTCCTGATCTATGATTTTTATTTTCATAGCCATTTTGCCAAGCGTAGCACCATACATAGCAACAAAAATGCTCTGATATAAAATCTTTATTATCAAAACATAAACAATCAAAGATTGTGTATATGCAACAATCTCTTCGGGTGATTTTAGTACAGATATTTTATCTGATATAACAATATAAAAGATAAAAGAGAGTAAAAGCTCATCAATAAAAGCAGCTATTGCTCTTTTATTGATGGAAGCGAGTGTAATATTTTCTATCTCTAACTTTTTAAGTAATTTGTCTTCAGTCATGAAAGTGCTTGATATGCGATATCTCTACGGTATTTTTTCCCAGCAAAATGCACTTGACCACACATCAGATAGGCTCTGTCTCTTGCTTCTTTGATACTATCACCCATACCAACACAAACTAAAACACGTCCACCTGTTGCAAAAAGTTTATCATCTTCTTTACTCACACCAGCATAGGAGATATGTGCTTTGTCCTTTAATTCATCAATCACAACATCATCAACAATAATTTCTGATGGCATAGAACTTTTATATGGATAATTTTCACTTGCCATGACAACTCCAACGGCATAAGAATCTTTAATCTTGATATCCAGACTATCTAAATCATCTGTGCAGGCCTTATAAAATAGATCACAGACACTACTAGAGATTAAAGGCATCAATATCTCACATTCAGGATCACCAAAACGTACATTGTACTCTAAAACAATCGGCTCACCATCTACAACCATGATACCGATAAATAATACACCAGTATAAGGCATACCCTCTTCCTGCATACCTTTTAGTGTAGGTTCAATGATACGTTTTTCGATCTTTTTATAAAGAGATTCATCGATCAATGGTGTAGGTGCGTATGCTCCCATACCACCTGTATTTGGTCCTTTATCTCCATCTTCGAGACGCTTGTGATCTTGGGCAGCGGGTAGGACTTTATAGTTTTTGCCATCACAAATTGCAAATAAAGAGAGTTCATAACCATCAAGAAACTCTTCAACAATAATCGCCTTACCAGCATCTCCAAAACTCTCACCACTAAGCATATCTTTTGCTGCTTCTTTTGCTTCCTGGTGGCTTTGAGCGATAATGACACCTTTACCAGCACACAAACCATCTGCTTTTACAACAATAGGTGTCTGAAGTGTATCTATAAAAGAAGAAGCTTTTTGATAATCATCTGTTTCGATATACGCAGCAGTTGGAATATCATATTTTTTAAGAAAGTTTTTCATGAAGATTTTGGAACCTTCAAGTTGGGAAGCATCCTTTGAAGGACCAAATATTTTTAAATTTTTTTCTTTAAATATATCTACAATACCGCCTACTAAAGGGGCTTCTGGACCAACAATCGTTAAGTCTATATTATTATCTAACGCAAAATCTGCCAATTTATTAAAATCGCTAAGAGAGATGTTTTCGCCAAGTTTATCTGTTGCCCCATTGCCTGGTGCAAAGTAGAGTTTTTTTACTTTTGGATCTGTTTTTAAAGCAAGTCCGATAGAGTACTCTCTACCACCACTACCTATAATCATTATATTCATATATACACCTATTTTTTAGAACATCTCAAAGAGATTTTTAGAATTTTAGCACAACAAGGATCATAAAGATATCCTTTGGTTGCCCGAGTAGCCGTCCCAATAATGATGTAGCCCTAATAAGCTAATATTTTAGGAGAGACCCTCTCTTTAGGGGCAATTAATACAAATCGCCACACACCAAGAGGCGTACAATCTCCAAGTACAAGTACTGTGTCGGACCCTCTGTTTATGGTTTATCGAACCACTCAGGCTGGGGTAATTATAGTATAGATAGTATTAAGTTAACTTAAAAATTCTAAGATTATTTACCTTTTGCTTTTTGGATATTGTGAATATAATCATATCCGATGCTTATTGTTTTTTCAGTTTTTAAGTGTTTGGATAATTCATCAATAACAGATGAAAAATCTTCAAAAAGATAATTGGCATAACTGCCAGGGATTGGGTTTATTTCATTGAGGTAGATTTCATTATCAATTATAAAAAAATCACAGCGTATCAATGCACCTTCAAAAGAGTTTTCATATATTTTTATGAAATTTTCTTTTAATTTTTCTACTACACTCTCATCTATATCTGCCTGAAGTACTTGTTTAGTACGAGAAAAATCAAGATATTTTTTATCAAAATCCAAAAATTTCTCTTTATGTGGCTCTTCTACAATAGAAAAAATATAATCATCACCCTTGCATCCTGCTAAATTATACTCTTTTACTCCATCGATAAAAGGCTCAACAAGCACTTCATCATCAAACTCATAAGCAACATCCAAAGCATACTCTAATTCACTTTGTTCGCTAATGATAGAAACTCCAATAGAACTACCAAGTCTTAAAGGCTTTATGATGACTGGGAAAGGTATTGAAATATCATAAGAGCCTTTTTGTAATAATTCATAAGAGAGGGTTTTAATACCACGCTCTTTTGCATACCATTTTGTATATAGTTTATTAAAACTCAAAACACTAGCTTCTAGTGAAGGCCCGATAAAAGGAATCCCAAAAAAGGTAAACAAGGAAGCAAATTTTCCATCTTCACCATCTCCACCATGAACTAGATTGATGAGAATATCAAATTCTACTTTTTTTTCTTTCATGAAAGATTTTTGATAAAAACCACCCTCTTTCAAAAAAAGTTTACTCTCTTTTTTATAATCACCACTGCTAAAAAGTTTAGATTTCATTTTACTTGGATCTATAAGATAAAAATCACGATGCTGATCACAAAAGATAAAAGACAAATCCCTATGTAATACATCTTTTAAAGTAATCGCACTAACAATACTTATCTCATGTTCATAACTTTGTGCTCCAAAAATAACGCAATATTTCACATCTGTTCCTTTTTATCTTAAATTTTTTAAAGCTTCTTTGATCAACTCTTGTGTTGTCTGAGCCTTTGAAGTAGCTAATACTTTTTGAATTTTTTCTTTTTTAAAGCCAAGAGATTCCAATGCCATCAATGCTTCTGTTTTGGCTCCGTCAAGAGGACTATTTTGTTCATTTTCAAGTCTAAAATCACCTAACTCAACTAGTATCCTTTTTGCACTTTTAGGACCTATCCCAGGTACTGCTTTTATCGCTGTGACATCTTGAGTTAAAACAGCATTAGCAAAATCATCAGGTGTAAATGTCGAACAAATAGCCAATGCTGTACTAGGACCTATACCATTTATTTTGATCACACGATCAAACATTTGTTTCTCTTTTTGATCTAAAAAACCATATAAATTCTGACTATCTTCTTTAAAAATTTGAGTCGTATGTAATATAAGTCGATTTTGTGAAATGGCACTACTACAATTTAAGGAGATATGGATCAGATATGTTAAACCATTTGGGAGTTTCAAGTGTAGTGAGGTAGGTTCTTTATAAACTACTTCACCTTCTATTGCAATTATCATATATTATACTATCCTTTTTTTCGCTCAAGCGTGTAGTTGCCATCCTCCATTGTCTTTAGCGTAATTTCAGAAATCATCTCTCCATCACTAAATAGATGTGAAACTTCTATAGGAGGCTCGACAACTTTAAACTTGACTTCATTAAATTCTTTCCATATTGATTTATTAACTACTCTAGCAGAGAAGACGGAATTTATCATCTCTTTGAGGTCATTCTCAAAAGTTTCGAGGGCGATTTTATCATCTTTTAACTCTTTTAATAATAAATTATGCTCTTTAATATTTTTCTGATTTTCTCTTAATTTATTCATTAAAGAGAGTGGTACATTTGTATTACGCTCTTTTAATTCCTTCACTGTTTGATGGATTTGATGTACATTTTCCTGTTCATTTTGAATCTTTCTACGCAGTAATTTTATCTTTTTGGTAGTAAGTTTTATCTCTTGTTGCATCGTTTGAATACTATCTTCTAATTTTTCAACCTGCTCTTTAAAATCTCTTTGAGATTTAGGATCAATGATAAATTTATTACCATCTCCTCTTAATGTATCTATCTCTATATATTGTGAAGCAAAAGCATTCATGTTTGAAAGAACTTCATTAAAATAGATCTCTTTTGCAATAACTTTGCCTCCTGAAGCTTTATCAATGTAAGCAATATTTGCCTCAACTGTACCATTTTCAAGAATATCAATATGCACTATATCACCACTGACATACCCTTTATGTAAGTGTATCGTTACATCTTTGGCGATAATCTTTGAACTTTGGTGAGTTTGACCACCTATCTCTACTTTATCAGCTTTTACTTCTGCTCCACTACCGACATTTCCATTTGTTTTGACTTCAGCACTCTCTATCTTCATGCCTTGACCAATAGTATCAACTAAGCTATCTTTACCTTCGATATTAACTTTTATATTATTTTCTTCACCTGCATCTATAGAACCTGTTGCTTTAAAACTTATCTCATCAACAACTAATTCATCTTTTATCTCATAATGCTGTGGAGATGATTCATAAATAAAACCATCTTTAGCAGCATAATAAAAGATTTTTTCTCCCTCTTCTTTGACAATAAAATCTTCACTTACAACAACATCAAGATTATGGCTTAATTCTATTTGTGTAAAATTGATAACACACCCTTTACAATTTCTACCAATTTGACCTTCTCTTGACTTGTGT
>Ga0256833_1002547_pt1 | contig 12748 bp, 16 predicted proteins | sample 356284metaG_FD_190535 | JGI IMG/M metagenome (GOLD analysis project Ga0256833, IMG submission 190535) | Hydrothermal vent microbial communities from Mid Atlantic Ridge, Atlantic Ocean - 356-284 | ecosystem: Environmental > Aquatic > Marine > Hydrothermal vents | place: Atlantic Ocean: Mid...
AATCGGGTTATTTGGACTTAGTTTTCAGCTCTCCCGAGGTGGAACACAATGCCAATGAAATAGGCTTTATTTCATTGCTTACAGCTAAAATCAAAAAACTCAAAGCTTTTTTGGGTACCTTGAACTTGCTTACAGATAGCACCTTCTAAGTTATTTAAACTTTGCGATGTAAACAAGTTTGTGTTTGGGAAAAATTGATAGCAATTAAAAACCTTATCTAAGTAGTAACATAAAATTAAAATCTAATATAATATCAAGGGAGTATAGGTGTATAGGTGTGAAGGAGTAGAAATAATGAACCGGTAATATGTTGTTACTTTCTCTACACCTCTACTCCTTTGAAAGTTATTATTGTTTAATTTTTACTAGTTACTTACAATATCTAACTACCTATCTTTTTCATATCCTTCATAGTAGTATGACTGCTCTATCCCTTTAAATATAATCTCTCTATTATTAATATCATCTGTTAAGTTATTGCTAAGTAAAACTTTTAACTCTAAATCATTTATAGGACTTCTTTCCATAGCTTGAAGATATAAAATTTTATCAACAAATTGCCAATTAACTACTTTTTGTAATCTATTTTTTAAAATCATATCAAGCCAAATTCTCATACTCCTACCATTTCCCTCTAAAAATGGGTGAGCTATATTCATCTCTACATATTTTTCTATTATACTTTCAAAGCTATCCTCTTTCATCGACTCGATTTTTGGTAGAATATCTTGTAGATATAAACTATTTGCAAATCTAAAATTTCCTTTAGATATATTTACTTCTCTAATCTTTCCAGCAAAATCATAAAGCCCATTAAATAGATAAAAGTGTATCTGTTGTAAACCTTTTATAGTTCCTATTTCAATTTTTTCTATATCTCCACTGTCAAAAAGTTTATATGCATTTTGAAGACTTTTTTTATCTATATCTTTCATTTTACAAACCCCTTTTTTGAGCTTCTTAGTAAACTATAATTAAAAACTGACATTACGCACTATATCATACCTAGGCATAATGAGAAAGCATCATATGTGAGGGGCAGTTTGCTTTTGGCTCATCCTTGCTACGGTGAAAGCAGACTAACTAAGCAGATGTGCTTTCTCATTCTGTCCGTAGGATGATAAAAGTTGCGCCCTACTACTGCGTCAGTATAACTTCTTAGTAGAATAACTTTTATCACCTAGATACTAGATATGCTTATAGTGCGTAATGTCAGTTAAAAATTTAAATATCTACACCATCCCAAAATTCATTATAGCTTAGGTTGGTTAACATATTTTCATTTTCTAAGTTTTTTTCTTGTATCTCTTTTTCTATTTTAAAAAAATACTCTTCTAATGCTTCATCTAATATTGTAGATATATCTTTATTGAGTAGTTGAGAGTAGAGTTTTAATTGCTCTACCCTATTTTGTGATATTGTAATCTCCATTATACTATATTTGTAAAAACTTTTTGAACATCATCATCTTCTTCTAATTTTTCTATTAAGTTTTCTATCTCTTCTAAATGCTCTTCGTTAGTAATCTCTATTGGAGTATTTGCAATATACTCTATATTTGCTTTTTTTATCTCTATATTTTTATCTTCTAGGGCTTTTGTCATATCACCAAAACTTGCAAATTCTGCATACACTCTAATTATAGCTTTATCTTTTCCATTTTCTTGTGGTTCTACATCTTCTTCTATCTCTTCCAAACCATAATCTATAAGTTCTAACTCTAACTCTTCTAAATCTAAATCTTCTAATTTATCAAACTCAAAAACAGCTTTTTTTGTAAAAATATAGTTTAGTGACCCACTTGTTAACATTTCAGATGAGCCTTTTTTTAGAATAGACCTAACATTTGCAACTGTTCTAGTGTTATTATCTGTTGCACAAGTTATAATCATTTGAACACCATGAGGAGCTTTTGCTTCATAAACTACCTCTTTAAAGTCAGCTTCATCTTTATTAAATGCTCTTTTAATTGCCGCTTCTATATTATCTTTTGGCATATTCTGAGCTTTTGCATTTAATATTGCAGTTCTTAATTTAGAGTTCATATCTGGGTCTGGCGAACCACCCTCTTTTGCAGCTATTGTAATAATTTTTCCAAGTTTAGGGAATAGTCTCGACATTGTCCCCCATCTTTTCATTTTTGCAGCTTTTCTATATTCGAATGCTCTACCCATTATTTACCTTTTTATAATTTTGATGTAATTTTACAAAACATCATCTTTTAATATGTTAAATTTTATCTTTTTTAAGTGCTTTTAGAGCTTCTAAAATGGCATCTCTAAACTCATATGGTTGCACACTTCCTATACTTGGTATCAATTTATGCATTTTACTATCTACAAAGTGAACTGTTGGCGTTTTATTTGTCTTCATCCACTCTTTTGGAAGTTTATCTTGTTCGTTAATATCAACATATATAATTTTGCAATATTTATCTAAAAGTTCTTTAACCTCTTTTACTCTTAATACTCGCTCTTGATATGCACATGCTGGGCAACCCTTTCTTTTAATATCATAAATAATTACTTTATCTTTTGGTAAAGGCAAATTTGCACTATTCGTAGATGCACAACTTGTTATAAATAAACTCACTAATATAGTAAAAAATATCTTTAACATAATAACTCCTAAATTTTTATAATTATAACAAATTTTAACTATTTTAATATATCTTCTTTCAATCTATTAAATGCATCTTCTACATCTGAAGCACTTGGTTTTCGTGTTAAATCTATATAGTAGCTATATAACAGATTAAAACCTCTTTTAACTTCTAAATTTAAATAAGCATTAGGGAAATTAGTTGTAGTTTTTTGTGGAGCATTATATGGACTATTACAAACTATTTGAGATTTATAAGATAGATTTAAAATATTTTTACAATTTTTATCAAACTTATATAAAGAACTTAACTTTTTTTCTAATTTCCCACTTTTTATGGGGTTAAAAGATAGACAAGTTAACTTTTTACTCTTTAGGGATTTATCATAAAAAGTAACTTGCTCTTTTTTAGAGCAAGAGGTAAAAATAATTAAAGTAGTAATAATTAAAGTTTTAAATCCTATCTGGTCTATACTCTTTAAATGCACTCTTCTCAGCCTCTTTTAATAAATTTAATGCATCTTTGGCTATCATTTTTTCAGCTAGTATCTCTCCTAGCTTTTCATAATTTTCTATTTTATCTATAAGTTTTTCCTCTAAAATTTTAGAGCCATCTACTAAACCTATTAAGGCAACTACTTCTATATTATCACCATCTACTCTTGCATTTACTGCAACTGGTGCAGAACACCCTGCTCCTATTTTAGAGATAAAATCTCTCTCTACTTTTGTGCATATAAAAGTATTTTTATCATTTAGTTTAGATGCTACTTCATCTAAGAAAGAATCATTATCTAATATCTCTATTCCAAGAGCTGCTTGACCCATTGGAGGAATCATAAAATCTAACTTTTGAGTATATGGAATATCTTTAATTAAATCTAATCTTTTTAATCCTATATAGGCTAAAATGATTGCATCATATTGACCCTCTTGTAATTTTCTAAGTCTTGTATTTACATTACCTCTTAAATCTTTAACTACCAAATCTGGTCGTTTATTTAGTAATTGCATACGGCGTCTTAAGCTAGTTGTTCCAACTACTGCACCTTTTGGAAGCTCTTGAAAACTTTTATACTTATAAGATAAAAATAGGTCACTTTGGTCTTCTCTTTTTGTAACTGCTGCTAATTTTAAGCCACTTGGTATAAAAGTTGGAACATCTTTTAGTGAATGAACAGCTAAATTTGCTTTGCCTAACAACATTGCATCTTCTAGCTCTTTTGTAAAGTGTCCTTTACCACCAATTAAAGCTAAAGGTTTATCTAAAATTTGGTCACCTTTACTTGTCATTTTATTTATAACAACTTCTACATCATTAAAAAGAGTTTTGATTTTTTCTTCTATATAATATGCTTGCCAAAGGGCAAGTTGACTCTCTCTTGTAGCTATAACAACCTTTTTCACAATAGACTACTTTAAGTATTTTTTATAATCTGTTGGGTTTTTAGAAAAATTGCCATCTAAATATATTGTAGGAGTTCCAGATAGCATAATACCTGTTGCCATATCCATATCTTTTTTTATCTGTTCTTGAATTTCTGGTTTTTCAATCTCCTCTTTAGATACTTTTATATTTAACTGCTTATTTACTGCATCTAAAATTTTAGTAACATTTGTTTCTCTAGGGTTAATTCTTAAATTATACATCTTCATTGCATCATCAACTTTGCCCTGTTTTTGTAAAACTTCCATAACTTTTGTTAAAGTTCCTGATACAGGGTGTATTCTAAGTAGTGGCATATGGTAATAATATAGTGCAAATTTATCAGGATTATCTTTTACATCTTGAATTAAACTTGGAACTGTTTGAATACAAAATGGGCATTGTGGGTCTGAGAATACAACTAATTTATGAGGAGCATCTTTTTTACCAAATATTAAGTGAGACTCTTGATAGTAACTATCAGGCATTTTAGGTTTAAATTGATTTTTATTAATCATTTTATGCTGTTTTAAATCATAAAAAGACATAGTAGTAATATTTGCTTTTTCATTTACAAAAACAGTTTCTGGAAATTTATCTTCTTTCCCTTTTATATTTAAATCCATAACAAATAGATATGCTTTCCAATCTGGTTGATTTGGAACATCTTTTTTTTCTAATAACTTAACACTATTTACTTTAATATCTGGATTTTTAATTAAATCATTCTTTACAAAATTTTCTAAATTAAACTCAGCGTTTAATAGTAGTGTTGTCGCTACTGCTAGAGTCGATAATTTCAACATCAATGACATCGTCATCTCCTTGTGTATAATTTGTTTGTGTTGGCACAATTTTAGCGAATAATCTTAAATATAGTGTGTAAATTAGTAAAAATACCCCTAAAATATCGCTAAAAATTCCTGGTATTATTAGAAGTATAGCACCAAGTACATAAGATATTGCAGCATTTTGTGCACTTTTGATATTAAACTTTTTAAAACCTATGGCATTAAAGCTATCCATAATAGCATATGGAGAGAGCCTTAATAGCACACCACCAATTATAGAAGTGCCTATTACCCATACAGCACTCCAACCAAAACCTACTTCAATTCCAAATTTTATAGAGAGTAATAATTCTATTATAAAATATGCTAAAATTAATACCATTACTTGCCTATAATACTTTTTATTTTATCTACTACATTTTCGATTACTATCTCCTCTTTTTGAAGAGTTTTTCTATCTACAATTTCCACTAATCCATCTGATACTTTTTTGCCAATTATAATTGCATATGGAATACCTAAAAGTTCATAATCTTTTATTTTAAAACCAAATCTCTCTTTTCTATCATCTATTAAAGTATCTATACCTAACTTTTTAAACTCTTTATATAGTTTTTCTCCAAGTTCTAACTCTTCGTCTTTTTTAATATTTGACACAATTATTTCTAAATCAAATGGAGCTGACTCTTTTGTCCAAATTGGGCCTCTATCATCGTGATGTTGCTCTATAATTGCAGCTAATAACCTTGAAATTCCAATACCATATGTTCCCATAACAAAAGGTTTACTTTTCCCATTTTCATCTAAAAATTCTGCTTTTAGTGGTTTGCTATATCTATCTCCTAACTGAAAAATATGTCCTACTTCTATTCCCTTTGTATGATATAATCTGCCACCACATTTAGGGCATTTATCCCCCTCTTGAACTGCTATTAAATCTGAATATAAATTGTTATCATTTGGCATATCAAAGTCTGTGGTATGATACTCCTCTCTATTTGCACCCATAATTAAACCAGTTGAATTTTTTAACTCATTATCTATAACAAATTCTATATTTTCAGGTAAATTACTAAAACCCATATAGCCTGGAGTTAAACCACTATTTAATAACTCCTCTTGGCTAACTTCTGTTAACTCATTAGCATTTACTGCATTAGATGCTTTTGTCTCTTCTAACTCATCGCATCCACGAATAAAAAATAGAACAATTTTTTCTACACCCTCATCATAAAGAGCTCTTTTAGCAATAGCTTTTATTGTAAAATATGGTTCAATATTAAAAAATTTAGAAAGCTCTTCTATTGTCTTAATATTTGGTGTATGGTATAGTTTTTTCTCTAAATTTATATTACTATTTGGTGCTTCTTTTTTAGCTCTTTTAGCAGCTTCTATATTTGCTGCATAATTACAAGAGTTACAAACTACTATTGTATCTTCTCCACTATCTGCTAAAACCATAAACTCTTTAGAACCACTTCCACCAATTGCCCCACTATCAGCATCTACAATACGGAAATCTAAACCTAATCTTTTAAAGATATTACTATAAGTTAGCTCCATTTTTTTGAAGCCATTTTCTATCATATCAGCTTCATCTTTATGAAATGAGTAACCATCTTTCATTAAAAATTCACGACCTCTCATTAATCCAAAACGAGGTCTAATTTCATCTCTAAATTTTGTCTTAATTTGATATAAATTAACAGGTAATTGTTTATAACTTTTTACATAACTTCTAACTAAATTTACCATCATCTCTTCGTGTGTTGGACCTAATACAAACTCTGCATTTTTCCTATCTCTAAAACGAAGTAACTCTTTGCCATACTTCTCAAATCTTCCACTCTCTTTCCATAATTCACTAGGGGTTACAAAGGCTAAATCTACCTCTTGACACCCTGCTTTGTCAAGCTCCTCTTTTGCTATAGCTCTAACTTTATCTAAAATCTTTTTTCCAAGAGGTAAAAAGTTATATAATCCAGCACCTACACTTTGTATAAAACCACCTCTTATTAAATAGATATGGCTTGGTAAAGTTGCATCACTTGGTGCATTTTTTGAAGTATATATAAATGAGTTAGAAAATCTCATAAAATCATCCTTTTTTATATTTTTTGGGGTCAACATTATCTGTATCTATTGCAAATACTTTTTTTATTGCATCAATTACTTCACCACCTTCACTCTCTTTTGAAATTTCTCTCAACCTTTTAGTTGGATGGTGCAAAAATTTATCAAATAACTGAATAGCCATATACTCTAAATTATCTTGATACTCTTTTGGTATAAAGCCTTTTTGAGTAACTCTTTTAGACTCTTCTTTAACAATAGTTATAATATCTAATCTCATCTGCTTTATTACTGGTTCAACCGATAAAGCTTGTAACCATTTTAAAAATTCATCTTTATACTTTTTTACAATATCAGCAGCAATAATAGCTTGTTCTTTTCTTAATGCATGATTATTTTTAGATATTTCTTGCAAATCATCAATATAATATGTTTTAATATTATGTTGAGATATACTTTTATCTATATCCCTTGGTATCGCCATATCAAACCAAAGTCTATCCATTTTTTTCTCTTCTATTATATCTTGTGTAATAATTGGTTCTTTAGAAGCAGTAGCAGTAAAGAGTAATCTATATTTATTAATATAAATAGGTATTTTTTCATATTGACCTACCTTTACATTCTCTCCTAACTCATCTGCTAATTTTTGTGCATTATCTATATTTCTTGAAATAAGTAATACATCAGCACCAGCTCTTAGTAAATGCTTAGATGCTAATTTACCCATCTCTCCAGAGCCAATTACTACCCCAACCATTCCAGATAGAGTATTTAATTCATCTTCTGCTTGTGCAACGGCAACAGAAGCAATAGATATAGGATGTTCTGATATATTTGTAGAGTTTCGAACTTCTGCCGCACATTTTATAGCATAGCTTAAAAGTCTATTTAACTCTTTTCCTGCTGTCTTATTGTTAAGTGATAATCTAAAACCATCTTTTACTTGTCCTGTAATTTGAGCTTCACCAACTACCATTGAATCTAGTGAAGATACAACATTAAAAAAATGCTCTACTGCTTCATCATCTTCATATCTTAATGCACTCTTTTCTAATGTATAAAAATTTAACTCTTTAGTCTTACTCAAAATTCCTAAAATAGCATGATAAGTTGCAAAATTATCTTTTGTGGCTACTACAACTTCAACTCGATTACAAGTATTGACAATAAAAGCTTCTTGAATAAATTCAAAATCTGTTAATGTATTTAAAAAGCTTTTTATCTCATTTTCATCTTTAAAAGATATAGCTTCTCTTTGCTCTAATGAACACTTTTTATAATTAAAACTAACAACCATATATTTCACTAAAAACTCCTATCTACCATTTTTATAGCAATCTCTTCTAGGTTGTGTTCATTAGCATCTTTCATTAATGCAATCGCTTCATTTACTAATTCGAAAGCCTCTTTTTTAGCAATTTCTATAATGTTATACTTTTTAAATTGTTCTAATATCCACTCTTGTTCATCTTTTTTTAAACTCTTTTTATGCATAGATTTTAATCTATCTTTATCTTTAGTGTCAAGTTTTTCATAAAGATATATATAAGGTAGAGTAGTTTTACCCTCTTTAAAGTCACTAAGTGCTGGTTTTCCTAATGTTTTTTCATCAGATATAATATCTAAAATATCATCTATCATTTGAAATGCTAAACCTAGATTTTTTCCATATATTTTATAAACTTCTCGCCTCTTTTTGGCTAAAATTGCAGCTGCTTCGCTAGATGCTTCTATAAGTGCGGCTGTTTTTTGATATAACATATGTTTATAAGCATCTTTATCTATATTAAAGTTTTTAGACATCTCTACATCTTTTCTCTCTCCTATGCTTAATTGAACAACAGCATTAGATATAACTTTTGCTACTTCTTTATTTATATCAACTAATTCATAAAAAGCTTTTGAATATAAAATATCTCCAACCATAATTGCACTTTTATTACCAAAAATAGCATTAATAGATGATACACCTCTTCTTATATAGGCATCATCTATTACATCATCATGTAGCAAACTTGCAGCATGTATCATCTCTACAATTGCCGCACTTTTAATTACAGCTAAATTATCTCCTGCAATTTCGAGCATCAGTCTTGCACGAAGTCTCTTTCCCGCAGGTATCTTAGAGACAATATTTACAATATCTTTTTCATTTAAATCTAAAATATACTGCTCTATTTTTCTCTCTACAGCTTGTAACACTTAAAATCCTATTCGCATTGTGTTACAATATTGCCAACAGTTTCTATATATATAGAATTAACTCTATTACTATATTCATCTGGCTCAGCAATTTCAAAGCTCTTTAATTGCTTTTCATAAATATCTTCTAAGTTATTCTCTTCTAATATTTTTTCTGCTAAAGCTAATCTTGCAAATACTTTTTCTATCTCATTTTCTACAATATTTTGATTTGCACTCTTAATTATTGACATAAAATTATCTTTTGGTGTGGTTGACATAAAATCATCATCATCAAATATATTCACTTTGCTACTCCTTCTAAAATATTTTTGCTGTTTATTATATCAATAAAGCTTTAAAACTAATAGAGTAAAGATATTAGGTTTTGTCTAAAAGTTAAAACTTTAATAATCTAATCCCTCTTTAACATTTGCTACGGTTAAAGCAAAATGTATATTTATGCCATTATCTTTTAGTATCTTACTAGCCTCTTGAATTGTAGTTCCTGTTGTAATAGTATCATCTATTAATATAGCATCTATATTTTTTGGTCCACTATATACAAAATCTCTAGGATTATCTAATCTAAAATCTAATGGCTTTCCTGCATATTTGACACTATTTTTAGCTTTTAATACTGAGTGTAACTCTTTAACTTTTTTATTTTTAATAGCTGTATAGTGTGTTAAAATAGCAATATTTGAGTAACCTCTATCTACATTTTCATCTATACCTATTAAATATATAGGCTTTGTCTGATTTATAGAGTTGCTATAGGCTTTAATAAATGGATTAAAATATCTTTTTGCGATATATTTATAGATTCTATATCCACTTGTAATATATTTACTCTTTATAAACTCTACAATTAAGTAATAATCAAAAAAGCTAATAACTTCTAAATTTCCAACCTCTCTTATAGTCATATCAGGAGTTAAAAAATCTTTTGCACACTCTTTACAAACAGGCTCTAAAGATAGATTGTTACAACTAAAACAACGCATTTTTCTCCAAATTTTATCTATATTTAAAAAAGTTCTGTTATATTTTGCCTAAAAAAATATAAGGTTAAGATAAATGATACCATTCTCAGATGAAGATTTATATATAGCAACATCAAATTTTTTACCAAAAATAGAGGAGTATATAAAGTCTCACCAAGGAACAATGAGACTTTTAGGCGTTAAAGATGGCGTAATATATATAGAATTAGGTGGCACATGTAATGGATGTTCTATGAGTACAATGACAACAAAAATGGTTGTCCAAAAGAAATTAAGAGAGTTAATTCACCCTGAAATTGTAGTAGAGAGTATATTCCCAGGACAAGAAGAGCAATTACCTAAAGGTATTTTTAGAGGGTAGTAAAACTCCACTCTAACTCTTTTAACTTACCATTAACTCTAGCTTTTAAGAAAACTCTATATGTAGTTTTTCTTTTGAGTCTATTTATTGGAACTAATACAAATGTATTTTTTCTTATTTTATTATTAATATCGTTACTATTTGTTACAACTCTAGTTAAAACCTCTTTTACTCCATTAAAAAGTTTAAACTCTATTAAATCAACTTTATTACCATAATAGTTATTAAAAGTTGCAGTTATAGGGTATCCAAAACTATTATAACTAAACTTTGGAGTCTCCTCTATACCTTCTACCCCTACTCCTTGTTGCCCTTTATATGGATAAATAATCACTCTTTTAGCTCTCTTTTGCAAAGAAGCTGTTAATTTATCAAATAAACTTTTTGGCACTATATCTGTATTATTTGAACATATATCTTCTATTACCATAGGAGAGTTTTTATAGTGCTTTGAACAAATATTGGCAACTTGAGTGTTTGACATATCATAAACATAGATATTGTTATATCTTGCATAACCTAATGAATCTACCCCCAGATATAAAAATGCTAATCTATGATATACAGTTCCCATTAGCTTATCTATAGAAGCTTTATAATTTGGTTCAAAAAAGGAGATATTTTCTACAACAAGTTTTGTTTTAAATCCAGCTTTTGTAATTCTATTCCAAGGAGTAGCAGCATAATATCCAATAGAAGAGATATTTTCATAATGTGAAAGTTCTTGATTAATAGAGACATATTTTGCATGTTTTAAAGCAGCTTTAGATAAAACTGTATTATACTTTAATTTAAAAGCCCCAGCTTTAACTCTTAATTGGTTAATATAATTTAATGGAGTGTTTGCATTAATAAAAACTACCAAAAATAGTATGATATATAAACTTTTTTTTCTCATAAGACAATCTTTTTTGCATATTATATGAAAAATTTATTACTATATGGTAAAATTATTGCAATAAAATAATAAAAAGTTGGTTAAATATGGTAAAGATTTTTAAAGCATCACTTATAGTAGCAATAGGTATGGTTATTTTAGGTTGTAGAAATCAAAATAATTTACAGCCTCTTCCATGTCAAAAGGGAATGTATTGTTATAAAAATATTAATTTTGGTAAAAGTAGAGGCTCTAGTTATGAAAAAGGTATTAGAGATGGTTGTAAAACAGGAGAAGGCACTTTCACTAAAGATTACTACCTCTCAAGTACAAATAAAAACTATTATGATGGATGGATACTTGGTAGAAGTAAATGCCATCAAATCTTACCAAATGAAGGAACGCTATTAGAGCAAGAAAATAGCAAAAGAAGAGCAGAGTATCAAATTAAAAAACTAAAAATGGAACAAGAGATGATACCTCAAAAAGAGGATATTATAGACTCGCTAATAGAGTCAGACTCTCAAGAGCAAGTTCAAGATGTAGAGTATTAACCGAAGTTTGATACTTTAAAAAGCATTAAAAATTATAGATTTAATGCTTTTAACTCTTCTATAGTATCAACTTTAGTAAAACAAGATTGGCTATCACAAACTTCAATAAAGTTATTTAGTGTTGGCTTTAATAAAATATATGGATTATTAAACTCTAATAACCTTACCTTTTTTAATGTATTTAAATTTGCTTTTATAACTTTAAATTTTTTAAGATATGCTAATGCATAATTTGTTAAAGTAGGTCTAGAAATTGGTTGTCGCATTAAATTATAAGAGTTTACTTGTAAAGTCATAAATGCAAACTTTTCATAAACTGGTTCAACTAAAGCATCTAAAATTAATAAATTTTTTACCATTAAAGATAGTGGTGATGAATATATTATATCAATATCCTCTTCAAAATCTCTAAATTCGCTACTACCTACTTGCCATCTTCCTTGTTTATAAAAAACTCTTATAGCTTCATTAGCAATAGAAGTTGCTTCTATTAAATATATTTCATCTAATGTTTGATTATAAGCCTCTATTAACATATCTATATAGTAGGCATAATCTTCTAAAAATCCATCTATTTTTGGATTGCTATCAACTAAAGAGTTATGATAAATCTTTACGCCATTTACCATTTTAGATTTTAGTTCATTTAAAGATTTTATTGCAATATCTAAATATCTATTCTCATATTTAGATAACTTAAATAGTGCTGTTATCATCATTGCATTCCATGATGTAATTACCATTTTATTAATTAATGGATACTCTCTAACCTCTCGTAACTTTTTTAAAACTTTTATTGCCTCTTTAGTATCATCTTTTTGACTAACATCTAAAGCAATATATCTGGGGATAGATTTTCCATTAAAATTCCCAT
>Ga0256833_1002548_pt1 | contig 12745 bp, 14 predicted proteins | sample 356284metaG_FD_190535 | JGI IMG/M metagenome (GOLD analysis project Ga0256833, IMG submission 190535) | Hydrothermal vent microbial communities from Mid Atlantic Ridge, Atlantic Ocean - 356-284 | ecosystem: Environmental > Aquatic > Marine > Hydrothermal vents | place: Atlantic Ocean: Mid...
TTTCTGAGAGAATTTTCGCAGTCTCCTCACCGATGAAGTCTGTATATACGTGGCTATGCCAAGAATTTTGATTTCAAGCGGAACCTCGTTCCTTTCAAATACCTTTAGCTCCTTCACAACTTCTTTGACAGATTTCATAACCTCGAATTATTGCCAAGATTTTTATTAGTTTCGATTATTATTACATAGCCCTAAAAACTAACGAAAACTTTATATATTCTCATATGCAGTATTATTACCATAATGATGATTAAGTTTCTCGGACTGGATGTCGATGCCAACAACGTTATGGTGCTTGGCCCACCCCTTTCTGGAAAATCCATACTCGTCAGGAACATAGTTTATGAGAAGGTGCTCGAAGGGTTCGGTGGTATTTACGTAACCACGAAGGATACCGCGGAGGACGTTTTGAGGACCATGGAGGACGTGGATGTAAAGGTAGTAGATTGTGTTTCGAAAACGATATTCTCCGATGCACCGGATACCGAAAACATAAAGAGAGTTTCCATAATGGACTTAACGGGTATTTCCGTTCGGATAAACGCATTTCTTGAAGAATTCTGGAAATCGGGGAGAAGGGATGTAGTGATGGTCTTTGACTCCGTTTCGACCGTTTTGATGTATTTAAACCCTCAAATGGTCTTCAGATTTCTTCACGTTCTAACGAACAGAATGAAGAGTTTTGGAGCTTTCGCTTTCTACACGGTAGATGAGGGTATGCACGACGAAAAAGTCGTTGCAATGCTAAAGCAACTTCTCAGCGGGGTAATAGAACTAAGGGATGACGGAAATTCAAGATTTTTCAGATACATCAGTCCCTCCAAGAGGATGGAGTGGAGGAGGTTCGATATCGAGGGTAGAGAGGTGGTGATATCTTGAGACTGGGTATTCCCGTCCTCGACGAACTCCTTGGTAGAGTTCCGAGAGGCAAAACCGTAACATACAGCATAGATCCAGAAGTTGAGGGGGATGTCTTTGGAATGCAGACCCTCTACATGAATCTCGAGGAAGGATACGAATGCGCATACGTGACCTCCACCATGAGTCCAGAAAGCATAAGGAATAGATTCAAGGAGTTCGGATGGTCCGTCGATGATTTCAAAAACTTCTCGATCGTCGATCTATACTCCAGATACGTGGGGGCTATTTCAAAGGAGAGATACGTTGTTGAGGATCCAACCAACCTCAAGGAAATCGACAGAATAATGAGTAGAGCTATCGAGGAGAACGACTTGATAGTTTTCGGTTCCCTCTCAACGATTTTAGATGTATGCGGAAACGAGACGTTGGATTATTTCGAGGAATGGAAGGATTTATCCAAAAAATGCGTAATTGTGTCGAACTTCACCGTTTGGCCATATCCCAATGAAGTTTTGGGGAGGGTGATGGATCTCTCGAATGCGGTAATCAACATTGGCGGGATTCATCACAGGGTTGTGTTGGGACATTACTACGGAATTTTAAAGGTGGATTGGACCGATGTTAGGGGAAGGGCTGTGCTGTTTAAGGTGATAAAACCGGGAGGAGTGAGAGCCTACATTCCGAAAATACTCGTAACTGGACCGTTTAACGCTGGAAAAACGACGTTTGTTCACGCAATTTCAAAGGAAGCTATTTCGGTTGATAGGTTAGGAACGACCGTCGCTCTCGATCATGGTAAGGTGGAATATAAGGGATTCACGATAGACATTTTCGGAACTCCCGGGCAGGAGAGGTTCGATCCTATTTTGAGGGTTTTGGGTGGAGAAGCTTTGGGAGTGATACTCGTCGTTGATTCCACGAAACCCGAAACTTTTCCTAGAGCAAAGCAGATGCTCGAGAAGACGACAAAATTCGGCTTACCCTACGTCATAGCGGCGAACAAGCAGGATCAACCCAAAGCGTTAAAGCCGGATGAGATAAGAAGACTCATGTGCCTTCCCGATGATGTTCCTATAATTCCAACCGTAGCCACTGAGGGAAAAGGAGTTTACGAGGTATTGGATGCTCTGATAAGTCTCCTCATAGGTGGTGGCTATGGCAAGCTTGAGGGAAAGGCTTGAAGGAGTTTTGAAGGAACTTAAAGGTGTAGGAGACATCGAAGCGTCCGCCATAGTTTCGAGAGACGGATTGTTGATAGCCGCAGACATATCGCAGAGCGTTAACGCGGAGGCTTTCGCCGCAATGACTGCAACCATGCTCGGAGCGGCCGAAACGGCCACTTCTGAACTCGGTAAAGGAATTCCAGACAGGGTTATAGTGGAGGGAAAGGAGGGAAAAATAATCGCCACGGGAGCAGGACCAAAGGCCTTGCTCGTAGTCATGACGGCTCCCAAGGCTAATTTGGGTTTAGTCCTTCTCGAAATGAGTAAGGTGAGCGAAAAGATTAGAGAGCTTTTGGGGTGATCGCCGTGGATCCGTTCGAATTGCTCGTTACGGAGGATTTGACGGATAAGAGTATAGAGGAGGTCGAAAGCGCGTTCTTAAAAAAGGAGGAGGGAAGGATTTTATTCCTCGGTAGGATTCCTGTCGCCTCTTTACATGCAACGTTTCTGGCCGGTATTTATATGAACCTCATGAATGTCGTCGGAAAGGCGGCGAAGGGTCTCATAGTGAATTCCGCGAAAAACGAGGGAATGAGGGCTGGAAAGTCAATAAGGAGGAAATACGTAGAAAGGTTCGGAGAGTTAACGGAAGACGTAGCTCTGAAAGTTGTGAGAAACGTCATAACCGTGTGGGACAAGTGCTTCGGCTGGGGTATATTCGAGTTCGAAGTCATCGATGAAGTAATATCCATCAAGGTTTGGGACTCCTTCGAGGCACTCGGATGCAGGAGGATAAGGAAGGACTGTAATATCCCGATGTGCTGGATGCTTTTAGGCTACATATGGGGTATGCTTGAGGGCCTGCTCGAAAGTAAGCTTGTAGGGGAAGAAAAGATGTGTTTGGCTAAGGGTGACGAGCACTGCCTTTTCGAGTTCAGGAGGGATCAATCGTGAGTTAGAAGTATTGCAGAGAGGATTAGAGTTGCTCCCAAGATCTGCTTAGGGGTTAGTATTTCTCCGAAAAAGATATATCCGAAAATACTCGCAGAAACGGGCTCAATCAGAGCAAGTATAGGTGCCTTTTCAATTTTGCAGTGTTTTATTCCGTAGTTGAACAGAGTGAAAGCCAGAGATGTCGGAATAAGTCCGAGTCCTATTATCCAGAATAAGTTATCGAAAACGATTTCGTAACTTTTCAATAGGATAGGTGAAAGTATTACGGAGGATATCGCGAGACTGAGGAATGTTAGATTTATCGACGGCATTGATTCCCTCGCCTTTTTTGTAACTATGAAAAGAATAGCGTAGAACACCCCGGAAAGCAGGCCGAAGATTATCCCGATCGAAAGCCTACCGTATGGCGTCAGCATAAGCAGTAATCCCGTAATTGCCAAAAGAAGAGCGAGGAGCGACTTTCCGTCCAAACTACCTTCCTTAAGCCATACGTAAACGTTTACATAAACGGGAGCCATGTAGAGTAGCAACGCGGAAGTCGCGACCTCGAGAGTTTGAATGGATGCAATGTAGCAGGAAACGGTTGCAAGATTCATCATTGCGACGCATAAAATCAACTTCGGATCGTCGATCTTCAAATCCCTCACAAAAGGAAGGAGAAATATTGCTCCAAACGAGAATCTGAAGAATGTTAGGGTTAGAGGATCGGTATGAATGTTCCTTACGAAGATCGCGAGCGATCCCATCATGATCCCCGCTAACGCCACGGCGTAACAACGCATGGAAGTCCCGAGATTAATATCGTTTTTATAAATTTCGGGGCAAATTTGGATCGATGAAAAACTATTCAAATCTATTCAAAAACGTTATTCTCAAAATTCTTTAGAGATTTAACCAAATTAAATTGATTTAACAGTTCGTAAAGCTTGATAAAGCGTTAGAGAGGTTTTAGTATGGTATAGACCGAAAGAGTTGTTATATAATTTTTAAGAGAACTCGCAATCGAGGTGTTGCGAGATGCGGTGGTGGTTGGTATTAATAATATTGATAGGATTGATAGGAACGGCGAGCGCGATGGGGCCTCACATCTACACCAGACATGGAATGCAAGAGATGGCGAAGCCCGAAATCGTGCCGAAGCACGCCCCTTTGTGGGCCGAAGAGAACTGCACCCACAATCAGACGAGAATGCAAAATATGACATGCATAAGAGAGGGAACGCCAAAGGTCGTAGAAAGACCGAAAATCGTAGAAAGAAGGATTATGGAGGTAAGAATGGAGAAGAGGATTCATGAAATGCGACAGAGAATGTTGGGAATAAAAGAGAGGATAGAAAACGCGAAGATGAGATACGAAAAGGCGAGAGAGATGTATATGAAGCTTAGAAGACACGGACTCACAAATCCGGAGACGTTCAGATACGCGAAGATGTTCCTATACTACGGAATAGACTATGTCGAGGGATGGCTCGAGAGACTGATGGTTCAGGTGCAGAATGTGAACATGGGTGAAGATCAGAAGGAGAGATTGATGGAAAGAATACAAAACTTTCTTATGGCCCTGAACGAGAGCAAAAATGCGATAAATACGAGCAAGAGTCCCGAAGAGCTCAGAAACGCTGTAGCGGAACTCAGAAAGACTTGGAACGAGATAAGGATAGAGATAAAGTCCATAGTCGGGCAGATCGCGGTTGCTAAGCTCGAAACTGTCGTAGAGAAGGCAAAGGACGTAACGCTGAAGTTAGAGGCGGAAGTCGACGCTTTGAATTCGAGCGATGTCGAAAAAATAAAGGATCTCCTCAACGACTGCAACGAAAAGCTCGACGAAGCTAATGCAAAGCTCGATGAAGCTAAGGTTAAGTTCGAAGAGATGCTGAACTCTACCAATCCGAACGAGCTATACGTTGAAGGCAGACTCCTGCTGATGGAAGCGAGGACGCTGATAGTTGAAGCTTTCAAGGATATAAGGGAGATATTCTATGATATCAAGCACCTTAGTGTTGGACAGGTCTTCTTTGGAAACGAAACCGGAGAACTGCTCGTAGTCGGAACGGGGAACGCGGAAGTTCACTTCAGCGGGATTGCAGTGGTGGACGTGAACGGTAGCGTGAGGGTAACTCCATCGACATGTGTGATTTCAGTAGTGGGAATGAGCAAGAGCGAGGAGAACGGAACCCTGACCGCAAGCGGACACGGAAAGATAGTAGTCAGAGGGAAGAACGTGACGCTGAGCGTCGACGGCGAGTTGTTTAGGATGTTCGTAAAGGGTAGCGGAGCAGCAACTCTCAACGGACAAGGAATTTACAAGCTGAAGAAGTCGCCTAAGGCGGTTATGGTTACTGAGACGTTCGGAAACGTTACCGTTGAGTTCGGGGTGATCGAATGATGAAGAGGCTTTTAATCCTACTCTTAGCTTCCGCATTAATACTCGGATGCGCTCAAAAACAGACGACTACTCAAAAGCAACCCACCGTAACGCCCGTCAAAATAACGCCAACAAAGAATATCACGACACCTGAAAGCATTACACCACCCGAAAGTATTCCTGCGGACATAAACAAAACACTCACTGATGTTAGCGAACTGCTGAAAGAATTGCAGGAGATAGAAAACGTCAGCTTCAACCTCTAATTTTTTGTAGCAACACCCTTATAATTTTAGTCTTCAAACTCTTCTCATGGAGTTGGTTAGGGACATCGGCGAAGAATTGAAGAGCTCATATCTCGATTACGCGATGAGTGTAATCGTCGGTAGGGCTCTGCCGGATGTTAGGGACGGGCTGAAACCCGTTCAGCGCAGGATCCTCTATTCCATGTTCGAAATGGGGTTGAGACACGACAGACCCTACGTCAAATGCGCCAGAGTCGTAGGGCACGTTTTGGGTCACTACCACCCCCACGGAGATCAGCCCGTCTACGAGGCCCTCGTAAGGATGGCTCAGGATTTCGTCATGAGGTATCCTCTCATCGACGGGCACGGAAACTTCGGGTCGATAGACGGGGACGAACCAGCGGCGATGAGATACACGGAATGCAGACTAACGGAGCTTGCGGAGGAGATGCTCGCGGACATAGACAAAAATACGGTAGATTTTCAGCCGAACTTCGATGCGACGCTCAAAGAGCCCGTAGTCCTTCCGGCGAAGATTCCGAACTTACTCGTAAACGGATGTAGCGGCATAGCCGTAGGAATGGCGACGAACATTCCCCCACACAACCTGAAGGAAGTATGCGACGCCATAATAGCCTACATAAGTAATCCGGACATAACCGTCGAAGAGTTGATGGAATTCGTCAAGGGTCCGGATTTTCCGACTGGAGGGATAATAGTCGGAAGGAGGGGAATCGAGGAAGCTTACAAGACCGGAAAGGGAAGAATAACCGTTAGAGGAAAGGTAGAGGTTGAAAACGGGGCTATAGTGATAAAGGAGATACCATACATGGTCAACAAGGCCAAGCTCGTGGAGAGGATAGCGGATCTAATAAGGAACGGAAAGATCGAAGCTAAGACCGTAAGGGATGAATCCGACAGAGAGGGAATCAGAGTGGTGGTCGAGTTGAAGAGTGGAACGGACGTAAAAACAGTTTTAAAGAAACTATACGCACACACTCCCCTCCAGACTACATTCGGAATTATAAATCTGGCTCTTGTTGACGGAGAGCCAAGATTACTGAGTCTCAAGGACTTAATAGCATGCTACGTGGAGCACAGGAGAGAAGTAGTCAGAAGGAGAACTGAGTTCGAGCTCAAAAGGGCAGAGGAGAGATTGCATGTTGTGGAAGGGCTTAAAATAGCGTTAGAGAATCTGGATGAAGTCGTAAACTTGATCAAGGATAGCGAATCTCCAGAAATTGCAAAGAGTAAGCTTATGGAGAAATACGGAATGAGCGAAAAGCAGGCGGAAGCTATACTCCAGATGAGACTTCAGAAGCTCACTTCTACGGAAATTTCCGCTCTCGTTAGGGAATACGAGGAGCTCAAGTGTAAGATTTCGAAGCTTTCCGCGATACTCTCCAGCAGGGAGGAGATAGATAGGATAATAGTGGAAGAACTTAGAGAAATCAGTGAGAAATACGGAGACGAGAGGAGAACGGTCATAGTAGATGGAGAGGAACCCTTGGAGGAAACCGTCGAGAAAAACTTGGTCGTGATAACGAAAAATGGAATGTTCAAGAGATGCGATCTGAACTTCAAGGGGAGGGAAGTTTTGGGAATGCCTGTAAAGGATGACGAGCCGGCATGTGCCGTAATTTGTCGAACGAATCAGAAGCTGTTGATTTTCAGCGATTCGGGAAAGGCATACTGGATTACCGTGGGAGATATACCGAAGCAGAATAGAACAGGAAGAGGCGTCAACGTGAGGAGATACTTAGGATTGAAGAGGGATGAAAAGGTGGTTTCGGCGGTAGCCGTCGATGAATTCGACGAAGGATACGTAGTCATACTCACCGAGGACGGATACATAAAGAAAACCAAGCTATCCGAATTTGCAAATGCAAAGAGGGCGGGAATAATAGCCTCTAATTCAAGGATAGCCTTTGCAAGGCTTTTTGAGGACGGTGAAGTCGTGATAGGGACGGACTACGGATACATAGTTAGATTTAGGGCGGAAGAGGTTCCGGAAAAGGGGAGGAACGCGAGGGGTGTTAAGGCTATCAATCTGAGGGCAGAAGATTCGATAAGCTGGATGTCCATCGGAAAGGGGAAGGAGTTACTGATACTCAGCAAGGAAGGTTTCGGGAAGAGGACTGATTTGGAGGAATTCAGGCTGACCAGCAGGGGAAGTATGGGAATGAAGGGAATAAGAGGTAGCGTCGCGGTAGTCGAGTTCGTGAAGGGTGATGAAGACGTTTTAGTGTTCACGAAGGATGGACACGCGATAAGGGTGAGCGTTGGGGATATACCGAAGCAGAGTAGGAACGGCAGGGGAGTTGAGATATATAAGGAGGGGATAGCATGCGCGGTGCTGATATGAGGGAGGAGGTTCTCATAAGGATGGAGGAGGCAAGAAAGGCGATAGACGATGCGGAGAGTTCTCTCGCCAAAGGCGATTACGAGGGCTGTTGCGTTTCCGCATGCTACTCTATCTTTCACGTCGTCAGAGCTTTAGCCGTAGCTCTCGAATTCAACCCCAAAAATTTAGAGGATGCTGTTCACTTGGTCTGCATGCACAGGGAAGAGATAGGATTCAGCAGAGAGGACTGCGCGAGGATATACAGGGCGATGGACATAAAATCGGAGATAGACGGAGGATACTTGAGAAGGGTTACGGAGGATGTCGCCAAGAAGACGCTCGAAGACGTGAGGGTTATATACGAAAAGGCCTTAAGTTTTCTCTCCTCTTAAGTCCAGAATTCTCTTCGCCTTTCCTTCAAACCTTTCGAGCGTCCCCTTTTCAACGAGCTCCACGTTTACCCTGATCCCGAGCTCCTCCCTTAGCCTTCGCTGGATCTTCCTCCTCAACTCTTCCACGTCTTCGAGCTCTCCGGTGAAGAACTCGTCCCTCACCTCAACCCTAACCGTCATTTCATCCAGAGCGCCCTTCTTCGTTAAGACGACTTGGTAGTGATCTCCGACTTCCGGAATCTGCATCAGGACGTGTTCAATCTGCGAAGGGAATACGTTTATCCCCCTAACTATAATCATGTCGTCGCATCTTCCAATAATCCTGTGGATCTTCGGATGTGTTCTTCCACAAGAACACCTCTCCTCGTCCATCAGAAATGTTATGTCTCCCGTTCTGTATCTTATTAGGGGTAAAGCTTCCTTCGTGAGAGGTGTCAAAACGAGCTCTCCTTTCTCCCCTTCTCCAAGCCTTTCTCCGGTTTCCGGATCGACTATTTCTATGAGATAGTGATCCGCCCATACGTGCAGTCCGTTCTGTTCCTCACACTCGAAAGCCACTCCCGGCCCGTTCATCTCGCTCAACCCGTAGGAATCGAAGGCTTTGAGGTCGAAAGCGTCTTCGAGCTTTCTCCTCGTCGCCTCGCTCCAAGGTTCCGCACCGAAGCAACCTATCCTCAGCCCTATCTCCTTTGGATCTATCTCCATGCTCTCCGCCACCTCCTTAATGTGCAGGGCGTAGCTGGGAGTGCAGTGGATTGCCGTGGTTCCGAAGTCGAGCATGAACTGAATCTGCCTCTTGGTGTTTCCGGTTCCGGAAGGCACAACCATGGCCCCAATCCTCTCCGCTCCGTAGTGCATACCCAACCCGCCCGTGAACATCGTGTAGCTTACCATGTTCTGAAAGACGTCGTGAGATCTCAAACCGACCATGTAGAGGCACCTCGCACAGAGGTTTATCCAGTTCTCAAGGTCTCTGGCGGTGTATCCAACAACCTTAGGCTTTCCGGAAGTTCCGCTTGAAGTGTGAACCCTCACGAGCTTCTCCTTGGGAACTGCGAACAGTCCGAAGGGATAGTTCTCCCTCAAATCCTCCTTCGTCGTGAAAGGTAGCTTCGCCACATCCTCCAAACTCCTCACGTCGTCCGGATGGACTCCCGCCTCCCTAAACCTCCTCCTGTAGAACGGAACGTTATCGTAAGCGTGTCTAACCACCCATTTCAGCCTCTTTAGCTGTATCCTCTCTATCTCATCCTTTGGAATTACCTCCTCCCTCTCCCAGTATTTGTCACTGTATGGCATAGTCTTAGGTGGCCGGGAGATGTTTAAATAGTTTGCAGAATGGATTTAAATGTGGAGGTCAAGCTAACTCCGGAGAAGGCGGTAATAATAGGAGATACGGCCGTAATAGCTGACGTTCATCTCGGACTCGAAAACTTCATGATCGAGAAGGGCGTGGCGATTCCGAGGATGCAGATAGTCGAGGTCGTGAAATCTCTGAGGAAAGTAGTCGAAAAATACGAAATCGATCGTTTGGTGGTTGCGGGAGATCTGAAGCACGAGTTCGGGAGGAATCTGCCTTACGAGTGGGAGGACGTCGAATTGTTTCTAAAAAGCTTCGAAGACGTCGAGCTCGAAATCGTGAGGGGGAACCACGACAACTACCTCGCGACGATCCTCGCGAAGCACGGTTTGGAGCTTGAGGAGGAAGTGGAAGTTCACGGATGGACGATAGTCCACGGACACAAGGAGTGCGAAAAGTCCAGAGTAATAATGGGACACGAGCATCCCGTGGTCAGAATTAGGTTCAGGGGGGCGACGTATTCGTATCCGTGTTACCTTCTAATCGAACGTCCAAGGAAGATAGTAGTTCTTCCAGCCTTTTCACCACTCGTTCCCGGAAGTGACGTTATAACGGCAGAGGGTTTTCTTTCACCCATTTTAAAAAACGTAAAGGATAGCGATGTAACAGTTTACGCCGTTGAGGAGGAAGTGGTATGTCTGGGAAGGCTAAGAGATCTAAAATCCGCATTTTCTTGATGTTATACGGGATTTCTGGAATTCCCATTGGATTTAAAGGATACATCGGCGTTCTCATTCACCTGATTCTGTATTTGACAATCAACGCTCTCGACTGGGCCTCATGGTTTTACTTCGGATTGAAAGTCCCCATTTTTAGGCATCTGCACTACCTGATTTACGCCGAGAAGGATCTGTTCGTTCTGCTGTTCAACCCGCTCCTACTCTTTTACAAACCTCTGGCGTTGGCGTATTCCCTTATATTCATAGCGTTATCTCTATTCCGTAAACCCTCTCCACGTTCTCCACGCAGATCTTGTAGATGAAGTCCTCGTCGAACCCGTGCTTCAGAAGTTCCTTAACCTTCCTCGGAACGGTCTTCGGCCCCAAAACGGATCCGGGCCTATTCTTGTCGTCCAAGTAATCCGTTTCGAGCAGGAATCTGTCGCCCTGCTTGGCCGCCTCCAAAGCGTAGTCGTTCAGGCATATTACGGATGGAAATATCCCCACTTCCTCGAACTCCTTTATCTTCGGAGGTGAGAAGTGCTTCACGACCCTTTCGAGCTTCAATCCGGCCTTTCTCGCCATCTCCGCTATTTCCCTCAAACCCTCGGGTGTGTATGGCTCGGTGTGGAGTTGAACCGCACACCCCACGTCCTTCGCAACTTCGAAAGCGTGCATCAGAACTTCGTTGCTGAGATCCCATATCTCCTTCGAAACCTTGTAGTGAGGCCTTCCCACTTCCCCTATCGCAACGGCCTTCCCCTCCTCTACGAACTTCCCCGCTATCTCTATCCCCTCCTTCATAATCTCGGCAGCCTCTCTCGGCCTCATCCTACCGCTGAGTATTGTTATTTCGGCCGGATGGACACCTATTACCGCGTAAGCTTTCACTATCCTGTTCGCCTTGTTCACGAGACTTACGTGGGCTTCGAAAATCTTCTTGAAGTCCTCTCCCTTCTTTGGCTTGACGTTGTAATGCTTGCTCAGAAGTGAGACCAAGAACACGTGAGTTCCTCCGGCGTTTTTGAACTGCTCCAGAGCCTTGAGCCTCAGGTGGTTGTATAGGTGCATGTGGTTGTCCGTTACGATCATGACACATCCGTCGTTGCTCGGCAATTATCCTTAACGCTTTAATAGCTTGAGATCGAATCGCCCGCCATGAAGTGGAACGTCTGGTTCGGAGAAGTCGTTGAAGAAGACGGAAAGCTCATCGCCAGAAAATCGAACGATTTGGTAGAATCGTTTAAGAACGCCTCCAATCCCGAACCCCTGCCGTTCAATCTTCCGGAAGTGGGCCTGCAGGTTTTCGGATCCCTTGAGGATTATTATAAGACTCTAAGGAAGATCGCGATAAAAGTAACTTCGGAGAAGGTCGAGAGGGAACTGAGGAGAGAAGACAGATACGTGATTCTACTGCTAAAAGCTCTCGACAAGCTCAACGAGAGCATAAACATGCTCGAAGAAAAGCTCAGGGACATAGAGGAGGTTAAGATAAGCGAAACGACTGAAGACTTCAGGGAGAGGATTGAAGAGTTGAAGAGGCTCAGGAGGAGAATAGAGAAGGAGATAGAGGATATCATTACGAAGATTGCTCCGAACGTTACGGAAATAGTCGGGCCGGTAATAGCGGCGAGGTTGCTCGAAAAGGCGGGAAGCTTGGAGAGGTTGGCATTCCTACCGGCGAGCAAGATACAGATTTTGGGTGCGGAAAAGAGCCTATACAAGGCTCTGGCGAGGATGAGAAAGGGTAAGCCGGCCAAAACACCCAAGCACGGGATAATATTCATACATCCCTTCATAAGATCTCTGCCAAAGAGGAAGAGGGGAAGGATGGCGAGGTTCATGGCCGCAAAGCTGGCGATAGCGGCGAAACTCGATTACTTCAAGGGTGAGCTGGACGAGAGTCTTGCAGAGGCTGTTAGGAAGAAGTTCGAGGAGTTGAGGAGAGAGAAGGATAAGCCGAAGAAGGAGGAGCCGAAAGCCGGTAGGAAAAAGCCTAAGCGAAGGTGAGTCGGTCTCCACACTCCGCTTTACATTAGTTTCCGGTAATTACAATCCTCTTTTCATCGAGCTTCTAGACCTTTACGAACTATCTCATCAGCCTTCTTACTTTCAATCCTCTTTTCATCGAGTTATTAGAGGTGATGTGAATGATGGAGTTGTGGGAGATATGCTTTCAATCCTCTTTTCATCGAGGGGTGAAGCAACTGACATAGATTCAATGCTAAGCAAGCTTAACTTTCAATCCTCTTTTCATCGAGTGATAGAATGTGTAGGTTCTTTTATTCCAAATAAAGAATTCACTTTCAATCCTCTTTTCATCGAGGAGATGGATATCTGGCTGCGTTGCGTCATCGTCTGCTCCATCTGCTTTCAATCCTCTTTTCATCGAGATCATGGAGA
>Ga0256833_1002549_pt1 | contig 12743 bp, 10 predicted proteins | sample 356284metaG_FD_190535 | JGI IMG/M metagenome (GOLD analysis project Ga0256833, IMG submission 190535) | Hydrothermal vent microbial communities from Mid Atlantic Ridge, Atlantic Ocean - 356-284 | ecosystem: Environmental > Aquatic > Marine > Hydrothermal vents | place: Atlantic Ocean: Mid...
CAGGGAACTTACAAATAAACTTATGGAACGCAAGGATGTTTACGCCGTGGTTTTTAACGGGGTCATAACCCAGAGGCTCATAGACACTGTGAGCGAAACGGGCGTCAAGTATCTCGTCGGGGCCAGGAAATACAACGTAGTTAGAAGGCCGGTTAACCTGAAAATAATCACTTTTGCAGAGTGAGGGTATCTTTTCTCTATTCTTTTGAATTCACTCGGGAGTAAGTTTATAACTGCTCCCCCATTTTCCCCATTGGTGGGGAATATGGACGTGGAAGAACTGATTTGGAAGTACGCACTCATAAACGCTTACACACATGGGGGGAAGGCAAACGCCAAGGCCGTTATCGGAAAGGTTCTCGGTGAGAACCCCGAATTGAGACCCAAGGCGAAGGAGATAATCCCCCTCGTCAACGAAATCGTTGAGAGAGTAAACGGTATAGGTCTCGGAGAGCAGGAGGCCAAGCTGAGGGAGATTTACCCCGAGTTCTTTGAGGAGAAAAAGGCCAAAAAGGAGGAGAAGAAGGGTCTGCCACCCCTTCCAAAGGCCGAGAAGGGGAAGGTCGTTACCCGCTTCGCTCCCAATCCGGATGGAGCATTCCACCTCGGAAACGCGAGGGCAGCCATCCTGAGCCACGAGTACGCGAGGCTCTACGGTGGAAAGTTCATCCTTCGCTTTGACGACACCGACCCGAAGGTCAAGAGGCCCGAGCCCAAGTTCTATGAGTGGATACTGGAGGACCTCGAATGGCTTGGCTTCAAGATAGACGAGATACACATCGCCAGCGACAGGCTGGAGATATACTACGACTACGCTGAGAAGCTCATAAGGAGTGGAAAGGCCTACGTCTGCACCTGCAAACCGGAGAAGTTTCGCGAGCTTCGTGACAAAGGAACTCCCTGCCCCCACAGGGAGGAGCCGGTTGAGGTTCAGCTGGAGCGCTGGAGGAAGATGCTGAATGGCGAGTATAAGGAAGGGGAGGCCGTGGTGAGAATCAAGACCGACCTCAAGCATCCCAACCCCGCCGTCAGGGAGTGGCCGGCGCTGAGGATAATAGACAATCCCAACCACCCAAGAACCGGCAACAAGTACCGCGTCTGGCCGCTCTACAACTTTGCCTCCGCCATAGACGATCACGAGCTTGGCGTCACCCACATCTTCCGCGGGCAGGAGCATGCTGAAAACGAGACGAGGCAGAGGTACATCTACGACTACTTCGGCTGGGAATACCCGGTTACGGTACACCACGGAAGGCTCTCCATCGAGGGCGTCATCCTCAGCAAGTCGAAGACAAGGAAGGGCATTGAAGAAGGAAAATACCTCGGCTGGGACGACCCCAGGCTCGGAACCATAAGGGCCCTCAGGAGGCGCGGCATAAGGCCGGAGGCAATACGGGAGCTCATTATAGAGGTCGGCCTCAAGAGGAGTGATACCACCGTGAGCTGGGATAACTTAGCCGCGATAAACAGGCGTATAATCGAGCCGATAGCAAACCGCTACTTCTTCGTTGCCGATCCGATACCGATGTATGTAGACGGTTACGACGAGGAGTTCGTCGCCGAGATACCGCTCCACCCGGATCACCCGGAGAGAGGAACGAGAAAGCTCAAGTTCAGACCAGGAGAGCCGGTCTACGTCTCAGGGGACGATATGGGGCTCTTCAAGCCGGGCAACTTTGTAAGGCTTAAGGATCTCTTCAACGTCGAGATAGTCGAGGCGAGCGAAGACGGAATCAGGGCGAAGTTCCACAGCGTCGAGTACGAGGTTGCCAGGGAGAACAAGTGGAGGATGGTTCACTGGGTGACCGTAGGAAGGCCCTGCGAGGTTCTTGTGCCAGAGGGAGACAAACTGATAGTTAGAAAGGGTCTTCTTGAGAGCGATGCCCACGTAAAGGTCGACGATATAGTCCAGTTCGAGCGCTTCGGCTTCGTCAGAATAGACGAGGTAAAAGATGAAAAGGTCAGGGCAATATTCGCCCACAAGTGATTAATCTTACACTCCCCCACTTTTTTCGGCAAAAATTGAGTTGCCTAAAGCTCCAAAGAGGATAACTACCGCCGCCAGGATTGCCGATATTATGTAGACTCCCCCCTCCTTCCCGTAGGTGTAGAACGCTATGACGCCGCCCACCGCGAAGAGCAAAACGCTCAGCATCGAAAGACCTTTGTGTATGGGACTCGATTCGCCAACCATGACTGGATAGAGCTCGTAGATGGCAGTGAAAAACATTGATATTGAGACGGCTTTAAGGACCATATCCGCTACCGTTGGGACCGAATCAAAAATGCCGAGTGCAATGGAAGCCGATATCAAGTACAGGGCTGCTCTATCCCTTGAGACCCGAAGCATGGACTCGACTATCTGAAGGCCCACCTCAGCCGTGGGGAGTAGGCTCGTCAACCCTGCAAAGAACACCGATATCGCTATGAGGGCAAGCAGCACAGGGTAGCTGGAAAGTATCTGGGGTAGCTCCCCCATGAGTTTTATGGCTCCCTCATCTCCTCCATAGATGTACTGGAGGAGTCTCGCAGGAGTTGTAGGCGCAATAGAGTACACAACCGTCACGGTGGACAGAATGCCTATAACGAACTGTATGAGGATTCCACTTCCAACGATGAGTTTGGGACTGAACCTCTCATTGAGGAAACTGCCGAGCATGAGATAGAACGCAAAGCCGAGACCAACTCCATAGAGGGCTCTGAGCGCGGCATCTTTTATCATCTCCCCACTGAGTCCGTTTTTAGCAAGGAGCATGTGTTTTGCCAGGCCAAGGTAAGCCGCATTCTCCGGGATTATGAGCTTGAAGGCCACGGTGGTTACGAGGATGGCCACAACGAGCAGTATTGAACCCGCCGCCATTATCTTAAAGGTTCCCTCCTTTGCCCTCGTGAGGATTAGAAACATTATAATGAACATCGTGAGCTTTGCTATCAGTCTCCCAACCGTCCCGGTTCCAAGGATGGGTGAGAGCAGGCTCAACATGACGTTTGCAGAGTAGTACGAGAGAAACATGACGATAACAAGTAGAAACGTCAGCATGAGGGCGGGTTTGCGTAGCAGCTTTGTAAAGAGCTCCACAAAATAGTAGCCGGAGTTCATCACCCTTTCAGTCTCAAGCAGTGCGATATACCCGAAGAGACCCAAGAATACCACATGAACTGCAAGCCCTGTTATTCCGTATTTCAGCCAGAACTGTGGAAACAACCCTATCGTTCCTATTCCAGTCGCAAATCCTGCAACAAGGAACGCCAAGTAAAACGTCCACTTCTTAACATCGTCCATTTTATCACCTCCTTATTTTTCCTCCAATGCGGAAGGAGGATTTAAAAAATTAATCCCGTGTGGAGGGAGCCGGTTGGATTACACTTGGATAAAACCCGCATCCTCCCTGAGTAGGGCTCTCCAAAAGAAAAATACGAGAATCAGCGCCCCTCAAGCAGGAAGGGGCTGATATAAGATCCAAACCGTTCTTTGAACTCCATTAGTCTCTCTTTCTCAGCGTTTAGAACCTCAAAGAGCTCTTCTGGGACTTCCTTAACTTTTTCGCGGTAGATTCTCTCTATGCGCTCAATCTTTGCCAAAAGCTCCGGAATTCTTATAGTGAACTGCTTCTCGTAGGCATCCCTATCATAATCCTTGTTGAGAACCTCCCTGAAAAGCTTCGCCAAGTCCTCATACTTCGGAATGTAGCCTATCGGCGTCTCTATCGCGTCAACATCTCCGTGGACCCTAAGCTCCATCCACTTGAGCCATACTGCTTTGTCGAGCTTGTGGTTGAGCCAGTTGCCGTTTTCATCTCTCAAGAAGTAGTTCACCGCAAATATTTTGGGGATCTTTTTCAGCTTTTCTCCGAACTTCAGGTAGTTCTCTATGTACTCCCCGAGGGGAACGCTCATGAAGTCCAATATGGCCATAGGGTTGAAGGCCCTAACCCCTTCTCTGCCAAGGGTTGCCGCGGTGGTTTCGCTCTCAAGTGAAGCCCCCATCGTTATTACTCCATGCTTCCAATCAAAAGCTTCCCTCACAGGCGGCCAGGTGTCTTTGTCGCGACCGCCGAAGATCATTCCTCCGATCTCAACCCCACAGGGGTTCTCTAAGGCTTCCAGGTCAACGTTAGGAAAGTGTTCTAATGAAACTGTAAAGCGCGCGTTCTTGTGGCTCGGAGGTATCTCATTTCCTTCGTTGTCCTTTTTACCCTTCCACCACCTTCCACTGTGGTTCTCGCCTTCCTCTGGGATCTCAACGCCCATGTCATTCCAGTAGGGTTTTCCACCATTAACGAGGACGTTGGAGAATATTATCTCCACCGGCGAGTGAAGAACCCTCCATATTATCGGATCATCCTCCGGGTTGACACCCTGAATAATGCCAAAGACACCCTTCTCGACGTTGGCTCCCCTGGCAACACCATTGACGGGAAGAATGAAGGTCAAATCGTCGCCGACTATGTTTTCCCAAGGAACCATAGCGGTTGAAGTCTTTCCACACATGCTCGGATAAGCACCGGTGAAGTAGGTCTTTCTTCCGTTCGGGCCGTTTACACGCATGAGAAACATGTGCTCGCTGAGCCAGCCTTCTTTTACGGCCTTCTGGATTGTAAGCCGGAAGGCGAGCTTTTTAAGACCGATGGTGTTGCCCCCGTACTGTGTGTTCACTGAATAAACGGTGTCATCCATCAGGTCGATATAGATTCTCCTTTTGTCGAGGTTCTTACTTGTTTTCCTCTCGTCAAGCTCTCCCGCGGAGTGAACGAAGCGGAGAAACTTGGCGTTTCTGCCCAGACGCTTGAACTCCTCGTAACCCTTTCTGTAGAGTATGAACTCTGAGTGGGCAACGTAGGCCGAATCGGTAAGCTGGACTGACGGGATTGTGAATATCGAGTTTTTAGGACCCAGGACGAAGAAGCACACGAAGAGCTCTTTACCCCGCATAATGCCCCTCATCAATTCACGTATCTCCTTCAACCCTTCATCCCTGTCCTTGGTGTTGAGGAACGGAATAGCCTTCCCGCCGGGAACGAGGAGTTTGGTGTTTGCCTTATCCCTCGCTTGATCGTAGTAGTTGTCGTAGTGGACGGTATGGTTTGGCGTTTCCAGCATCGTTTCCTCGCCGTAGTACAGGGCCTTCCATCTAACATAGCCTTCGTCCCCTTCGCTATCGGTGCAGACAAAAACTTTGCTCGGCTCAAGCCACTCTATCCAGTCCGCCAAAAAAGCGTGAAGCTCCGGGTTGTTTATTGATTTGATTTTTTCGAATTGTTCCTTCTCCAAGAGTTTCCCAAGCCTTTCGAGCGACATGTTATCGCCTCCGTAGGCTCCTTATTCTTTCCTTTAAAAAACTTCTCGCAAACTTAAGCTCACAACGCTTCCAAACTCGGGATGTATTTAAACGGCTCTATAAGATTCAATTTTATTGAGCAAACAATGGCAAACCGATGCGTTTTTATGTGCGTGCATGCACTAACTATGGTCGATGCATATCAGAGTTCACCACAAGCCGCAAAGTATATTAACTCTCAGTGATATACCCCCTCGTAAGATTGAACATCGAACAGTGACTAACATGGATCCATTCCAAATGACAACACGCCGGGATTGCTTTCCACTAAGATGATTCAAGTTGAGGTGATACGGATGGAGGTATACTACTCCCCAAGGTTCAATCCTGAAGAACTCGCCCTCCTTGGAAGGGCAATTGGGACGATTTCCCACGGGACAATAATAGTTGGGAGGGACGGAAGGGCGATATCAAGGTACGGAAAGAGGGCCATGGTAGTCGGAATAGTGAGTACGGGTTCGACGATAATGGATGTCCGGCTGATTCCCCTAATAGCCCTCAAGGACTTTGCCCACAGAAAGGGACTCCCCCTGGCCTATGTTTACTACTACAACGGGGTGAGGGTTCACGTGAGTGGAATCGACGTTGAGGAAATAGAGGCCATAATGGAAACAAAAAGCTTTATTGAAGCACAACCCAACGACATCGGGGCGACCGTTTACTATCCAAACGCCCTCGACGACTTTCTCCACGAGATATTCAAGAGGTACTCCTTCAGAATCGAGGGAAAAGCTTTAGTGGATACCATGAACACTCCCGCGGTTCTCATATTCCCACGCATGAGCGAGCACTTCGGCTTTGAAGTCGAGCTGATAAACGACATGATGACGAGTTATCTGCCTCCAAAGCCAAAGGAGGTCTTTTTGCACAAGCTAACGAAGGGGGACTACGATTTTGGTCTCAGGTTTAGACCGGAGGGGATCGTGGAGTTTCACCATGGGGGAGAAGAAGTCGAGTTTGGGAGCATGTGGAAGCTAATAGACCATATGAAGAAGGTCCTTTGATGTGCCCTCGAAAATATTAAAAGGCCACCCAAGGATGCCTAATGGTTAGCTGGAGGTGAAATCGTGGGAAAGTTCATAGTATTCGAGGGCATAGACGGAGCTGGCAAGTCAACTCAGGTAAATCTCCTCGGCGAATGGTTCAGGGAAAAGGGATACGATGTTGTAATAACAAAGGAACCCACCGACACCGCCTTTGGAAAACTGATAAGAAAACTCGTTCTAACAGGTGGTAAAGAGGGAATAATAGACGGTGCCAGAATAAGCCATGAAGCCGAGGCCCTTCTTTTCGCAGCGGATAGAGCGGAACACGTTAACAAACTCATAAAACCCGCCCTTAAAGCCGGAAAGATAGTGATATCAGACCGCTACTTCTACTCATCCCTCGCCTACCAGTGGGCGAGGGGACTCGACCTTGAATGGCTTATAGATTTAAACAGGTTCGCAATACGACCCAACCTTGTGATTCTTCTTGATCTCCCCGTCAAGGAGAGCATGAAGAGAATAAACGGTAGGGATATTGGCAACGAATTTGACAGAATATTCGAGCTCCAGAAAAAAGTCAGGGAAAACTACCTAAAACTCGTAGAACGCTTCCCAGAAATAAAAATCATAAACGCATTCGAAGACGTGGAGACTGTTCATTCCCAGATTGTAGCCCTTGTAGAGGCCCTTCTCACTTAATCCCATCCTCCAATGGCAAAGGTGATTCATGTGGGGTCGGCCAGTGCCGATGTCGTCATCTCTCAGGCCGGTAAACGTTCGTCATTCCCCAGCTAATTTTTCCCATGAATTTTTAAACCCTACGGGAAAGAACAATTGGCCAATGATGAGCGTTAGCCACTCTGAAGATGATGATAAGAGGGTTAGCCGAGGCCTAACTTTTTAACTCCCACCCACAACTTTCAGAGGGTGTTGGAATGAGCCTTGAGGAATTTTACCGCCATTTCAGGGCTGGAATGGATCCCGATGACGAAACTGCCCGGGAAAGGTTTTACTCCATAGTTTCATTTCTCAGAAAAACGGGAATAAAAGCAACGACTGTCCTCGATTTGTGTGCTGGAACCGGAATAGCGGGAGTTGCAGCAGTTAAAGCATTCTCTGCTTCTCAACTGACCCTTCTCGACAAAAGGGAGGAAGATATGTTCAAAGTCACCGAGTGGCTTGAGGTGGGAAACGTCAGGCCCTCCATTTTCATGGTTTCCGGCGATGTGCTCTCACTACCCGAACTTGTAGGAACCCATGATTCTGCACTGCTCTTCGGACACACAATGGCACACTTCAACCCTTTTGAGGCAATCCGGCTGTTTTCAGCCGTGTCTCTTGTTCTCAACGAAGAGGGATCCTTCATCTTGGAGGAGGTTGACAGGATAAAGAAGTTCCTGTTCTCCTCACGATACAGGGATTTCATAGTGGAAGCGACGGGAAAAACAAAGGTTGTCTCCCTTCATAAGGGATACGAGGTAAAGAGGGGCGTCGAAAGAAGGGCCTTCTATCGCCTGCCAGAATTTGAGGAGATAGCGGAGTTGGACATCAGACTCTGGGATCTTGCATCCCTGGTAGCCATGGGAAAAATCTTCTTTAAGGCGAGTAATCTCGTAACTCCAGAGGAACACGGTATCCAGGGACTTTCAAACATAATACTCATGAAAAAACCAAAGAAGGACATTGCCCTAAGGATTTATTCCGAGTTCAGAAACCTCTGAGTTAGGAAGGACATCTCCCTACTACCCAACCGGAGACTTACGCCAAGTTTCTACAACGAACTCCAAAAACTCTCTGAGGAACTTCATTCCGGCTTCGTTGTTGGCAGCTTTTGGATGTATCGAGAGATAAAAGGGATATTCCGACGATAGGTAGTCCCCTTCAGCTTTTTTAAGCTCAAAGGGAAGCTTTACCCTGGACAGGTACCAAGTGTATTCCCTGTTGGTGATCCTTTTCGTAGTTCCGTTGGGGAACACGATGAAGTTCTTGGTTATCACCGAAAGATTATGGGAGAGCACGACCTTCAGAGCCTCCTTGGAGAGGGCGTATCTCGGAGGTAAAAAAACCGTTGGGGTTAGATTCACCTTTCTCATTATCCCAAGGGCCTTTTTCAGTTTATCTTCAGCGGCACTTCCGTTGCAATCGAATTCTCTCCCGATGTGGGTGTATCCATGAAGGCCGATGTGATACCCATCCCTCTCAAGGGAGTGCAGGTATTCCACGAACCTGGGATATTCAGTCAAATCGTACTTGCCCGCGTGATCCGGGATTACGAGAAGGTACGTGGAGTCCTGCAGGCCAAAGGAATCTATAATCCTCACAATCTCCCTTAGATAGTCAAAGTACACCGGACTGACGTCGTGAACCAGTATAACCAGTGAAACCGTTGAATTCTCCCCGACACTTTCACTTTCGTTTTGCTCCAACGAAACCGCCGGGTTTCCCCCAACGATATTCACCTTTGATTTTGATATCCCCTCATTAGTCACTTCTAAGGCCAAACTAAGCAACAATATGATGCAGAAAATACCCAAGATTCGTCTCATGGACACCACCAATAGCCAATCTCTTCAGTAGTTTTAATGTTTTTCCATGGTAACAATTTTAGAATGATTTCAAATTAAAAGAGAACAGCCCAACCGTTTCAGAAAGCTTTCAAAGGGCTTTTTAACCCCCTGGGTAATCCCAAGAACAAAATGTTCTCCCCAACAAGTTCCCCCGCCCGGATGGAGAGACAATAGCCAAGGCCATGAAAGCAAGATAAAAAGAAAAGACGTAAACTCCTTAAAGGTGCCTACTCAAAAAATGACCAACCCTCTTTTTCCACTCCTCAGGATGGAACTTCAGCGTCCTGACGTGGGGTGCATCGGCAACCCAGAGCTCAACATTTGGGTTTACCTTCTTGTTCCCTTCGTAGAACTCCCGAACCTCCTCAACCTTCACGAGAGGGTCTTTTTTACCCGCTATGAGGAGGAGGGGTTTTTTGATTCTCTCTGCGTATTCCAGCATGTTAAGCTCTTTTGCTCCTGTGAAGAGCTTTGTGAAGGGCTTGACGAAGTGGTAGAGCCACTCGGGCAGGTTGGCGAAGTACTTCAGACCGCGCGCCCCGGTTCTGTCGAGGTAAATCGGCGGCGAATCCGCGACTCCGCAGGTTATACGCTCGTCCTCGGCGAGAGCCCTGATAGTTACCACCGCACCCATCGAAAAGCCGACGAGGCCTATCTTATTGGCCTTCTCCGGCTTGTTCTTTTCGAGCCAGTCTATAGCCGAGAGAACGTCGATGAGCTCCTTCTCGCCAACCGTGGTGTAGTTACCCTCGCTCTTTCCGTGGGCGCGGAAATCAAAGACGAGAACGCTGTAGCCTTCCCCCAGGAGGAACTCGGTAGTTTGTTTCATGTAGACCTCGTCCCACCTACTCCTCGTGTAGCCGTGGAGGGGAATAACCGTTGAGTCCTTCTCGTTGGGAATCCACCACCCGCTCAGCCTCAACCCGTCCCTTGTCTCAATGGCAACATCTTCGTAGTCGTAGCCAAGGTCCTTCGGCGTCCAGTCCCCGATAAAGCGCGGGGGTTTAACCATCCTGTAAGCAACGAAGGCCGAGAACGCCAGGAACACCACGATGAGAAGCGCGATTATCATCATTATCATCCGCCATCACCCCCTCACTCTCAGCACATTAGAAAAAGAAAGGGACGGTATTTAACCCTTCTCAACATCGAGGTGCTTCATTCCCCATATGAGCGGCAGTGCAATTAGGACAAATACGGCCCCAACGGGGAAGAGTACCCTGTAGTTGCCCCCGGCAAGCTGGACGATGGCCCCTCCGAGGAGTCCAGCGATAAGAATTGGAAAAGACTTGGTAGCTTCAAAGAAGCCGTAGTAGCGCCCGTTGAAAGCTTCCTTTTCGTACTTTGTCAGGAGGTCGCCGATGACTGGCCACGATGTTGCCATCAGCATTCCCCAGCCTATTCCCGCGAACCCTATCAATCCCGTCACTTCCGCTTTTGTGGTGGCAAACCAGCCGAAAAGGAAGGGCAAGAGGAAGATAACACCCCCGAGTATTATTGACTTTCGCCTGCCGACTCTGTCGTAGAGGGAACCGCCGGTTATGGCACCCACGAGGACGGTAACGTTGAAAATTGCCATGATTGCGTTTCCAAGGGCGGTAACGTCACCGTTTCCAAGAATTGACTCGAGGATTCCAAAGAGGAACACCGCTATGAACTCAAAACTGAGCCACCAGAGCATCTGGGCAATGTAAAAATTCAGAAAATCCCTGTCGGAGATTATTGCACGTAAGTAATCCACCAAACCCTCACTTGGAGGTTCTTCCCTTAATTTGGGCTCTTTTATCCGGAAGAAAACGTACAGGGCGGAGAATATTAGGAAGAAAGACACCACTGCAAAGGGAATCCACAGATAACCCGCCTTTATCATGGCCTCTACGCCCTTCTCAATTCCCGTTATCTTGGTGGCCTTTGCAGCGAGAAAGGCAAGAGAGCCAAATAGAACGAGGTTGCCCATCCATTCAAACAGGGTAACGATTCCGCTCGCCCTGCCCCTGCTTCCGCTTGGGATTACATCCGGCATTAGGGCCCGGTACTGAGCCACAAAGAAGTACATGGAGAAGTAGAACCCGCTGAGTATCACCGCAAACCCCAACAATGGAATCCCTGCAATGTACGCCAAGTATATCCCCAGGACTATTAGACCTGCCAAAACACCCCCCAAGAGGATGAAGGGCGTTCTCCTACCCCTCTTTGAAGAGTAGACATCGCTGTAATACCCCATCAGTGGGGGGACTATGAGCCCCATCAGCCCCTGAAGGGAAAGGACCGCCCCTATAATGGCGGGGGCGTTTGTGTAACCCTCTTGGAGGAGTTTAAACGTGAGTCCTTTGTTTATTGCCCAGCCCGTGCTCATACTGAAGCCCAACAGAGCCAAACCGAGTATAGTTCCCCAGCCAAACTTCCTGCCTCCCATGCAAACCACCCCAGAGCTAAAGCAGCATACATTATGAACGTTTGAGAATCAGAACTTTTAAGGCTTGTGAGTTCATTTTTGGACGGTAGTAAACCCGACAAATACGGACAATGAATGCATCTCCGAAAAGGTTTTTATTCCCCCGCGTTCAATTGGGGGTTAGGTGTCAACCAATGTGGGAACGTGACGGAGTTATCGTCCTCGGCCACAGAGGATATTCCTCCAGTTTTCCGGAGAACAGTCTCTTAGCTTTCAGAAAAGCCATAGAAGCCGGGGCCGACGGAGTTGAGCTCGATGTCTGGCTTACGGGAGACGGAAACGTCATTGTCATGCACGACGAGACCATAGACAGGACGAGCGACATGAGTGGCAGGCAAAAGGAGATGACGCTTGAGGAGCTCAAAAAGGCAAACATAGGAATGGGGGAGAAGATTCCAACGCTGGAGGAGGTTTTCGAGGCCCTACCAAGGGATGCCCTAATCAACGTCGAGCTCAAGGACAGAGACGCTGTTGAGAGGGTTGCCAAGATAGTCAAAGAGAACGACCCTGAGAGGGTGCTAATTTCATCCTTTGACATCGATGCCCTCAGGGAATACCGTAGGTTCGACGGAGAGACCAAAATGGGGCTCTTGATTGATAGAGAAGACGTCGTTCCCCTGATTCCAAAGCTGAAAGAGGAGCTCAACCTCTGGTCGATAAACATTCCGATGGAGGCAATATATATACTCGGCTTCGAGAAGACCGTCCAGACCCTTCACTGGGCGCGCTCCCTCGGTCTCAAGGTTGTCCTCTGGACCGGGAACGATGCACTGTTCTACCAGAACGACAACCTGATTAGGCTGAAGGGCCTCTTCGAGATCGTCATTGCAAACGACGTGGAAAAAATGATGGGTTATCTGAGGGAACACGGACTCAGATAAAACCTTTTAAGGTTTTCATTTTACCCCCATTGGTGGGGCAATTGGACAGGGTGGAGTGTCTGTTCCTCACTATCGTTGCAATTCTCGCGGTCTCTTTCGTAATCCCTCCTTACACCCATTCGCCCCCACTTGAGAGGTTCGTTGATAGCACCGTCGGGATCCATGAGAAACCCGCAGAATGGGTAAGCTACGTTGAATGCATTGCAGACACCAGTTCCTACTACGGTTACGTTGTTAACTGGACTCTCGGATATCCCCATGACCAAGGTTTTTCCGAGCTGAGAGTGTTTAAAACGACACTCTTGGTTGGAAACTGGAGCGAGTTTATCCGAAGAATGCCAGTTGGATGTGATGTCCTTGGGAGGAACAGAGTGCCCCACAACAACAGCCTTCAGATGGCATCGGAACGACTCAAAAACTTGACTGAAGGGACGCCCGATTACGAGAAGCTGAAGCCTTTCTTCGCGTTCTCCGGATCCCCCAAAGAGCCCGCCAACCTTACACGGGTTCACGTCA
>Ga0256833_1002550_pt1 | contig 12742 bp, 12 predicted proteins | sample 356284metaG_FD_190535 | JGI IMG/M metagenome (GOLD analysis project Ga0256833, IMG submission 190535) | Hydrothermal vent microbial communities from Mid Atlantic Ridge, Atlantic Ocean - 356-284 | ecosystem: Environmental > Aquatic > Marine > Hydrothermal vents | place: Atlantic Ocean: Mid...
AACTATATAAGGTGAATGTGTTGTGATTAAAATCTTTATTCCTTTATTTGCCATTATGGTTAAGAATTCAATTAACTTAACTTGAGCTTCTGGGTGTAAGTTCATTTCTGGTTCATCTATAATAACGAGACCGTTTTTTTCTGCTCTATATTTTAAATAAATATCTATTCCTGATAAACTTTTCACCATTGAAGAGCTTATAGACACATCTAAATCATTTTGATTATTCATATGATAAATGAGCTTTCCAGTTTGGTCTATATGAATTTTCCCCTCTAAAATTGAGTTTTCAAATAATCTTAAAAGTTCTTTATTTAAAGAATTATCCTTTTCTTTTAACAGACTTAATCTTGAAACAAAATCTTTGAAATCTATTACTGGTTTAGGATAGTTATATTGGAAACTATCTACATTAAATTTCTGTAAAATTTCCTGTAAGTTTATTTTACTTCCTTCTGTTTTTAATAATTCTAGAATTAAACTTCTCAACTCATTTATATTTTTTTCCCCAAGTGTGATTAAATTTGCAAACTGTATTATAGCTTTCCTTTCAGATGGAATATTAAAAGGTTCAGGATAAAATTTCCTTATAAAATTAATTAATTCTTTTATAATTTGATTTTTTTTTAATAAAAAATTTTCTTCTTGGTATTTATCTATTAATTCTAGTATAGAATTAAATTCTTTCATTAAAATATGATATTTTTTTCTTTCTTCATTTATGATTTGATTATCTAGAAAAATATCTACATAAAAACTTTTTTTAATTTTTATAGGTATAACCTCGTTTAATATTTCCTTTAAAAATTGCATCTGTAATTTATAACTTTTTACTATAAAATTTTCTAAATTATTACCTATTATTAAATTTGTTAGGTTTAAGTCTTCTATAAATTTATCTAAATATTTATACTTATCTTCAACTATATTTTCCCAAATTTTGGTTAATGAATATTCCAAAATTCTATTTGAAAAAAAAGCATAAATTAAATAAGCAGTCCAAGTTTTATTAGTGTTGTTTTCTCCAACAAAAACTGTAAGATTTTTAAGCTCTATTTCAGCCTCTTTTATATTTCCAAAATTCTTAATTTTAAATTTCATTTTATCCTCTAACAAAAGTTTTAATATAAAATTTCATTTCTATAAAAAATATTAGAATAAAAGAAAAAGCAAAACCAGAAATTTAATGTTTTTTCTCTCCTCTAGCCATTCTTATAGCGTGTTTTAAAAGTGGAGCTATCATTCTTATATTGTCTTTTACTCCTCCTGTGCTACCCGGTAGATTTATTATTAAAGTATGTTCACCTATAATTCCACAAACTCCCCTTGATAGTAGAGATTTTGGAGTAAATTTTATACCGACAATTCTCATAGCTTCAGAAAAGCCTATCATCTCTTTTCTTATAACTTCCTTTGTAGTTTCTGGAGTTATATCTCTTTTACTGAAACCAGTTCCGCCTGTTGTGAAAATAATATCAACTTTATCTTTTAATGAGTTAAACTCATCTAAAAGTTTTTCTCTATCATCTGGTAGGACTTTGTAATGGACTACCTCCCCGCCAAATTCTTCTTCTATAAGTTTTATAGCTGTTTTTCCGCTTTTATCTTCAGCTTCACCTTTAGCACAACTATCACTTAAAGTTATTACTGCACATTTTAAACCTGATAAATCTTCCGCATAGTCAGATTTTCCACCTTTCTTCTTAACAAGTTTTATATCTCCTATCACCATATTTTTATCAAATGCTTTAAGCATATCGTATACATTTAACAGGGCAGTAGAAACTGCCGTTAGAGCCTCCATCTCTACTCCTGTTCTTCCTACATTTTTAACCTCTGCAGTTATTAAAACTCCATCTTCAACAAGTTCTGCTTTTACTATAACTTGGTCTATAGGTATGTTATGGCAGAACGGTAAGATTTCAGATGTTTTTTTAGCTCCATAAATTCCTGCTATTTCTGAGGCAGATAAAACATCTCCTTTTGGTATCTGTTTATTTTTTATTAATTCTATACTTTCTTTTGAAAGATATATTTTTCCTTCAGCCTTTGCCACTCTAATAGTTTCAAATTTATTGGAAACATCTACCTGTTTAAAACTCATTTTTAACCCTCCTGAAAATCACTTTTAAGCTATTATAACTTTTGCTTAAGATTTATAAAAAGTTTTATACTCAGCTCAATAGGTGATATAAAGTAAAAAGAAAGAAAATAAAGGAAAAAATGAGAATAAAAAAGATAATATTAGAAGGGAACTTAGTAAGAAAAACAGAAATTAAGGATTACATTACCTTTTTAAGAGATAAATTAGTAGATTTATAGATTATTTAGGATAAATTAATTATCATCACCTATAAAACTGTATACAAAAAAGGTGATAATAATGAGAAAAAATAAATTTCTCCTTTTATTTCTTAGTGGATTTTTTATTCTAACTTTTATAAAAACTTCAAATGCCAACCTAACAAAATACTGTGCTGTTCCTCCAACTATAGGCTATTCTGTAAGCCCTAACATAATGATTGTTCTTCAAGACGATGCTAGAATGAGATGGAGAGCCTATTGTTATGATAATGACGGTGATGGTTGGTGTGATAATGGTTATAACCCTACTTATAATTATGATGGCTACTTTGAGCCAGATAAACTTTACAGATGGAATCCTACGGAACATTACTGGGAAAAAATTAATTCAGGGAAACCTGCAAGCTGTCCAGATACAAATAACAAGTATCCGATAGAGTATAAGGAAACTTTTCCTGCTGGAAGTAGTAGTTATACTTTAAACTATTCTGTTATAAGAGGAAGTTTAAAAATCTATAATCTAAATTTACCTTCATATAGTGGAGCTGTTTACGATGATGGAAATGGAAATCTAAGAAGAGTTGATAATAATGCATTAGTGGGAAGTATAACCTATTCTAATTCTTCTGGAAAGGGAGTTATTAACTTTTATGAAACTGTAAACTCATCCTTTGACGTTTATTATGGCTACAATCTTAATGAAAAGAATATCTATTACGGTAAATGTTTAAACTATCACTTTATGACAAGAATAGATATAGTTAGATTTCTTCTAACAGGTGGTTCTCCTAGAAGTTGTCCTACCAGCTATATAGGACCTATATCAAATGCAACTCCCCAATTTTGCGACCCTAGACAAAATACAGTAGATAAAGTAAGCTCAACAGAAGTCATATTAAAAACTCAAGACTTTGAAGACTGGGATTTAAGATGGGTAAAAGGTGTATGTTGGGATAGCTCATACTGTATCAGAAATTACACTTTCTCCGGTATTCCTGTAAAAGCAGATATATCTAGAGTTTACACTGGTATTTTATATAAACAGGCAAGTTTGGATGAAATAGGTAAAGTTAAACCTAGAATTGGTTTAATAACTTATGATACAGCTTGGCCAGTTATCCATAATAACAAGGTATATATAGGAGACTTTAGGAAAAGTATAAGTGATTATAATAAAAATTACGAATACCAACATATAATAACATCTTTAAATGCTAATAGAGATTTATTAGAAGAAATACCAACATCCAGTTGTAAAACTGCTGGCATATGGGATGCTGGGAACTCTATGGCTCCAGCACTTTGGGATGTTTACAGGTATTTTGCTCAACAAACACCTTTATACTGTGGTTTAGACCCATCTACAAACTCATCTGATAAATGGAAAAATCCATTGTATCAATGTATAAAATTTGATAGTAGTGGGAACTGTATAGGTGTTGCAAAAGCTCCATGTTCCAAAAATTTTGTAATTCTCATTACAGAGGGAATGTGGAATATAGGAAGTGATAGCTCTGGTAATCTTATAAAAACATGTAAAATAGATGATGGTTTTGAAAATTTTTCATCTGACCCAGTTGTCCCTATATATTGGATGCATAAAAATGGAATGATAAATGAAGGTGATAATATAAATATAGACAAAGTTTATGTTTTAAATATATGGGCTTACTCTAAGTATGGTAAGATGGCTTCTAAATTAATGTCAGTTTTCGGCTCATTTGATACTAAAAATAATTGGCCGGAAGGTTATACAGGCTATCCCCAATCAACATGTGATTTAAGTGCCTATAACTCTGCATTTACAAGCTGTAAAGGAAGTTTGTGTGAAAACAGCTTACATACAGGGACAGGTTATAGTTGGGATAAAAATAATGATGGAATACCAGATACATACTTTGAAGTTAATACAGTTGAAGATTTAAGAAGAGCTTTAGAAACTGCATTTTCAGATATACAGAAAAATGTTGCTTCATCCTCAACAACTGCACTATTGACAGGAAGAAATGACAAAGGGGCTATTTTAGAGCAGGTTTTATTCTATCCTACAAAAGTTTTTGAAAAACCCTATGAAGTAAACTGGATAAGTCAGTTATTTACCTTTTGGTATTACAAAGCAACAAATGTCCAAAATATAAGGGAAGATACTAATAAAAATTTCAAATTAGATGTATTAATAGATAAAGTTATAGAGTATTATCTTGATAACAACCAACAACTAAAGATAGATGTTTGTAATGTTAATTCTGATGGCTCAGCATCGTCTACATGTATAACTAAAAATGATGTTAATAAGGTCAATTATCTAATTGAAACAGGAAAGGAGCTATCTAAAGTAAACTATTCAGATAGAGTTATATACTCAGTTGATGAAAATAACCAGTTAAGAAGATTTACAGCTTCAAATAAAAACTATTTTGATACATTACTGGGAACAGATATAAATGAATTTCCTACCTGTTTACAAACAAGTGGAAATATAGATTATGAAAAAACTATAAACTATCTACTTGGACAACAGATAACAGGATGTAGAAATAAAGTTATAAACAGTGATGGAGATACTTGGAAGTTAGCAGATGTTATGCACTCCTCACCTCAAATAGTATCATATCCAAACTATGATGTTGTATTTATATCGTCTAATGACGGAGTATTACATGCATTTAAAATCGGGAAGTATAAAAGAATAAACAGTAATTCTACTGTTGCTGAATTGTTGGAAAATAATAAAGGTGAAGAGCTGTGGGGATTTATACCACAGAATGCACTCCCATACATAAGATATTTAGCTGACCCGAACTATTGTCATATATACATAACGGATTTAAGAGCTTACATATTAGAAATTGACAATGATGGAGATAAAATTATAGATAGAAAAATTTTAATAGGAGGTTTTAGACTAGGTGGTGGTTGTGGTTGCACAGACGGAAACTGTATAACTCCTCCATCTGATACATGTCCTGACCCTACATCCTCTAGCTGTGTAGGATTATCCTCTTATTATGCTCTTGATATAACAAATCCTGAAAATCCAGTTTATCTTTGGGAATTTAAACATAAAGATTTAAGATTTACATACTCAGGACCTGGTATAATAAGAACAAAAGATAATAAATACCATGTAGTCTTTGCATCTGGACCAATAAACTATACAGGGCAGTTTTTAAATACAAATAATCAAGAATTAAAAATATTCGTATTAGATTTAGAAACAGGAAGTTTAGAAAGAATTATATCTACAGGAATACAAAAAGCATTTGCAGGAAGAATTTTCTCTAAAGGTTTTGATTTTGATGAAGATGGATATACAGATTATCTAGCATTTGGATACACTAGACAAGATGGCTCAGATACAAATTATAAAGGTGGAATTATTCTTTTAGGTGGAAGCATAACTAATGGAAATCTTTATCCATTCAATACAAATGTTTATAACTGGAATTTTGTAAACTTTACTACATTTGGAACAGATATAAACCCTGTTGTAAGTAAAGTTGAGTTTATGAAATGTTTTGGTAGATGGTATATGTATTTTGGAACTGGTAGATGGTTTAAAAATATAGATGATTGGGAAGTAAACAATAATACTTTATTTGGAATACCTATAGATATTAAAGAAGATAGTGATGGTAATAAGTATATTTCATTGATTACTAATACGGAAAATATGACAGACCTTAACAATCAGAATATATGCACAAAAGCTCAACATAATGTTATTAAAGGTTGGTATATAAACCTAGAAGGCTCCTCAACAGACCATCTAAAAGAAAAAATGATAACTGACCCAATAAAAACTCCCTACAATGTGGTTCTATTTGCTACGATAGAGCCTGTTAAAGCAATATGTGGTTTAGGAGGAAGGACAAGAGTTTGGGGGTTAAACTGTGCTACAGGCGGAGTTATAACAGGATGTAATGTTAATGACTTATATCAAATCAATCCTTCTACAGTTCAAGGTATGCTTCTATTACAACTGTCAGGTGGAAACATAGAACAGATAAATATTAATAATATTGCTCAAAACACAGGCTCAAGGACAACAGATTGGAGCACTGGAATTGCCCCAGAGGGAGCACCTCCATTTGTTAAACCTTACAAGGAATTAAAGGGAAAGATACTATTATGGTTGGAAAGATAGACATGTTTTAAAACACAATTAATGATTTTTAGCTTTTATTTTCCTTCCACTCTTCCTTCCCATCTCTAAAAATCTCCTTTTTCCATATAGGAGCTTTAGCTTTAACTTCATCAACTACATATCTACAACCTTTAAAAGCTTCTTCCCTATGTCCAGACCAAACAACAACTAAGAATGAAGGTTCAGATAAAGGAACAGAGCCTATTCTGTGATGAACGATAACCTTTTTTAATTTAAACTTTTCTTTTGCATCTTCTATTATTTCTTTAATAACTTTTTCAGCCATACTTTTATAGCTTTCATAGAATAACTCTATAATATCTCCATCTTCCTCAGAGGCTCTAGGCATACCTATAAATATATCAACCGCTCCACACTCTTTATCTTTATAAGAGTTTAAAATTTCATCCAGTTTAAAAAACTTCTCTCCTATGTATATCTCAGGTATATTTGTCATTTTTAACCTCATTAACTATGGAAGTAATAATTTAGCAAATATGTATGGTAAACCTTTATTTATTATCTCTTTAGAAGCTTTTTCAATGTCATAGTTAACCTTTCTAAATTCCAACATGTTCTTTTCTGTATCATAGATTACATACGAAGCTCTTTTATCTCTATCTCTAGGTTGCCCCACACTACCACAATTAACTAGATATTTTTCGTTTTCTTTTAAAGAATAGATATCTGGATTTTGTATTAGTTTTATACTTTCTTCGTTTTTAGCAAAAATAAGAGGTATATGAATATGTCCATAAAAACATATATCTTCTTCATAACAGCTCATAGTTTCTTTAGCATCTTTTAAAGAGGTTATGAAATGCATACTACCCGGCACAGAAGGTTCGTCGTGGGTTAAAACCATATTTTTATAATCTAAATCTAAAGGTAAGTTTGATATATACTCTAAATCTTTTTCTGAGAGTTGGTCATAAGTCCAATCAGCAGATTTTATAGCTTCTGGATTTGTTAAAATAATATCATCGCACATCGCTGTAAAAGTATCATTTTCACCCCTTAAAACTACAGAACAGTTTTCTCTTACCCAATCTAAACACTCTTTAGGAAATGCACCAAAGTTTACAATATCTCCTAAACATACTATTTCATCTACCTGTTGACTTTTTATATCTTTTTCTACACTTTCTAAAGCATGTATATTTCCGTGAATATCACCTATTATCGCTATTCTCATCATCTTTCTCTAAATTGTTATCTTTTTTAAAATTCTCTTCTATAAATTTTTCTATATCTATGTTGTTTATTATATTTTGAGAAGCTTCAGGTTTCTCATTTTTATATATAGAGCTCAAAACTCCGTTTATAAATCTTAAACTTTCAGGAATTCCAAGATAACATTTAGCAAGGTCCAAAATATCTATAAAGACCCTACCTTTATCATCTATATCTGAAAACAACAGCTCCGTAGTCCCTAATCTTAAGAATGCTCTTTCAGGATAACCTAGTCTCTCAAGTCTCCATCTTTCCAGATATTTTTTTATAATTTCGTCTACTGTTTTCTTATTTTCTTCGTAACTACCTAAAATCTTGTAGGAGTAATCAATTATCTTTGGGTGTAAACTACTCCTTACATTCTTTATAACTTCTTCTAATAAGTCATAAATATCTTCATTTTTCCTAAAATCGTATGCATATAAAGTTCTAAAAGATATTTCTCTGGCTATTTTCCTATATTTCCCCATTATTTAAGGCCTGTAAGTATATTTGCCATCTCTATAGCAGATAACGCTGCATCAAATCCTTTATTACCCATTTTAGTTCCTGCCCTTTCAATAGCTTGTTCCAGTGTATCTGTTGTTAGTATTCCAAATGAGACAGGAACTTCAGTTTCTAAACCTACTAGTGCAATTCCCTTTGAAACTTCAGAAGCTACATACTCAAAATGTGGTGTAGAACCTCTTATTACTGCACCTAAACAGACTATCGCATCATATTTTCCGGATTTGGCCATTTTTTTTGCTATAAGTGGAATTTCAAATGCACCTGGAACTCTAACAACTGTTATATTTTCTTCACTACCTCCATGTCTTACTATACAGTCTATAGCTCCCTCTAGAAGCTTTTCAGTTATTAAAGAGTTAAACCTACTTACAATAATGCCAAATTTTAGGTTATCTGCCTTTAAAACTCCATTAATTTCTTTCATTTTTTTCTCCAATAAAGAGATTGGAAGTTTTAATATTATACAGCTAATCTAAAAGCTATTTGTATAAATGTATTAAAATCTTCATCTGTAATTAGATAAAAAAAGGAAAAAAATAAAAACAACATTTAGTAGATTAAAGTATATGGGAATTGAGAATATTAAGGCTGTTTCTTTGGAAGGTTTTTTGACTTAAATCCTCTTTTTTATTTTAGCTTTACAGTTTAAAATTATTATTAAGGTTTAAATTGGGAATTAGGGTTAAAAGAAGATAAATTCCTTAAAATAAAACCTCCTAAGGTAGCAAAATTGATAAGAGGTGTTAAAAAATGAATAAAAGATTTAAGCTTATTTTTATATTCCTGTTCTTTGGAATTTTTAAATTTTCATTTGGGAATAATATAAATAGTATTTATCTAAATGAGGGATTAACTGAAAATCAGGTTTACAGTATAAAAGTTTACACAACAAGGGCATTAAATCTTATACTTGATGCACAAAAGGCTTTAAGAAAGAAAAAGGTAATAAAGAAGGAAGTTTTTACATATTTAGATGGGGCATTATACTTTTTAAATGAGGCAGGGCAGTATTCACCTTCATATCTTATAAAGAGGGAAATTGAAGCTACAATTAAGATGATACAGTTATTTCCAGTGGAGGATTACACTTTAAACCTAAAGGGAATAGATGTCGGAATACAAGAGTTAGCAGGCTCTTTATCAGATTATCAGTACATCAGAAAAAGTTTAGATAGCCTTCTACAAATTTCTGCAATGAAAAGAAACCAAAAGATATTAGATAAGCTGGAAACATTGAGATACACATTGAAAATTCCTCTTGTTGACGATAACATTTCTGAAGCCCGTAATTTAATAGCTTCGGCTAAAGACCATATAAGAGCTAAAAATTATTTAAAAGCCCAAAAGTCTTTAGAGTTAGCTATATCTCCACTTGAAAGATTGGCATTTAGAGAAAATCTATTTGTTGTGTTAGCAAAGGAGTATATATATAAAGCAAAGATTTCCCTAAATATAGATCTATCCTTAACAAAGAAGTATTTAGTTTCAGCTTTGTACGCTGCAAACAAAGGCTACTATGTTTCTTCAATTGAGAATAAGGAAATATTAAATAATGTTAGATACAACATACTTAAAGCTGGTAATCTTTTAGAGAAGTATCAAGCTTTAAAGAAGAATGGTAAAAGTGTAAATTCAGAAAGATTAAAGAAAAAGTTAGAAAATTTACTGAGTAGAATTCAAAAGGATTTAAATTCTATTCGATAAATAAATTTTGATAAACTAATAGTTAATATTTAATAACTTTATAATTAAGGAAAAGATAAAATGCCATTAATTTACATAATAGAGGATGATGAAGATATTAATGAACTTTTAGCTTATAATCTAATAAAGGAAGGATATAAAGTAAAATCTTTTTTCAATGGTAAAGAGCCTTTAAAAAAGATAAAACTAGATAATCCTGATTTGGTTATACTTGATATTATGCTTCCAGACTTGGATGGTTTAGAATTTTGTAAAAAAATCAAATCTGACCCAGAAACAGAGCATATACCTATAATAATGTTAACTGCAAAAAGCACTGAGATAGACAAAGTTGTTGGGCTTGAGCTTGGAGCTGATGATTACATAACAAAACCTTTTTCATTTAGAGAACTATTAGCTAGAATAAAAGCTGTTTTAAGAAGAAGTAATAAACAAATTAAGAAGGAAAATATTATCATTAGGGAAGGTGATTTAGAAATCAATCCTGAAAAACTGGAAGTTAAACTTTATGGTAAGCCTTTAAAGTTTACTAACAAGGAGTTTAAAATTCTATTGGCTTTAATCAATGCTAAAAATAAGGTGTTATCTAGAGAGCAGATTTTGGATTTAGTTTGGGAAAATGAAGTTGATGTTTATGACAGAACTATAGATGTTCATATAAATAAATTGAGACTAAAATTAAAGGATTATGGAAAGTATATAAAAACTGTTAGAGGATATGGTTATATGTGGGAAAGTGATGAAGATTAAAAAAGCTAGAGTTTAAACCAATCTAGCTTTAATTTTTTTATATCCTTTTTTTCTTGCTAAATAAATTCTATGTCTACCATCTATTATTCTATAAGGTTTTGCAGAGCTGTCTAATGTTATAGGGTCAGAGCAGTTTCCATAAATTAAATCTTCAAATGAACAAAAGCCATTCTCTAATTGTCTTAATCTCGTCTGACTTAAACTATTTTCATTAACAAATTCTACATCATTTAGATAAATCCATTTTAAACTCATAATTAAACTCCTTTAAAATAAACCTTTTTATATTCCCTTTAGATTTATTTAATATTTATTATTTTATATCACCTAATAGATTAAATACCTAATGTCTTTTAACATTGAAAATTAAAATTCTAATATATTAATATTAATCTTAAATAAAAAAGTAGAGGTTTTAAAGATGTCAAAAACTGCAGTTAGAGCCCAAAGATTTGTTATGGGAACAATGCTATTAATAGCATTGCTATTTTTTCTGTTAGGTATAAAACAGGTAAGTCTATTTATACTTGGTTTTATGATATTTATGTTATACTTATCAGCATTCACTGGATTTTGTCCTTCAGATGCAATATTTGAAAAACTATTTGGTGATAAGAAAAAGTAAAAATTATGAAGTTTTTACATATTAGTGATACCCATTTAGGATATAGACAGTATGGACTTTTAGAAAGAGAGCAAGACTTTTTAGATGTTTTTAATGAAGCTATAGATATAGCAATAGATGAAAATGTTGATTTTATTATTCATACAGGGGATTTTTTTCACACTTCCAGACCTTCCAATAAGACTATAATAGACAGTCTAAATATATTAAATAGGTTAAACGATGCTAATATTCCTATGTTTTGCATTCCCGGAAATCACGATAGAGGAAATAGTGTAAAGGACAAATCTCCATTAGAGATACTCAATAACTTTGGTTTAAAGCTTATAAATGTTGGTGTTGAGGAGTTTAACGGAGTAGATATAGTAGGTTTAAAGTATATTCCTAAAACTGCTGTAAGAAAATTAGGGCGTTTGAGAGATGCTTTAGAAAGTCTTCTAGAAAATACAAAAAGCAGCTATAAAATCCTTATGTTGCATCAGGAGTTTTATCCATACTTTCCAGATAGTAATCTATTACTAAATGAAGAAATCCCAAAAGATTTTAACTATGTAGGTATAGGACATTATCATATTGCTGAAGAACCGATAAGAAGGGGAAAAAACTCCTTTATAGTTCATATAGGCTCTACAGAATTTACCGCTTACAATAAAAATGAAGAAGAAAGAAAAAAATTTGTTGCCATTGTTGAGATTAGTAATAGTGATACAAAAATAATATACAGAGAGTTATCTAAAAAAAGAAAGTTTATTTATGCCACTTTAAATGATGAAAATTTAGAAGAAAAGCTAAATGATATTCTTATAAATATTGAAGAGATTTTAGATAAAAATGAAAAAAAACCGATAGTTGTTTTAAAGGGAGATTTTAGAAAATTAGGTCAATCTGATGTTTTAAAGTTGTTAAACGAGAGAAATTTAGTTAAAGACAATCCTAATATTCTATATGTAAAACATTCTTTTAACTTTTTTAAAGAAGATTTATTTATAAATAATACAGCGGTAAAATCTGAAGATGAAATTATAAGAGATGCTTTAGCAGAATATCTTAAGGAAGATAAGGACTTATACAGTAAAGTTTACGAATTAATTACTACATTTAAAACTTTTGAGGATTTTGATTTAGTAAAATCATATATTAAGGAAAATCCAGAAATTTTTGAAGATTTATTGAAATAGGGGGATTTTATATTGAAGAGACTTTACTCACCTTGGAGAAGTAAGTATATAGAAACTTATGATAAAATTGAAGGCTGTTTTTTATGTGATGCTTACAAATCAGATAATGATGATGAAAAACTGGTTTTATATAGGGGAAACAAGACTTTTGTAATTATGAATTTATTTCCATACAATGCTGGACATGTAATGGTATGTCCAAATGAGCATATAGGAGACTTCACAAAATTAGATAAAGAAACATTATTTGAAATATCCATTCTCTCTCAAATGATGGTAGAAGCAATAAAA
>Ga0256833_1002551_pt1 | contig 12741 bp, 13 predicted proteins | sample 356284metaG_FD_190535 | JGI IMG/M metagenome (GOLD analysis project Ga0256833, IMG submission 190535) | Hydrothermal vent microbial communities from Mid Atlantic Ridge, Atlantic Ocean - 356-284 | ecosystem: Environmental > Aquatic > Marine > Hydrothermal vents | place: Atlantic Ocean: Mid...
GGCCGAAGCCGACCCCGCGAAAGGTTACATTTCCAACGAATCGCCCTTGGGCAAGGCCCTGCTGGGTCACAAACCCGGCGATGTGGTGGAGGTCCACGCGCCGGGCGCGACCTTCAAGGTGCGCATTGTGCGGGTGGAATGAGGCCGCCCGCGCGGCGTGGCGAAAATCCCTGGCCCCCGGCATGGGGGCCTTTGCGTTATGCAGTACAATTGAAGCCAGCAGCCTTGACGCCCCAGGAGGCCTCCCATGGCGCACCCCAATGCCGCCGCGCCCACTTTTTCGGTGGTCGTGCCCGTCTACAACGAGGTCGAAAGCCTGCCCGAGCTGTACCGCCGGGTGCGGGCCGTGATGGAAGACCTGGGCGAGCCCTGGGAACTGGTCCTGGTCGACGACGGCTCTCGCGACGGTTCCACCGAGCTGATGCGCCAATTGCGGGCCCAGGACCCGCAGCATGTGCGCGCGGTGATTTTCGCCCGCAATTTCGGGCATCAAATCGCGGTTACCGCGGGGCTGGACTACGCCCGGGGGCAGGCCGTGGTCATCATGGACGCGGACCTGCAAGACCCGCCCGAGGTCATCCCCCGGCTGGTGGAAAAATGGCGGGAGGGCTATCAGGTGGTGTATGCCGTGCGCCAGGCCCGGGAAGGCGAAACCTGGTTCAAGACCACCACCGCGGCCCTGTTCTACCGCCTCATCCGACGCATCACCAATGTCGACATTCCCCTGGACACAGGCGACTTTCGGCTGATGGATCGGCGGGTGGTGGAAGTGCTGCGCCGGATGCGCGAGCGGCATCGCTTTCTGCGGGGCATGGTCGCCTGGGTGGGGTTCCGCCAGATTGGGGTGCCCTACAAGCGGGCCCCCCGCTTCGCCGGCGAAACCAAATACCCCCTGCGCAAGATGCTCAAATTCGCCCTGGATGCCATCACGGGCTTTTCGTACTTCCCCCTGCAGCTGGCCACCTACATGGGCTTTTTGAGCGCCGGGCTGGCCATCGTAGCCATTCCCATCGTGGCCGTGGCCCGCATGACCGGCAGCCAGGCCTTTTACGGCCAGGCCAGCACCCTCATCGCGGTGCTCTTTTTGGGCGGCGTGCAGCTGATTTCCTTGGGTATCCTGGGCGAATACATCGGCCGCATCTACGACGAAATCAAGGGCCGGCCCCTCTATGTGGTGGCCGAAGCGCCCGACGAACCGCCCCCTGACGCCGCATGAGCCGGGGGAACCGGCCTGCGGCCCGGCCGCGCCCGTTCGGTTCCCCCCACTTTTTTGCCGAGGAAGGTAACCATGACCCCACGCGCGTTTCGTTTTGGCACCGTAGGCTCGCCCAAATCCACCCCCAAAGGGGGCACGGTGGGCGGCCTGAAGCGCTTGGCCGAGCTGGGCCTGGACGCGTTGGAATTGGGCTGGGTGCGCTCGGTGCGGGTGAGCGAAAAAACCGCGGCCAAAATTCGCGACACGGCCCGCGACCTTGACATCGCGCTCAGCGTGCACGCGCCCTATTTCATCAACCTCAACGCGGACGACGAAGAGTGGCCCAAGAGCCGCAAGCGGCTGCTCGACGCCGCGTTTTGGGGCTGGAAGGCCGGCGCGACCGACATCGTCTTCCATCCGGGCTCGTATTTTGGCCGCCCCGCGGCCGAGGTGCTGCCCAAGGCCCTGCAGCGGCTGGAAGAAGTGCTGCAGACTTTGGACGACCAGGGCGTGCAGGTGGTGCTGCGGCCCGAAACCATGGGCAAGAGCGCCATGCTCGGCTCCTTAGACGATGTGCTGGCCATGGCCCGGGCCTTTCCGGGCCGGGTGGAACCGTGCCTGGACTTCGCGCATTTGCACGCTCGCCCCGGCGACGGCAGCATGAATTCTTACGACGAGTGGGCCCGGGTGCTGGAAGCCTATGGCCGGGCCTTGGGCGCCGACGCGTTGCAGCGGCTGCACATTCACCTTTCGGGCATCGCCTACGGCCCTAAGGGCGAAAAGGAACACCTGGTCTTCGCCGACGCGGACCTGGATGTGGATGCGGTGCTGCGCGCGCTGCACGATTTCGGCGCGCGCGGGCGCATTTTGTGCGAAAGCCCCATTCTGGAAGACGACGCCCTTTTCTTGCGCCATCGCTGGGATGCCCTCACCGGCGAAGGAGGCGACCCATGAACCGCATACGGGTGTTGGACGCAGCCGCGGTACGGGCCGCGCTGCCCATGGCCGAGGCCATCGCGGCCATGAAGCAGGCCTTCGCGGCCTATTCCGCCGGGCAGGCCGAGGTGCCTCTGCGCACCCGCCTGGCCATGCCCGAGCACGACGGCCTGGCCCTGTTCATGCCGGCCGCGGTGCACGGCGAGCACGAGGCCCTGGGCCTCAAGGCCGTGACGGTGTACAACGCCAACCCCCAACGGGGGCTGCCTTTGATTCACGCCGCGGTGCTGGTGCTGGAACCGACCACGGGCCAGGTGGTGGGTCTGCTGGAAGGCGGCACCCTTACGGCCCTGCGCACGGGCGCGGCCTCGGGCGCGGCCACCGATGTGCTGGCCCGCGCCGACAGCCGGGTGCTGGCCGTGTTTGGCGCGGGAACCCAGGCCCGCACGCAAATCGAGGCCGTGTGTACGGTGCGGCCCATCGAGCGGGTGTGGGTGTATGACCGCGACCCGAGCAGGGCGCAGGCCCTGGCCGCGGAGATGGCCGGGCAGGGCCCGGTGCCCGCGGATGTGCGTGTGGCCTCGTCGCCGGCCGAAGCTCTGGCCCAGGCCGATGTGGTGTGCACGGCCACCACTTCCCCCACGCCCGTCTTTCCGGCCGAGGCCGTGCGCCCGGGCACGCACATCAACGCCATCGGCGCCTACACCCCCGACATGGCCGAAATCCCCGCCGCGGTGGTGGCCCGGGCCTATGTGGTGGTCGACGCCCGCGACGCGGCCTGGGCCGAGGCCGGGGACCTCATCCAGGCCGAGCGGCAGGGGCTCATCACCCGGGCCCATGTGGCCGCGGAGCTGGGGGAAGTGCTGCTGGGCCGGGCCCCGGCGCGGCAGGACGACGCGCAAATCACCCTGTTCAAGTCGGTGGGCCTGGCCGTGCAGGACGCCGTGGCCGCGCGCGTGGCGCTGGCGCGGGCCCAACAGCTGGGCCTGGGCCTGGAGGTGCCGTGGGGATAACGCGCGGCCCCGGGGCTGTTCCAGGCACCAAGAAAAGCACCCCGGGGCACGGGGAACACAGAGGAACGAGAAAATTTATACTCTATCCTCTCCGTGCGCTCTGTGCCCCCGTGTGAAATGCGCAAATCGGCCTGGTTGGGGCCGTTGGTGTAGAAAACACCCCGCGCCCTGCGGCGGCATTTGACCCGTGGGGCAGGCTGATGTATAATCGGCCCGGTTTGGTATGGGCCCGCGCCCCCGCGTGTGCGCGCAGGGGCGCCTTTTGGCATGTCCGAACCGCAAATTTTGGCACGGAGTGTGACACCATGACCAAGCGCACTTATCAGCCCAAAATTCGGCGTCGTTTGCGGGTGCACGGCTTTCGGGCCCGCATGGCCACCCGGGGCGGTCGCAAGGTGCTCAAGCGCCGGCGCCTCAAGGGCCGCCATCGGCTCACCGTGCGTATGAACGAACATGTGAAACGCATCAACTGGAAAGGGCATTGAGCCCGGCGGGCGGTGCGGTGAGCTGCGGCGGTGAAGCGCATCTATCGCCTGCGTCGCGGGCGGGATTTTCGGCGTTTGCGCCACACGGGGCGGGTGTATGTGCACCCGCTTTTGGTGTTGCGGGTCGCGGCCAACGACCTGCCCCTGGTGCGCATGGGCGTCACCGCGGGGCGCAAGGTGGGCACGGCCGTGGTGCGCAACAAAGTCAAGCGCCGGCTGCGGGAGATTTTGCGCGCCCGTTTGCCCCACCTGCCCCCGGGCTACGACCTGTGGTGGATTGCCCGCCCCCGGGCCGCGCGAGCGTCTTTCGCCGCGTTGCAAGACGCGGTGGACGCGCTGCTGCAGCAAGCCGGGCTCACCGCGTCGCCGGCGTCCCCAAACCCGGGCCGTGAGGAGGGTTCCCCATGAGCCCCGAACAAAAGGCCGCGTCCCAAGAGCAACCCTTCCCGTGGGGCTTTCGGCCCGAAAACCCACCGTTGTCGCCTCTTTCCGCGTTGCCCCGCACCCCGCGCTATTGGCCCCGTTGGGCCCTGCTGTTGCTCATTCGGGCTTATCAGCTCACTTTTTCGCGCCTCATGCCGGCCAATACCTGTCGGTTCTACCCCACCTGCTCCCACTACGGCTATGAGGCGGTCTACAAGCACGGCGCGCTCAAGGGCGGCTTGCTGGCCGTGTGGCGGGTGCTGCGGTGCAATCCCTTCAACCCCGGCGGGTATGACCCCGTGCCTTGAGGGCCATCGTCGATGAGGAAGACAGATGCCATGAAGTCCTTTGCACGTGTGTGGTTTGGTTTGGCGCTGCTGGCAGCCGTGGCCGCGGCCGGTTGCAGCCGCATTGCCCCGGGCAGCTGGCCCGGCGTGGGCGTGGATGACGAGACGGTGTGGGTCGCGTATCAGCAGCAGGTGCACGCGGTGGCCCGGAATACCGGCGCCCTGCGGTGGTCCTTCCCCCAGGAGCCCGAACGCAACCGTCTCTTTTTCGCCCCCCCGCGGCTCACCGCGGACGGCCAGCGCCTCATCGTGGGCGGCTACGACAAGGTGCTTTACGCGCTGGACCCCAACACCGGCGCGGTGCAGTGGACCTTCGACCGGGCGCAAGACCGTTACATCGGCGCGGTCCTGGTCACGCCCAACGCCATCTACGCGCCCAACGCGGATGGCACTCTTTATGCGTTGGAACCCAACGGCCAGCTGCGCTGGACCTTCACCACCCAGGCCGCGCTCTGGGCCCCACCGGCCACCGACGGCCAACGGCTGTATCTGGCTTCCATGGACCACCACCTTTATGCCCTGGACGCGGCCACCGGCAAGGAGCTGTGGCGGCTGAAGATGGAAGGCGCGCTGACTTCCACGCCCACTTTGCTGGATGGCGTCCTCTATGTGGGCGAGCTGGCCACCCAGGTGGCCGCGGTGGACGCGGCCCAGGGCCAGGTGCTGTGGCAAACGCCTACCGACGCCTGGGTGTGGCACAGCCCCACGCCCTTGGGCGATGACGCGCTGGTGGTGGGCGATATGGAAGGTCAGGTGTATGCCCTGGCCCGCGGCGATGGTCAGGTGCGTTGGCAGACCGAGGTGCCGGGCGGCGTCATTGGCGCGCCCGCGGTGGTGGAGGATACCGTCTTCGTCACCACCCGCCAGGGCCAGCTGGTGGCGCTGGACGCGGCCAGCGGCGCGGTGAAGTGGACCAAGGCCCTGGCCGAGGCGGCCATCGAGGCCGGGCCCCTGCCGGTGCCCGAGCTGGGTTTGCTGGTGGCCCCGTCGGACCCCAAAGCCCCCCTGCTGGCGGTGCGCAGCGACGGCGCTTTGGTCTGGTCCTTGACTTTTGAGAAATAACTCGCCCCCGGTCCGAGCGGAGCCTTTCCCCCGGACCCCGACCCTGCTGAAACGGACAAAGGCCCATGTGGACGACCCTTGTTGTGCAGCCCATGCTCAACCTGCTGTTGTGGATTTATGACCTGGTGGGCAACTTCGGCGTGGCCATCATCGTTTTCACCATTTTGGTGCGCCTGGTGCTGGCGCCCCTCATGCACCAGCAAACCAAAAGCGCCGAGGCCATGCGCAAGTTGCAAGAGCATCCCAAGTGGAAGGAAATCCAGCGCAAGTACAAAAACGACCGGGAGCGCCTGGCCCAGGAGCAGATGAAACTCTACTCCGAGCTGGGCGTCAACCCCTTTGCCTCGTGCCTGCCCATGTTGGTGCAAATTCCCATCATCTTCGGCCTGTATCAGGCCGTCATCTTAGCCCTGGGGAACACCCCGGCCCAACTGCTGGAACTGGCCCGTTTGCTCTACCCCGCGCTCAACCCCGCGCGGCTCATTCCCATCGACGGCCAGTTCTTGTGGATGAACCTGGCCTACCCCGAACGCTTGCACATTCCCGGCCTGCCCTTTGGCATCCCCGTCATGGCCATTTTGGTGGCGCTGACCTCGTATGTGCAGTCCAAGGCCGTCTCCAGCACCACGCCTTCTACGGGCGACGGTCAGCAAGCCCAGGCCATGAACCAGATGATGACCGTGTACATGCCCCTCATGCTGGGCTACTTCGCACTCACTTTTCAGTCGGGTTTGGCGTTGTATTTCCTGGTCAGCAATGTGGTGATGATTGCCCAATATGCGTTCATGGGCAAACTCTCGTGGGATGACCTGAAGTTCTGGCGGCGCTGAGCCGTCGGGTTGGGCCGGGTTCCCCGGAAGAACGGAGGGGAACCCATGACCAAGAACAATCCCTGGCGGGCGCGACGCAAACGCCGCGGCGTGGGCCGTGAAGCCGCCCGCCGGGCCCTGGTGCGCAAAAGCGCGACGCGTGAAACCACGCCGGCCCTCACCCGGGTGGAACGCGAGGTGCTGACCCTGCTGCGCCAAATGCGCCAGCTGCTGCGACTGGACCTTTCGTTTCGCGTGCTCACCGAGGGCCGCCGGGACCCCAACGCCGGCGAGGTGCGGGTGGTGGTGTGGGGCCCCGATATGGAACTGCTCACCGCCGCGGAGCACACGGACCGGCTGGAAGCCCTGCGGCTGCTGGTGCAGCTCATGGCCAGCCATCGTTTGGGGCGGCGGGTGGTGCTCACCCTGACCGAAGATGTGGAGCAAACCCGCCGGGCCCAGGAACTGCGCCAGATGGCCGAGGCGGCCGCGCAGCAAGCCCTGACTCAGGGCAAACCCGTGCCCCTGCCCCCCATGCCGGCCCACGAGCGTCGGCTCATCCATGTGACTCTGCATCATCGGCCCGATGTGGAAACCAAATCCCAGGGCAAAGGTCCGGCGCGGCATGTGGTGGTTTATCCGCGTCGCGCTCCCGAGGAGGCCCGGGCATGACCGGAGCCGTGAGCCGTTTGCGCGGCCAGGCGGGTCAAAATCCCCCACCCCAACCCCTCCCCCTTCATAAGGGGGAGGGGCTGCGCGCGGCCCTGGCCCCTCGCGACGGCCACATGCCCCCTCCCCGACGAGGCTTACTTTTACCCACATTTGAGCCGCCATGGTGGGCCGTGAGCCGTTTGCGCGGCCAGGCGGGTCAAAATCCCCCACCCCAACCCCTCCCCCTTCATAAGGGGGAGGGGCTGCGCGCGGCCCCGACCCTTCGCGGCGGCCACATGCCCCCTCCCCGACGAGGGGAGGGGGTTAGGGGGTGGGGTTTCGGCGCGTCGTGCCCAGCCCTTTGGCCCTGGCAAGTGCGCCTGCGCCTTGATGGCATACAAGTCAGCCTCGCGCGCCAGGGGGAGGGGCTGCGCGCGGCTCCGGCCCTTCGCGGCGGCCACATGCCCCCTCCCCTACAAGGCTTACTTTTACCCACATTTGAGCCGCCATGGTGGGCCGTGGGCCGTTTGCGCGGCCAGGCGGGTCAAAATCCCCCACCCCAACCCCTCCCCCTTCATAAGGGGGAGGGGCCGAGAGCGGCCCAGGCCCTTCGCGGCGGCCACATGCCCCCTCCCCGACGAGGGGAGGGGGTTAGGGGGTGGGGTCTGGACCACCAGCCGGGCCACGACCAAGCCGCGCTCGCCGGAGGCTGAACGATGCGGCGCAGCGCGGCAACCTCGCGTTTCGCGGCACACCGCCCGGCCTGGTTGACCGGAGCGTGGCTTTTGTGGCTGGGCGCGCTGGCCGCCCTGGCTATCTGGCAGCGCGCACCCGGCTACATGGACGAGGCCTACTACTGGGTGGTGGGCCGGGCGTGGGCCGCGGGGCAGGGCCTGGTCGAGCCCTTTCTGTGGAACTATCTCGACGACCCCGTGGGCCTGCCGCATCCCGCGGGCGCGTATTGGCAGCCCCTGCCCGCGCTGCTGGCCGGGCTGTTCCACCGGGTGGGCGCGCGCTGGGGCTTCGTGCTGTTGGCGGCCGCGGTGCCCTGGCTCACCTGGGGGGTGGCCCGGGCCTGGGGCTTGGGGGGAACCGGCTCCGCGTGGGCCGGGCTGTGGGCCATGGCCGCCGGCTTCTACCTGGCCTACCTGCCGGCCGTGGATGGCTTCGCGCCGTTGCTGGTGCTGGGCGGCCTGTATTGGGCCCTGCTGCCCGGGGCCTGCCGCGACGCGGGCCGTGGGGCCTGGCGTTGGGCCGCCTTGGGCGCGTTGGCCGCGGGGGTGCATCTCACCCGGGCCGAGGGGGTGCTGTGGCTGCTGGCCACCCTCGCGGCCGCGCTGGGGGGCGGCCCCGGGCGAATGCGGCGCCTGACCGCGGTGCTGCTGGGCTACGCCGCGCTCATGGCCCCCTGGTGGGCCCGCAACCTGCAGGTGTGGGGGCGCCTTTGGCCCCCGGGCCAGAGCCGGGCCTTGTGGCTCACCGAATACAACGACCTGTTTCGTTACCCCGCGGCCCGGCTCACTCCCCAACGCTGGCTGGCCCAGGGCTGGGGAAAGATACTCCGGGACCGGGCCTGGGCCTTAGGCCTCAACCTGCAAACCACGCTGGCCGTGCACGGGGGCATCGTTCTGCTGCCCTTCGTGCTGCTGGCCGGGTGGCGGGCCCGGCAGCAGCCGGCCCTGCGGGTGGCCGTGGGGCTTTACCTGGCCGTGCTGGGGCTGATGACGGTGGTCTTCCCCTTTGCCGGCGCGCGTGGGGGGTGGTTTCACGCCGGCGCGGGCTTTCAACCCCTGCTGTGGGCCTTGGCCGGGGAAGGCTTCGAGACCGGGCTGACCTGGGCCGCGCGGCGCCGTGGCTGGCACCGGCCCAGCGCGCGGCGGGTGCTGGGCGGCGGCCTCACGCTGCTCTTGCTGGCCATGACCGCGGCATTGACCTGGGGCCGGGTGCAGCATTGGAACGCGGACGCCGACCGCTACGCGACGGCCTGGCGGGCGTGGCAGCAGCTGGCCCCGCAGAACGCCCAGGCCGGACCCGTGCTGGTGGTCAACCCGCCGTTGTGGGTGTGGGTCACAGGGGAACCCGCGCTGGTCACGCCCACCGGCGGCCCAGGGGCCCTCACCGCGGTGGCCCAACGCTATGGGGCCGTGGGGTTGGTGCTCGAGGCCAACCATCCCCCCGGGCTGGCCGCGTGGTGGGTGGAACCGGGCCCCCGGCCCAACTGGCGCTATTTGGGCGCGGCCCCTGGCGTGCAGTTGTATGCGTTCGCGCTCGGAAGCCGATAAAGCGCGTAGTTGCCCTGGCGACCGGCCGGTTCCAGCCGGCCCAAAAACGCCTGCCACGCGGCCCAGTCTCGCGGCGGAAACTTGGCCGGGCGTTCCTCATGCACGAAATTCGCGCCCCAGGTGTAAACCAGCGCGTGGGTCCAGCCCGCGCAGGCCAGGGCCTGGGCCACGGCCTGGGGGCTGCCGTAGCGGTGCCGGTACCAGGCCCAGTGGTCGAGAATGGCATCGGGCAGGGTCTCCCGGGGCAGGCCGTAGCTGCGGGGCTCGAAGAACATGAACACGCGCGCGTCGGCGGGTGTTTGGGCCACCAGGTCGGCCATGTCCTGATAGTCGGGCAGGGCCCGGCGGTAGTAGTCGGCCCGGGTCTCCAGGCCCAGCGCGTAGGCCAAGGGGTGCCGGGCCGCGGTGAAGACCAGCCATTCCAGCACGGTGAGCCCGGCCATGCCCCACACCACCCACCGCACGATGTAGCGCAGTCGCAGCACGCCGGGCAGGTCCAGGCTGCGGGCCCAGCACAGGGCATGGGCCCACCAGGGCAGCGCGGCCACCAGCGCGGGCCACAACAGCCGGGCCTGCCATAGGGCCTGGGAACGGGCCACGCCCCAGGTCCACAGGCCGCCGCTTAGCAGGCCAAACAGGCCGGTGATTTGCAGCAGCGCGCGTTGCCATTGGGGGCCGCGGCGCCACCGCCGCCACGCGGCGGCCACGGCCAGGGGGGCCAGGGCCAGCCATAAGGGCCCAATGCGGCCGTGGTAGTAGGCCGCGTCCCGGTGGCCTAAGGTCAGGTTCCACGGCAAAAGCAGCCACTCGCGCCACCGCCAACCAATGCCCGTGCCCGGTTCGGCCAGCCAGTGGGCGCGGAAGGAATCCCAGCCGTAGCCGCCGAAGACGAAGGGATAGAAGGGGTTGCCCATGTAGTAGGCGTTGCGCGCGTACCAGGGCGCGGCCAGGGCCAGGGCCAGCAGCCCCACCCGGGCGGCGCGCGCGAGCCGGCCGCGCCATGAGCCGGGGCCGGTCAGCAGGGCCAAAAGCCCCACGGTGAGGGGCACGGGCAGCGCGGTGTATTTGGTGGCCATGGCCAGGCCGGTGAAGAGCCCCGCGGCCCACCACCAGGGGGTCGGGTTGGCGTCCCCCCGGGCCCGCCACACGGCATAGAGCGCGGCGGTGGCGTGGAAGGCCAGGGGCCAATCGACATACGCGCCCGCGGCCAGCAGCAGGCCCGAGGCCATGCTCGCGGCCAGGGGCCACACCCAGGCCGCGGTGCGGGGGCCAAAGGCCTGCCGCGCCCACCACCAGGCCAGCAGCAGCGCGGCCGCGGCATAGGCCAGGCTGAGCAGCTGCGCAGCCCGGTCCGCGCGCCAGGCCAGGGCCCAGGTATACAGGCCCTGGAGCAGCCCCGGGTGCCAGAAGGGGTAGACGGGGTAGGGCTGCAGCCGCCCGTGTTGCAGCAGCCACTCGGGTTGGCGCAGGTGATAGAGCAGCGCGTCGAAGCCTGTGGGCGGGGCCAGGGCCAGCAGCAGCGCGGGCAGGCCCATGGCCAGGGCCCACCCGGGGCCCGGGCCGGGTGCGGGCGCGCGCCGCGGGGTGCGCGGCCGGCCGCCGCGGAGCCGGTTCCCCAAAAACCCCAGCGCGACCAGCCAGCCTGCGGCTGCCAGCCCCCGCAACACCCCGGGCCGGGCCCAACCCACCACGCCCAAGAACAGCGTGAGCACGCTGAGGGCCCACACGCCGGCCGCGGCCTGCCAGGCGACTGCAAGCCACGGGTGGCCCGGCGAGGGAAGGCGCCAGGCGCGGCCCAAGGTGTGGGCCAAAAACACCAGCCCGCCGGCCACCAGCAGCGCGGCCCCGGTGTGGGCCAGGCCCTGCACCACCGCGGCGGGGAGGGGGCGCTGGGTGCTCAGGGTGAGGGCCACGGCCGCGGTGAGCCAGGTCAAAACCAGGGCGAGGGCGAGGGCTCGGCGCATGGGAAGGGTTCAGGCCGGCGCGTGATGGCCTTGTTCCGCGCGGGGGTCCTGGCGCAAGAGCTGCACCGCGTGGGGCAGCACGGGCGCGATGACGGCGAAGTTTTCCACCGCGGCTTTGGGGCTGCCGGGCAGGTTGACGATGAGGGTGTGGCCGCGAATGCCGGCCACGGCGCGAGAGAGCATGGCGTGGGGGGTGATTTGCAGGCTGGCGGCGCGCATGGCTTCGGCCAGGCCGGGGGCCTCGCGTTCGATGACCGCGCGGGTGGCCTCGGGGGTCACATCCCGGGGGGCGAAGCCCGTGCCGCCGGTGGTGAGGATGAGGTCGATGTCGGGCCGGGCGCACCAGGCCAGCAGCGCGGCGCGAATGGCCGGGGCTTCGTCGGGCACCACATCGGTGGCCAGCACCTGCCAGCCTTGCTGGGCCACCGCGTGGGCCAGGGCCGGCCCGGCTAAGTCTTCGCGTTGGCCGTGAAAGGAGCGGTCTGAGACGGTGAGAATGGCGACCCGAATCATGCCCGACCTCCGGCAAGGGGGGTGGTCGCCCCCCCAAGGGTCAGCTGTGGGCCAGGGCTTCTTTGGCCGCGGCCAGCACTTCGTCGTAGTTGGGTTCCATGCCCAGCTCGGGCATGTAATCGGCATAGACGATTTTGCCGTTGCGGTCGACCACGAACACGGCCCGGCGCAGCAGGCGCACTTCTTTCAGCAGGCAGCCGTACTTTTCGCCGAAGTCCATGTCCTTGTGGTCCGAGACCACCATGACCTGGTCTACGCCCGCGGCGCCGCACCAGCGTTTTTGGGCAAAGGGCAGGTCGGCGCTGATGACGACGATGGCGATGTCGTCGCTGAGGGCCGCGGCGGCCTGGTTGAAGCGGCGGGTTTCCCGGTCGCACACGGGGGTGTCGAGGGACGGCACCGCGGCGATGATGCGCACTTTGCCCTGGGTGCTGGCCAGGACTTCGATGTCTTGCCAGTCCTGGGTGGTGGCGGTGAATTCGGGCGCGGTGTCGCCGGGCTTGAGGTCGGGCCCCACCACGGTGACGGGACGGGAGCCGAACTTGATGATACCGGGTCGCTCGAGCATGGTAAACGCTCCTTGCAGGGGATGTTGGCCAACGCCAGTGCCCCAGGCAGGATTCGAACCTGCAACCGACGGCTTAGAAGGCCGCTGCTCTGTCCGTTGAGCTACTGGGGCGCGGGTGCGTGGGCTATGCTAAGTATACCGAAGGCCGGGGTCCACGCCAAGAGATGCGGCGCTTTTCCCAAGCGCGGGGGGAATGAAATCGTAGATGAAGGCCAGCAGTGAGCAATGCGCAGGGAGCGCGGTAGGGGCGCATGGCGTGCTGCGCCCGGGGAATGCAACCGCGGATGCACGCGGATAAACGCGGATAAAATGCAAAAACCACGCAAAAACACGGATGGGCACGGAAGAAAGGCGGCAGGGAGCAATGAGCGGTGAGGCTACTCTGTAATTGTCAAGGGTAGAGGGGGTAAAAATCAGGTTTTGGCCATGGCTTTCTCCGGTGTCCATGGGGTGCGGTCCCGCAACATCGCATTCAGGATGACCAGAAGCCGCC
>Ga0256833_1002552_pt1 | contig 12739 bp, 12 predicted proteins | sample 356284metaG_FD_190535 | JGI IMG/M metagenome (GOLD analysis project Ga0256833, IMG submission 190535) | Hydrothermal vent microbial communities from Mid Atlantic Ridge, Atlantic Ocean - 356-284 | ecosystem: Environmental > Aquatic > Marine > Hydrothermal vents | place: Atlantic Ocean: Mid...
CCCCAAAGGCGAGCGGGTATCTGCTGGTGGAGTTCGGGCCTGGGGGGCAGAACCTACCGCCACCCCCGGCACCCCGGCCGAAGAAGACCCCCGCGCCTCGCGTGGCGCGCCCCGCGCCCAAGGCGCCGAACCCCCCAAAGCCCAGGCCCCAGCCGAAGCCAGAACCCAAAGCCCGGCCCGTGGCGAAGCCGAAACCGAAGCCCGCTCCCGCCCCTCGCGCCGAGTCGGCCCCGGCTTTGCAGAAGCCCAAGGTGCCGCCCACCCCCACGGCCCCGGAGGGGCCGCCCCTCGTTCCTCGGGCGCCCAAGGCACCCGCCCCTTTGGAGGCATCCCCCGCTCCCCCTGAGGCAGCTCCGGCTCCGCCCGCGCCCTTGGCCACCTCCGAGGCCCCCGCCCCGCCCGAGGCGGCTCCGGCCCCGCCCGTGCCTCAAGCCGCTCCCGGAGTGCCTGGGCCGGCCGAGGCACAGGCCCCAGTTCCGCCCGGGCCCGGGGTGGAGGCGCCCGGGTCCCCGCCTACTCCAACCGGGCCCAAGGGTGTGGGACCCGTGCTCCCCGAGCCGGGACCCCCGGCGCCAGCGCCCTTGCCCCGGGCGGCTGGGCCCGAACCCCCGGCCCTGCCTGCGAAGCCGGTCATCTCCGGGCCTGCACCCCCTACCCCCCAGCCGGGCCCCGCGCGGGGTGGCGCTTTGGGGAAGGGGGCTTCCCACTACACGGTGCGCCTGGCGGTGCCTCTGTTGGTCTCGGTGGACAACGCCCACGCCGCCTTTCCCCAGCGGGGTTTTTCCCATGCCCGGCGGGTCTACGAGGTGCCGGTGGAGGGCGGGGTCACCCGGTTGCTCTTCGAGACCCGTGGGGGCGAGGAGGGTCTCGTGGGCCCGGTGCGGAGCGCGCGGCTTTACATGCTCGACCTGGTGGACGCCCTCCAGGCTTTCTTGGTCCACGTCGGGGGCAGCCCCCTTGCCCAGAGGCGGATCGAGGAGGGGGGCTACGTCACCTTCGACGGCCTTTACGACCGGGACCGCTTCGTTCGTACCCGCGACCGGCGCCCTCCCCACAACGCCTACGCCGACCTCGGGAAGGTGCGGGCCGAGCTTAGGCGGCTTGGGCTCGACCGGGTTCGGGTGCAAAAGGGAGCGGCCTACCTGCCCCCTGAGGACGCGCCCCCGGGGGAGCGGGTCGCGGTGCGGTTCGCCCCGGACTACCAAAGCGCCTTTGTGTACCGGGAAGGGAGCTACCGCTGGTTGCGCAACCAGAAGCCCACCGCGGTCCGGGTGGACGCGGTGGCGGTGCTTTACGTGAAGGCCCGGGTGAAGGACGCGGTGGGACGGCTCGATCTCAACCTCACCCGGGGCGAGGGGGCGCTTTACCTGAAGGGGCGCTACCTTCCGGTGCGCTGGCGGCTCGCCGAGGGCGGGTTCGTGCTCGAGGACGCGGGGGGTAAGACCCTCGACCTCGCCCCTTACCGGGTTTGGTTTGTGCTGGTACCGCCTTGGGCCCGGGTGGAGTAGCGAAGCGCCCGCTTAAGGTCATGGAAGTAGGCGTAGCCCCGGGCTTCGAGGGGCGGGTCCTCGGGCTCGATCAGGTAGAGGAAGGGCCCTTCCTGGAGGTGCACCGCGGCATGCCCGGCCTCGAGGGCGAGGGTCTCGAGCTCAGGCAACCCTTCGAAGGCGTATTCGCCGGGGAGCTCGAGCTCCGCCAGCATCGAAAGCCACTCCTGGAAGGCGGCGGGCTCTAGGTCGGCGGGAAGGGAAAACCGCACCCCTCCGCGGTGCGGTCCGAGCAGGCGGTGGCGGCGAAGGAACTTCCGAAGGGTTCGCCGTTCGTCGCCGCTGGGGCGGTAGGTGAGGTATTTGGGCGCCTGGAAGCTATAAACGAAGCCCTCGGGGGCCCGTCGGGCCCAGCGCAGGACGAGCTCCTTCTCGGGGATCCGGTTTCTCGTTTGGGGCAGCTCGACGGTGGAAAAAAGCTCGGCGTACTGGCGAAAACGCGCGGACGGCGGGAGCTCTGGGAAGAGCCCCTTGTAGCCGACTAGACCTATTCGGAGCGCCACCTTAGAAACCACCCCGCGGAGAGCGCGGCCATCTCCGGCCTCGGCGCGTGCCCCACTCCCGGAAACACCACCAGGGCAAGCCTTCCCGGCCGGTGGTAGGGCCGGAGCCTTTCCACCGTTTCCTCCGCGAGCCTAAGGGGCACGATGGCGTCGGCGTCCCCGTGGAGGTGGAGGAGGGGAACGCCCCGGTATTGGGCGCGGCGCTCGAGGGCGGGGACGAAGCCCTCGGGAAGGAGGGGGGTGAGCCAGGCCGGGGGGCGGGCCGCGCTCATCCAGACCGCGGCGGCGGCGAGCTCCTCCCCCCGGGCGAGGAGCTCGTGGACCACGTACCCACCCATGCTGGCCCCGAGGAGGTAAAGGGGCAGGCCGGGAAAGCGGGCCCGGAGCCAGGCGAGGAGCCGGGGCGCTTCCTCGATCGAGGCGAGCTGGGCCTCGACGATCCGGTGCTTATCCTTGAAGACGTCGTTTCCGCCGCCTCGCTCGCCGTGGTGGAGGGCATCCGGGTGCAGGGTGGCGAGGCCGAGCTCGTGGAGGGGGCCAGCGAGCTCGGCGGTGCGCTCCTTGCTGCCCCCGGCGCCGTGCAAAAAGAGCACCGCGCCCACCGGTCGCTCGGGCGAGATCAAGAGGGCGGGAATGCCCTCAACCGCGAGGCGTTCCTTCGTCATCGGGCCTCCAGGCGGAAAGCCAGCCGGCGGCGGCCTCGGCCATCCCCGGGGTGAGCTCGTGCCCGGCGCCCGCCACCTTTAAAAGGCCGAGTCGGCCCGGGTAGCGAGCGTAGGCGGGGCGTAGCCCCTCGACCGTGCGCTCGACGAGCTCGAGGGCGACGATCTCGTCATCCTCACCGTGGATTTGGAGCAGGGCCGTGGGGGGGTAGGCGTCGGCGCGGGATAGCGGGCTCTCCGCGCCTTCAGGTAGGGGCACGTTGGGGATCGCCCCCATGCCAAAAAGCGCCGCCGCCACCGGACGGGCGAGCCTTCGGCTGATGAGTTCATGCCATACGTAAGCCCCCATCGAGAACCCGGCGGCGTAAAGGGGCAGGCCGTGTTCCGACTGCCAGCGGGGAACCGCCTCGGCGAGCTCGGGGATCCAGTCGGCTACCACTTGCGCGGCGTGGGCCGTGAGCGCCTCCCAGTCGTCGGTGGGGAAGCCCTCGGGCCGGGCCCGCGGGCCGTGGTCCGGGGCCGCGGGGAGGACGATCACAAAGCCCGACCTCAGAAAGGCGGGGACCGCCGCCTCCAGGTAGCCGGGGTCGGAGGCGTAGCCATGCAGGAAGACGAGGAGCCCCCGGGGCGGCTCTTCGGGAATACGGGTCAGGACCTCCATGGCTAGCGGAAGAGGGCCGAGACCGACTCACCCCGGTGGATGCGCCAGATCGCCTCGGCGAAAAGCGGCCCCACCGGGAGGACCTTGAGTTTTTCCGGCAAGGGTTCTGGAGGCGGGCAGGTGTCGGTGGCCGCCACCTCCCGGATCGGGCTCTTTTGGATGCGCTCGAGCGCCGGCCCCACGTAGACCCCGTGGGCCACGGCGGCGTAGACCTCCCGGGCGCCGTGCTCGATCAGGGTCTCGGCGGCCTTGACCAGGGAGCCCGCGGTGGAGACCTCGTCGTCCACGATCAGGGCGATCTTGCCCCGGACGTCCCCCACCAGGCTACGGGCCGCCACCTGGGTGTCGGTGATCCGCTCCTTTTCGATGAAGGCGAGGGGCAAGGAGAGCCTTTTCGCCACCGCGCTCGCCCGCTTGATCCCACCGGCGTCGGTGGCGACGACCACGGCGTGATCGAGCTCCTCAAGTCGGGTAGCGAAGTGGTTCGCGATCACCGTCTCGGCCGAGAGATGGTCGAGGGGGATCTTGAAAAACCCGTGCACTTGCGGCGAGTGCAGGGTCATGGTGAGCACCCGGTCGGCCCCGGCGGTCTCGATCAGGTCGGCGATCAGCCGGGCGGTGATGGAGATGCGGGGCTCGTCCTTTTTGTCGCTTCTGGCGTAGGAGAAATAGGGGATCACCGCGGTCACCCGGTGCGCGCTCGCCCCCTTGGCGGCGTCGATCATCATCAGAAGCTCGAAGAGGTGGTCCTGGACCGGGGGGGTAAGCGACTGCACGATGAAGACGTCGGCCTCCCTGAGCGACTCCTCGAAGCGCACGAAGAGGTTGTCGTTGGCGAACTTTTGGGTCGTGCTTTTTCCTAGGGGGAGGTCCAGGGCTTCGGCGATGGATCGCGCGAGTTCCGGGTTCGAGCGGCCGGAGAAGACCTTCAGGGGACGCTCCATTCCGGCAGGTAGCATAGCACGGGTGGATGCCGTCGCCCGTGCTCACGCCGGCTTCGACCGCTTTCTCACCGACTACTTGGGGAAAAGCGGTCTGGTTCCAAGCTGCCGCGCGGGCTGCTTTTTCTGCTGCTACGGCTGGGTGGAGGCAAGCCTCGGCGAGGCCGAGCGGGTGCTCGCCCACGCCCCCGCCGAGGCCCGGGCGCGGGCCTTTGCCGAAGGGAGTCGGCGGGCCCGCTTGCTCGCCCGGGCCAAGGATGACCCCCGGCTGCCCGAGCGCCACTTCCTTTCGCGTTCGCCCTGCCCCCTCCTCGAGGGCGGGCGTTGCGCGGTCTACGAGGCGCGGCCCCTCGCCTGCCGGGGGGTGCTTACCGACCTCGACCCCGCCTACTGCGCCCCCGGGGCGGTGCGAAGGATGCCCCCGCGGGAGCGGCGCCGCTACCGCGCGCGGCTCGATCCCCGCCGCCACGGCCCCGAGCACTACCTGCGGCTCCCCAAGGAGGAGGCCCGAAGACGGTTCTTCCGTCTCCTGGACGAGGAAGCGCGGGTAAGGGGTTTCACCCTTTCCGGGGAGCTTTCGGTCCTCCTCTACCTCCTCCAGCACCCGCCCTTTCAAAAGGCGATGGAGCAGGGTCCGCGCGCGGTCCGGGCCTACCTGGCCCGCCGCCGGCTCTTCGGGGGCGCCTACGGGGTTTGGCTTAGACTGAGGTCCCGGAGGTAAGGGGATGCGTTACATCTTCGTCACCGGCGGCGTGGTGAGCAGTTTGGGGAAGGGCATCGTGACCAGCTCCCTGGGCGCGATCCTTAGGGGGAGGGGGTACCGGGTCACCGCCCTCAAGATCGACCCCTACGTCAACCTGGACGCGGGGACGATGCGGCCCTACGAGCACGGCGAGGTCTTCGTCACCGCCGACGGGGCCGAGACCGACCTGGATATCGGCCACTACGAGCGCTTTTTGGACCGCGACCTCGCCCGCATCAACAACGTCACCACCGGCCAGGTCTACCTCTCGGTGATCCAGAAGGAGCGCCGGGGCGACTACCTATCCCAGACCGTGCAGGTCATCCCCCACATCACCGACGAGATCAAGGAGCGGATCCGCCTGGTGGCCCGGGAGCAAAACGCCGAGATCGTGATCGTCGAGGTGGGGGGGACGGTGGGCGACATCGAGAGCCTGCCCTTCCTGGAGGCGATCCGCCAGATGCGTTTCGACGAGGGTGCGGAGAACACCCTCTACATTCACCTCACCCTGGTCCCCTACCTCCGCACCTCCGAGGAGTTCAAGACCAAGCCCACCCAGCACTCGGTGGCCACCCTCCGCTCGGTGGGCATTCAGCCCGACATCATCGTGCTGCGCTCGGAGAAGGACGTTCCCGAGGAGGTCAAGAAGAAGGTCGCCCTCTTTACCAACGTCTCCCAGGACTCGGTCTTTACCAGCTACGACGTGGACTTTATCTACGAAGTGCCGCTCGTGCTGGAGGAGCAGGGGCTCGGCAAACGGGTGGAGGCGGGACTTGGGCTCGAGCCCGTGATCCCGAACCTCGGGGTATGGCGGGAAGCGGTGGAGATCCTCAAGCACCCCGAGCACCGGGTGCGGATCGCGGTCGCCGGCAAGTACGTGAAGATGCCGGACGCTTATCTCTCGCTCCTGGAGGCGCTCCGCCACGGAGGAATCCAAAACCGCGCAGCGGTGGAGATCGTCTGGGTAGACGTGGAGAAGCTCGAGGGGGAGGAGGATCTCGCCGAGGCCTTCCATGGGGTGGACGGGATCTTGGTGCCCGGGGGCTTCGGCGTGCGCGGCATTGAGGGCAAGATCAAGGCCGCCCGCTATGCGCGCGAGAAGCAGATCCCCTACCTTGGGATCTGCCTCGGGATGCAGGTGGCGGTGATCGAGTTCGCCCGTCACGTGGCCGGGCTCGAGCGTGCGAACTCCACCGAGTTCGACCCCTACACCCCCCACCCGGTCATCGACCTGATGCCGGAGCAACTCGAGGTCGAGGGCCTCGGGGGCACGATGCGGCTCGGCGACTGGCCGATGCGGATTAAGCCCCACACCCTGCTCTCCCAGGTCTACGGCGGGAAGGAGCTCGTCTACGAGCGCCACCGCCACCGTTACGAGGTGAACCCGAAGTACGTCGGAACCCTGGAAGAGGCGGGACTCGTGGTTTCGGGGGTGACGCCCGGGCTTGCGGGCCGGGGTGAGGGGCTCGTCGAGGCGATCGAGCTCCCCGACCACCCCTTCTTCCTCGGGGTCCAGTCCCACCCCGAGTTCAAAAGCCGCCCCATGCGCCCGAGCCCGCCGTTTGCCGCCTTCGTCGAGGCGGCGCTCGAGCAGCGGCGGCGCACCAAGCTGCTCGCCGGCTAGCGGTAGAGCTCGGCGAACTGGCGGGCGGTGCGGCCGGAGTAGCCCCGGCCCTCGCCGGCGAACCGCAGGGCTTCGGCCCGGATCTTCTCGTCGAGCGGCCGCCCCAGGTGGAGGGCGACCGCCTCCAGGTAGCGGGCCTGGTCGAAGGGCGGGAAGGTGATCACCACCCCGAAGCGGTCGGCGAGCGAGCGGAGCTCTTCGGCGGTGTCCCAGGCGGCCGGGCCCTCGCGGTCGGCCCAGGCCTCCCGCACCAGGTTGCGGCGGTTGCTGGTGGCGAGGATCCAGGTGTTTTGGGGTCTGGCAAAAAGCGAGCCCTCGAGCAGGCTTTTCAGCTTCGCCATACGCTCGTCCTGGGGCTCGAAAGCGAGGTCGTCGAGGAAGAGGACAAAGCGGTAGGGAAGCCCCTCGAGCTCCTCGTAGAGCTTGGGCAGGTGGAAAAGCCCCTCGGGGAAAAGCTCGACGAAGCGAAGCCCCCGCTCGGCGTAAGCGAAGAGCAGAGCCCGGGCGGCGGTGGACTTGCCGCTTCCCCTTGCGCCATAAAGCAGCGTGGGGGGGACCGGCTTGCCCGAGAGGAAGCGCTCCGCGAGCCGAGCGAGCTTTTTCTTCTGGGCTTCGTAGCCGAGGAGGGCATCAAGATCCGCGGGTTCTGGGCGCTTTACGGCCTCGAGCCGGTCGTTCCAGACGAAGGCCGTGTGGCAGACGAAGGGGGCCCGGCCGTATCGGCGGTAGACCCTGGCGAGATCACGCGCTCCACCCTCTTCCAGCACCTTTAATGCGGCCCACTCCCCCTCGGTCGCCACCCTCACGCCGAGGTCGGCGAGCGGGTGGTGCTGCCGGAGCTTCTCGCGGAGCTCCCGAAGCCGCGTGAGCTCCCCCTCCACCAGCGAGAGCAAGCCGGGCGGCTCGCCCGCGGTCAGGGCCCGGGCGAGCCCGCGGGCCGAGAGCAGGGCCTGGGCCAGGGCCCAGCCCCAGGGCTCGCCGTGGGGGAGATCGAAGCGCAGCGCGAGCGCGCTGGGGTCGCCTTCCAAGAGGGCGCGGTCGAGCGGCACCAGCACGCGCCCATCCTAAACGAAAAAAGAAGTGGTGGGCCCTGCAGGACTCGAACCTGCAACCCACCGATTAAGAGTCGGTTGCTCTACCAAATTGAGCTAAGGGCCCACGGCCTATCGGCCAAGCACTACTTTAGCCCTACCCGAGGGCCCCGTCAAGCGTGGAAGAGGGCGTACAGCCCGAGCCCGAGTACCAGCGCCGCCGCCTGGGTGAGGGCGTAGAGGACGAGAAAGCGCCGGCGGTCCGTGCCCCCTACGTCCTTTAGAAAAAGCCTGAGCGCGATCAGGTTGGCCATCGAAGCCACGGGTGTGCCGAACCCGCCGACGTTTACCCCCCAAAGGAGCGCTTTCCAAGAGGGGGTCAAGGGAGCCAGGAAGATCGCCGCCGGTACGTTGCTGAGGACTTGGGAGAGGCCCATCGAGAGGGCGAAGACCGCGTGGGGGTGGGCGAAGCGGGCGGGAAGCAGGGTCTCAAGGTTGTCCACAAGCAGGAAGAAGGCGGCGAAGGTGAGAAGCAGCCCGTAGTCCACCCGGAACGCCTTCCGGTCCCAAAGGGCGAGGAGGAAGAGGGCCAGGACACTCGTCCAAAGGGGCAGGACCCGAAGGATGACGAGGATCACCCCGAAAAGCGCCGCGAGCACGGGCAGGGAAGTGGAGACCCGGCCCTCCTCCGGTGGGGCGAGGGGTGGGGGCGAGAGAAAAAGCGCAGTCGCCGCCAGGGCCAGGAAAAACCCTCCGGCAAGGGGGAGCATGGCTGCGAAAAAGGCGGTGGGCGAGAGGTTGTAGTACCAGTAGAGGTAGAGGTTTTGGGGGTTTCCGAAGGGTGTGAGGGTACTTCCCGCGTTGGTGGCGACGATCACGAGGGCGGCGAGCTCCACCCTTTTCTGTCGGAGCGCGAGCACGAGTGGCATCGCCGCAAAGAGGGCGGCGTCGTTGGTGACCAGAGCGGCGAGTAGGAAGGTCCCGAGCACCAGCTTGGGGCCGAGGGCCGTTCCCGCTTCGAGACGGCGGGCGAGGGCTTCGAAGACCCCCTCGCGCTCGAGCACCTTGGTGGCGGCAAAGAGCAGCCAGAGAAGGTAGAGGACCTCGAGCTCATCGGGGCTGAATCGCGGCCAGGCGCCCCGGAGCGGGGTGGTAAGCACGAGCCCGAGGACGGCGAGGAAAAGGAATGCCTCGCGGAAGAATAGACGCCCCACGCCTCTACCCTAAGGCGCGGGGCGCGGGACGTTTTAGCCTTAGGAGAGCGACTTCTTTGCCGCCTGGTACTTGGCTTCGGCGACCTCGAAGTTGACCACGTTCCAAAACGCCTGGATGTATTCGGGCCGGCGGTTTTGGTACTTGAGGTAGTAGGCGTGCTCCCAGACGTCGAGCCCGAGCACCGGGATGAAGCCTTCCATCACCGGGTTGTCCTGGTTCGGGGTGGAGAAGACGTGGAGCTTGCCGAAGGCGTCGAGGGCGAGCCAGGCCCACCCGGAGCCGAAGCGGGTGGCGGCCGCCTTGTTGAACTTCTCCTTGAAGGCCTCAAAGGAGCCGAAGGTCGCCTCGATCGCCGATTTGAGTTCACCCACCGGTTCCTTGGGGCCGCCCGGGGTGAGGATCTCCCAAAAGAGGCTGTGGTTGAGGTGGCCGCCGCCGTTATTCCGCACCGCGGTGCGGATCTCTTCGGGCAGGGCGGCCAGGTTCCTAAGCAGGGTTTCGGCCTCGTACTTGTGCAGGTAGTCGTACTTTTCGAGCGCCGCGTTCAGGTTGTTGACGTAGCCGCCGTGGTGCTTGGTGTGGTGGATCTCCATGGTGCGGGCATCGATGTGGGGCTCGAGGGCGTCGTAGGGGTAGGGCAGTTCAGGAAGCTTGAACGGATACGGCATACTTCACCTCCAAAAACCAATATAAGGGCCGGGGCCTTTTTGAAAGTGTGCCCCGGCACCGAAATCCGAGCGGGCTTTAGGGGATTCCCGGCTCGGTCATCCGCCAGGGGTCGAGGAGCTTGTTAATCTCTTCTTCAGGAAGGATCTTCTCCTCGAGTAGGAGCTGGCGGATCGTCTTGTTCTCGGCCATGGCCCGCTTGGCGAGCTCGGCCGATTTGTCGTATCCGATCACCGGGACCAGCGCGGTGACCATGGCCAGCGACCACTCGACGTAGCTCTCGGCCTTTTCCTTGTTGGCCTTCATGCCGCGGACGGCCTTTTCGGTGAAGACCCGGGTGGCGTTGCCCAGCCAGCGGATCGACTCCAGCAGGTTCTTCGCGATCACCGGCATCATCACGTTCAGGTCGAGGTTGCCGTGGGTGTTCGAGACCTGAACGGCGGTGGCGTTGCCGATGACCTGGGCGGCCACCATCATCAGGGCCTCGTTCATCACCGGGTTGACCTTGCCGGGCATGATCGAGGAGCCGGGCTGGACCGCCGGGAGCTGGATCTCGGCGAGGCCGCAGCGGGGGCCGGAGTTCAGCCAGCGGATGTCGTTGGCGATCTTCATCAGACTGGTGGCTACGGTGGCGAGCTGACCGGCGAGCTCGGTGGCGGCGTCTTTTGCGTGCTGGGCTTCGAAGTGGTTTTCCGCCTCGCGGAAGGGGAGGCCGAAGCGCTTCGCGAGCTTTTCCGCCACCCGGCGGCCGAACTCGGGGTGGGTGTTGATCCCGGTGCCCACCGCGGTGCCGCCCTGGGCGAGCTCGTAGAGCCGGGGCAGGACCGACTCCAGCCGCTCGATCGAGAGCTCCACCTGCCGGGCCCAGCCGCTCGCCTCCTGGCCGAGGCGGATCGGGGTCGCGTCCATCAGGTGGGTGCGGCCGATCTTGACGATCTCGTCCCACTCCTCGGCTTTCTCGGCGAGGGCGTCCCGGAGCTCCCGGAGGGCGGGAAGGAGCACTTCGTGGAGCTCGAGCGCGGCGGAGACGTGGATCGCGGTGGGGATGGTGTCGTTCGAGGACTGACCCTTGTTGACGTGGTCGTTGGGGTGGACCGGCTCCTTGCCGCCGCGGCGACCGGTGAGGATCTCGTTGGCCCGGCCGGCGATCACCTCGTTCGCGTTCATGTTGGTCGAGGTGCCGGAGCCGGTCTGGAAGATGTCCACCACGAACTGGTCGTCGAGTTTCCCCTCGATGACCTCCTCGGCCGCCTGCAGGATCGCCTTGGCCCGTTCCTCGTCGAGGAGGCCGAGCTCGAGGTTGGTTTCGGCGGCGGCGTATTTGATCGCCCCCAGGGCCTTGATGAAGGTGCGGGGGAAGCGCAGGCCGCTGATGGGGAAGTTCTCCACCGCCCGCTGGGTCTGGGCGCCGTAGTAGGCGTCGGCGGGGACTTTAAGCTCGCCCAGCGAGTCCCGCTCGATGCGGTACTTCATCGTTCCACCTCCGGGTGGCATTTTAGGCCTTCCTTTCGGGGCAGCTTGTCCCTACTGGCCGGGGCTTTTGTGGACGTGCACCACCTTCCAGCCCTCGGGGTACTTGACCAGTACCCGGGTCTCGTTCACCGTGCGGTGTCGGACCCCTTCCTCGCCCGCCACGGTGAGGAGCAGGGTATAACTCGCCACCGCCACGTTCCCGAAGAGGTCGAGCCGGGGGTCCAAGAGGTCGTAGCGCCAGTCCTCGCCGGCCCCGGCCCAGTCGTGCTCGATCATGAAGGCGTGGAAGCTCTTCCCCTCGATCCGGTGGGGGGTGACGAACCACTCGTAGACCACCACGTCGTCGCTCGTGGTCTCGTCGTAGATCGCCCAGTCGCCGGCGTAGATCGCCGAGAGGTGCCGGTGGAGGGTGGCCCAGACTTCCTCTTCCATGCCTTCATTGTAGGCTCGGGGGGTGGAGGCGCGGCTTTACCCGGTGCTGGTCCACCCGCTCGTGCGCTACGGGGTGGGGTTGCTCGCCCTTTTTCTCCTTCTCGTGCTCGCGTTCGCGCTCCTGCCTCCGATCGTCGCCCTCGCGGGGCCGCCGCCCGACCTTTGGTTTTTGGGCTACGGTCCCGAGCGGCTCGCGGGGTTCCTGGGGGCTTTAGGGGAGAAAGGCCGGGCGCTTTACCGGCTCTTCTTGCTCTATGACCTGGGGTTTGCCCCGATCTACGGGGCGGCGCTTTCCGGCTGGCTTTACCACTTCTACCGGGCTCCGGCCTATGCCCGGCCGCCTCTGGTCGCGGCCCTCGCCGACCTGGGGGAGAACCTTTTGCTGCTTTCCCAGCTCGGCCAGGTTCGCCCCGGGCTTGCGGTGCTTGCAGGCTACCTGACCTTCTTCAAGTGGGTGCTGCTGGCCTTCAGCCTGGGGGCGGCGCTCTACGCCCTTCGATTGGGGCGGCGCTAGTAGCTCGGCTGGTACTCGCCGAAGACTTCTCTGAGCGCCCCCGCTACCTCGCCCAGGGTGGCGCGGGCGCGGAAGGCCTCGAGCACATAGGGGAAAAGGTTTTCCTCTCCGCGGGCGGCGGCTTTCAGCCGCTTGAGCGCGGCTTCTACCGGGGCCGGGTCCCGCTCGGCGCGGTAGCGGCGGATCTCCTCGGCCCTCCTCCTCCCCACCTCGGGGTCGATCTTCTGGACCGGCACCGGGGTTTCCTCCTCCACGGTAAAGCGGTTTACCCCGACGATGATGCGTTTTCCTTCCTCGACCTCTTTTTGGAAGCGCCAGGCGGATTCCTCGATCTCCTTCTGGATGAAGCCGGCCTCGATGGCGGCGACGCTGCCCCCCATGGCGTCGATCTGCTGGATGAGCGCCTCGGCCTCGTGCTCGAGCGCGTCGGTGAGGTGCTCGAGGTAGAACGAGCCCCCGGCGGGGTCGATCGCCCGGGTGACCCCGGATTCATAGGCCAGGATCTGCTGGGTGCGGAGCGCGATCAAGGCGCTTTGCTCGGTGGGGAGGCCAAGGGCCTCGTCGTAGGCGTTGGTGTGCAGGCTCTGGGTTCCTCCAAGCACCGCAGCGAGCGCCTGGTAGGCGACCCGGACGATGTTGTTTAAGGGTTGCTGGGCGGTGAGGGTGGAGCCCCCGGTCTGGGTGTGGAAGCGGAGCATCCAGGATTTCTTGTGCTTCGCGCCGAACTC
>Ga0256833_1002553_pt1 | contig 12738 bp, 17 predicted proteins | sample 356284metaG_FD_190535 | JGI IMG/M metagenome (GOLD analysis project Ga0256833, IMG submission 190535) | Hydrothermal vent microbial communities from Mid Atlantic Ridge, Atlantic Ocean - 356-284 | ecosystem: Environmental > Aquatic > Marine > Hydrothermal vents | place: Atlantic Ocean: Mid...
ATTATGGAACTTGAAAAACTGAGTGACGATATAAGCTCCATTGCAAACTCAACGACCCTTACCACCAAAACTGCCGTAGAAACCGTAGACAAGGTCGTATTGAATTCCAATGAGATTACCGGTCGCACATCCAAGCAGAAGGAGAGAAGTGCATCACTTCAAAAACTTATGGATACAGTGGCCTCTGTTGCCCTACAAAATGCAAAGGGGGCTGAAAGCGCCCTCGGTTCAATGGAAGAGCTTCAGGAAAAGGCCAAAAAGGTTGAAAAGATAATTAGAAAATTCAAGGTCTCTTCTTTTCAATAGACACATTGTCAATCCATGGCGTTTTCAAGGCCAGGGTGGAAGACACCCTGGCTTTTTATTTTTTTCCCTTGTCTTGATTTTTATTTTATGCTATTCTTAAATAAGAAAAGTTCAGAAAAAGGAAATGAAGACGGTTAAAAACAGGAAGGATGCCCATAAAAAACTGACCCTTGATGAGCTTAGAAGGCTGTTTGAAAAGGAAGGACTTAGGCTTACGCATCAGCGGGTCATGATTTATAATATCATAAGCGAGGCCAAGGATCACCCTTCGGCAGAAGCCATTTATGAGCGCATTAAGAAAGATGTGCCCACCATTTCCTTGGATACTGTTTACAGGACCCTTTCTACCTTAGAGCATTTGGGACTCATCAGAAGGGTGCAAATTTTTGATCACATAAGATTTGAGCCTGATTTGACCAAGCATCACCATTTCTTTTGTAGCAAATGCAAAAAAATTATTGATTTTAAGTGGCCTGAATTTGACCAATTTCCTTTGCCTGATCATCTTGACCAAATCGGTCAACCGATTGAGCATCAGGTGGAAATTCGAGGTATTTGCAGACAGTGTGCTGAAAAAGAGGCAAAAGGGAGGTCTTAGAAAAATTTTTTGTTTTAAATTAAGAATTAATACGAATAAGTTATTATTATGATATAGTTTCACCTCCATGTTTGTTGGTTTGAAGGCCTTTTGGCTAATGTCATTTTTTAAAAGTTAAATTAACTAAAAATTAGTTTTGTATTAAGATTAAGTATATAAATAATTGTTGTTTGAAAGATTATTGTTTGAAAGGAGGAATTTTCCATGAAAAACAGATTTGTTACCGTGATGATGGTACTTGCCATTTTCTCCATGATGGCACAGCTTGCCAAGGCGGGGCAACTTTTGCCCCTTGGGCTTCCGCCTGTACCGATCCCTGCGGACAATCCTCAGAACCCTGAAAAGATAGCCTTGGGAAAGAAACTTTTTATGGACAAAAGATTTAGTGCAGATTCCACAGTAAGTTGCGCAACTTGTCATGATCCAGCCAAGGCATTCACAGATGGCCTTCCAATTGCCGAAGGAATCCAAAAGAAAAAGGGGACAAGAAACTCTCCAACAGTTATAAACGCAGCCTATTATACCACACAATTCTGGGATGGCCGTGCAGCATCCCTTGAAGAGCAAGCAAAGGGCCCTTTTGTAAACCCAGTGGAACATGGCCTCAAGAATTATGCTCCTATCATCAAAATAATAAAAAAAGACCCTGAATACCCTACACTTTTCAAAAAGGCCTTTGGCATAAACCCTGACAAAATAACCATTGATCATGTAGTTAAGGCCATTGCCGCCTTTGAACGCACGGTAATTGCCGGTGATTCGCCCTTTGACCGCTATATGTACGGAGGGCAGAAGGATGCAATGTCTGAGTCGGCAATAAGAGGCCTTGAGATCTTCAGGACCAAGGCCCGTTGTCAGGACTGCCACCGTATCGGCCAGACCAGCGCAACCTTCACAGACAACAAGTTTCACAACCTTGGAGTGGGCTTTTCTGCCATCGAGCCTCGGCTTATGGAGATTGTTGAAAAGGTTAGAAAGGCAAAGGAGAAGGGACTGGCCCTTGATGAGACAGTGCTACAAAAGAGGGAAATTTCAGAACTTGGACGATTTGTGGTGACCCTTAACATAGAAGACATAGGAAGATTCAAGACCCCTACTCTCCGAAACGTGGCGGTTACAGGTCCATATATGCATGATGGCAGTCTGGATACCCTGGAAGAGGTAATCGAACTATACAACCAGGGCGGGGAAGAAAATCCCATGCTTGATAGCGGTATAAGGCCCCTGAAACTTACAGAGCAAGAAAAGGCGGACCTTTTAGAGTTTCTAAAGGCCCTTACCAGCCCAGAATATGCACCCTTGGCAAACAAAATAAAAAAATAGACAGGAGGAGTGATATGAAAAAGAAGATTACAAGGCGTGGATTTTTGAAACGAAGTGCAGTGGCAGCTGCTGCTGCCACACTGCCTTTGAGTTTGGTGGAACTGTCATGGGGCAAGGGAAATCCGCAGAATTTCACCTTCGCCTATATCTCCGATTCCCATCTCACCCACATCAAGGGCACGGAATTTGTGAGAAACTTCGACAAGGGACTTAAAAAGGCAGTGACTGAGTGCAACTTCATGTCTCCAAAACCAGACTTTGTGGTGTACGGTGGCGACCTTGCCCAGCTCGGTAAGAAAGAAGAGCTTGAGCATGGCCTTGAGATCATGTCTAAGCTCAGGCACCCGGTAAGGTGGGTAATAGGAGAGCACGATTTCTATCTGGACCTGGGACGCTTCTGGGAGGACAAGATATCCAAGACCACATATAGCTTCGATCATAAAGGCGTGCATTTTGTGGTCTTAAACTCCATCCTCACCTATGATTCTTGGATAAATAGATGGAAGAGTCCTGCCGAACGCATGAGCAATATGGCAAGGCTGGATAATCCAAACGGCTCACCCTTCATGGTGGGAGACAGACAGATTAATTGGCTAAGAAAGGATCTTGCAAAAGTCTCCAAAGACACACCCATAGTCGTCATGTCTCACTCCCCACTGTACAAGATCTTCAAGCCATGGAACTTCTGGACAGACGATGCAGAAAAGGTACAGGCAGTGTTAATGCCCTTTAAAAAGGTGACAGTGCTTCACGGCCATGTCCACCAGATCCTTTACAATCAGATTGGCAACATCACCTTTCAGGCAATGATGTCCACTGCATGGCCTTGGCCATACCCCATAAGCTATATACAGAAAAAGCATCAGATACCAAAGATAACAGTGTTCATGAACAGGGCGGATCCGTTCCATGAACGGGATGCTACTGGCTGGTCCATACTGAATATGGAAGACGGTCGGGTGACTAACCACTATAAGTTATGGGAGAACAAAGACAGGATCCTCAAGTATGATAAAAGATTGGGTTATCCGGTGGATACGGTATATCAAAATCCTGCAAACAGGATTCCACCACAAGAGCATTATTAAGGAGGAGATATGAAAAGGGTACTTATAATTGTATGCATGACCGCCTTCATAGGCACAGGATTGGTAGGGATTTCATCAGCAGACGAGTTTACAAAAAAGGACCTTGAAAAATGGAACAAGGAGTTCATGTCCGTGGTCAAGGAAGGTGAAAAGCTTTTTCATAGCGCACTTGGAAGCAACAAGGTCTCTTGTGACATGTGTCATCCAAATGCATCAAACACACACCCTGAGACCTATCCAAAGTTTCAAAAGCAGATAGGAAAGGTCGTGGCATTAAGGGACATGATAAATTGGTGCATTCAAAACCCACTTGAGGGCAAGCCTTTGAAGCTTGACGATCCAAAGATGATAGCCCTTGAGGCCTATATCACCTATGAAAGACGGGGAAAACCCTTGGAGCCAGGAAAACACTAACAAAAACCGTATCATCGATTAGCAGGGGCCGCTACTGTTGAGCGGCCCTTTCTGTTTTTTTATCCAATAAATCCGATAATGATAAAGCCTGGTTGGTAGCTGCCCCCTTGCCAAGCTGAATGAGCGTTTCTTTTGCAGCCTTTCCAGATTTCTTTCTAATCCGGGATCCCTTAAGAAGATCCCTGAACAGGGGAAAAAGCCCTGTTTCGTCTTTCACCATAAAGCCTCCACCTCTTTCTACAAGGGCCTCGGCAGCATCCTCAAAGTTCCAAATGTTGGGGCCAAAGACCACGGGTTTTTCCCATGCTGCAGGCTCCATGACATTCTGCCCGCCAAGAGGGGGCAAGGAGCCGCCCACAAAGGCTATGTGGCAAATCTGATAAAGCTCAAAAAGAAGGCCTATTTCATCCACTATCAAAATACTTTTGCGAAAAAGCGTATCCTTTCCCTTGGAAAATCGAGAGAAAAGGGAATATTCCCTCTTTTTCTTTGTAAGAAAATCCCTGATCTCCTCCACTCTATCAAGATGTCTTGGCACAAGAATAAGGAAATGGTCCATGCCTTCTTTCCACAACCTGCCAGACACTTCCACCAGCAATCTATACTCCTCCTGCCTTATACTTCCTGCAACAATTATCGGTGCGTCTATGGCAGAAGCCAATCTTGCCAAGATCTGATTGGACGGCTCTCTTTCCGCCCTCGTTATGAGATATTCATACTTTGCATTTCCACAAACCCGGATCCTTTTTTCATCTGCACCAATTGCAATGAACCGCTCCATGTCTCTTTCTGAAATTGCACAGATGGCGTCAAAGGCATCCAACACATCTGAAAATAAAAACCTGAATCTCTTGTACGAATTGAAAGAGTGGTTGGAGATCCTTCCATTTAAAAGGATAAGCCCTGTCTTCTTCTTTTTTAAAGCAAAAATCAGGCTTGGCCACATCTCTGTTTCAACAGTACAAAAGACCTTCGGACGGATTATAGACAAGGCCCTTTTTATCGCCTGGGGATAATCCAATGGGCAATGTATCTTTTTGATTTTTTCATCAAATGTCTTCCTGGCATATTGCAGGCCAGATACGGTAAATGTGGAAACTATTGTTTTGGTCTGAGGCCTGATCTGAAAAAGCGATTGAAGTATGGCCTTTATGACTGATACTTCCCCAACTGATGCCCCATGGATCCAAAGGTCATAGGGCGCATTTTCAACTACCTCCTCTGGCAAGGTCCCCCTTCTCTGGCTCCAGGTCTTTCTGGATGAAGAAAGAAGCTCAGGACAATGTAAACAGGCATCCACAAAAGGGCCAACCAAAGCGCAAAGCCTATAGTAGCATCCAAGCCAGGTCATCGGCCTAAAAGCCTTCTCCTTTTCAATTCATAAAGGGCCACGGCTGCCGCATTGGATACATTGAGTGAATCAAGTACCTTGTTAATTGGAATGTTAGATAGAAAATGGAGCATCCTTCTAATGTTTTTTCTGATACCCCTTGCCTCAGAGCCAAGGACCAAACAGACAGGATCACGGCTCTTAAGATGAAAAATGGGGGTCTTTCCTCTTGCATCAAGTCCAACAGTTACCATTCCCCTTTCCTTCATCTCTTTAATGGCTGGGATTAGCTCATTTTGGGAGCAGATCCTTGAGTGAAAAATTGCCCCAGACGATGCCTTTACTACAGTACCATTTATGGGGGCATTTTGTCGCTTTGGAATTATGATGCCTGAAGAATCAAAGGCCACCGCCACCCTTATTATTGCACCAAGATTTTGCGGATCCTCAATCTGGTCACACACAACTATGGGAAGTTTGCTGATTAGCGCGCCTTCTACGATATCCTTAAGCCCCATTTCCCAAAAGGGCCTGACTTGTGCACATATCCCTTGATGCACTGCCCCCTTTGGCAACTTGAGCCAGTGAAAATCAGGTACATTTTGCACGTCGATCCTGCATGTGGATAGTTTTTGCAGAAGGCCTTTTTGCCCCTTCTTCCTTCCAAATGAGGGCAAAAGGAACACGTTTTCGATATTCTCCGCCCTTGCCCTAAGGACCTCCTCAACCGGATGGATACCCCATATCAAAAGAAGGTCATGAAAGTCTTTCATTAGATATTTTGACAAACAACATGGTGGCAGAAGACCCCTCAGGAATGGAGCCAAGAATCGGGATCAGGCCTGAGTTTTGTCATATCTATCTTGGATGCCAAAACGCGCCCCGTCTTGCTCCTTTCAGCCACTATAATGGCCTTAAATTGCTCATAGGCATCTTCTAACACGTCATTTACCACTGTGTAATGGTAGCTGTGTACCTCCTCAAGCTCTTTTAATGCATTTTTAAGCCTAAGCTTGATCTTTTCCCTGTCTTCACTGCCCCGTTTCTTTAGCCTTTCTTCCAATGCGTGCCACGATGGAGGAAGTATGAAAATGGTTACTGCCCAAGGCATCTTTTCCTTCACCTGTTTGGCACCCTGGACATCTATATCAAGGATTATGTCTAATCCCTTAGACAGGGTATCCATTACATGCTGGCGAAGCGTACCATAGAAATGGCCATGTACCCGGGCCCACTCAAGAAAGGCATCTTCGGCCACAAGTTTCTGGAATTGCTCTTCAGAGACAAAAAAATAATCCTTGCCATGCTCCTCTCCGGGACGCGGGGGCCTTGTGGTATGCGAAACAGAGAAAACAAGCCCGTCGAGCTTCTCCATCACCATGGAGCACAGGGTGCTTTTACCTGCCCCTGAGGGAGCTGAGACAACGAAGAGGTCTCCCCTTTCCATGCAAGAGTCAGGCCTAAGCCGAATCGTCAGACTTGCTCAAGAGGTCGGAGCTAAGTCTCTGGGAAATGGTCTCCGCCTGTATGGCCGACAGGATGACATGATCGGAGTCTGTTATAACAATGGAACGTGTCCTTCTGCCCTGAGTGGCATCTATCAACTTGCTGTTTTGCTTTGCCTCTTCCCGTAAACGTTTCATGGGAGCTGAGGATGGATTAACTATGGCCACAACCCGCTCTGCCACAACAGTATTGCCAAAACCGATATTCAATAGTTTACATTTACAGCTCATGGTCACCTTCCTCTTAATTTTGTAAATTTAGGTATTAAAAATCATATTTGGCCAATTAATACTCATCCCATATTAATCATTTTTTTCTGTTATACAATATTTTGTAACTGTTCCCTTATCTTTTCAATCTCCGATTTGATTTCAACCACCAGATGGGATATGGCCGAATCTGACGATTTGGACGCTATGGTGTTTACCTCTCTAAATATCTCCTGAAGAAGGAAGTCCAGTTTTCTGCCAATTTGCTGATCTATCTCAAGATATTTGTAAAATTGGCTTATATGGCTCTCAAGTCTTACCAATTCCTCGTTTATATCCAATCTGTCTGCCAGGATGGCTGCCTCCTGTACGATTCGCTCCTGATCAAAAGGGAGCTCTTCAAGGCTTGATATTATCCGTTCCTTTAGCTTTTTTTGCTGTTCTGCTACACTCTCTTGGGCCCTTTTTGAAATGGCTGCACCAAGTTCTTCAATGTGCTCAACTCGTTTTCTTATATCCTGTTCAGTGGCCTTACCCTCCTTGTAGGCCATCTCTAAAGCCGAGTCCGTAAGCTCCTCAAGAAGTGGAAACAATCTTTGCCACAAAAGCTCCGAATCAGGTTGTTCCTGTCGGGCAACAATTGCATCTTTTAGAAGCTGGAGAAGCTCCCCCATTTTGAGTTCTGGCATGATGCCAAGGGCCTGGGCAAGCCGATCCACCGCCTGTACATAACCCTTTGCAAGTCCTATTTTGGGCTCAAAAGCAACAGGTGTCTCTTCAAATGATTCGTACTGGATAAAAAGATCTATCCTGCCTCTTGAAAATTTTTCCTTCAGATATCTTCTAATCTTATCTTCAAGGGCGGAAAATTCCCTTGGCGCCCTAATATGCACATCACAATATCTGGAATTAACGGACTTTAGCTCAAGCTCCATACTCCAGTCCGGGCCAGAACCCACTTTTTTTGCAAACATGGTCATGCTTCTAAGCATTTTGGCTAAGCCCCTTTCCTTGCCCCCTTAAGGAGCGTGATATATCTTGTCCTGGCCTGACGCAAAAACTCCAGGGCAAAATCAGACTTGTAATCAGGATAGGTCCAATCGAGAAAGCGAAAATCGCCCTTTTGAAAAATCAGGGTCAGGTCTCCGTATATTCCCCTGCCAAGATAGATTCGGTGAGTAAAATTCTTGGTGGTGGCAAGCACAAGCCTTTCAAGGGTAAGTAGCCCTGGGTCGATATTCACCCTTCGTGCTCCGTTGCTTATCCACTTGTCTTCCATTTCCATGGCACGATACTTCATATCAACAAGCTCGCCCTGGTCAACAAGCCTTTCAAAGGCCGTAAAATACCGCAACAGTCCCTTACCCATCTCTTTATCGTAGTAGTTCGTCCAGATAAAGGAAACCGGCCCTGCTTCCAAAATGCGCTTACCAAAACCTGACTCAAGCTCCCTTTTTACACCATCAAGGCCGACGCCGGGTGCATAAATAACACCTGTTATCAAAAGGGCCTTGTCTGGTATCTTGATGTCTTTAAAAGCCATGGCCGTTAAACCGTATGGAGTCTTCCGGAACCCGCCTGATAGCCTCTTTAAGCTCGTGTCTGCTCACTGTGGCAGTTCCTATCTTTCCAACCACTATGCCGGCCGCAACATTTGCCAGAAAGGCAGCTTCACAAGGTGTAAGGCCAACAACAAGACCTAAGGCCATCAGACTTATGACCGTATCTCCAGCACCTGTTACATCAAACACCTCCCTTGCCATGGTTGGTATGGTGAACATTCCCTTCTCTTTTTGCCAAAGGGCCATACCTTCTGGCCCCCTGGTGATAAGAACGGTGCGAATCTGAAGGTTCTTTGAAATGGCCTGTGCCACTTTCTCTATTTCCTCTTCCTTAGAAGCGCAAAGTGAAGACAGCTCCTCCGCCTCTTTTTTGTTGGGCGTTATGACATCAGCCCCTTTGTAACAAAGGGCGTTTACTGGCTTTGGGTCAATGAGAACTTGGGTGTTACTCACCTTGGAACGCTTTATCACTTTTTCCAAAAGTTTTGATGAAACGACTCCCTTGTTATAATCGGAAACTATGACAGCCTGACTTCTCAAAAGATCTTTATCAAGTTGCGCCAAAAGCCTTTCCACAGTCCCTTTCTCCAAGGGCGTACCATCTTCCCTGTCCACCCTCACAACCTGCTGCCCTCTTGCAATAATCCTGGTTTTAAGGGTGGTTGGCCGTTTTTCATCCTGAACCACGCCACTTGTATCTATTGAATTTTTATTGCAAAGATTCAGTACATGAGCGCCATAGGCATCCGTGCCCACCGTCCCTGCAAGTATTGGCCTTGCATCAAGGCTTCTAAGGTTATTTGCCACATTGGCCGACCCACCAAGAAGAAGCGACTCCTTCTCCACCTCGACAACTGGTACAGGGGCCTCTGGAGATATACGCCTCACCTCACCCCAAACAAACTGATCAAGCATTATGTCCCCTATAACGAGAATGGAGCATCCTCCAAAGGAGTCCACTGCATCAAGGAGTTTTTCCCTCAAAGGCCCTGAACTCATTTTTCCCCGTTTAGATACTCATCAAGGGGCCTTGCTTCGTCCACAAGCATGATGGGGATGCCTTGTCTTATCTCATAAACCAGTTGACATCTTTTACATATGAGCACATCGCCCTCGGGTCCAAGCTCCACAGCCTCTTTACATTTTGGACAGGCCAATATCTCAAGCAATTGTCGACTTATGGTCTGTGTCACGTCTGCCTCTCTTTTTTCTGACAGTTCTTTACTTTTTACACCTAATCTATTTCAACTTGCTATGCTTGCAAAGTTCCCTGACCGATTTAAAAACCTCCTTGGGTTTTATGGTCCACATACAAGAGTTGTGGGTGCAACTTCTCTTGAAACAGGGGCTGCAGTCCATCTCCTTTCTAATCACTACATGACCAGTGCCAAAAGGGCCTGTACGCCATGGGGCAGTTGGGCCAAAAAGGGCAACCACCCTTAGCCCAGAAGCAGCGGCAAGATGCATAGGTCCTGTATCTGTGGAGACGGCACAGGCGGCAAGAGGAAAAAGCGCTGCAAGGGTCTTAAGGTCGGTCTTACCAGTCAAATCCTCTGTATGGCTGCCTGAAAGTTGCCGGATTTTTCTTCCAAGCCCTTTATCCATAGGGCCTCCTACAACCACTGATTTTAACCCAAGGCCACTATAAATCATGTTGGACAGCTCGGCAAAATAGGAACTTATCCATTTTTTCGTGGACCATACTGTTCCTGGAATAAGAATAACGAATCGTCTTTCCTCTGCCCCGATCTTCTGAACAAGTTTTTTTGCCTCTGCTACATGGTCCTTGGTAATGGGAATGGGAAAATTGATCTCCTTGCAGGTGGCCCCCAAGGCTTTTGCCATATCAAGATACCTGAGCACTGCGTGTCTATCCAGGTCGTAGGGTGGAAGCCTGTAATTCAGAAAAAGATGGCTCATCTCTCTTCCCTTGTCAAAACCGGCCCTTATTCTGGCGCCTGAAAGTTTGCAGATAAGTCCGCTTTTGAATAGCCCCTGAAGGTCCATGGCTATGTCGTAGTTACCTTCATGGAGTCTGCTTTTTAGCCCTGAAAGCTCCCTCAACACCTTTGGCCATGAAAAAGGGGACCTTGACAGGCGACCAAGCCTCCTTCTTGGATATACAAGCACCCTTCTTAAAAGGGGATGGTCCGCAAGTAGATCCGCACCGACCTCCCCGGTTATCCAGTCCACCTGACACCCTGGCCAGGTGGCCTTGATTGCATTTAGAACAGGAAGGGCCTGAACGATGTCTCCTAGTGCGCTAAGCTTTATTATAAGTAAGGAGGAAGGAGATGATGGCAATTTTCCACTATCCATTTCGATGCTTCCATAAGGTCCTTTGCCACAAAGGAAATCCGCCTTCTTTTGGCAGGTTCCATTATGGAAAGGGTTTCCTTTCCATATCCTGTCATAACAAGGATGCTTCTCATTCCTGCATTCCAGCCAGTTTCAAGGTCCCTGAGACTGTCTCCGATCATGAAGGAGCCTGTTATGTCTATATTAAGATCCTTTGCGGCCTTTTCTATCATGCCAATTTCCGGTTTTCTGCAAACACAGTGCCTCCGGAACGGTCTTTTGCCCTGGCTTGGATGGTGGGGGCAAAAATACCACGCATCCACTGCTGCCGATTTTTTCTTCAGCCTCTTTTGAATCTCTTTGTGAACCTTGTTCAAAAACTCCTCGTCAAAGTAACCCCTTGCTATGCCGGATTGATTGGTCACAACAACGATCTTGAAGCCTGAATCCTTCAAAAGCCCGATTGCCCTTCCGGCCCCAGGAAGTAGACGCAGGTCTTTAAGGCGTCTCAGGTATGAAACCTCTTTTATAATTGTACCGTCCCTATCCAGAAACACCGCTCTTTTAATTTTGGGGCGGGTCAACACTGTATGGTCTTTTGGCAAGCCTCAAACACCTCTTTTACCGTTATGCCCTGCATGCATATAAAGTCTCGCTTACACTGTCTGCTTAAACACGGGGAACAAGCCAGTGCATGATGGATAACAACGGCCTTTTCGCTAAAGGGGCCTGTTGTAACAGGATTGGTGGAGCCAAAAAGTGCAACAAGGGCTATGTTACATGCCGCAGCAACGTGCATAAGGCCCGAATCATTGGTCACCATTAGATCCAGAAGTGAAATAATGCAAATTGCCTCGGAAAGACTTGTTTGTCCGCAGAGGTTGATCCCTTGTCTGCCAAGTGATTTGCAAATCTGCTCTCCGGTTTTCCTTTCCTTGTCTGTCCCAAAAACGATTATTTTTCCACGTGGAAACACACGTACCAGTTTTTCTGAAAGCTCCTTATATTTTTGGGAAGGCCAGCACTTTGCAGGGCCATAGGCAGCACCCGGATTTATGCCTATAAGGGGTCTTGCTCCCTTCCACCCAAAATCTTTCAGTTTTCTTTCTGCCTTTTCTAAATCGGTACCTGGAATGGAAAAACCTATTTTTGGCTTTCCGCCCAAACCCTCACACCTGTGAGCAAACGTTTTTTCAATAAGATTTAGATAGTAAAACACCTCATGTTTTTCTTTCTTGTCTCTTGGCACATCCACTGCCCTGGTTAGAATCACGGAGCGAAAATCTGTATTGTATCCAACTACTTCCCTTACACCTGCAAGCTTGAATAAGAGGGCAGATTCAAAAGAATTAGGGAAGGCTACTGCCAAGTCATAACCTATTTCCCTTATTTTTTTGGAAACTTTTATGAGGGTGCCAAGGCAGTTGATGCCCGATGTCTTTTCTATTTCAAGGACATTGTCAGTGTGGGGGCTGTAGTTATAAACAGGTGCACTCCATCTTCTTGCCGCAACATCTATCTGAGAATGCGGGAAACACTTCTTGAGGGCAGCAATGGCAGGAAGGCTCATTACTGCATCGCCTATCCAATTTGTTCCCCTTACTATTATCTTTTTTGTGTGCTCAAATTCCAATGAAATACCACCTGGCAACTGCCTAAGAATTTATATACAATGGGTCACTTTTAAAAAAAATGGATTGAAATGGCAACTACAATGGACAAAGAGCAGCAAGATCCAAAAACACAAAAAGGCGATGACCAAGAGCTTGCCCTTTTGAAGATCCATGTGCGCCCGGATCTTTACAGGGCATTCAGGCGATGTGTGTGGATGACCGTTTATGAGACAGGAATGCCAATAGTAGAAGTTCACAACAAGCTCATAGAGGATCTGTTAAAGGCCCACGGATGCTAAGGACTGTTCATATTAATTGAATATTTAATTTAGGATCCTTGTCTATACGTTCTGCTACTTTCAGGTCGAAAAATGATATTGTAGTCATAAACCAAGAAACCCGAAATCTGGTTTCATCGTTGTTGTTTTTCCCGAAAAACCCAGATATATTCACCAAATACCATATTTTTTCTATTTTTAGCATTTTTCAAA
>Ga0256833_1002554_pt1 | contig 12733 bp, 12 predicted proteins | sample 356284metaG_FD_190535 | JGI IMG/M metagenome (GOLD analysis project Ga0256833, IMG submission 190535) | Hydrothermal vent microbial communities from Mid Atlantic Ridge, Atlantic Ocean - 356-284 | ecosystem: Environmental > Aquatic > Marine > Hydrothermal vents | place: Atlantic Ocean: Mid...
TTGGATCTATTGATGAGATCCGCAATAGATACGTGGAAGGCCAAGGGCCACTTGTCAAGGAAGCCTGTTGCCGTAACCTTCGAGTCAAAGCAGTGGCATGCGACATTTATCCCTGTTGACGGAGCTTCAAAGGATTTTTGGTTTGGTTTCATTGTTCCTGAAAATCTGATCGTATCCGATCTGAAAAAGACTTTTTTTCGCTTTGATGCAAAGGATGTGTTGGTTGCAGTTGTTGGTGGCCTTTTGCTTGTTGCACTTTTCTGGAAGTTTGGTGGGCTATATAGGAAGGATCACGTGGTAGAAGACCCCTTGATGCGACTTCACGATTACATCAAGGAAGGTGAGGGTGAAGCCATCGAGTTTAAGTCCACTGTACGTACAAACCTTAAAAACGGAAAGGCCGGCAAAGAGATAGAGCTTGCATGGCTAAAGGCAGTGGTGGCCTTTTTGAACTCAGACGGCGGCGTTGTCCTTCTTGGTGTTGATGATACAGGCCGTATTTTGGGGGTTGGGCAAGACGGCTTTGAAAGTAGTGACAGATGTCTTTTGCACATCAAAAACCTTATTAATCAGCACATTGGAGCAGAGTTCTCCAATTTTATAAACATAACCCTGGTTGATTTGGATGATAAACAGGTTGTGATGCTGGAGGTTGAGCCTTCAACAAAGCCTGTTTTTCTTAGGATTGGCAAGAACGAAGAGTTCTATGTAAGAACAGGGCCTTCTTCAGTGAAGTTGACACCAAGTCAGACCATAAGTTATCTGCAACACACAGGTAAGATAAAGATATAGACCAAAGGGGTTAAAGGGTTGTCTATGCGAAAAGGAGGTAAGATGTTTTTTAGTTTAAGGGCACGTTATTTCATGACCTTGTTTCTTTCAGCAGCACTTTTGTCTGGTTGTTCCATATCTCATTCTGTCTCTTCAAGCTCTGATTCTTCCCGTTCCATATCGCGCTCAAGCACCTCGTCTTCAGGGCCAGAGGTTTCAGATGAGACAAAAAAGGCCTATGTAAAGGATGTGGAGACCTATGTGGCGGCAATAGGTCGCTCTGATATAGGCCCCGAAGAGTTTATGAGGGGGATTGGCAGCATAGCAAAAAGGCATGCCATTACAGACTGGGAATCCTATGACTTCACTTACACTGCCATTGGAAAAGGGCTCAAGAAGGCTGGGCTTTCAAAGGATGAGATAGATACATTGCCATATCTTAAGCCTCTTGTTGCAGGTGATGCCAAGAGGCTTGGGCTAATAAAAAAAGGCTATTAAAGTTAATCTTTCGTTCGCCCGAGCCTTTTTAAGGCCAATATTATATAGTGGGGGCATCATAAGTCCCTTTTTAAAGAAAATCCCTTTATGAAAAGGGTCGTCTTTCTGATCTTTTTTCTTTTTTGTGCTTTGGGCCTTTGGCAAGTTGCCCTGGCCAATGAAGATCCATCCTTTGGACTCATCTATGTTGAGGCAAATACGGGCGGAGCAAGCGGTGGCCATCTTGCCGTCAGGGTTGGTCCCCAGGTTTTTCATTTCCAGCAGCATGAGGACGGCTTCTTCAGGCTTGAAAGAACGCCATGGCCTAAGTTTCTTCACATCTATAATGACATAGAAAACAGGCCCCTTTATTTTGCAAGGACGAGGATTGGAAAGGATAAGCTTGAGCGGCTTGAAGGGCATTTTTTAAGGCTCTTGATGGTCCAGCAGCAAAATTTTGATAATCTTAGACGGCTTGAAGACGACGTATCCTTCTTAAAGGGCCTTTTAGAGAAAAAGGCCCCAAATATTTTTATTGAGGCCCTTGGACTTTTTGAAGACACGGATAGAAGTTGCAAGGAAATGGCCTTACTTAGACACCGGGTTTCTGCCACCTTAGGAAAGGACTTTATCAGAAGACAGATGCAGAAGGTTGCAGAGGAGGCCCAAGGATTGAAGGTCTTTGAAGGCATACGCCCTGATAGCCCTTCGGACAAAAGACTTGCCAGGCCCGTTTCTTCCGTCTCGGAAAGGGAGTCGGAGCTTCTGGCCATGTACATGGGGCTATCAGTCCTAAAGGGGGCTATTCCCATCCGTTTAGATCTTTTGCACGATGTGGCCCCACTTGTGCCAGGTTTTGAACCTCTTCTTAAGAGGCTTTCAAAAAGGATAGAACGCTCAGTCCTCAGACTTCTTGAATCAAAAAGGCCAGATCGGGGCCTTGCGCTACTTGTGGAGATGGCAAGGTATCAGGCCATAAAAAAGAGCCTTTCTTCAAATCGTCTTTTGGTACTTGATGTTTTTGACAAAGATAGCCCGGCTGTTTCATTCAAGCATTATGAAAACGATCTTGATGGGCTAAGGCTTCTACTTGAAAGGCTTGGTAAGGATGTAATAGATGCACAGAGGGCAGCTGTCTTAGAATCTAACCTGGATGAGGTTCGATACAGCGTGCTTGAAAATCTTGGATCGAGATTTTTTGAGCTTAAAAACGGCCTTGAAAAAAGATGTGCCATTCGGATCATGGATCATCAATCCATTCCAAGAAGAGGTAGAACTGTCCAGATACCCTGGTCGATTGACGTATCAGATAAAGACAAGATGGTAAAAGCGGCAAAAATGGCCTGCAAACATTATAAAAAAGAGATGAAAAGGCTTTACTACTATAACCTTCTTACAAGAAACTGTGTCACTCGCCTTGTGGACGCCCTGAATGATTGCAGGGCTGAAACAGGCCTCATGTTTCCACATGCTGTCCCAGTGCCTTTTATTTATTTTCATAGCTGGCGCACCTCAATGGATGTCTCAAAGACGGTTTTCTATCCAGGCTATCGAAGCAGGCAATTAAAAAAACTGTATGAGTGTGAATATCCGCTTTTGGTCTATCTTCGAGAATTTAATACCATAAGCTCAAGGCTTTACAGACCCCATCCTTCAGATACCGCCTTTATTCTTTTTACAGATGACGTTTTGTTTGTTCGGCCTGTTTATGGCCTAATAAATGGCCTTTACGGTGCCACTAATATGGCCCTTGGTCTTGCCACAGCCCCATTTGATAGGGGCGCAAGATTCTTTCAGGGTTTTTGGGGCCTTATCTATTCTATGCCCGAGCTTTTTTTGTCAAATATCAGAAAGGGAAGCTTTGTTTGGACAGAATCCAGATGATGTGACCATCCACCTTCAGTCACACCTTATGGCCTCCTTGGCCTGTTTCTTGTCTATGAGCATGAAACAGGTGCGAACTGCCGTTACTGCGCGTACCATGCCTTTTTTATCACAAAGCCCTTCTATCCTCTTTATCACAAGCTCTTTTTCCTTTTGGGAAAGAGGCCTTTTCATCTCAAGGCGCCATATGAGGTTCTCTGCCTGTTTTTTGGCAGGTCTTACACGCTCCCAGCAGCCAGTAAAGAAGGTTAGATTCGGCGCAAGGCCAAGGGTGTAAAGGTAGTTGAAGGGGATGGTGATATCGTGGCCCTTTTGAAAGACCTCCTTTCCAAATATCTCCCTGGATAGTTTCTGAAGCAGCTGGTTGGTGCGAAGGCCAGCCCAAGTCACTATGGCAAGAAATCTTCTTGAAATGGACACCATCTTTTTTACGTTTTTCATGTCTCTTAAAAGGGGCGTCATGGAGCAGAAGACAAGGTCAAACGTTCCTTCTGGCTCAAAATCATTCCAGTCCTGCCTGATTATCTCTATGTTTGAAAGGCCGAAACGGCTACGTTTTTCTTCAAGTTTTTTTAGCATGCCAGATGAGATGTCAACACAGGTGACTCTTTTGCAAAAAGGGGCCATGCGGACAGAATATGTGCCTGTTCCGCAGGCTACGTCCAAGACAATATTTTCCTTGTCTAAGGCGCCTTTTTGTTGCAAGATGTTGATGATTTCAGTTACCTGGGCTTGATAATCTTTGCACTTTTCCAGGTCATCATAGGTAGCAGCCGCCTTGTCCCATGTTTCAGGCTTAAGGCATTTTTGGTTTATGGAGTCGTCACATTTGGTCTTTGAAAGTCCTTCCCAGAACTCAGGAGTGTCAAACTTCATGTCTTTCAAGGGTCACCTCTCAGTAAGGAGAATCAACAACCATGACTAATAAAACATTTGATGAGTTATTGAAAGAGTCTGTCGCCATCCATGGCCATCTTTGCCCAGGGCAGGTCCTTGGGGTGCGTCTTGCAATGTATGGCCTTCATCTGCTTGGCATAGAGGATCCCAAGGGGAAAGACAGGAAGCGGCTCATGGTTTTCGTGGAAATAGACAGATGCGCAACAGATGCCATACAGTCTGTTACTGGATGTAGCCTTGGAAAAAGGAGTCTAAAATGGATGGATTACGGGGTAATGGCAGCCACCTTCCTGGATCTTTCAACTGGTGAGGCAGTGCGGATAACTGCACTGGAAGAGGCAAGGGACGCGGCAGCAAGGCTGTTTCCTGACATAGAAAACAAGTACAAGGCACAAATCGAGGCCTACAAGGTCATGCAGGATGAAGAGCTATTTAAGGTGCAAAAGGTAAAAGTGGATCTGCCAGAGGCCGATATGCCTGGCAGACCTGGCAGAAGGGTTCAGTGTCAGGTGTGTGGTGACTGGGTACAGGACTTTCGTGACGTTGAAAAAGACGGGAAGATCATGTGCAGGGCCTGTGCCAATGGATCGTACTACAAGGTCTTGTAATGATGAGGGAGTCAAATGACTGATCAACGAGTTTTGGACCAAGACATACCTGGAGTAAAAAGGCTTGTGCCAGTGGACGAGGCAGTTGGGATGGTCCTTCCTCACGACATAACAGAAATCGTGCCTGGAAAGAAAAAGGGTCCTGCCTTCAAAAAGGGTCATGTGATAAGAGAAGAAGACGTACCAAGGCTAAAAGATCTTGGCAAGTTCAACATCTATTGCCTTGAGCTTGGCCCAGAAGACGTGCATGAGAATGAGGCAGGAGTTACCCTTGGGCGGCTCGCCTGCGGAAGTGGGGTCGAGACGGATCTTAAGGTCACGGAAGGAAAGGTAACATTTAGGGCCGTAAGGGACGGACTTTTCAAGGTGGATAAAAAAATCCTTTATGAGATAAATCTCCTTGGCGATGTCATGATCTCCACCAGGCATACAGACAGTGTGGTAAGAAAATGGGACATTGTTGCTGCAGGAAGGGCCATCCCCCTTGTAATAAAGCGAAAGACCCTTGATCAGGCAACCGAGTTGCTTGTTGCTGCAAACGGCCTTTTGAAGGTGCTTCCTTGGCAGATCACACGTGCTGGAATAGTGGTTACAGGAAGAGAGGTTTACGAGGGAAGGATCAAGGATGCCTTTGGCCCTGCCATGAAAAAGAAATTGGATGCCTTTGGCGTGGAGACTGTCTTTTTCACAAAGGTCCCAGATGATGCACCCATGATCTCTCATGCCATTAGGGAGTCTGTTTCTAAGGGGGCCCAACTCGTTATATGCACAGGGGGGATGTCGGTAGACCCTGATGATGTTACGAGAAAGGGCATAGCATTGGCCGGGGCAAAGGGTATAACCTATGGAACACCGGTGTTGCCAGGTGCAATGTTTTTAGTAAGCTATATAAACAGTGTGCCTGTTTTGGGAATTCCTGCCTGCGGCATGTATTTTAAGATTACTGTGCTTGATCTTGTTTTGCCGCGAATCCTTGCAGGACAGATTATAGGCAGGAAGGAAATTGCGGAGATGGGCCACGGTGGGCTTTGTCTTTCTTGCAAAAAGTGTAATTATCCCATCTGTCCCTTTGGAAAATGAGCATTTTTAAGGAGATGACGATATGTTCATACTTGGTAACTTCATAAGATCGCTTGCCACTGTGATACACATACTTCTAAACCTGTATATGTGGGTATTCATAATAAGGGCACTCATATCGTGGGTAAATCCTGATCCCTATAATCCCATAGTACGTTTTCTGTATAATGTAACAGACCCTGTCATGAACCGGGTGAGAAGGTATTTGCCTCTCTATTTTGGCGGTATAGATCTAACGCCGATGGTAATAATATTGGCGATAATATTTTTAGACAGTTTTTTGGTGCCAAGCCTTTATGAGCTTGCAGCAAGACTTACCTAAGGTTTTAAAGGAGTAGGCCATGTCCATAACACCAAATGAGATCATAGAAAAGGAGTTTTCCGTAAGGTTTAGAGGTTATGACAAGGATGAGGTGGTGGCCTTTCTTGAAGAGACCGCCAACTACCTGGCCTCGGTTATCAAGGAAAGAAATGAACTAAAGGACAGGATTATGGCCTATAAGAGGCAGATAGCAATGCTTAAAAAACAGGAAGAAGAATTCAGAAGAGCCCTTACTGCTGCACACAGGGCAGCAGAGGACATGAAGACGGATGCGAGAAAAAAGGCAGAGCTCATCATAGAGCGTGCCAAACTGGATGCCGATAGAATTATCCAGGATGCCCATAAAGAGGCCATTGAACTTGAGGATAGGATAAGGCGGCTTCGTATGATCCAGCGTGAAAGCGTGCACAAGATGCGCTCTTCTTTTGAGGGATTCATTCGGATACTTGATGAGGAGATGGCCCTTCCTCCAGAAGACGTGGACGAGACCTTGAAGATTACAGCACAGGAAGTAAGGGCAATCCAGGAAGAGGAGCCCGAAACATCTGGAAAAAAGCAAGTGCCTGAGCAAGGGGAAAAAGAGGAACTACTTGAAGGGGAGCCTTTAGAAGGCGCTCAAGATGAAAAAGACGAGATAGAAGAGATAGAAATGGAGCTGTCGGATAGGGAAAAGAGGGAGAAACTCAAGGAGCATTTTGGTTTTGAGCCATCAAAACTTTGGCCAGAAGGTTAAACACACGAGACTACTTCTTAGCTTGTTTAGCGATATTCCTCTCTTCATTTTCAGGGGTGAAAAAATCTTTTGCAAGGGCTTTTAAGGTATCAATATCATCTGTCCTGAAAATCTGATTTCTAAAGGCACTGCTATTTTTCATACCTTTTGAGTACCATGCCAGGTGTTTTCTTGCCGTCTGGACTTGGATTTTTTCATTGTAAAATTCTTGAATTTTGTCCAGATGATATGTAACTACTCGATGCAAAGGGGGAATTTCAAGATCCGTTTTGTTGTCTTCCATTTCAAGCCCTTTTGAGACCATATCTATAAGCCAAGGTTTACCAATTGCGGCGCGTCCTATCATTACTCCATCTGCCCCGGAAATTTGAAGGCACCTTCTGGCCTCCTTGACAGAGGATATATCACCGTTTGCGATTACAGGGATGGATAAAGAGGCCTTCACCTTTTGGATCATGTCCCATCTTGCACTTCCAGAGAACATCTGGGCCCTTGTTCGACCGTGGATGGTTATCATGGATGCCCCTGCATCTTCCATCCGTTTTGAAAATTCCACAACATTAATGGTATTATGGTCCCATCCGAGGCGTATCTTGCACGACACTGGTACAGAGACCTTCTTAACCACTTTTTTGACAATGGCTGTTGCTATTTTGGTTCTTTTCATTAATGCTGCCCCAGCCCCTGTTTTTACAATCTTTTTTTGTGGACATCCCATGTTTATGTCTATGATGGATGCACCAAAATCCTTGCAAACAACAGCTGCCTCTGCCATCAACTCAGGGTCTGAACCAAAGATTTGTACAGCCAAGGGTTTCTCTTTCCAAACCGTCTTAAGCATTGCCAAGGTCTTTTGATTGCCAAAGACTATCCCATTTGCAGAGATCATCTCTGTGAATGTAAGTTCTGCCCCAAACATCCTTGCAGTTTGGCGAAAGGGAAAATCTGTTATTCCTGCAAGGGGTGCAAGGAACACCCTTTTATGAAGGCGGATGTTTCCTATGAAAAGGGGTTTTGATCCCATGTCTGTGAGATGAATTAAATGGCAAGTCTACAAAGTTTTCTTGACACCGCTCGATTCGGACAAGTTTCCCTGTTCCTTTTTAGAAGTATCCTTTTCCAGTATCATGTGAATATAGCCGTCTTCGGTCTCTTGAAGAACGATATGGCCGCCCACTATGGACAGAAGCTTCTTTATCTTAGGAAGTGTCTGAGGCATTATGAATATCTCTACCCTGTCACCTGCAGGTACATCGGGGTCTCTAAAGCGCAGCCCTACGCCGACAACTGCCTTTCAGCAGTCCTTTCTGCTATCAATTACAAGGGAGACCTTATTACCCTTTTCCATCCTGGGCTCCTGCTGGCATCCGGCCAAAAAGAAAATGGCAGGGAAAAGTATAAATATTAGTTTGTAATATCTTACCATGATAATGTAAAAATATTTATGCCACGTCCACGTATCAACCCTTTTTAAAGAAGATGTAGCCTATCATCTTGTAAATGAGGCGTGCGCAAAGATAGTCAGGAAAATGTATGCCAGGAATGGGGGCAAGTTCTACCACGTCAAATCCAATTATTTCAAACCGGTTTGCCACTTCTCTTAGTATGTAAGTTAGCTGGAACCAATCAAGGCCTCCTGGTTCCGGGGTGCCCGTTGCAGGCATTACTGATGGATCCAGACAGTCCACATCAATGGTGATATAAACCTTTGGGCCTTTTATGCCCTCGATGATTTGTTTGGTGGCCCCGGTCAGATCTTTGTTTATGAAAGATGCAGTAACTGGTAAGCGCCCTTCAGCCTTCAAAAAGTCCCATTCCTTTTTGGATGAAGAACGTATGCCAGCCTGTACGACACAACAGTGGTTAAGGGCCTGTCTTGCAACACAGGCATGGCTAAACCCCGTGCCCTGATATTCTGTCCGCATGTCCGTGTGGGCATCCAATTGAAGCAGGGTGAAATCCTGAATGGACGAAGAGATTGCCTCTACTATGCCAATGGTAACAGAGTGGTCACCACCGATGGACACCGGTACCTTCCCTTTTTCTATCAACCCCTTTGTGATATCAAAGCAGATCTCCTTGGCCTTATTGGGCTCTACTGGCATCTCAGGAATGGGCAGGGTGTGAATGCCTGCCTCAAAAGGGCTTTCTTCAAGCTCCTCATCAAAGAGTTCAAGTTGAAGGGAGGCCTCAATTATGCGCATTGGGGCAAACCGTGCCCCAGTACCGTAACTTGCCGTAGCGTCATAGGGCAAAGGGCTTATTACGAAACGGGCACCATCGAGCCCTACTTTGTGGCTTGTGCCCAGAAACTGACAGCCCATTTTGGGTTTAAACTGTCATCTGGTTTCTTTCGTCCTTGATAAATTCCTGGACGCTTCTTATTACTTTGGGGAATTCCTGGCCACGGCTTAGGAGTTTTATCTCCATCTTTTCGATGGAGAAGATATCTTTTATGTGCTTTATGGCAAAATCTGCATCGAACTGTTTGCAGGAGAAGATATCAAGGCTCAGATATAGCTTATCAGGAAAGGTGTGAATGCTTATGTGGCTTTCTGCAATAAGCACAAAGCCGGAAATGCCCCAGTCTTCAGGTACCTTGCCAGAATATTTAAATACATAAGGGGGCATTATCTTGGTCATGTTTATTTCATCAGGATATCGGCTCAAAAAATCATAAATGCCGTTTAGATCCATGAGCTTTTCACGATCGCATCCATAACCGTCCAGCATCAGGTGTTGACCAAAGCCATACTCGATTTTAGCCATCTTCATGCCCTCCTTTTTAATATTCTGGTGCCAAAGCCAGGGCACAGTACAAGGTTTTACCTGATAATCAAAATATAGAAAATCGGGTTTGTCTTTTTGGTATTATCAGGTAAAATCCCATGCGGTCTGCACTTATGCATGGCAAAATGCAGGCAAGTCAGCAAATATACATTAGCCCTAAAAAAACTGCCACTATTTTTTGAAAAATATATTGTGAAAAGAGACAAGATCATAATAGCCAACAGAGGCGAGATAGCTATCCGTATCATGAAGGCGTGCAGGCAACTGGGCCTTGACTATGTAGTCGTCTATACGGAAGAGGACAAGCATTCAGGACATGTGAAGGCGGCAGTGGTTGAAAAAGGGAAGGATGCGGCCTTTAAGATATGCAACTACAGGGATCCTAATGAGATATTCTCTGTTGCTGACCACTGCGGTGCCACTGCCGTTCACCCTGGTTATGGCTTTTTTTCAGAGGATTTTCGTTTTGCAAGACGTGCTACAGGCAGAAACAGGCCTATCACCTTCATAGGGCCTCGTTGGGAGGTAATCAGGGATCTTGGCAGCAAAATAAATACTAAGCGTATAGCTAAGTCTCTTAAGATTCCTGTCATTCCAGGCTCTGATGAGCCAATATACAGCGAAATAGAGGCAGAGGCCCTGGCAGAGGAACTGTTTCAGAATCAGAGAGAGGCAGGCATTAGAAGACCATCTATTCTGGTAAAGGCCTCTGCTGGAGGCGGGGGGATGGGCATTGAGGAAGTCACACATCTCGACGTTTTCAGGCAGATATACCGGCGTATCCAGAATTATGCCAAAAGGCAGTTTGGTGACGAGGGCGTTCTAATAGAGCAGTGCATGAAGGACTATCATCACCTGGAGGTCCAGCTTCTTTGCAGCAGACATGGAGAGGTGGTCCACTTTGGCACGAGAAATTGCACCATACAAAGCACTGGCAGACAAAAGCGGGTGGAGGTGGCCCCGGGGTTTGATCCGGAGCATGTGGCCTACCCCTTTGATGCAGCAAAGGTACTTAATGAAATAGTTGATTACTCGGTTCGCCTTGCCAAAGAGGTAAAATATGACAATGTGGGTACCTGGGAATGGATCGTTACAAGAGACGGCAGCCCCTATCTTCTCGAGGTAAACACGCGTATCCAGGTGGAGAATGAGATTTCTGCATGTATTTCCAGGATCTCAAAGCAGAAACCACCAGTCAATCTGATAAAAGAGCAAATAAGAACGGCCCTTGGAGAAAAACTCAGATACAGCCAGAAGCATATATCCTTTGAAGGAACAAGCATTGAGCTTAGAATAGTGGCCGAAGACGTCAAGAGGGGTTTTGCACCCTGGTGTGGTACAATAACCAGATTCGAGTTTCCACAGGAGCCGTGGCTTAGGGTCTATACCCACGTTCCCCAGGATGAGCCCTATGAGATTCCTACTGAATATGATCCGAATCTGGCCCTGGCAATCGTCTGGGGAGAGGACACGGAAGAGGCAAAGATCCGGGCCAAGGACTTTCTTACACGAACCCATATTCAGGGTCATGATAGCCTCGGCCAGCCAATAGTGACCAATCTTGCCTATCTGAGAGAAAAGGTGGATGAGGTCTTGAGATTTTTATAGGTAAAATCATATAGTCAACTTGGAAAGATCAACAAGAGTACATGGATCAAAAAATGGTGACAGACAGCGGCAAGTACATGATAGAGCTTGCCGATAGAATAAAATACCTTGCTGACATAAAAGGCGGAATCGAATGGGGCAGTCTCAGGGACCTGCTTGAGCGTGTTCAGGTTCTACGAGACAAGATGTTCGATTTAAAGGAAGACGAACTCTTTGTGGAGCTCGATCACATTCAAAGACGCCTTGAATTCCTTGAAGAGCAGGTTGCCGGGGATCTTTCTCCCATAGAGATAGTGAACATTGTCAGGAGTCCTCAGCGTTTCACTCTCCAGGATATACTTGAAAACTGTTACGATTCCTACACTGAGATCGGCGGAGAAGGTGAGTGCAATATAGATCCTGCAGTGGTGGTTGCCAGGGCCACGGTCACAAGAAGGGTCAAAAACAAGCTCTACTATCACCAGGTAATGGTTATAGGCCATGAAAAGGGCTATGGAGAGGAATTCAGGAACGGAGGATGTGCAAAGCCCTGGGGAAACGAAAAGGCCCTCAGATACATGAAGGTAGCAGAGACAGAGGGGATCCCCATCCACAGTTATATCTTCACTCCCGGTGCCTATCCCATTGAGGATTATCCAGGTGCTGCCCAACAGATTGCAAGGAACCTGTTCCAGATGGCAAAACTCAAGGTTCCAATAGTAGCCTTTATCTCAGAGGGGGGCTCAGGAGGGGCTGAGGCAATAGGCCTTGCAGACATACGTCTTATGGGCTCAAGGGGTTATTATTCTGTCATATCTCCTGAAGGTGCTGCCGCCATAGAAGGCCGCATAAAGGAGGGGGGCAGGGTACCAAGGGAGCTTGTGGAGCACTGTGCGGCGCAGCTTAAGATGACAGCACAGGACAATCTCAGGTTGGGAACCATAGACAGGATCATAGAAGAGCCACCCCTTGGGGCAAGACGGGGTGATTTTGCATTTTTCAAACGCTTGCGGTACGAAATGGTTCGGGCAACAGACGAGGTCGTCCTTCAGACAAAGAGTTTTCGCACCTTTCGTTCCTATGCCCTCAAGCGCCAGGGCAGAAAAGGTGAAAAAGAGAAAGCAAAGGACGAGTTTGATCTACATGTAAGCTGGTCCCTAACCGATTCTGAGAAAAAAAGGCTGCTTGAGCTACGTTCCCGCAAATACAGGCAGATGGGCAAGGGGTTTGAAATCATCAAGCGGCCCTTGGCAAAGCGCATAGGAAAGGCAGTAGAGACGGTCAAGCAGAACTATTATGACATCCGTTACGGTCTTTTGAGACAGCATTCCAGGCAGGTGCAAAAGTTTATAGAAGAGGTTTCAAGTGAGGGTTCGGTATTCTTGAAAACGGTTACGGAACCTGTGAGGGTAGCATATGACTTTGTTTTTCCTGCTCCTAAAAGCCAAAACGGTGTTAGTCAGATGGACCCTCTTAGAAGAAGCATCTTCATGCAAGACTGGGAGCAATATCAAAGCCCACTTGCCAATGAGGACAAGACTGTAACCTGCCCCAATGCTGAGAAATACGGATGCAAGGATCTGT
>Ga0256833_1002555_pt1 | contig 12733 bp, 11 predicted proteins | sample 356284metaG_FD_190535 | JGI IMG/M metagenome (GOLD analysis project Ga0256833, IMG submission 190535) | Hydrothermal vent microbial communities from Mid Atlantic Ridge, Atlantic Ocean - 356-284 | ecosystem: Environmental > Aquatic > Marine > Hydrothermal vents | place: Atlantic Ocean: Mid...
GTATGTTCAGGGGGTGCCTACTGGTCTTCCCGTGTTCGTACTAGCTAATATTTTGTCCCGATATAGCATCCTTCCTGGTGCGTGGTTATCCCGGGGGGATGGTTGAGCTGTGCCTGTAGCCTCAACAGTGGACCTGGCTGGAAGGTATAGGAGGATCCTCGTTTTCGGCGCGGGGGGAGGAGGGGATGTTCTCGGCGCCTACTATTACACTTTGAGGATTAGGAGGCTCGGGGGCGACGCCCTGGCTGGGAGCGTCGTGTGGGAGAGACACGCCATAGACCCCTATCCCGGCCCTATACCCCTGGAGACTCTCGTGGACGCGGAACCCCTAGGCTGGACGCTGGCCCTTGTAAACGGTAATACTGTGAGCCTGAGATACGGGTCCACGGTTAAACCGCAGGTTGCCAGGCTCGCCATGGCCACGGGGGAGGAGACGGTCTTCATAGACTTGTCCAAGGGGGCCGAGGGGGTCCTGGCAGCGCTGGAGGCGGCGGTCGAAGAGCTAGGCGTCGACGCTATAGTTGGCGTGGACACTGGGGGCGACATACTCGCGAGGGGCGACGAGGAGAGCCTCTGGAGCCCCCTGGCGGACGCGTTAAGCCTCTACGCGCTGTCCAAAGCCCCGGTAGACAGCTACCTCCTAGTATTATCTCCCGGCGCCGACGGGGAGCTCCCATGGACGGCCGTGCTGGAGAGGGTCTCGCTCGCGGCCAGGAGGGGAGGCCTCATAGAGGTTCTCGGCCTCTCAAGGGAAGAGTATGAGACGCTCAAGAAATTGGAAGGCCTGGTGGAGAGCGAGGCCAGCAGGATCCCCCTTAGAGCGTTCGAGGGGGTCCACGGCACGGTAAAGATAAGGGGCGGGACCCGGACGGTAACCGTCACCCCCTGCCAGGCCTCAGCATACCTCTTAGACCCGAGGATCGTAGCCGAGAACAGCATGCTCCCAGGGCTTGTGGAGGGCACCCGCGGCATAGGCCAGGCGAGCCAGATGCTCAACAGGAAGTGCATAGTCACGGAGCTCGACCTCGAAATGGAGCTCTCAAGGCTCATGGAGAAGGGTGTGAGGCCGGAAACCGTAGACCTTGTAGGGGTTAAGAGGAGGCTCAGAGGGGAGCTGGAGAAAAGATATGGCTGCCGTGGGAGCGCGGAGGCCTAGCCCTCCCTGGTTGCAGCCCTCTTCCTTGGTTTGGGGAGGCCGGCGGCTGCTAGGGCTCTTGGCTTGAGCCTCTCACGCACGCCCCCAGGTTCTTGGCCAGGCCTACCAGTAGGCCGAGCCCCGTCTGCACGTCCTTGTCGCGGAGCGCTGAGAGGAGCCCTCCGAGCCCTACAGGCTTAACCTTGGACGGGTCCAGCTCCTCCAGGCTGCGGAGGGCGCAGTACATGGCTTCCTCACTGTTACGCTTAATCTTCTGGACCCCTTCAGGCTCCAGGCGTCTCGTAGCGTCGAGCACGACGCTTGCCAGTGCTATGAGCCGGAAGAGTGCTACATCGTTCGACAGTACCGCCATTTTACCCTCATAGTCCGTGAGGAGCTCGCGGAGAGCGTCTATAATGCCGGCCTTCTTCATCTGGACTGCCAGGTCCACTAGCTCTTTTAGAGCCTCGACCTCTGCCTCTCCGGCTATCCCTTCCAGTCCACCGCTCATACCGGGTCACACCCCCACCTGTAACAATTATAACTCGCCCTCGCTGTTACCCCCGAATTTGAACCTGCCGAGCCATGACATGTAGAAGGTCCTCTTCAACAGTTTAACTATCGGGCCGCGAATAGTCACATAGCAGCGGTCGTTCCACTTATACCGGCCCTCCCCAGCATCATAGTGGACCTCGCAGCTCCCCACGAAGCCACCGTTACCAACATAGGCCACACAGTGGGCCGGCGGGTAGTCGTATAGGCTGTAAACGCTCCCGATCTCCTCGAGTATCATGCTGGTCGCCCTGAGACTAGCGAAGTGCACGAATATGCCTGCGAGGCCTAGGCCTGCAGGCTTCATGCTGTGCTCGCCGGTAAGGTAGACCTCGTCATAGTCTGGATGCTGGAAGTGCGGCGTTCTAACCTTAGTGAACCTCTCATCCTTCTCATGCCTGAAATCGGGATTGTTCAGCAGCGGTGGGAGCCTTGGCGGTGGCACCTTGACGAGCATATCATACTCTAGCTCCGCGTTCTTCGTAACAACCAGCCTCTTCTCGGGGTCAACCCTCTCGAGGCCTTTATGGACTATCACTTCTACACCGTACTCCTCGAGTATCCTCCTCGCCATCCTACCAATATCGGGGCCTAGGATGTCGAGAGGGTGGTAGCCTAGCAGGCTTATCGGGGCTACATACTTAATATCGACCTTAACATTCTTAACCTTATAGTAGTTTGCCAGCAGGGTCGTAATCTCGAGCGGGTAAACCCCACACCTGTGGGGGAGCTCGGGCACGAGAACGACGATCCTCCCACCCTTAAACGTCTTTATCGCCCTATTGAACACCTGCGCGCTCTCAGGATCATAGTTGTGGTAGCCCGCCTCGGCGAGCCCGGGATACACGTTCCACCCGTTAACAGTCCCCAGGGCGACAACGAGGTAGTCGTAGGTGTAGGTCCTCCCCGTGGCCGTAGTCACGCTCCTCTCCGCGAGATTAACGCTTGTTACCTCGTCTATTACCGTCTTGACACCGTACTTCTCTATCGCCTTCAGGGGAGCCCTAGTCTTCTCCACGCTAATACCGTCAATAGCGACGTCGAGCCATAGGGGCGGCATGTAATGGTACGGGCTCTTGCTTATCAGCGTTACCTCAGCGTCCAGCTTGTTAGCCCTGATCTCCTCTGCCATCATTAGAGACGACGCTACCCCTCCCACGCCGCCGCCTATGACGAGGACCTTCTTTGCCAAAACAGTTTCCACCTAGTATAACCTATCGTGTTCAACGACACTCTTATAAGATATTGCACATACAGGATCCACATAGTACCGAATATATTCAGACTTAGGTAGTACTCTCCCGGCCCGGTAGGACGTAGAGGGGCTCCTACAAGTAGAGGAACCGTGGCGGTACCCCGGGCAAGCATAGTAATAGCGGGAGTCTCCCGGGGGAGCTCACGTCCCCTGGAGCGCCTTCTTCTCGCTCAGTATGGTCTGGAACGCGTCCTCCACATCATCTATTCTAGACTCGAGATAACCGAAAAGCTCCTCCAGCTCCCTCTGCTTACCCTCAATCCTCATAACAGCTATGCGGAGCTTCTTCTCGAGCTTATCAATCCTGTTAAGAATATACTCCATATCAACATCGTTCCCATGCTTCGCCAGACTGTTCTGGAGGCCCAGGTTTATGTATATCTTGATAAGGTCTGTCACCTGTATTCCCAGCTCTGCCGCCTTTTCCTTCAGCCTCCTATAAACGCTATCTGGCAGTGAGAGGTGGACTGTTGGCAATCTGTCTTCCCCATGATAGAATAAGACTGCAATCCCTAATATACCTTACTAGTCTGTACAGAAAAAGACTGGCATCCTACTCTTCAAAGAGGAAGACCGGTATCCGGAAACGACAGGAAGTATAAGCGCGGACTAGGATTCTAGTATTACCCCGGTGATACGATGCGAGTAGTCAGCTTCAAGGTGGACGAGGAGCTGTTGGACCTGCTCGAGGAGCACGCCAGGCGGAAGGGCGTGCCTAAGAGCGAGATCATCCGGAGAGCGATACGGAGCTACCTGATAACTGTTGACGACCGCCCGTTCGTGACGCGGCGGATCAAGATTTACAGCTGACCCCCTGGAGGGGCCGTGTATTTTCCTGTCTTTTCTGTACACATGTGGTTGTGCACGGTTTTCCATTCTCCTGGATGGTGCTTGTCCTAGGATTATACTGTATAGTAATATATGATTATATTCCCGGCCAGCCAGACATATCTTCCGTGGAGGGATCCTGTTTGCCCAGGACAGACTACCTTATTATTGGAGCTGGAATAGTAGGTCTAAGCACGGCATACCACCTCAAACTAGAGGATCCCGACGCGTCCATACTCGTAGTGGATAAGGCGCCAGGCCCCGGCGGGGGCGATACGAGCAAGAGCGCGGCAGCCTTCAGGGTGTTCTTCACTAACAGGATAAACTTCTCGCTAGCACATGCCAGTGTGAGCTTCTACCGCGACGTGCAGATGGGAGGCTGGGACCTGCAGATGAGGTGGGTCGGCTACCTGTTCGTTGCTGACGACCGGATGATGGAGAGGCTCAAGCCCGGGCTTTCATGGGCCGACAAGCACGGCCTCAACTATGAGGTTCTCGAGCCTGGAGTGCTAGAGGAGAGGCTGGGGTTGAGGGTTAACGTTGAGGGCCTGGAAGAGGCGGAGCTGATGGGGGCCCACAATGTTGTCGGGGGCGTGCTTGTCAGGGACGCGGGGGTCCTCATGCCCGACAGGCTGGTCTCCTACTATTACGAGTGGCTCCGCTCGCACAACGTATCGTTCGCCTTCAACAGTAGGGTTAGAGGGTTCATACTGAAACCTAGGAGGCCGCTGGGCATAGAGGGGGAGCCGTTCCCATGGCAGGACACCCGTGTCGAGGGGGTCGAGCTGGATGACGGCACCATTATAGAGGCGGGGAAGAAAACCATTGTCGCCACGGGGGCCTGGACCCCCTACCTTCTCAACCCGATAGGCGTCGACAGCTACAGCAGGCCCAAGAAGAGGCAGATATTCACTGTGAAGGCGGACACGCCGGAGAAGAGGAGGGCGCTATACGCTAAAGGCTTCAACAGGGAGGGGGTAAGCCCCATGATAATACTCCCCAACGGCGCGTACATGCGCCCCGCACCCGAGGAGGAGGCCTACTGGACAGGCTATAGCGACGAGCTCGGCCGCCCCTTCCAGCTGGAGGAGCCCCCAGTGCCCGAGGAGCGCTTCTACACCTACACGCTACACCCGATGATAAGCCTCTACATGCCCGCCTTCGAAGGCTCCACCCCGGCGAGCAGCTGGGCAGGCCACTACGATCTGAGCTTCGACGGCATGCCAGTAATATTCGAGGCTTTCGACAGCGACCTCATAGTCAGTGCTGGAACGAGCGGCTCCGGCATACTTAAGGGGGACGCGATAGGGTCCGTGACAGCAGCGGTAGCCCTCGAGAGGGACACGGTAACCCTCTACACGGGGGAGACGCTCAAAACGGAATGGCTAGGCCTCACCGGGAGGCTCATGGAGAAGGAATACCTCATAATCTAGCCCGGAAGCATGCCGCCCTCAAGCCTGAGCTCCGTGTAAACAACATATTCCGGGAGCCCCAGGAGTAGCCTGGCGAGAGCCCATATGTCCTCCCTCGCACCTGTCCTCCCCAGGGGGGATAACGCTTCGACCCTGCTCCTCCAGTACTCCTCGAATGGGACCCCCTCCCTCTCCGCGATCCTACCCACAGTCCTCTCCGCCCCAGGCGTGCGGAAGCTGCCCAAAACCACGTGGACAGCCTGGATCTTACCAGGCCACGATCTCGCCGCCGTGCTCAGAAGCACGGGGAGCCCCCTCCTAACAGTGTCGGCAACCACCAGCGGGGGGTGGGGGCTGTAGATGGTGAAACTGTTGAAAGCCGCCACGACAGTCCTCCCCCTGAACGCCCTGATAAGCCACCTGAGGATCCAGGCGGTGCTCGCAGTGTAGAGGGCTGAGGCCTCAACCCAGGACTCCCAGGGGGCCTCGGTTAGGCTGCACGGCTCGCACTCCGGGTTTCCATAGCTTAACGCTACAACCCTCAGGGTGCCCCCCGTGAGGGTGTAGGCCTCACGCATGAGCCTGTCAATATCTTCTCTTACCCTTAGATCCCCCCTGACGGGGACGGCCTCGACACCGTACTCTCTCCTAATCTCCTCAGCAGCGCTCTGGAGCCTCTCCAGGCGGCGGGCGTACAGGATAACGTTGCACCCCTCCCGGGCCAGCCCCTCCGCCGCATAGTAGCCTATCCCCTCGGAGGATCCCGTTGTGAGGGCCCAGCAGTGGGTCTCCCCGCCCAACCCTTACGGCACCCGTAAAGGAATCTACCTATAGCGTCTGCCCGGGAGGACTCGCTGGAGGGAAACAGCGCGTGTTATTGTTTGTTGGAGGATTACCCTGGTGCGGGCCTGGAGGGGGCTCTGCCCGCCGGGTTTACTTTTTGGGTTTCGCGACTACTATTTCTATGACGCTTACCCTCTTCTTCTTACCGTCCTGCGACTCGAGCATCTCGCTACCGATCTTTATGTCCTTTATTACTAGGTCCTTGATGAACAGGTTTTTCAGGCTCTCCACGGTGTCTACTGCCGTGCATATGTTCCTCCCGCGTGCCCTGATTATTATCTCGTCGGCCCCCTCCTGCTCGAAGAGCCTGAGGGCTGCGAGGACATAGTTCATGACGGGCTTCTTACCTATGAGGATAACGTTCGTACTCTGAGGCTCTACCATTCCATACCACACCTCTCAGCATACTACCTGCCTATCGTCTCAGCGCGCTCTCATGCCGCGCGTGTACATGGTGAGACGCCCGTATAGGTATTTATGGGTTATCCTGGTCTCCACGGGCGAGATACTTGTCAAGCCATCCCAGCATCTCTCTCAGCCGCGCAATACGCCTCCTAGCACTGCCAGTCCTGGACAGGTCGTGGTTCTCCCCGGGGAAGAGGGCTAGCCTCGAGGGCACCCGTCTAACGGTTAGCGCCGTGTACAGCTGTAACGCCTGGTCTACGGGGCACCGGTAGTCCTCGAGGGAGTGCACTATGAGAGTGGGAGTCCTAATATTGCCCGCAGAATAGAGGGGGCTCACCTCCTCGTACCTCGAGGGGTCCTCCCATGGGGCCCCCGCGTCCAGTAGTGCCGGGGCGAAATACCAGCCTATATCGCTCGCACCGTAGAAGCTCGCCCAGTTGCTGCACCCCCTCTGCACTATCGCGGCCCTGAAACGGTCCGTCCTTGTAATGATATAGGCGGTCATCCAGCCCCCATAGCTGCCCCCCGCGACCGCGCTCCTCTCCGGGTCCAGGCCCGGGGAGACGCTCGGGGCCGTGTCTGCTATGCGTATAAGGTCCTCGTAGTCGGCCGTTCCAAGCCGGCCGGCGGAGAGGAGAGCGTAGTCCCTGCTATACCCGTCACTGCCGTGCGGGTTCCCGTAGACGACAGCGTACCCCTTGGAGGAGTACACGTGGAACTCGAACATGAACCCGTAGCCGAAGCTCGTCTTAGGGCCCCCGTGTATGTAGAGTATCCAGGGGGCCTCCCCCTCCCCCTGACCGACGGGCGGGAGGACCCAGAAGTCGACGGGATCGCCCTGGTAGCCTTCTATCGTGTACTTAGAGGGCTCGCGGAGCCCCCTGCTCTCGATCCAGTCGTTGAACCATGTCACCCTCTCGCTACCGGTATCGTCGCGTATCATGACCTCTTTCGGCCGGACCGCGGTCATGAGGGTATACGCTATTCTCAGGCCCCCCTCCTTGCTCACCGTGAACTCGTCTACCACGGCCTGGCCTGCCGGTATCACCGGTTCCGGCTCCGTCTCGGGGCTGGCCCGGTAGAGGGCTACGCTCCCCGCGTCGTGGACCGGGAAGTACACGTTACCCTCGGGGCCGATGTCGAGCAGTTGGAGGCAGCTCGGACCCCTCACATCACTGTTAACGCTTGGGAGCGTGTTACGGTCGAGACTGCAGGAGAGGCACACGGGCTCGCCCCCGTCAAGATCATAGTAGTACACGTGGTAGTGCCCGTATATCCGGTCCTCCTCCCAGCTCCTCGCCCGGTAGGCGATAGCGTTACTCCTATGGCTCCACGCGATACCGGCGAAGCTCGGCCCCTCAACTATCCTCTCCCTCTCGCCGGTGGAGGGGTCCACGACCGCGAGGACCTGCCTGTAGGGCTCCAACGGGTCTGTATAGTACGTGTAGGCGATCCTCCCCGTGGAAGGATCGACCGCGGCGCCAGTGACCCACTCGTCCCCCGCCGAGACGGGCTCGAGGCTACCGTCAGGGTAGCCAACAATGCCCAGCCTCCTCCTCACCCCTGCCAGGAGGCCTACACCGTTGAACCAGACTGGGAGCACGCCCTCGTATGCGAGCACGTCCCGCTCGCTAGGAGGCTTCCACTCCCCCTTCCCGCCGGGGTCACTGTATATTACTACGAGCGATTCTAGCTTCCCGTTCCACCCTACAGGGGTTGCGTTGAGCGGGAACCCTGCCAGCCTCCACGGCTCTCCCCCGCCCACGTCAACGGCCATGATGCTGGCCTGCTTCTCACCCCTCCTCGTGTAGAACACTATACTCCCCGGCCCCCAGACCGGGCATGTATCGGAGGGCCCCCCGGTTAGCGGTCGCGGCCCCGCCTGGCCGGCCGCGGTCCAGAGGCTCGACTCTAGCCTGCCCGTGCCCCTGTTATATCTTGACACTGTGAATACTACCGTGTCCCCTGAGGGGTGGATTAGGGGGTTGCTAACCAGGACGATCCTGTAGAGATCCTCTAGGTCTAACCCTCTCCTCGCCATTGCAGGAGCGCCTCCACAATGGTACAAGCATTATTATCAACCATATATGGGTTAGCATCATAGGCCTGCCCCCGCAGGCCGCAAGATGACAGGCTTAATATTACTGGCATCCCACACTCCGAGGACACCCGGGTATTAGTATTGGGCGTGGGCCGCGCGTATATTGTGATAACCCTCATAGTTGCCCTCCTAGCAGCAGGCCTCGCCCCCATCATAACCGGCCTCCCAGCAGGTGGGGCCAAGAGCGTGGCTCCCCTCAAGGTCGCCACAATCACCGGGCGGGGAGGGACCGGGTACCTTGCAATATACTATGGCCAGCTTAACGGGTCAGGGCTCGATCAGCACCCTCCAGACATGCTCATATTCTCCGGGACAAGGGAGAACATGGAGAGCCCCGTGCTAAGCGCGCTCAGAAGCGAGGGGACAATCCTCATAGCCTACCCTCACACTCCCAACGGGACCCCCCTGGCGGCTGGATCCAGCTTCAACGATCTAGTGGTCCGCGGCGGCCACAGCCTGGATGACTGGGTCGTAATGGTAGAGAAGAACCTGGACAAGTATAAGGGGAGGGTGGACGGCATAATACTAGACGAGGTGGACCCCTCCTATTTCGGCCGTACAAGCCCCAGAGACCCGCTAGTAGAACTGTTCAGCCAGGGGGTAAGGGAGATCGTCGACTACGCGCACAGTATCGGGCTGAAAGTCGTTATCAACGGTGCCAGAGCATATGCTGGCCTTGGAGACTACTACCTTTGGGAGGGCTGGTGTAGCACGTTTAAAGGCTCCGAGGACGACCCCGTGTACGAGTACGTTACAGGCTTCTTCCAGCACCACAACGCCGACAGTAACCCCTACGACTGGACAAACGATATAGCCAAGCTCACATACCTCTCACGTAAAGGCCTCCTAGACAGGACCCTCGCGGTAAGCCTCGGGCCTGCCGGCGACTGGGCAAGAGAGGAGGCGTGCTACGCCTCGGCAGCAATAGTAGGGTTCAAGGCTTGGGGCTACGCGGACGCCACATACTACTCCAACGGGGGCCCTATGCCTCCCCTGTACGCTTACAGCCTCGGCCCCGCCTACGGGGACCCCATAATAGACGCTGCGAACAGGACTCTCGCCCGCTTATTCACGGCCGGCAGTGTGAGGGTCACTATAGGCGATACCGCTTGGAGGGCAGAGCTCTCGGACACAACAATACCCCTCCCACCACTCGAGGACCCCACCATCCCTCTACCAAGAGACTCTGCCCCCTACACCGACATTATAGGGTTGAAAGTGCACAGCGACGGAGTCTACGCCACACTACGCGTCCTCCTAGAGTCTAACTTCAAAGGCAGCGCACTCCAAGTATTCATAGACTCCGACAATAACCCGGAGACCGGGTATACTGATACGAGCGTGGGGATCCAGGGGGCAGACCTCCTAGTAGAGGCGGTCCCCGGTTCCGGGGCAGTAATATACGAGTATAACGGGAGCGGCGGGTGGAGCTGGACCGCACTGAAGAGGGCTCCCGCATCATTCCAGGGGGACACAATAATAGTATCAATACCGGAAGCGTTCTTCCACGGAACCTACAGGCTCGCAACCCTGGACAGCAAATGGGAGATCGCAGACCTCGAACCCAACCCGGTCCTCCCACCCCTTACGGCCACCACACCAGGCAGACAGTACAGCATACCCCTCTACATGCTACACAAAGCCCTAACGTTGAGGAGGCCCGGCATATGCGTGGCCAGCATCAGGCCCGGACTCTTAACGCTCAACATATACACCCAGGATTCCAGGCCCGTGATAGGATCGGTGCTCGTCCCCGGAACCGTTACGGCCGTCGAACAGAAAACCGTGCAGGGAGTTTACCGGCTCGAGAGGGTTGGCAGCCTCCGAGCCCTCAACTCTACTACCAGTAGGGGGGCATATTTCGTTGAGGGCCGGGATGGCTACTCGATAGTGACCATCCAGGCGTGGCCCGGCAGGGATGGGAGTGCGGCTTTAACGGTGTACTTCAACGCATCTAACGGCATATCGCCCCCTGCAACACCCGGTATGGAGGCTGGGAGTAGGCATGGCATGCTTCTAGCAGCGCTTATCATCATCTTTATGGCAGGGGTCGTCCTCCTGCTTGTTAGGGGGCCGGGCTCCCGTTAACCCCCCGGTTTACGCCTCCACTTCCCGGACAGTATATACTCTAACCCTCCCTTCACGCCCGGAGGCTCCAGGGCTATGGCTAGGCGCTCGTAGAAGCTCCTCCACCTCGAGCTCGCGAGCCTGAGCTCGTGGAGCGTCATCGCGGGGCATATCATGCACCCGATCCTCGTGAAGCCCTGCTCGTATAGGGGGTTGACCGGGAGCCCGTCTAGATGGGCGTAGACTTGGACGTCTATCCTCCTCCAGTACAGTATGGGGAGGAGCCTCCTAACACCCGGGATCGCAGGGTTCACGCCGGCCCTTGGGAGCCCCCGCCTGAGAGTGGACTCCCACCCCCTGACACCCTCAACCACAACGCGCGCCCTCCTCCTCTCATAGTAGCGGCGTAGCGGTTCCAGCTTGAACAGGCGGGTGCACCACCTGTTCTCCCTGCTCATCAGGCCCCTCCTAGCCATCTCCCGTACGGGGTCCACGCCCGCTTCAACAATGTCTAGTTGCACCCCGAGCCTGTCGGCCAGGCGCTCCACCGTCCGCCTGCTCTCCGGCGGGTCCATGCCGGTGTCAGCATATACGAGGCGTACCCTCCCGGATCCCAGGGCCCTCACCGCTAGAGCCGCGGCAACAGTACTGTCTAGCCCCCCGCTGACGGCAACGTGAACGGTCCCCCTTCCGGGGGTATTGTTCCGTATGAATCCTACAGCCTCGCGGGCGATCCCCTCTACGTAATCCTTGTTCGCCCCCGCAACAATACGGGGATCAGCCGGTGGGAGGGGCTTGAACCCTTTAGGGGCGACATCTTTAACCTTACACTCCCCGGTCTCTCCCAGGCTCCTGGCCACCCCCACATGGCTCCCAGCATCTACAAGCACGTAACTGGCCTGAGAGCAGTAGGGGCTGGGTAGGCGTTTCCCCTTCAGCCTCCCCCTGGCATGCCTGCCTGTAACGGCTGGCTTGTGGCCTAGGCTGGCGAGTATGCTTGCGAGGGCGCCGCTCGGGTGGAGGACCCATTCTCCCGTTGCAGGGTTTATCTCCATGCTCCCGAGCCTGAGCCCGTGGCCGAAGATCTCGACCGCGTATTCTCCGAGCGGTGCGGGGATCCTGTGGAGTACTAGTGGGGGCTGCGCTATCCTATCGGCGATCCTCCTATCTGAGTTGAAGCTGTGAGCAATGAGGCCTGAGAGGACCTCCCTCTCCCCCCGTCCCGCGAGCCACGCGTCGCCGCGGAGCCTCATCCTGCCACCGGAGAGGAGGGGGGTGTTGGCTTTGATATCCCATCCTAGACTTGTATTGTACGCCATTACAGTGGCACGCCCGGCTCTCATCTGACCTTCACGATCCTGTACCTGCCGTAGCCTGTCAGCACCTTTATGTGGCCCCTCAGCCTCCCGTCAAGCTCCGGGTCTCCAGTGTCGACCCGGAGAACCGGGGTCTTCCTGAGCTTGGTGGGGGTTGCTACAACCAGGATATTCTCCAGCCCTATCGTCCTGAGCACTGTGGGGCTCAGCTGCTGGTTGCCCCGGCCTAGAATGTAGCCCTGCGCCCCTATAGGGCTGACGACCAGTAGGGCCCTCCTATGCTTGTGTTTCCGTAGGAGCTCTAGGAGCCCCTTCTCGTCGAGGTCCCGCCCCACGATCCTACCGTTATGGACGGCGTCGACCCCTAGGAGGGTCTTACCTTTAACCCCGAGCATCTCGGCTATCCTGTAAACCGTGTAGCCCGGGCCTAGAATGTATAGCGTGCACTCCTCCGCTATCTCCTCGGCGAAATACCTGGCTATCTCATCTATCTCCTCCAGCTCCCCACCAGTATGGTAAGCCTCCTTCCCGGGGACTACCGCCTCCCCCGACACGGGAACGTGGAGCGTGGCGTAGGGCTTCACCACGAGCCTCCCAGACCTGAACGCCTCCTCGTCAACATCCAGGACAGGCCTGGGAACAGGCCTCGCCCTGCCAGAATAGTAGTCTCGAACAACCCCCGCAGCAGCCTCCGGGTTCTCAGCGAAAACACCACTGTAAACCTTCACCCCGCCGGGGACGCCCAGGACTGCGAGCCGGCGATCCCCTAAAACCCTGGCGACGAGCCTGGCCGTCCCGTCGCCCCCAACGAAAACTATA
>Ga0256833_1002557_pt1 | contig 12731 bp, 14 predicted proteins | sample 356284metaG_FD_190535 | JGI IMG/M metagenome (GOLD analysis project Ga0256833, IMG submission 190535) | Hydrothermal vent microbial communities from Mid Atlantic Ridge, Atlantic Ocean - 356-284 | ecosystem: Environmental > Aquatic > Marine > Hydrothermal vents | place: Atlantic Ocean: Mid...
TCCGCCCCTGTAAAATTGTTCCGGGGAATGTGGAGGACGGTGCGGATAATGACCATTGAAGATTTGAAGCGCTTTCTGAAGGAGTACTTCGAAGGATGCGGGGTGAAGGTGTATCTGTTCGGTTCGAGGGCGAGGGGTGCCCATGTGGAGGGCTCCGATATTGATATCGCCATCCTCTCACAGGAGGACATTTCGGACAGGATTGCCGTCCTTCGGGCCATACTGGAGGAGAGCAACCTTCCCTATAAGGTGGACATAGTGGATTTGAGCAGGGCCCCCTACCTGAGGGACAGGGTGATGCAGGAAGGAATAGAATGGCTCTGAAGAAGCAGATAGAGGATTTCAGTCAGGCACTCGCGAGATTGAAGGAGGCGTACCTGCTGGCAGAGGAGAATCGTGGCTCCCGGTATTATGAGTTCTTTCGGGACAGTTCTATCCAGCGGTTTGAATTTACTGTGGAAATTATGTGGAAAGCCATAAAGGGGTACATGGGGGAGGTGGAAGGGATAACATGCCGCTCCCCAAAATCCTGCATAAGGGATTTCTTTTCAGCCGGGTATCTGACTGAGCGCGAGCCCAGAGATTTGCTCCTGATGATAGACGATAGAAGCAGGACTGTCCATACTTATCACGAGGAAGTGGCCGAAGACATATTCAGGAGGCTCGGCCTTTATATAAACCTCTTCGATAGGGTGCTCGGCGTGATGGAAGAAAACCTTTCGCTTTGAATTAACCACAGGAGGAGGGAAATGGACAGGGCGAAGATTTTATCTCTGGAGTTTATCAATCCCCGCCTGGTCCATCTGGTTCTGGATTATAAGAGGGATTTCGAGGCGGGGCAGTTCGCCATGCTGAGGCATGTGGGTGGGGATGTGAAGAGGGCTTTCTCCATAGCCTCGTCCCCCCTTGATGAGCACTGGGAGTTCATAATTCGCATCAACGAGAATGGGAAGTTCACTCCCGGTCTTCGTGGTCTGAGGGCGGGGGACGAACTGGAGGTGGATGGTCCCTACGGGAGATTCACCTTTCAGAAGGAGGACAGGGAGACCCTGTTCATAGCCGGAGGGGCGGGCATTTCTCCCATGAGGAGCATGGTCCGCTATGCCCATCAGGAGGGGCTGTTCAGAAACAGCGACTACTGGCTCTTCTATGGGGTGAATGTGCCGGAGGATTTTGCTTTCTTCGATGAATTTTCTGCCATGGACAGCGGGGTGGAGAACTTCCACTTCGTTCCCGTTGTGCTGGAGCCTCCGTCCGACTGGAAAGGGGATACTGGTTTCGTGATGCCTGCCATAGAGAGGAGATTCGGTAAGGACCTGGCGGGAAAAGTGGCCTATGTCTGCGGTCCTCCGCCCATGGTGAAGGCGGTCAGAGAGTTCCTACAGGAGCATAATATGGCAGAGGAAGACATAAGGTTCGAGCAGTGGTAAAGGGGGTGCGGAATGCTCAGAAGTTACATTGTTTTCATCGATGCGGGTTTCGAGGAGGAATTCCGCAGGGAGCTGGAGCAGTATGTGGAGGAGTACTTCATAGTTCCGAAGGTGCTGGCCTGGAGCCAGTTCTTCAATCCCATGCTGGACAATGTGGTCTGGCCCGGCCACATGGTGGCCATCCTGTTTCGAACGGAGGTGGAGCTGGGAGAGCTGTTCAATAGATGGCGGGAGAAGCTGAAAGGAAAAGGCTTCAGAGTTTATGCATGGGAATCCATGGTGCCGTAGTACTGAGGGGGTATTCCCCCCTCTATTCGATCAATTCGTCTATCATTTCCATTAGCCTCCGGTCCTTTTCCGTTATGTCCCCTGCCGAATGGGTCCATGTTTCGATTATAACCTTCGAATAGCTTATATGGATGTCCGGATGATGATTTAGAGATTCGGCCACTTTTGCCACCCTGTTTACGAAATCCATAGCCCGCTCGAAGTTTTCAAATGTGAATTCCTTCCGCATTCGCGGCGGTACTTTTTCCCACATTCTGTCAGTCCTTCTTCTTCCTGTATAGGAGCCCCTCTATCAGGTCCAGCGGAAGCGGAAACGCCACGGTGGTCATTTTCTCAGATGCGATTTCCGAGAGGGTCTGGAGATACCTCAGCTGTATGGTTATGGGGTTCTGGGCAAGGATTTCCGCCGCTTCCTTCAGTTTCATGGCCGCCTGATATTCCCCTTCCGCAGATATGACTTTCGCCCTCCTTTCCCTTTCGGCTTCGGCCTGCTTTGCCATGGCTCTGCGCATCTCGTCGGGCAGGTCCACATGCTTGATTTCGACGGCCATCACCTTTATTCCCCACGGGTCCGTCTGCCTGTCGATTATTTCCTGCAGTTTCATGTTGAGCTTTTCCCTCTCTGCCAGAATTTCGTCCAGCTCCACCTCTCCCAGTACGCTCCGGAGTGTGGTCTGGGACAGCTGACTGGTGGCGTAGAGATAATCCTCCACTTCCAGAACCGCTTTTGCGGGCTCTATGACCCTGAAGTAGACCACTGCGTTCACCTTTATGGACACATTGTCCCTCGTGATTACATCCTGCGGTGGAACATCCAGTGTGATCACCCTGGTGTCCACCTTCACCAGCCGGTCTATTATGGGTATGAGGATGACCAGCCCCGGCCCCTTGACACCGATGAACCTTCCCAGCCGGAAGACGACGCCCCTCTCGTATTCGTTCAGTATGCGGATCATGGACGAGAGGAGCACTATGCCCAGAAAGATCAGAAAAATGAGCGTTGATATTCCAACAACCATATCACACCTCCGTGTTTTCGCTGAATTTCTTTACTGTCAGTTTCAAACCTCTTACATCCACCACTATGACCCTGTCCCCCTTCTTCAGGGGTTCGTCGGACCTGGCCCACCATATCTCTCCGTGGACCATTACCCTTCCCTCCCCCTTCTCATCGAAGTCTTCGATTGCTTCTCCCACATCGCCTATCATCCCCTCCTTCCCCGTGGTGGGCTTCAGCCTGAGGGCCCTTATGGCTAGGGCCACCACCACGAAGAAGAACAGCAGAGTCAGCCCCACCCCTACCCCTATGCTGAGGGGCGACAGGCCTATTCCCTGGGGGGATGAGCTGTAGAGCATCAGGGACCCTATAAGGAACGAGACGACGCCCGCCAGACCGAACAGGCCGTGGGACTGGAGCTTTATCTCCGCGAAGAAGAAAATGAAGCCCAGGATTATGAGGAGCACCCCTGCGATGCTGGCGCTCAGAACCTGCAGGGCGAAGAGGGCCAGTATGAGGGATATGGCCCCTATGGTCCCCGAAACACCGAAGCCGGGATTGGCCAGTTCGAATATGATGCCGTAGAGCCCTATGAGGAGCAGGAAGTAGGCTATGTTGGGGTCCGCAATCTTCTCCAGGAGCTTCTCCCGGGTATTCATGTCCACTTCCTCTATGTCCTCCCCCCTGATTTCAAGCGAATCCAGGAGCTCCTGAATCGAGTTGACTATGTGGTCTATGAGACCAAATTCCTTCAACTGCCGGGCGGAATAGGAGCGGGCCTGAACCACGAAACTGTCTGCCCAGAATGTGGGTCTGCCCTTCTTCTCCAGTATGCTTGTTAGGAATGCCCTCAGGTCGTTCATCACCTTCTTCTGCATTACGGAGTCCATCGGCCCCATGAGGGATACGGGACTGGCAGAGCCCATGTTGGTTCCTTCTGCCATGGCCACCACATCCCCGGAAAGGGTTATGAATACCCCTGCGGAGGCCGCCCTCGCCCCCTGTGGATACACATAGGTTATGACCGGAACAGGGGAGTTCAGTATTTCCCTGACGATTTTCCGCATGGCGCTCTCCAGCCCTCCGGGAGTATTTATGACTATGAGCACCCGGGAATAGTTTCCCTCTTCTGCCCTCTCGAATACCCTCTGGATATAGTCCGCGGTGATGGGAGTGATGGGTCCATCGATGTTCGCCTGCAGTATGGTTCCGATGAGAACTGCAATCATCTGTGCAAATTTTACAGTTTTATTGAATGAACCATTGGAGGTGAGGGGAGGACTCCCCTCATCTTACGAAAAATGAGCTAACAGGAGCATTTGTGGAAATATCTCCATCTATGGACGCATTTGAGGGATCTGAAACATTTACCGCAATTATTCTACCTGTGTAAGTTGTCCAGTCATTCGTGAGAGTGTAGTATCTTCCATCGGCCAGAAAATCTCTATCTATGTCGTTTCCGAGATATAGAGATGCAACTCTTTTTATGGACGAAGGAGTAGTTATATCCAGAATGAGGAGGGAATCTCCCGAGTCCAGATTAAATACGACATAGGCGTATCCGTTGGAAGCTTCAACTGTTCTTGCGAAATAACCCGGATTAAAGGCTCCGATTTTCTGTGGTGAGGATCCCGATACATCTACGATAACCAGTCCGGAGTCTCCGTAAGCCATTACTGCATAATCGTTTTCTATATCGAAATCCTGAAGAAATGCGCCATCAATGGAGTACCGATAGAGGAAAGTGGGGGATGAAGTGCTGGATACATCGAGCGCTATAAGTCCATCGAACAGAGACCCCACGAACAGGGTGGACTTGTTAAGGTATAATTTCTCCAGATGGTAATAATTGGCATCGTAAAATGTGCCCAGTAGGGTTATGGAAGAAGGATTTTCGACATTCAGAACCAGTATGGAATCGTTGCTTACCACATAGGCTATTCCGTTGCTTTCTGTAACGGAGCTGGGTGAGGAAGGATAAAAACCTGCAACGCTTATGCTGTCGTCCCGGGCAAGATCTACAATTATCAGACCGCTGTCGGAGGCAATATATCCCGCTTCGCCATCTACGAACATGTCGGGTGCGTATGAAAAGTTCAAATGATGGGAAGCCAGCTGGCTGAGAGCATCTTTATCATATATAAGGAAGTTGCTGGTGCTGTCGAATAAAGTGATGTATATACGCCCAGGATAAGAGGGTGCTGGTTCCTCCGGTTCCTGTTTGTTTCCGAAAAAACATCCCCAGAGTCCGATACTCAGGATTATTGCTCCCAGAAGCTTTTTCCTCATGTTAATCACCTCCCTTGTTTTTTTATATCAAAATTCCGCAAATTTTAATGGTCAGGGTAAAGGAAGTGCTTTATATGAATTCGAAAATCGTTTGCATAAAACTGCGGTTTTTGGCAGGATTTAGAATTTTTTTATGGGAGGAATTTTCTCATGGTTGATAGCAAATACTGGGGTCTTTGCATTCTGCAATTTATCATCTGGGGTGATGTTTTCATCTTTACATCCAGAGGGCATCTTAATAATGAGGGATGGCAGTGTTGGAATATGGGGAGCATGGCTGGAGTTTGGTTCATTGCCTGAGCATGTAAGGGGATCGACTGTGGCTCTGGAAAAGGTTTCCTTTTTCCTGCCGGACAGGATCCTGACTGATCTTCCCACATACAGACAGGTAGTTTTGGAAAACCTCTATCCCAATATAGATGGAATCATTATGGTTATCGATAGGGGAATTGAGATCCAGTTCGTAGTTCACCCTGGTGCTGAAGTCTCGGATATACGCATTGGTATCAGGGAGGGATATGTGGATACATCGGGAGGAGAAATTGCTTTGATACTGGATGATGGCAGGAGAATGTTGCTGAACCATGCAAGAGCGTATCAGGGGATCCGGGAGGTTTCCATTACTCCTGTTGTGGATTCCGGATTCGTAACCTTCGAAGTGGGTCCCTACGATAGAAGTTTGCCCCTCGTAATTGATCCGACGATTACTGTTCTGCCTGCTTCTCCGGGTAGAGATGAGGGATATGCAGTCGTATCTACCGAAATAGGGGTTTATGTGGCAGGAACGACTCTTTTTTCCTCTCAGTTCGCACCAGAGAGAGACTATTTTGGTTCTACCAATGTGCGCGATACGGGAGATGTTTTCGTTACCCTCATGTCCTCAGACCTTTCCACCCACATAGCTACCGCGATAATAGGTTCGGCTGGTGGGGATTATGCCACATCTATGGATGTAGGTCCAGATGGGACGATCTATGTGGCAGGATGGACATCGGATGCATCTACTTTTGCTCCCTCGAGAGGATTTTTTGGGGATACTGGTATCGTAGATGTATTTATCACACACCTGTCTGCTTACCTCGATGCACATTTGGGAAGTGCCATCCTTTCTTCCCGTGGTATGGATTATGCGTATGCTCTTAGGGTTTCCCCTGATGGCGGGGTGTATGTAGCTGGATACACTCAGGACTATTCTACATTCGCTCCATCGAGAAATATTTTTGGTCAGACAGGAAGCTACGATGCTTTTGTTAGTTTATTCTCAGGGGATCTGGATGTGCATATTGCGACTGCCATACTTGGATCGCCTGGTATGGATGGAGCAATGGCTCTTGCTCTGGATGAAGGGGGAAAGGTTTTGATTTCTGGTTTCACTTGGTTGTCCTCGGATTTTGCACCCTGGAGATATGTTCTGGGGAATCCCGGATCGATGGATGCTTTCGTGAGTTCTATGGATTCCTCTTTGTCAACTCATCTGTCGACCACTATACTTGCATCCGGAGGAATGGAAAGTGCGAATGCCCTTTATCAGAATTCTCATAAGGTGTATATCGGGGGATGGACGGATTCACCGGAGGATTTTTCCCTGGAAAGGATAATTCGTGGGAGCACGGGTGGCACAGAAGCATTCATAACCCTACTGGATGATTCCCTGGTCCTTCATATATGGAGCGTCGTTCTGGCTTCTCCAGGAGATGATGAAATCACTGCCATTTCAGGAGGTGGTGGTGGGGAGGTTTATGTTGCGGGATTGTGGGGACATCCTGCTATTTTTCCTGCTCCTGTTGAGATAAGGGGTAGTCCCGGGGGTGGAGATGCATTTTTGATTCGTATGGAGGATTCTCTTCCTCTATGGATGTTGATTCTGGCATCTGATACCCTTGATGTGGCCAGGGATGTGTATGCGGATTCATCTAAATTGTATGTGGTGGGTATTACCGAGGGGGGTGTGAATTTTACCGGTGGAGCGCTGCCTGTGGGCAACATGGGGGGACGAGATGCTTTCCTTACTCGTGTGGAGGGGGTTGTGGGTAGAGGGGAATCTTTGCAGGAGGATGGAAGGAAAATTTATATTGCAGGGGAGAGGATTATTCTGCATTTGCACGAACCATCTTATGTTGGTCTGGAGGTTTATGATGAAGCGGGGAGGAGGGTGCTCGTTATGTCCCGGGGGATGCTTTTGCCGGGAACGCACTCTATACCTCTGGAACTGGATCCAGGAAAATATTTGCTGAGGGTAAGGATCGGAGGTGAATTAAGGGAAGCCACTATTGTGATAAATTAACCGGGATTATAATTTGAAGGCTATGGCAAAGAAGGTTCTGTTGATAGCGGGGGACTATGCAGAGGATTACGAGACCATGGTCCCCTTCCAGATACTTCAGACGGTGGGCGTCCATGTGGACGCGGTTTGTCCCGATAAGAAGGCCGGAGAGAGGGTCATAACGGCAGTGCACGACTTCACCGGAGAGCAGACCTACAGCGAGAAGCCGGGCCACTACTTTACCCTCAACAAGGACTTCGACAGCGTCAATCCCGAGGAGTACGATGGTCTGGTCCTGCCGGGCGGAAGGGCCCCCGAGTACATCAGGCTCAATCCCAGGGTTCTGGAAATCGTGAAGCACTTCGTGGATGCGGGCAAACCCATAGCGGCCATCTGCCACGGTCCCCTCGTTCTGGCTGCCATTCCCGGAGCCCTGAAGGGGAAGAAGGCCACATGCTATCCTGCGGTCTCCCCCGATGTGAAGAATGCCGGTGCGGAGTATGTGGAGGTGGCCATAGACGATGCTGTTGTGGATGGGAATCTGGTGACTGCTCCGGCATGGCCAGCCCATCCCAGGTGGATGAGGGAGTTCATCAAACTGCTGGGTATAGACTTCGTGGAAAAGTAGGGGGATTTTCCCCCTTCAGCCCCACCTGTCCGAAATGCTGACATCCACCCTGAGGGGAACCCTCAGCCGGATTAGGTTCTCCATTATCTCCTTTACCCTGCCCGCCAGTTCCTGCGCCCTGTCCTCCTCCACTTCGAAGACCAGCTCGTCGTGTATCTGCATGATGATCGGGGCAATGGGATTGGTCCTTATCATGGCCACCTTCACCACATCGGCGGCGCTCCCCTGAACGGGGGCGTTTATGGTAATCCTGCGCCATGCGTCCCTTACATTTTTGTTGGGGCTCATTAGTCCCATGCGGGGTATCCTGCGCAGTCTGCCCATTATGGTCTTTACATGGCCGTTTTCCATGGCGAACTTCAGGGTTTCATCTATCCATCTCTTTACCCCCGGATGGCTTTCGAAGTACTGCTCTATGAATTTCGCGGCCTCCTCTATTTCGATTCCCACCTGGCGGGAAAGGCCATAGGGACTTATGCCGTATATGATGCCGAAGTTGACCGCCTTTGCCAGCCGCCTCTCTTCTGGAGTGATTTCCTCTTTTCCCAGTATGATCTTCGCTGTGCGGGTGTGGATGTCCTCCCCCCTCTGGAAGGCTTCCACCAGACTTTCATCCCCCGACAGATGTGCGAGGATTCGGAGCTCGATCTGGGAGTAGTCGGCCTTTATGAGCAGGTGCCCCTCCTGTGCCACGAATGCCTTTCTTATTTTCCGCCCCACTTCGCTCATTATGGGTATGTTCTGGATGTTGGGCTTCTGGGCGGAGATTCGTCCGGTGGAGGTTCCCCTCTGGTTGAATGTGGGGTAGATTCTGCCCGTACGGGGATCCACCATTTCCAGCAGGTTGTCGATGTATGTGGACTTGAGCTTGTACAGCTCCCGGAATTCCAGGATCTTTGCCGGCAGGGGATGTTGTTTCGCCAGCTCCATGAGAACTTCCGAATCGGTGGAGTAGCCCGTTTTGGTTTTCTTGAGGGGGGGCAGTTTCAGCTTCTGATACAGGATTCTTGCCAGCTGTCTGGGGGAATTTATGTTGAATCTCTCGCCTGCCAGGGAGTATATCCCGGCTTCGATTTCCAGCAGTCGGGTCTCTATCTCTCTTCCCAGGTCTCTCAGGTAGTCGGTATCTATGCGTATTCCCCTCTTCTCCATATCCCCCAGGACATGGGCGACCGGGATTTCTATTTCCTCGAGCAGTTTGAGAAGGCCATCCTCCATCAGTCTCTCCCTCAGGGGTCTGTGGAGGTGATGCACCAGATTGACCTTCCATGCACTCTCCTGATGGGATGAAATATTCTGCGGCTTTCGGTAGCCCATGTACTTGAGCAGGATGTATTCCACCGGGTCCGCAGTGCTCTTCTTGGATGCCAGGTCCGGATCCAGAAGATAGTCCGCCAGTAGCAGGTCGAATGTGGAACCGCTGTATCCCTCCTTATACAGGGCTTTGCTGTCGAATACCAGTCCGGGGTGGCTCAGGTCCAGGAGCTCCTTCTTCTTCCGCTTTATGCCTTCGCCGTCGTGAAAATAGAGGTGCTCCCCGTCGATGTGGAGGGGAAATGGGGCGGGGGGAAGGGTGTCGCTCTCGTCTATGGGAAGGGCGGGGATGTCCTGTGCGAATTCCTCCATTATGCGGAACAGCTCCAGCTCGTTGAGGAGCGAAAAGAGGGTTACCCTGTCCATAGCGGAGGGCCTGAGCTCTTCCACGCTTATGTCCAGCGGCACCTCCATGAGCCTTATTACCCTCTCCTTGATCCGGAGCAGTTCCTGTGCCTTTTCCTTTATTCTGCTGCGGAACTTTGCGGGGAGCTCATCGGTGTGCCGTATGATTTCCTCTATGGGCCCGTATCTGCTTATGAGTTCCACGGCACTCCTGGGTCCAATTCCCTTTATGCCCGGAATATTGTCTATCTGGTCTCCCACCAGCGTCAGGTAGTCGGGGATGAGGTGGGGTGGGATGCCGAATTTTTCCTCCACCTTTTGGGGGTCATATACCACATCTGCCCTGGAGTCATATACGAGCACCTTTTCATCCACCAGCTGGAGTATATCCTTGTCGCTGGTCAGGATGTAGATCCTGTCGAAATCGTCCCTGAATCTGCGCACCAGAGTGTAGATTACATCGTCGGCCTCGTATCCCTCCACCTCCACGATCCTGTATCCCATGGCCCGGACGATTTTCCTTATGTATGCCATGCTCATGGACAGTTCGTCGGGCATCCGGGGGCGGGTTGTCTTATACTCCCTGACGGTCTCATCCCTCCTGCTCAGTCCCATGTCGAAGGTGATGGCCACATGGGTGGCGTGGGTGTCCTTTATGGCTTTGATGAGGGAGTTGATGAAGCCGAATACGGCCGAGGTGTTGAAGCCCTTCGAATTTATGAGGGGCCTCTTTATGAAGGCAAAGTATGCCCTGTATGCGATGGAGTGCCCATCGACGATCAGGAGGATTTTAGAGGGTTTGTCCATTTCTCACTCTCCGCTTTCCATCTTCCCCCGGACCGTCTTCTGGAATATGTAGTCCGTGAGCCTGTTCATATTGCCGGCCACATAGTCCACCTTCTTCCTCAGGTCGAAGTTCTTGAAGTTCATTTCCAGCATAGAGCGGTATATTTCACCCATGAGCTCCTTTGCCTTTATGGCGAAGTGCACATTGTCTTTGATCATCTCCTCCACCGATTTCCTCAGAAGTTCCCCGGTGAAATCCATGAGTCCGGCCACATAGCTCTCTTCCGGAATCCGCAGGTCCTCCCATGTGGGTATTCTGCCTTCGAATATGTACGAGTAGAAGATTTCCGCCTCCGCATATTCCTGATAAGAATTCTCGGCATACTTCAGGAATTTCGGAGTGTCCTCCACATACTTCCTCATCATCTCCACCATCTGTCTGATTTTCTCCAGGGATGCTTCTGCTCCCTTTCTGTCGCCCCTGATGGTGGAGTAGATGATGACCTTGGACTCCTTGTTTATCCTTCGGGACAGGTCCAGCACCTCGTCCCTCTTCTCCTCGTAGGTCTCGAAGTACGACCTGAGCCTGTTAAGGTCTATTTCGAAGATGCCCATAGCCTCTTCATCCTCTCGGCGAGCCCCGTGGACTCCAGAAGCTCGCTTTCCTTCCTGTAGAATTCTTTCAGGCGCTCTTCCAGCCAGTTGCCTCCGATTATGGGGCTGAACTCTCTGAGCAACCGGAAGGTTATCTCCAGGAGGTACTCCATGAGGGCATACCGGCTGATTCGTGCATCCGACAGGGGGGTGATGACCCCGTTCTTTATGGTAAAGTAGCGGGCCATGTCCGGCTCCTGAAGGATCTTCTCTGCCAGCTTCTGGCCCATCTTCTTCCCCACCTTTTCTATGAGGGTTCTGTTGAACTTGATCCAGCTTATCACCAGGCGGTCGAATTCGCTCTCGCCTATTATGGCGGTGGACCTGGAAATCAGTTCCTCCTCGGGAAGGGACTCCATTATCCAGAACCTGGAGTCGGGCAGATCCTGTATGCGCGGGAGGGTTGTGAACTTCCACACATCGTTTATCCGGACGGCGAAGGCCGTTTTCCCATCCTCGAAGTAAACCAGAATCCGGTAGGAGGAATTGATCCACATTGCTCCGGTAAACCCTTCCTTTTCCAGCTGTTCCATGTAATCATCCGGCTCTATTTCCCCTGCGGTGGGACCCGAAAACAGGAGCCTGTGGTAGAAGAGGGTAATGAATGCCCGGGCGTGGTCTTCCCTCAGTGCATAGAAGAGTATCTGATTGGAACTGTCGTGCAGGAGGCGTATCATCTCGTAGAGCTTCATCTCGTCCGAGGGGGGCAGGTCTTCGAAGGCGCCCAGTATTCTTCCCCGATAGAAGATTAAAAGAGCATCGTGCGGTTTCACTTTCAGGTATCCGCTCTTCTCTTCCCTCTGGATTTCTTCCAGTATATCATCCAGAACAGTAGGACCCCCATCCAGAACCCGGTAGGGGAGCATCCGGGTGGCTTTCCTGGGCACCTCCGCCTCTCGGGGTGCGCTCCGGCTTTCCTCCCTGTCCTCCATCGGTATGGAGGGCATTCTGGAGAACCTCTCTTTTTCCTCCTTGGTGAGGCTCTTGATCAGGCAGAGCCCTGACCCCCAGATCTTAAGTTTTTCCAGTTCGCTCTTTCCGAAACCCCAGGTGCTGTCTATCTGCTTTATTTCTCCGTTTATGAGGGTCACCCTGACGACTCCCCCATCCCTGCCCATGAATATGAGCCTCCCGGTGAATTTTTCCTCCATTGCTTTGCGCAGTATCTGCATGAAGTTGGCCCTGATGGATTTCTGTTTTGCCATAATAATACCTCCGATTGCTATTGCCTTTAAACCCCTGCCATCGTTTGCATTCTCCAAATGTTATAGTATATACCACCTGCCTCTATCAAGGAGTTATGGGTGCCCATTTCCGCGATTCTACCCCTTTCCAGCACAATTATCAGATGGGCATCCTTCATGGATGCAATGCGGTGGGAGATGATGAAGGTGGTTATCCCCTGTATGTAATTCCTGAGCCTTTCTATTATGGCCTTCTCGGTTTCGCTGTCTATGGAGGAGAATGCATCGTCCAGTATGAGTATTCTGGGCCTCTTGAGGATGGCCCTTGCTATGGATAATCTCTGCTTCTGGCCCCCGGAAAGGGTTATGCCCCTCTCTCCCACGACGGTGTCCAGGCCGTCGGGCATGCGCTCGATGTCCTTCCATACATCGGCGATTTTGCACGCCTCTATGATTTCATCCTCTGTGGCATCGGGATTGCCGAAGAGGAGGTTCTCCCTTATGGTCATGGAAAAGAGGAAGCTCTCCTGCGGCACATAGGCCATGCCCTCCC
>Ga0256833_1002558_pt1 | contig 12730 bp, 10 predicted proteins | sample 356284metaG_FD_190535 | JGI IMG/M metagenome (GOLD analysis project Ga0256833, IMG submission 190535) | Hydrothermal vent microbial communities from Mid Atlantic Ridge, Atlantic Ocean - 356-284 | ecosystem: Environmental > Aquatic > Marine > Hydrothermal vents | place: Atlantic Ocean: Mid...
CGAAACTTGTTTGTATGCATTGCGGTAAATGTTAAAGGCTTTGAATAACGGAACTGCAAAATAATGTTTTGCTCCGGTATCCCTTTCTACAAAAAAGTAATATGGAATTATACCGAGTTTTACCTGCTCACGCCACATTTTAGCCCAGATTTCACTGTCGTCGTTTATAAATTTGATTAACGGAGATTGCGAACGGATTTCCGCCCCGGTATTTCTGATTCTTCTAATTGCCTCCTGCGCGACGTCGGTGGAAAGTTCAACCCAATGATTGAAATGAGCCATAATTGCCAAGTGTTTTCCGCTGCTTACAATTTTTTCGAAAAAGCGAAGCAGATCATCGGATTCCTTATCGGTTACATATTTGTAAGGCCAGTACGAAATAGATTTCGTACCGATTCTGATGTTTTTAATATGGTCGAATTCCGGCGAAAGCAATGGTTCGATGTAAGCTTTGAGTTTTTTGATGCCCATTATCATCGGGTCGCCGCCGGTGAAAAGAACATCGGTAATTTCTTTATGTGCCTTCAAATATTTTTGGAACCTTTTCGATTCGTCCGTGGCAAATTTCAAATCGTTCATACCTACAAACTGAGCCCAACGGAAGCAAAAGGTGCAATAAGCGTGGCAAGTTTGCCCGCCCGAAGGAAAAATTAAAGCCGTTTCACGGTATTTATGTTGAATTCCGCGTACAACTTCACCTTCGAACAAAGGTACGTTTGCGGTTAATTGACCGGCAGGGTGTGGATTTAAATCGTACCGTATTTCGTTTGCAACCGCCGAAATTTTATCTTTCGGCAAACCGCTTTTAATCGCCCTGTAAATTTTATCGTAGTGCTCGGGCAAAAGCATGTTTTTGTTAACAAAAGTAAGTTTGAACATTGGGTCGTCCGGAACGTTATCCCAATTTATCAATTCTTCAACCACGTAGTTATTGGTTCTGAACGGAAGCACGTGAGCAGCAACTTTAATCGAGAACAACTCTTCTTCGCCAAGTTTTTTCAGTTGCTCAATCTTGTCCAAATCACGCATTCCGAAAAACCTTAATTGTTTCGTCTCAATCATATTCTGCTCCTTTCGCTAAATTTGGTTTTGTTGATTAGCTATTTATTATAAATAACAAATGGCCACAACCAAAGTTCCCGTTCGGCAAACCGGAGACAACATGCCCGTTAAAAAATGTACAACCAATTTTTTTTAATACGGATAAGAAAAAATCCGTAAAGAAAAATCGGGTAATGAGCCCGGTGTGATGATTATTGCAAAGAGGTAACTTTACTGATATCGTCTAATTTTACTAATTTTTCTTGGAATTTGTAATTACCTTTACCGGATTTAACGGTTTTTACAAATTTAACCATAACATGTGAAGCTTTTTGCTTGCCTTTGGCTTTTGCCGCAAAAGTTTGTGTTTTTGCCATGATATTCTCCTTTTTTTACTGTTCGAAATATAGCAAATTTTGACTTCAAAAGAAACCGGCCGGTTCAAAAACAGAACTAAAAAATTGTTTATTTTGCATAAAATCTTTAACTTTGTATTCTTTTTTTTAGAAAAAATGGAAATGGATAGATGAAGAGAACATATCAACCGAGTAACAGAAAAAGAAAAAACAAGCACGGATTCCGTGAAAGAATGTCTTCGAAAAACGGTAGGAAAGTATTAGCCAGAAGACGTGCCAAGGGAAGAAAAAGATTAACCGTTAGCGATGAATTTTAATCTTGAAGAAATTTGGTCTTTCAAAAAAGGAAAGGATCAAACTCAAACGTCACTTTAATCTGGTTTACACCAAAGGTAAAGTAATTTATTCACCTGCGAAGAAGATTAAGGCGACATACTACCACGAAGACAACCGGGAAAATGCGGGCGTAAAAGTTGCCTTTGCGGTTTACAAAAAGGCGGGAAAAGCTGTTTGGAGAAACAGGGTAAAACGTTTGTTAAGGGAAGCTTACAGATTGAACAAATCCGCTTTGGTTAAAACCGCAATCGATAAAGGAAAATTTTTGTTAATTGTTTTTTCCCCGTACGGAATCGAACAAAAACGCAACAAGAAAATTTATTTGAAGGATATTATGCCGGAAGTAATCGATTTGATGAACATAATTAAACAAGATATTTGATTATGCGTAAAGTTTTGGTTTATCTTATAAGGTTTTATCAAAAAGCCATCTCTCCTCTTTTTCCGCCCTCATGCCGCTTTTACCCTACTTGCTCCGAATATTCGGTTCAAGCAATTAGTAAATACGGGGTTATTAAAGGCGGAATAAAATCGGTCTGGAGAATTTTACGCTGTAATCCGTTTAACAAAGGCGGTTACGACCCGGTTGAATAAAATTTATAAGTTTTAATATGGAAAAGTTTAATGGATAAACAACAAACGATAGCATTTGTTTTAATCGGCTTGATTCTGGTTGTTTGGCTGTACATAAATGCTCCGGAGCCGCAGCAGCAAAATACCAAACCTAAAACCGATTCGACGCAGGTCGAACAAAAACCCATTCAACCGGAAAAAGAAACAGTTGAAGAAGAACCGGCCGGAACCGATACCGTTCAAAACGTTCAACCTTTGCAAAGTAACGTTAAGGAAGATGAGCGGATAATAACGATTGAAACTGATTTGGCTCTTTACGAAATGACCAGCAAAGGTGCACGGTTCCGTAAATGCTATCTCAAAAAATATGAGGTTTGGTATCATAATGATTTGCCGGATACCGCCTCTTTCTACGAAAAACACGTTCAGCTAATTAACGATAAAGACGGCGGGGATTTTAATGTTATTTTCGTTACCAAAAACGGCCGACTTGTAAACACAAAAGACCTTTTCTTTAATAGTAATGCCGACAATTATTATTACAAAATTACAGGTAACGATTCGCTTGTGTTGAATTATACATTCGATACCGGTAACGGGAATAAAATTATCAAACGGTTCACAATTCACGCAAACGATTATGCCGTAAAAGCCGATGTTGAATTTTTGAACATGAACGATATAATTACCGGCTACCGTTACGACGTTGAATGGCAGAACGGTATTAATTTCCTTGAGAAAAATTCCGTTGAAGAAGCAACTTATGCGAACGCAAGCGCTTATTCGGGCGACGAGCAGGTTATTGTTGATGCACCGAAAGGTGAGAAGATTGCCAAAACAATCAACGGAGTGGTTGATTGGGTGGCGGTCAGAAATAAATATTTTGCGGTAATTGTTGCTCCCGGTAATCCCCAAACCGTCGACGGTGCAGATTTGAAAGGGGAACATATCTTAACCAAAATGGGCGAACGTGAATTTTACAGCGTTAGCCTTAAAGTTTTGTTCGACGAACGGAAACCGGACCAAAAAAATTCGTACGAAGTTTATTTGGGTCCGCTCGATTACTACATTTTAAAAGACCACAACAAAAATTTCGAAGCCATATACGATTTCGGAAGTTTCTTCGGATTGAAATTTATTACGCGTCCCATTTCTGAATATATTCTTCTTCCGCTCTTTACCTTCTTGCATAAATTTATTCCCAATTACGGTTGGGTGATAATAATTTTCTCTTTAATTATTAAAATTGTACTTTATCCGCTTACGCGCCAAAGCTACAAATCGATGCGTAAAATGCAACTCCTTCAACCTAAGATTAAGGAAATAAAGGAGAAGTACAAAGACGATCAGCAGAAAGTACAAAAAGAAACGATGAAACTTTATTCCACTTACGGAATAAATCCAGCCGGCGGTTGCCTGCCAACATTGCTGCAGATGCCGATTTTGTTTGCATTGTTTACGTTTTTCAGAACCGTGATTGAATTGCGGCACGAACCGTTCATCGGGTGGATTACCAATCTTGCGGCACCCGATGTAATTTATACCTTGCCGTTTAAAATCCCGCTTTTCGGTATAAATCAAATTTCTGGATTGGCAATTTTACTCGGCATAACAATGTTTTTCCAACAAAAGATGAGCGTGAAAGATCCGAGTCAAAAAGCCTTGGTTTATATCATGCCGGTAATGTTAACTTTTCTGTTTATGACGTTCCCATCCGGTTTAAACTTATATTATTTTATGTTTAATTTGTTTTCCATCGGGCAACAGTATTTAATTAATACACAAAAAGACGGTGCCGAACTTGTACCGGTAAAAAATCCGAAGAAAAAAGGCGGATTTATGCAAAGGATGATGGAAGCAGCCGAACAACAGCAAAAAGCACAGCAGAAAAAAAGAAAAAGATAAACATACTTTTTTATAAGTTTGTTCACGTCTTTTAAAAGTTTATAAAGAGCAAATGATAAAAATTTTCAAAACGGTTTTACTGTTTTTCTTCTGTGTGTTTTTATCTTTAAATGCTCAGCAAACTTACGAATATTCGCTTGACGTTTATAAAAAGAAACTCCCTTTCGGGTTGACTGTAAACGAGCCGGTCAAATCTCCCAAAATAGCACTTGTATTAAGCGGCGGCGGCGCCAGGGCAATAAGTCAAATCGGTGTAATCAAAGCTTTGGAAGAAAACGGAATCGATTTTGATTTGATTGTGGGAACCAGTATGGGTGCAATTATCGGCGGATTGTATTCCTCGGGATACTGCCTGAACGACTTGGACAGTTTGGTGAAAGTAACACCGTGGAATGACTTTTTTACTTTTCAAAAAAACGATAGAAGAAGTTTATTTGTTGAGCAGAAAATTACCGAGGACAGGGCAATTCTGGCGGTAAGGATGGACGGACTTAAACCGGTGATCCCTCCGTCAATCAATTCCGGCCAAGAAGTTTCGAATTTTCTTACCACGGCGGTAATAAATTCACCGGTTCACGCAGATTCGGAATTTTCCGGTTTGCTGTACGATTTCGGAGCGGTTGCAACCAATTTGGAAACGGGCGAACCCGTAGTATTGAATAAAGGACTTCTTAGCTTGGCTCTGCGCGCCAGCTCGAGCGTTTCGTTTTTATTGCCACCCGTTAAAGCCGATTCCCTTTTGCTTGTAGACGGCGGCTTGGTTGCCAACATCCCTACAAAAATAGCGAAGGAACAGGGAGCCGATTTTATCATTGCGGTCGATTGTACCAGTCCGCTTAAATCCAAAGATGAATTGAAATATCCGTGGGATATTGCCGATCAGATTGTGAGCATCCCGATTCAAATTATCAGCAGGCAACAAAAGCAACTTGCCGATGTTTTGATTACACCCGATTTGGGTTACCGGAAAAATACCGATTTTACCGGTTTGGAAACGCTTATCGAAAAAGGATATAATGCTACAATCGATAAGATTGACGAAATCAAAAGTGCGATTGAAAAAATTACCAGAAAGCGTTTGCAAGATTCCACCGTAACTCTTTTTCCGGATTTGAAATTGAATGACAAACCGTCGGATATTGAACAACTTATTTACTCTCATTTGGCCGGATGCGATACGGTTACGAGCACCGATATTTTGTATGAACTTTACAAATTAATGAAAAGAGGCGATGTAAAATTTTTGAAAGCAAAGGTAACGAAAGACAGCGTAAAGTCCGTGCTGAATGTTGATTGTAAGTTTAATAACCGGGTAAAGGGCCTTTCCGAAAGCTCGGAAAACAATTTGGTTGACTTGAAGATACATACTAAAATATTGACTGGTTTGTTTAACAAGCCTTACAATCCGAAAACATATTTATCGGCACTTATTAAAATTTTAAGATTTTACAGAAAACAAGGTTATTCACTTGTGAACTACAAATATGCTTATTTTAATGAAGATGATAAAGACGGCGATTTTCAAATAAGAATAAACAAAGGTGTAATATCGAAGATTAGAATAACCGGAAATAGAAACACTTCCTCTACGGTAATTTTGCGTGAATTCCCCTTTTCCGAGGGCGATGTTTTTGAAATAAATAAAATTAAAAAGGGGCTGGAAAATCTGGTTAATACTAATTTATTTAAAAATGTTGAATTGTATGTTAAACGGAATGCCGGTGAAAACGAATTGGTCATTTCCGTGGATGAAAAAATTCCAACCGTTGTAAGATTCGGGATACGGGCAGACAATGAAAATTTTTTCCAAACATCGGTCGATTTTAGAAATGAAAATTTATTCGGCACCGGAACCGAGCTGGGTTTGGTTTCTTCAGGTGGTTTAAGAAATAGAATTTTTATTATCGAACATTTGGCGCACAGGATTTTCAATTCGTATTTTACATACAGATTAAGGGGATTTTACAAATTCAACGATGTTAACGTTTATCACACTTTGCCAAGCGCCGATGAACATCATTTCGAAAGAAAAAAATCCGCAGAATACAGGCAAATTTTTTACGGCGCTTCGTTCGGAATAGGCAGGCAAGTCGAAAAATTCGGTAATCTGATTTTTGAAGGAAAGTATCAAGTTGACCAAATAAAAAACCTTTTTAATTTTCCGGATGACAAAATATACAAACTCAACCTTGTGAGCATTAAAGCCGTAATGTCAATCGATTCGCAGAACAAGTATCCGTTTCCAACCGAGGGAATTTTACTTAATGCTTATTATGAAACGGCACAAACGGCTTTGGGAAGTGATATCGGTTTTACGAAAGCCATGTTCGATTATAAATCGTATTTTTCATTTTCCCCCAACGCAACGGTGGGCTTGTCTTTTAAAATCGGTTTTGCCGATAGAACGCTTCCTTTGAGCGAGCAGTTTTCTTTGGGCGGGCATAAAAGTTTTTTCGGTTATCGTGAGTACGAATACAGGGGACGACAAATATTTAAAGTCGGTATCGAATACAGACATTTAATGCCGTTTAAAATCTTTTTCGATACGTATTTGAGTTTCCGCTACGATTTGGGCTCGATTTGGGCTGAACAGGAACAAATTAAATTCAAGGATTTGCGTCACGGTTTAGGTGCTACATTATCGTTCGATACTCCGATCGGACCTGCGGAATTTTCGGTGGGAAAAAGTTTCTATTTTAAAAACGTTCTTGCAAAAAACACGATTACTCGCGGACCGTTTTATTTTTACTTTACAATAGGTTATTATTATTGATTTTCACGGATAGCGCATCTTTCCGCCAAACCAAAATACTTTCTTTGTTGTTCAACGTTCCCCAATTTTTTATATAAATCGGCAAGGGCGTAGTAAACTTTGCTTTTTTTTCTAACGCCGTCAATTTTACTGTGCACGATGTTCAGAATGGTTTCGTTGGTAGGTACTTCAAAATCAAGATTGTATAATTCGAGTAAGTGTAAAAACGGTTTGTGTTGTTCGGGTTTTGTATCGATTGCTTTTTCCAAATATCTGATTGCGTTATTCAAGCAATCGTAATCTTCGCAATTGTTTTCGAAAATACCGGCTGTCCACAAACAAATTTCATAAGAGTTCTCCTCAAGTTCTTTGCATAATTTTTCGGTGTACATTATCAATTCGTCTTTTGAAAGGACGGGATTTGCCAAAAGAATTTTGAACAGGTCAACGTCTTTTATGTTATGTCTCATTGCATCGATGAAAGCATCGAACAGTTCATTGGTATCGTTGGAATTCCTGAAAGTATTTTCGAATCGTAAAATAAGTTCGCCGGTCATGTTACGGTTAATTTATGTTCAAAGAAGGTAATTCAAAATTTCGGCTTTGTTGAATTCCGGTAACCGGTTTTCAAATTCAACGGTTTGATTTTTATCCCATTGCTTACCCGCGGAAACAAAATAATTATGCTTTCCCAAAAATGCAAACCTTTTTTCGAGTAAATTATTATTATCATCGAATACGAAGAAGGCAATGATAACTGGGAGATTGAATTTTTTACTCCATTGTTCGTAAGCCTCAACGGCTCGTTTGTTCACCAGCCATTCTTTCTTGTGTTTAGCTTTCCAATCGATGAAAGCACTTCCGGATTTATATTCGATTATTCCGTCGGGCTTGTCTTTTCCTTTTTCCCAAACTTTTTTGAATCTGTTATCCCGTCCGAATTCCGTATATCCTATTCCCCATTGCTCCAGAAGATTTTTACCGTTCCATTCGGCTAAATCGTGAAGTTTATAATTCTTGTGAAATTCGGCTTTCGATTTGGAAGGTTGAAAATCTAAATTTTTCATACTAAAAAAATAAAAATTTGGTTTATTACGAACAAAAAAATTTTCCGTCCGGAAAGTATTTTTACAATTCCGCATTTTATGTAAACATTTATTATTTTGAATTATTCGAATAAAGTTTGTAATTAACCATACGGGAAAATGTTAAACGCGATAGTAAACGAAAAGTATCAAGAGCATCGTTTTAAAGTAGATGAATTTTTGAAAGAATTACACCGGTTCGCAATTGAGTTGGATAATGAAGAATTTCAAAAAATAATAGCCAACTTACGCACAAATATCAACGAACCGTTTCTGTTTGTTGTTGTGGGGGAAGTGAAATCGGGTAAGAGCAGTTTTATTAATGCACTTCTGAAAGCGGATGTTTGTAAAGTGGATGCCGCTCCTTGCACCGACACCGTTCAGCAAATTGTTTATTCGGAAAACGGCTTCGAGACAATGTTGAATCCTAACCTTAAAAGGATAGGTGTTAATGCCGGAATCTTAAAATCCATTGCAATTGTCGATACACCCGGAACAAACACGGTAATTGAACACCATCACGAAATTACACGGGAATTTATCCCCAACAGCGATTTGATTTTATTCGTATTCCCCGCGAAAAATCCTCACCAGCTCTCCGCTTGGAAGTTACTCGATTTCATTAATGACGAATGGAAAAAGAAGGTAATATTTATTTTGCAACAAAAAGATTTGGCACGCCCCGAAGAACTCGCTGTAAACACGGAAAAGGTTAAAGAGTACGCAATTAAAAGAAATATCGATTCCCCCGTAATTTTTGCAACTTCTGCCGAAGATGAAATTAACGGTAATGACAATAGCGGATTTGATGAAGTGCGGGAATTTATAAAAGAATCGGTTACCGGAGGAAAACATTACAAAGTAAAACTTATTACCACATTGGATACGGCTGAAAGAATTTTAAAAAAGATTGAAGACGGTTTGAAGGAACACAAGCTGAATCTTGAAAAGGATAAAAATTTAATTAATAAAATTAAAACAAGGTTAACCAGTGGCGAACAGCAATCCACTTACGAAATAAAATCGCTGGTTGACCGTTTGGTTGCAAATTACGATAAAATTGCCGCCGGCGTAAAAGAGGAATTTGAAGAGGGACTTTCGGTTTTCTCCCTTTTCAAAAGAAGCTTCAGTTCAATTTTCAATAAAGACAAATCCGTTAAATCGTGGATTAATGATTTGCAAAACCGTTTCGAACAAAGATTGCAAACAAGTTTCGAAGAAATTGCGAACGACGGTGCAAAACATTTCCTCAACGGAATAAAACATTTGTTAAACGGATTGCTGGAAGATCTCGGTAAAATTAAAGAAACAAAAACCGAAACCGAAGAAATCTATTTGAAACTCGGTGAAGAACGTTCAAAAGTGATTGCCGATGTAAGGGCAAAAGTAAGTGATTTGTTGGCGAACGAATCTTTCTCGCGTTTTATGGAATCGAACCCTTCGGCACTCGCCCCTTCCGCATTGGGTGGTGGAATACTTGCAATTTTGGGAGCGGTTATTTTAACAACAACAAAAATCGCTTTTCTTGATGTTACGGGTGGAATTTTAACCGGTGTCGGTCTGGTTATTACCACAGGCGTTTTGATTTTTAAAAAAGGTAAAATCGTTCGTCAATTCAAAGAAGGAATTGATGCGGGAAAAGAAAAATTCGAAACGGAATTAAATCAAAAATTAAACGGTAAATTAAAATTAATCTACGAAGATATCGACAGAAGCTTTTTGCCTTTTTACGAATATGTTCAAAAAGAAGAAAAGAAAATTTTACCTATGCTTGAAAATTTGGATTCACTTGAAAAAAAATATATAGAATTAAGAAATGTAATTGAAAACGAATTTTGAGATTGTGCATTCATGTCATAAAACCGACAATAATCCATAAATCAAAATATTAACCTTGCAATAGAAAATTTTATCACAAACAATGGAAAGAAAATGAGTAACTATCTCGAAACCGCAAAAAACGTATATAAAGAAGCGGCTGTAAATCCGCAAGAAGGATTATGTTGTACAACTACTCCGGTTTGGCTTTTGCCTGAATTGGAAATTACCAAAAAAATGTTGGAAATGAATTACGGTTGCGGCAGCACTGTAAATCCCCGCGATTTGGTTAATGAGCCCACTGTACTTTACGTTGGTGTGGGCGGTGGAATGGAGCTTCTTCAATTTGCATACTTTACGAGGCGAAAAGGCGGAGTAATCGGAATCGATCCGGTTCGCGAAATGCTTGATGCCAGCAGAACAAATTTTAAAGAAGCGGAAAAATTGAACCCGTGGTTCAAAAGTGAATTTGTGGATTTGCGTTACGGTGATGCGCTCGATTTACCGGTTGATGATGAATCGGTTGACGTTGCGGCACAAAATTGTTTGTTCAATATTTTTCACAGCGAAGATTTGAAAAGGGCTCTTGAAGAAATGTACAGAGTGCTGAAGCCACGCGGAAGATTGGTCCTTTCCGATCCCGTTTGCGAACAGGAAATGCCGGAGGAACTTAAAGCCGACGAACGCTTGAGAGCTTTGTGTTTAAGCGGGGCAATTCCGCTGCAACAATATTTGGATTTGATTGCATCAATCGGATTCGGAACACTTGAAGTAAGGGCAAAAAGACCGTATAGAATTTTAGACCCTAAACATTATGCTACAGGCGAACTGATTTTTATAGAAAGTGTGGAAGTCTGTGCAATAAAAGATCCTATGCCTGCAGACGGTCCGTGTATCTTTACAGGTAAAACCGCAATTTACTATGGTGACGAAGAATATTTCGACGATGGAGACGGACACGTTTTACTTAACAATAAACCGCTGGCAGTTTGCGATAAAACCGCTTCAAATTTGAAAGCATTAAACAGAAATGATATTTTTATAACCGACTCCACTTATTTTTACGACGGTGGCGGTTGTTGTTAACATATTAAATAAATAAAATTTGAAATGCCCGGTTTATTAATTTTATTAATTGTGCTGTCCCTCAATTTTTCAAAAGCACAGAACGTATCTTTTACCGGAGAATTTAAACAAAGCAATCTGATAATCGGTTATGCTGCGGATTTGGATTATGCTAAACTCGACGGCATTAAATTGTTATCCGACAACGGATATTTTGTGTTCGGTTTCGACAGGGATTCCCCGCTTACCCATTATTTAACCGTAAAGTTGAAGAACGGTAAATCGATCGTAAAAAAAATCGAATTGGCAAAACGCCGTTACAAGATTCAACGCATTAACCGAATGAAGAAAAAATTTGTTACACCGCCGCCAAAGGAACTTGCAAGAATTAAACGTGAAGGAAAAATATTGAAAAGGGCAAGAAGCAAAATAGGTGTGAACGCCTCGGCTTATTATTTAAGCGGATTTATCCGTCCGGTAAAAAGCGGAAGAATAACAAGCGTTTTCGGAAGCCAAAGAATATTGAACGGGGTACCGAAAAATCCGCATAACGGTTTGGATATTGCCGCTCCAACGGGAACACCGGTTTATGCAACGGCAGACGGAATTGTAAGGCTAACGGGAAAGAATTTTTTCTACAACGGTAACTTTGTTTTGTTGGATCACGGTCAAGGTTTAAGTTCAATATATTTACATTTAAGTAAAATTGATGTGAAGGGTGGCAAATATGTTCATAAAGGAGAAAAAATCGGGGAAATAGGAACAACCGGCAGATCCACAGGACCGCATTTACATTGGGGAGTGAATTGGTATGGAAAGAGAATTGACCCGGCTTCTTTATTGAAATTGGATTTGAAACATGTACGTTCAATTGGTAATAAATTAAAGGAGGTAACCTATGGCTGCAAAAAAAATTCTAATGTTTGTCGGCGATTTTGTGGAAGATTACGAAGCAATGGTTCCGTTTCAAATTTTAACAATGGTCGGACACACTGTACATGCGGTTTGTCCCGGTAAAAAACCGGGTGATACCGTAAGAACGGCGGTACACGATTTTGTAGGCGATCAGACTTATGTGGAATATCAAGGTCACAATTTCCATATCAATTTCGATTTTGATGAAGTAAATCCCGCCGATTACGATGCGCTTGTAATTCCCGGAGGGCGTGCGCCGGAATATCTCAGGTTGAATGAAAAGGTGTTGGAAATGACACGACACTTTGCGGAAAATAATAAACCCATAGCCGCAATTTGTCACGGTCCCCAAATTCTTGCTGCTGCCGGGGTATTAAACGGCAAGCACATGATTTCTTATCCGGCGGTTGGACCCGAATGCAAAATAGCGGGAGCAAATTACGGTGAAGTTAGTCCGGATGCCGACAATGCGGTAACCGACGGTAATTTGGTCACGGCTCCGGCGTGGCCGGCTCACCCGGAATGGATGCGCCAGTTTTTGAAAGTACTCGGCTCAACAATTGAACCGTAAATAATAAAAAAGCCCGGTTTCGGAATGCCGGGCTTTCTTTTATTTAATTTATTGATATTTTAAGAATTAACGGCTTTTTTTAATGGAATTAATTCGTAATTGATTTTTTTGATTTCCAATTCCAACTTTTCCAATTCGCTGTAAATTTGCTCTTTAATACCGTTAAATGCATTTTTAACCCCGTTGAATAACGACTTATAGTATTTTATTCCCTCTTCAAGGTTGGTAGTAAACTTTACGAAATAATTCAAATCTTTTTCCGAAACCGGTTTGGCGGCTTCTGAAATTTTGTTATTAAGATAATCAACATAAA